>Ga0065711_1000934_pt1 | contig 51778 bp, 42 predicted proteins | sample Hoacrofraction12_FD_59098 | JGI IMG/M metagenome (GOLD analysis project Ga0065711, IMG submission 59098) | Hoatzin crop microbial communities from Cojedes, Venezuela - Epithelial fraction 12 v2 (version 2) | ecosystem: Host-associated > Birds > Digestive system > Esophagus > Crop | place... | reverse complement strand
TGAGATAGATTTCTAAAGCGCCCATTTACGACTCAAAAACAGCCTTTTTGCATCCGTAGTCCACATCAAAGGGCGAAAAAAATCGCAAAAAACGCACTTTTTTTTCACGTAGAATAAAATTTTAACAAATAAAACTTAACATTTTTAACAATCTTTTGCACACCCATTTAACACTCTTTTTTAACACTTTTCGCGTGTCAAATTTTTCGCTTTCTTATAAAATAAAAATGGGGAGCAAAGAATTATTTTTGCGGTGCGCAAAGAATGGTGCAGACATCGTCTTGGAAAGCGCGCGCTTTCTTCTTGTTGAGAACGCCCTGATTGATGATGGCGAAGCTAAGGCGATGACCGTTGGCGCCAGTGCAATAGCCAGCAAGGCTGAAAACGCCCGTTACGCTGCCCGTTTTGGCTGAAACCTTGCCGCAAGTCGTTTCGCCTTTCATGCGATTATGTAGCGTTCCATCGACGCCTGCAATGGGTAGCGTCGGCAGGAGATGCTGATAGATTTCGCGATGCTGGTACGCGTAACGCAGAACGAGCGCTTCGAGTTCGGCGGTGACGTAGTTGTAGAGCGAAAGACCGCTTCCGTCGCTGATGCGATAGTTGTTTGGATTGAGTCCGACGCTGTGAATCATTTGGTTGATTGCCGAACGCGCGTGGCGTGCTGTAGCTGGGCGATTGCCAGTTGATGCTGCGATTTGATAGAACAACGCTTCCGCGTGCAGATTGTCGCTCTCCTTCATCATGCGGTGCATCACCTGATCGATGGTGTGCGAGCGTGTGCAGAGCAGTTTGGCAGTGTTGGGACAGCGTTTGTCGGCAGTAACGCCTTTAACGACCACGCCCGCCTGTCGCAGTTCTTGCAAAAAACGCTGCACGAACACGTCTTTACGATTGAAAAGCAATGGCGAAATTTCGGGATTGTCGTCATCCCAGCACCAACCCGAGCCAAATAGCGCCGTCTCTTTCATGCTTCGATCTTCGAAGACGTTGCCCTGAATCGAGTCGATGCCCGCTTTCTTGACGCTTTCCGCAAACGCTTTCATGTCAGAAGCGCCAAACATGGGATCCGTTCCACCAACGCAATACAGATCTCCAATGAGACTTTTTCCGCGTATGCTGCCCGAATAATACAGCGCCGTTTTCAGCGTGTAGTCAACGCCCAGTTTGTCGAGCGCGGCAACTGCAGTGATGATTTTTTCTGTCGAAGCCGGTCGCATCAGTTGACGATGATTGTAGGCATAGACAGGCACGTCAGCGTCGAGATCGTGCACATAGACGGCGACTTGCGTGACGTTGAAAAACGTATCGCGCAAGAGCGAGTCGATTTGGAGCGTGACCTGCTGTTTCCAGTCGATGGAATCGGCTGAATTTTGTGCAGAGATAGGTTGCTGACTGAATAAAAGAACGAGGAAAAATATGGTGCGAAAAATTTGTTTCATAGGGGAAAATTGCGTGATTTGTATGCAAAGATACGCTTTTTTCTGTATTTTTCGGTTTTATTGCGATGGAATCGGGAAAAATTGCGTTGGTTTTTGGATTTATTGCACAAAAAAAGAGGAGTTAAGTCGCAGCTTAACTCCTCGATTTTATATGGTTAGAATTTACAGTTTATTCTTCCCAGAGTTTATTTGACGTGTTTTCGTCTTCAGAATCTTCGAGATCTACTTCTTTTCCGCCGAACGGATCGAATGAAGCAGCGCCAGGTCCTCCCAGCAGTTCGTCACCGAGATGCAAAGCCTTGATGACGGGTTGTATATACATTTTCTTTTTCATCATTTCATTGGTTTATTTAATGACTTTCTTACCGTTAACGATGTAAACACCCTTTTTCGAGGTTTGCTTTCTTGTTCATCTTCACGCCACCGATGGTATATACATCGTTGTTTTGCGTATTTTCTTCGGCTGTGATGCCGCCAATNCCTGTTGTTTCGTCATCACCAGGCCAGCGGATTTGTATCTTAGCACCCTCAGTGTTCTCGTTGTTGTAGTAACCCACCATGTAAGCGCGGAAAGGCTGAATGTAGTACCAGTCTTTCGTGTATTCGAAACTACGTCCGTCGTCAGCCATCATGTAGATCCATCCACGAGCGGCTGTGTAAGTACGTCCGATAAAGTCGTATTTCTTTGTATCAACGTTCTTAACGCCTTTCTTGTAAGCGGTGATGGTTGCGTTAGTTCCCTTGAACACGAGTTCGTGATCGGTAAGCTTCCAGTCGTCGCCCCATTTCGTATTTGGAACGGTGAGGATGTACGGAGTGTAAGCCTCCATTGACGTTGCGTAATCGTAACTTGCTACGTATTCATCGTCGGCTACGAAATCCATAACCCAGAAGTTCTTTTCTGTGTCGCTCTCGCTACGGAACCAGTCGATATCTTTACCAGCTGTGTTGTCATATACACCATTGTTGACAGCGAATGGCAGCATGATGGTGCTCCACTTCGTGCCTGAGCCTACGCCATCGTTGCTTGCGTCGTCCATTGTACGTATATAGCTGATGTTTGCTGCTGTAAAATCGTAGATTGGATAGAAGTCGCAAGTGTCTTGTATCTCGATGTTAGCGGCGGTTGAGCCAATAACAACATTCTTTCCTGCGAGACTCGATGGTGATGATGCGCCTTCGGGCAGGTAATAGATACAGTTAGGATAGCTGCTCGGTGTGATGCTGGCGTATTTGTCGGAGTGGGTAGCGTCAACAAACAAGCAGTTGTCGGCGATAGCGAAGTCGCTACCAGAATCTGCAAGATATTGAGACTCATTGCCAATCGCTACGATACCCTTTGTTGCAGTGAGCGAGTAAGTTGAATAATCGCCTTCGCCCAAGCAAACGATTGTGTCGCCTTCTGATGTACCAGTTCCGGTGTAAGCAATGAAACTGTAAGCTGTTCCGTAGGTAAGACCTTCGAATTCGAAGTCGATAACGGCTTCTTTCATTGGACCAACGGTCACAGTCTTGTCAACTGCGATAGCGCCTGAACCAGAGAAACTTCCACCTGTTGGATATATAACGCCATGAATTGTTTCATTGAAATCTGCTTGACCATAGTTCATCACGTAGAGTGAACCATTGTATTTGTTATCGAAGAGTTTCCAACCATCACTCGTGTCGATGTAGTTGTGCCAGTTGAAGTTGCTGAATTCAAGAGATGCACTTGCGTAATCTGTTGGGTAAATGCATAAAATATTTACTTTATAGCCAGGTCCATAAAATGGAACTATGTACATATAGTTTGAAGCTGAGAGCGCACTTGAATAGTCTAAGTCAACAGTTGTTGTTTCTCCAGCTCCAACAACAGGCTCTACAATATTCTTCAACGTAGTACCAGAACTTGAACCAACATATACTGCCAATGGTTGACTCCATTCTTCAGTACCATTGTTGGTAATTGTGAGCGTAGTTGAATAAGAAGTACGACCAGAACCTGAACCTCTTCCATTCGTAATGTAAGCTGTAATATCCGTTGCAGGTGCGAGATTGATGGTTGTACCATCATCTTCTACTGTAGCCTTAATGGTTCGTGCCCATCCGCCACCGATACCTTGCCATTCTGCGCTGTTATCGTCTGTCGTTTCACGTGCTACTGGTTGGATTCTGTAATCACCGTATGGCAATTCCTCGCCAAAGTCGAATGAACTTGCGAAATAATATGCACCAGTATGAGTAGAGAATGATCTGTTGCTTGCAAATGAGTCGTAGAAAATCATAGAATCAAGATCATTGTAAACTGCAACACCATAGTCGTAAGATGCATCTGTACCACTGAAGTTGCCAAGGTAACCAAACAATGATACTTGACTTGCATCGTAAGCACGCGCATCACGAGTTAAGGTTGTAGGATTGGTCATAAAAAGAATAGGGCAATAAAGTGAAGATCCAGCTGATTTATAGTCGTCAGCCGTTGCTTGATCATTAGGAACAATGCCTAAGATTGCGCTCTTCATATAGTCATATCCTTCTCCTGCAGTACCACCACCGCTACCAGTTGTGCTTGGTGCTAACGCGGTGAGTGCGAAATAACCATCGCCACTGCCGCTCCAACCCCAGTTGAAGTGGTATTTGTCAGAGCTTGCTTGGTATCCGTCGCAAACAAAGCAGTGACCTGAGAGTGAAGCAGATGAAGATGAAGAAGTTGTGAGCTGTGCACCGCACATGATAACAGGGTAACCCTTAGCCAAATCGTTGTAGATGGCGTCTGCCCAACCGTCGGCTGTCATATCGGTACGATATACAAGGCGAGCGCAGTCTGCATAGTCGAAGTAAGTCTTCAATGCGTAAGGGATGTCGGTCTCGCTGGCACCTGAACCTGACGTGCTGTAATCCATTTCTACTGATACGCCGCAAGCGAACATCAGTGTAGAAACGCCAGTGTTATCGGTGCTTGAAGAAGAATAACTGTTGGTCATCTTCGACCAAGTGAATGAAGTTCCACTTGAAACTGGACCAACTGTTGTGTTCAATGTTTCAGCTGTGTAGCTCGGAATAAGCGTTGTGGTTGCAGATGGGTGATTCCATTTCTTCATGACTTGCGCCATTGCTGTAGCAACACAACCTGTGTAGCAGTGGTTGCTGCTGCGTCCTGATGTCGGGCATTTCAGGTTATACGGTTTGCTTTGGTCCCAAGTAGTTGAACAGAGCTTTGAGATGTCGCTTTTGTTGCTTGCATCCTGATAAGAAACAACTGTTTCGATGCCTTGAGATTTAGCCCATTCAATTTCGGCAGCATAGCTATCGAGCCACCATTGCATTTCGGGATTAACATTGTTTGCGTCGAAACTTCCGCTATCTGAGTAGCCCAGAATTGGAATAGCGATATCATCGCCAGCAACGATGACGAAACCGTTGTCGTTTTCTGTGTTGAATACCCAGTAATATGCTTCGTTTTCAACGGTCTTTCCGTTGACTTTGCGTGGCGCCTTTTCAACGCTGGTTTGTATCAAAGCAGCCTGTGGGCGTACTTGTTGCAAGAACGCTTGTGCTTTCAAGAAAGCTTGGCTCTTTGTTACGGGCGCTGCGTTAGCTGCTGCACAGATGAGCAACGTAACGATAAATAGTAAGCCTTTTTTCATGATATGATAAAATTTAATAATGTGTATTTCTTTGAAAAGGGTAACGGCAATCTTTCCGTAATTGATGAAAGATTACCGTACACCTTATTATATTATAGAGCGATTACTCGTCCCAGATATCTGTAGAAGTGTTGTCGGAGAAGTTGTCTTCTTCTTCGAAATATTTGGCATCGCCTTCATCTGGAGGCGTTCCAGTACCTGGAGCGATCGATTGCATCACGTCGCCAAGCTGTAGCGACTTCATGTTCGGCTTAAGATATGCTTTTTTCTTCATATATACGTTTCCTTTCTTTATTTGATGACAACCTTCTTGCCGTTGATGACGTAGATGCCTTTACCCAAACCAGCAGTTGTGCCGTTCTGGCGAACAATCTGACCGCTAAGGTTATAAACTTTTCCGTCGGTTGCTTTCTTTGTGGTTGTAATATCAGTGATTCCAGTTGTTGTGCCGCTTGATGCGAATCTATTTGGGTCAAAGTAAACGCTGTTTGGGTCGTTGATGTCAATTAGTTTCTGTACCAGCGGTCCAGTCATACGTTGTTTGCCGATATAGTCGATGTCTTTTACTGCAGGAGCTTTAGCGATTCCTTTGGCAGATGATGAACTTGCAGGAATGAAATAGCAGCGATAAGCTTTCAGTTTAGATGAACCTTGCGATGTCCAATACTCTCCGTTGCTGATAAACACGTTGCCTGCGTCGATGGTGCTGTAAGTCTTTGCGCCAACCATTTGCCAGCCGTCGCTGGTTGTAAGAACTACGTCAGCATCTGCATTTGCTGTGTTGATAGCGAGTGAATCGAATGTTCCAGCATCGGTGATTGCTTCGTCAACGCTAATCAAGTAAGGTGTATAAGCGTGCAATCCGTTGTAGGTGCATGTTTCAAATTCGAGCGTTGTATTGCCTTCGTCGTCGGTGCTTGTGCCAGTAAATTTAGCAAGTTTCACGCTGTCGCCGAAAACTGCACAAAGGTCGTAGATATTCATATCGAATGGCAACCAAATGGTGCTCCATTGTGTTTCCAATTCGTCGCCGTGACTTGTCGTTACAGGTCCTGTAGGAATATTTTTGTTACTGCTGATGGTGCTGTAGTAACCTACTGGCAGTTCCTGTTCGGTTGTTGTGGTCTGATCGAGTGCCAACGAAACATCTTGTGGATAGCGATAGTTGAACGAAACCGTTGCATCGTCATCGTAGTTGTAGCGGATGTTCCAAATTTCGTGGTCGGTCAGCGTGATAGCTGAACTTGAACTGCTCGACATACCACTCGAACCGTAATAGGTTGCAGTAGGAGTAGAACTATCGTCTAATCGACGGTTAGCTGTTTGTGTGTAGAAGCCAATGTAGTCGTTGTAAGTTGTAGAAGAACTTACTGAAATGCTTGCAAAATAGTCGTTCATATTTTGTGCCATCGTTGCACCATCCGAATCATAGAACGAAGCTGACTCGCTGAACAGTCGTGGCAGATAACTAACATACCATGGATAGGTGTCGAAGTTATACCATCCTAAGTAGTCCCAACCAAATGATTGGAATACGCCCATGTGGTCGTGACCAACGGTGCTGACGGTGTTCAAAGAGTTAGCTGACCAATAGCTTGAACTATATTGCACATAGTAAGCCAGCAGACCCCACCAAGGAAGTCCTGCGTCCCAGTTTGCGTAATAGCGATTCTCGAGGATATAATATTCGCCTGTATTTTTCTGGGTGCTGTTTGGCATATAGACAACGTAACCCTTGCCATAGTCGTCAACGCCACCGCTCTTTGTTCCGCCAATTGGTTTCAAGAAAGTAACCTTTGTAGGATCGTCGAGAACAATTGGTTCGTCCCATCCTACAGTCCAGCGCTCAAAGGTTGTATAACCTGCTGGGCAATAACCTGAACTTGTTTTTGACCAACTTGCGTTTCCGCCATTCCAAGTTCCGTTGTAACTACCCGAACACATCAAATCCCATGTTCCCATCTGCGGAGATGAGTAGCTGTAACCTGTGTCGTACATATCAGGATAGCCCATACAGTGTGAAAACTCGTGGCAAATGGTTCCGATACCATTGATTTGCAAACCGTTGGTGTCGTAACTTGAAGTGCTGGAATTATAAGTCTGATTGGTAACTGCTTCGTTTGCGCAAGCGTAAGTGTCAATCTTTGTGCTGTTGTAGGTTAATGATGAGAAACTTGCCTTTGTCCACTTGGTATAATTCTCGCCATCCGCTGTATAATAATAGGTGCTTCTTGAATATATAGACTCATTTGATGCACCCGAAGAAAGCGTAAACTTGTGTGGCCAAACTGTCCATTCGTCACCACCGTCTGCTTGACCTTGACCAGCATAGATAATGAATACGAACTCACATTCGCCATCGCCATCCCAGTCGTAATCTGAGAAATCTAAAGTTCCAAGTGCATAAGCTTTCTGAATAGCTTCGTAAGCCATGTAGGAAGCATGTCCATCATTTATATTAGCGGCTGTGTAAGTTGATTTTGAACTACCGCGACCCGTTGTTGTATAAAGGTCTCCGCCGTAGTATGCTTGTGGTTGTGAAAGGGTTACAGGACCAACAACATCGAAATCGAGGTCGAATTGTCCATGGCTTTGGTCTTTGAAATAATCGCGCACGCTTCCAATGAACGGACCATTCTTAAAACCAACCCCATTCACGATATCTTTGTACATCTCCAACGTTGACGAGTAGCCAAACTTCGTTGGGAAAGAATCGGTGAAGCTGACATCGGAGAATTGTGCAAGAATAACCAAACCCTTCTTCGTGCCTTGGAATTTGCTTAAGTCTGTTGGGATTCCTTGTGCACGCTTGATAGGTGATGCAAGCTTTGCTCCGTCGGCATTTGACAGCGGAGTAAGTTCAGATTTTGCAGCTTTGATTTTTGTAACTACTTCAGAAACGGTCGAAATGTCGTACGTTCCGTTTTCATTTCTAACGTATGCATTTCCTTGACGGTCGGAAAGGAAGTGGCAGTTTTCGTCTCCACGAAGTTCTGCGAACACTTTCGAACCGTCGCTCAATGTAATCTGGCGCCACATTCCACGTTTAGCGGGAACTGCGTTGATGCTGAGCGAAACGCATAGCAGAATTGCCAATGTGATTAGTCGTGTAAAATGTTTCATAATGTGATGGATTTATTTTTTTACTTTTTCTAACTCTCTTAATTACCCAGTAAAAAACTAAAATTCTGAATGAAGAATATTTCGCAAATTTATAAATATTTTCACTTTCGCGCAAATAAATAAGGTAAAAATGTAAGTATTTTTCAGCGAAATTGAATAAAAATGCAAAAATATCTCTCGTTTAGTCACAATTTGTCAACAAAAACTAATTTTTTGGCGACATTTCTTCGAAATGGGGTTCGTATAATTTTTGCATAAAAAAACGGAGAATTGCATTTTTATACCAATTCTCCGTTGTTTTGTTGTGTATGTTTCTCGTTAGAAGTTGATGCCGAGATTCATGAAGAATGCGTGTCCGTGAGCTGAAGGATCGCCAGTAAAGTTTTCAAATATAGTGCCTTTGTCTTTGGCGATGTTTGATACGCCAAATTGATAGCCGAGTTCGAAGTAAATTTTATTATATTCTGCTCCGCAACCAAGTTTAAAGCCCATCTCAGGACGCTTGAAATAATCGTAATCTCCGCTGATTCCCACTGCGAAATATGGTCCGATAAATGGCAAGAGTGCGATTTGGTCGGTTGCTTTAAATCCATACTTAATCAGCAAAGGGATTTCCAAATAATTCAAGTGTGCGTCATAGTCAGATCCTTGTAAGTTATTTCCGCCACGCTCGGTGTAATAAAGTCCACTCTCGAGGAATAGCGGTGTAGTGTCGCTTACGCGAAGTCCAATGACGCCACCGAGCGTCATACCAGTACGAGAATCAACTGAAACATCGCCACCTATGCCTGCAACTGTCATTCCTATGCGAACGCCGTAGTAAAGACTTTCTTCATTGAGCACGAATCCGCCGCTACTGTATTGTGCGAACGTTGGTGCAGCGAGCATGAGCGCAACGATTGCTGTGAAAAGTTTTTTTGTCATAATCTTTTATATTTTTAGTGGTTATACTTACGCTTCTTCGTTGGCTTCTGCCTTGCGATAGTTTACAAGACTGTCAGCGTCGAAGTTCTTAATAAATTCGTAGTGTGCTGCATTTTCAGCCTCAGCGTGACGAACGTAAACGTTAGCGCTCTTTTCGAAGAATTCAGGAGCTGCAGTTGCGTCGTCAAGAATCAGCAACGACATCATGATATTGCCCGTCATTTCGTAGAGACGACGTGCAACAAAGTCTTGTTTCTCTTGATTACCTTCGGCTTTCACGCTCTCTACCATCTCAGCGTAACGCTCGATCATCGCCTCTACACGCTTGCGCAGCGGTTTGAGTGAATCTGAAACTTCAGACTCAAGCATTTCGCGCATAAGATTAAGATATGTGCCGTTAGTGATGTAGCGGATAGCTGCAACAACCTGCAACTGGGTTGTTCCTTCGTAGATTGAGAAAATGCGTGCATCGCGATAGAGTCGCTGACACTTGTATTCCATAATAAATCCTGAACCACCATGAATCGAAATCGCATCGTATGCGTTTTGGTTAGCGTATTCCGAGTTCATACCTTTTGCCAACGGTGTAAACGCGTCAGCAAGACGTTGATAGCGTTTCAGTTCTTCTTTTTCTTCGGGCTCGAGTTTACGATCGCGTTGTATGTCTTCCAAGCATTTATAAATATCGACATAGCGCGCTGTCTGATAGAGAAGCGAGCGTCCTGCGTCGAGTTTCGCTTTCATCCTTGCGAGCATGTCGTACACGGCAGGGAATTGGATAATTTTTTGACCGAATTGTGCGCGTTCTTTAGCATATTTCAGTCCTTCGTTGTATGCTTCCTGACTCAAACCAACGGATTGCGCTGCAATACCTAAGCGTGCGCCGTTCATCAAAGCCATGACATACTTAATCAATCCCAGTCGAGTGCTTCCGCAAAGTTCTGCTTTAGCGTTTTTATACGTTAACTCACAGGTAGGAGAACCATGGATACCAAGTTTATGCTCGATGTGACGAACGTTAACACCGCCTTGGCGTTTGTCGTAGATGAACATAGAAAGTCCACGACCGTCGTGCGTGCCTTCTTCTGAACGAGCGAGCACCAGATGGATGTCGCTATCGCCGTTAGTGATAAAGCGTTTCACTCCGTTCAAGCGCCAACAGTTTTCTTTCTCATCGAAAGTCGCTTTCAGCATAACGCGTTGCAAGTCGCTACCAGCGTCTGGTTCGGTCAGGTCCATAGACATCGTTTCGCCTGCACATACACGAGGAATGTATTTCTCGCGTTGCTCTTCGCTACCAAACTCGTAAAGCGTGTCGATGCACGACTGAAGCGACCAAACGTTCTGGAAACCAGCGTCGGCTGCTGAGATAATTTCAGAAAGCATAGAGAACGTGACGTTAGGCAGGTTCAATCCGCCATAACGACGTGGCATCGAAACACCAAACAGACCTGCTTTGCGGCAGGCTTCGAGGTTTTCGAAAGTCTTACTTGCGTAGATCATTCTGCCATTCTCAAGGTGTGGACCTTCCAAATCGACGCTTTCCGAATTGGGTTCAATAATATTGGCTGCAATATCGCCTGTGATGTCGAGAATACGCTTGTAGTTTTCGATGGTATCATCGTAATCTACTGGCGCATCGTCGAAAGAATCTTTATCGACATAGTTGCGTTCTTTCAATTCCACGATGCGTTTCATCAGTGGATGTTGAAGATTGAATGCTAATTCTGGGTGATCGCTATAGTAATTTGCCATGATATGTTTCTGTTATTTACTATTCTGTTTGTAATATTTGATAAGTTTTGGAATAACTTCTTCAACTGTTCCAACGATGACGTAGTCGGCAATCTTATTGATTGGTGCGTCAGGATCGCTATTCACAGAAATGATGATGCCAGAGTCTTGCATGCCAGCGATATGCTGTATCTGTCCGCTGATGCCGCATGCAATGTAAACTTTAGGATGCACAGTTACGCCCGTCTGACCTATCTGGCGATCGCTATCGCAGAAGCCTGCATCGACAGCAGCACGAGATGCGCCTACTTCTCCATGCAATACTTTCGCAAGGTCGTACAAGATGTCGAAACCTTCCTTACTTCCCATGCCATAACCACCTGCTACAACGATGGGAGCGCCTTTTAGATTATGCTTTGCTGCTTCTACGTGGTGGTCGAGTACCTTTACAACAAACGCTTCTGCAGAAACATATTTTGCAACGTCAGGATAGACAACTTCTCCACGTGCTTTACCATCGTAGAGGGCTTTCTGCATCACACCACTGCGCACTGTAGCCATCTGTGGGCGATGGTCAGGATTGACAATCGTTGCAACAATATTACCACCGAATGCGGGACGAATCTGATACAACAGGTTGTCGTAGTGTTTGCCTGTTTTCTTTTCGTCGTATTCGCCAATTTCGAGTTGGGTACAGTCGGCTGTCAGTCCGCTTGTCAACGAACTGCTCACGCGTGGACCCAAATCGCGACCGATAACGGTTGCTCCAAGCAGCGCAATCTGTGGTTGTTCTTCCTTAAACAGGTTAACGACGATGTCGGTATGTGGCGCAGAAGTATAAGGGAATAAGCCTTCTGCATCGAAAACGAATAGTTTATCTACACCGTAAGGCAGAATCTGATCTTCAACCTTACCTTTGATGCCTGTACCTGCAACGATGGCGTGCAGTTCTACACCTAATTGATTCGCCAGTTTACGGCCTTTGGTCAATAATTCCTGTGAAACTTCGGCAACGGTGGTGCCTTCAATTTCGCAATATACAAATACGTTGTTCATAAGCCTGCTATTAACCAATAATTTTCTCGTTCAACAATTCTTTAATCAAACTCTCTACATCGCTGTCGCTTGCGGAAAGCGTTTTGCTTTCTTTTGCTTGGAAAACGATGTTCTGCACAGCCTTCACTTTCGTTGGTGATCCTGACAAGCCACACTGCTCTGGATCGCCATCGATATCGGCTACACTCCATTGGTTCAGGGTGAGATAGGGGCGCTCGTCGTAGAGATAAGCGTAGGGATCGCCTTCTTTGCGCTCCATCGGGCACGTCGCGCGTTTGTATTTCATCACCAATTTAGCGTTGGCAGGGCGACATGGCGCTGCGGTTCCGTTAACGGTGATCACAACAGGCAGAGGTGCTTCAACAACTTCTATTCCGCCATCGATGTGGCGACGAATGGTTGCCTTATTGTCTTCAATTTTAAGAATTTCTTCGGCGTATGTAACTTGATTTAAGCCTAATTTCTGAGCCACTTGCGGACCTACTTGCGCGGTATCGCCATCGATGGCTTGGCGACCACCAATTACGATGTCAACATCGCCAATCTTCTTGATGGCTGTAGCGAGAGCGTAAGACGTTGCAAGCGTATCGGCGCCTGCCATCACGCGATCGGTGAGCAGCCAGCCAGTGTCTGTGCCTCTGTAAAGGCCTTCGCGAATAATTTCTCCTGCTCTCGGTGGGCCCATCGTCAGAACGCCAACCGTAGAACCAGGATATTGCTCTTTAAGACGCAGTGCTTGTTCCAAAGCATTCAGGTCTTCGGGATTGAAAATAGCAGGCAACGCTGCGCGATTGACCGTTCCTTCGGCGGTCATGGCGTCTTTGCCTACGTTTCTGGTGTCGGGAACTTGCTTGGCAAGTACAACAATTTTAAAACTCATAGATCTATTGTTTTAATTTTTATAAAATGCGTTCAAAATTGGCTGCAAGAAAACGTTGTTTCATTGAAAAAGCATGCCAAATTCTGCAAAATAAATCTGAATCAGGCTGCAAATATAATAATTAATAAGGAGAAAACTGCAAAATGGTGCTTTTTTGTGAAATTTTTTCTCTCATTTTGTCCACAGAGCAAGGCGATTTTCAGAAAAATGTTTCACGCAAAAATTTTGCCGTTTTTTGCATCAGAAAAATAGGGCAAAAAATGGGCAAAAAATGGGGTGCATTTGAAATGTTAAATTAACAAGATTTTACAAATGTAAAAAGTAAAAAATGTTTACAAAAAAGGCGTTTTTTTGCCCTTATTTTTTGATTTTTTTCGACAAAAAATTTTTTTGCGACCAAAAATGCGACTTTTTTTTGGGGTGTTTTTAGGGGTCTTTTTTCAAAAACGAGTCGTTTTTAAAAATTTCCGAGTCGTTTTCAAAAATATCTCAGTCGTTTTTGATTGAAAAACGGCCGTTTTTTTGGTTCAAAATCGATGACTTTTTTCAAAAAATGAGCGAAAAAATTGCACAAATCGGCGAATTTGTGCATGAATTTAACAAATTGCAACAAATTTTCACTAAAAACACATTAACATTTCTTCACATTTCGACAAAAAAACGCCATTTTTTGTTCTAAAATTCAATTTTTTCTCTGCAAAAATTTTTGGCTGATTTTTCCATCTCATTTTTCTATTAATTTCTGTTAATTTAACATTTCAGCGATGTGACTTTTTCTTTACAAAATTCGGTGTGTTTTTTGACTCGAAAATGAGGCAAAATTTTCACGTTTTTCGTAGGATTTTTTGTCAATTTTATAGGAAAGATTAAAAAAAAACGTATTTTTGCAAAACTATGATCGACCGAGCAACTGTAGAACGCATCAAAGAGGCTGCGAATATCGTTGAAGTAGTCTCCGAATTTGTCACTTTGCGCAAGAGTGGCGCCAATTATAAAGGTCTGTGCCCATTCCACAACGAAAAGACGCCATCGTTTTTTGTTTCTCCTTCGCGCGGAACGTGCCATTGTTTCGGCTGTGGAAAAGGCGGAAACGCTGTGACGTTCATCATGGAGCACGAACAGATGACCTATCCCGAAGCGTTGCGATGGCTGGCGAATAAGTATCACATCGAAATTGCTGAGCGCGAACTGACCGATGAGGAGCGTCGCGAACAGAGCGAGCGCGAATCGATGTTCATTGTCAACGAATGGGCAAAAGATTACTTCCAAGATGTGCTGAAAAATCAGCAAGAAGGGCAAAGCATCGGACTGCAATATTTTCGTAGTCGAGGCATTCGCGACGATATTATCGCCAAATTTCAGTTGGGTTACGACTTGAGCGATCGCCATGCCTTAGCCAAGACGGCGACGAAGCAAGGCTATAAGGAAGAATTTCTTATAAAAACGGGCATTTGTTACCGCAACGACCGCGGCGAACTCATCGATCGCTACGCTGGTCGCGTCATTTTCCCTTGGTTTGGCGTTAGCGGAAAAGTGATAGGCTTTGGCGGTAGAGTTTTAGATACACGCACGAAAGGCGTAAATCAGAAATATGTGAACTCGCCAGAGTCGGAAATTTATAAAAAAGACCACGAACTCTACGGTCTCTTTCAAGCCAAGCGCGCTATTGCAAAGGAAGACTGCGTTTATATGGTAGAAGGCTATACGGATGTGATTGCGATGCATCAGTGTGGCATAGAAAACGTCGTTGCAAACTCAGGTACGGCGCTGTCGATTCACCAGATTCAGGCGCTCCGTCGCTTCACTTCGAACATTATTTTATTGTACGACGGCGACGCCGCAGGCATCCACGCTGCTATGCGAGGCACCGACATGCTGCTTGCAGAAGGAATGCAACTGCGCGTGCTGCTTTTTCCTGACGGCGATGACCCAGATAGTTTTGCAAGAAAGCATACGGCGACCGAATTTCGCCAATTCATCGCTGAAAATCAAACAGATTTTATTCAATTCAAGACAGATCTGCTGCTGAAAGACGAGCACGATCCTGCCAAACGTGCAGAAGGCATCAACTCGATTGTGTCTTCCATCGCTGTTGTGCAGAATCCTATTCTTCGCGATACGTATTTGCACGATTGTGCACAACGAGTAGGAATCAATCAAGCGACTTTGGTGAACCAAATGAACCGCATTATTCGCGAAAATCGCAGTAGAAACACCGCGCAGACCGCTGTTCCCGAACCGCAAACAGTGCAACCAATTCCCGAAAGCAAGCAACCGCAAGCGCTTTCTGCAACAAATAAAGAAAGCAAAGTAGAGCAACTGCTCGCGCAAATGATTGTTCGTCATGGTGGAGAGGTCATCCATCGTCAGATTGAAGTAGAAGAAGGAAAACTGATGGACTTAACCGTAGCGCAAACCATTCATCTGTCGCTGTCGCTCGACCATCTGGAACTTCAAAACCCGATTTATAAAAAAATACTTGATGAAGCGGTGGCGCTATCCGAGCAAGGACCATTCGACGCGGAACAACATTTCTTGCACCATCAGTCGGTGGAAATTTCGCGTGTTGCAGCAACGCTGAGCGTAGATAAATACCAGATGCTCGTGCTTCGCAAGCAACCGAAAGAGGAAAACGAGAACGAGGAAGTGAAACGACGTAAAGCGGAAGAATATCTCACAAAACTGAAAAACGAAACGCAGCATCTCGTGCTCGATTTCCACCAAGAAGCGCTCGAAATTCAATTGAAAGAATTGCAGAAAAAGATAGCCGCCAACGCGCAAAACCCAGAGATGCTGAAGCCGTTGATGGAGGAATTTCGACAACTCCACCAACTACGCCAAAATGTAGCGAAGAAACTGGGAAGCGGCATTATTTCGTAAATCTAATCCACACGCATCCATGCAATTTCTTGAATGGATTTTTATGGCAGTTTACGGTTTGATCGTTGTGGGAACAATGGTTGCCGTTCTGCTCGACCATCGCCAGCCTGCTAAGACGATGGCTTGGATGCTCGTTTTGATATTTCTGCCTTTGCTGGGCATTATTCTCTATTTCTTTTTTGGGCAGAACTATCGCAAAAAGCGCATGATCGAGCAACGTAGTTTGGACCGATTGACGGAACAATCTATGATTGAATTTCTTGAACAACCCAATAATTCTTATCCGAAACAATATGAATCGCTGATTAAACAGTTGGCGAATCAAAACCTATCGCTGCCGTTTAAGAACAACGAAACCGAGATCTACACGAGCGGAGAGGACTTTTTCTTGTCGCTTTTGCATGAGATAGGACAGGCGAAGCACCACATCCATTTGCTGACTTACATCTTTGAGGATGATAGTTTGGGCAATCTCGTCGCTGATGCACTGATCGACAAGGCAAAAGAAGGCGTTGAAGTGCGCGTAATCTACGATGATGTGGGTTGTTGGAAGGTGAAAAACAAATTTTTTGAACGCATGCGCGAAGGTGGAATCGATGTTCACAGTTTTCTTTCCGTTAAATTCGCGGCGTTTACCAGTAAAATAAATTATCGAAACCATAGAAAAATTTGCGTCATCGATGGTTCTGTGGGATTTATTGGTGGAATGAACATCGCATTGCGTTATATTAAAGGTGTGGAGAGCGGCATTTGGCGCGACACGCACATGCTTATTCGCGGTAAAGCGGTGTACGCGCTTCAGCAAACGTTCTTAGTAGATTGGTATTTCGTGGATCGCACGCTCATAACTGGCATGGAATATTATCCGGAAATATGCGATGAGACTTGTCAAAAATCGTCGATTTCATCGCGATTTTCGACCCTTGAACAAGGTCCCTCGCGTTCAAAAATGGGCGAAAATTGCATCATTCAGGTCGTAACGAGCAATCCTGATTCGCCATCTCCCGATATTATGCAAGCGTATATACGCATACTACTCGAAGCAAAGCAGTATGTTTACATCGAATCTCCTTACTTTCTGCCCACCGACACCGTGCTTTTGGCGATGAAAATGGCTGCAGCGTCGGGCGTTGACGTGCGCTTGATTGTGCCATTGCATGGCGATTCGAAAATTACGGAATGGGCGAGCCGATCGTATATCGCAGAGATAAAAGATTCGGGCATTCAAATATTTTTCTATCAGAAAGGATTCAATCACTCAAAGCTGCTGATAGCCGACGATTCCTTGTGCAGTTGCGGATCGGCTAACGTGGATTTTCGCAGTTTTGAGAACAATTTCGAAGCGAATGCATTTGTTTACGACGAACAAACAGCTAAACAAATGCGCGAAATCTTTATAAATGATTTGAAATCGTGCAAAAATATCGATGAAATGGGCGATTTTTCGCATCGCAGTTTCATTAAACGTCTTTTTGAGGCGATGCTTCGGATGTTGGCTCCGTTGCTTTGACGAACAGCGAAAAGTTAACGCTGCCGTAGGCGCGATGCTCTACAAAATTGGGGTGTGTGGAAAAATCTTGTTTCTTGCTGTGTTCCAAAACGAACACACCATCTTCTTTCAATAAATCATGTGAAAAAACGAGTTCGGGCAGCTGTTCCAGTTGCTCAAGCGCGTAAGGCGGATCGGCAAAGATAAGGTCGAATTGTTGCTTGCACGTCTTTACGAATCGGAACACGTCGCCTTTGATCAGTATGTTGCGCGAAGTACCGATTTTTGTCATGCATTGCTGAATGAAACGCGCGTGCTCGCGGTCGGCTTCTACGCTAATCACGCGTTGGCATCCACGCGAAAGCATTTCGAGCGAGATGCTTCCAGTGCCCGAAAACAAGTCTAGCGCGTCAGCGGTTTCCCAATCCACGAACCTATTGAGCACGTTGAAAATATTTTCTTTCGCGAAATCCGTCGTCGGACGCGCCTTAAACGTGCGCGGAATGTCGAAGTGACGACCTTTGTATATGCCAGTTATGATTCTCATTTGCCTTCCAAAAAATAGGTAATCACGTCGAGTGGAACGCCATCTGCTTGCGCGATGGTTGCGCGGTTGAACTCTGCTTTCGGATTGAGCGTGTAAACGCGTTGCAATACACGTCGAAGCGAATGCAAAAGCCACTGTTCGTCTTTCGAAACATCAAGCAATAGGAGTTCATCGTCAACGTTGTCGTAGTCAACTTCCTGCCATACGGAAAGAATATGGTTCACCGCGTCGCGCGATTGATGTGTAATAAATTGATTACTAAAGCGAAAACCGTTGTTTTCAAAGCAGAATACGTCGGTTTTTCCATCGTGAAAATATGCGAAAAGGTCGTTTTTCAACCCGCTAAGATTCTTTTTAGAACAATGTTTCCATATCGGTTGCATCACAGGAGCAACATCTACGTGTCGGAAACGACTTTGCAGCAAATCGAATGCTTGTGCATCAATCGCAAAAACCAGCACACTGCCAAGCGATTTCATCGTACTGCTAACCACTTTTTTGTCTTTTCCAACGCTGGGAAACGTGTGACGGAACAGCGTCTCTGTTTGTTGACTTTCGAACAAATCGCTCGGGATCAACAACGTGGCGCTATCCACTAATATTTGTAGAAAATTACCGATGAGATTTGTTGAAAATCCCGATGAAATCGGCGATTTTTGACCCTCTAACGAGGTCCCTTGAGTTAGAAATTGGGCGATTTTTGAAGTTTCAAGTATGTTTTTTAGCTGCGTAATCGGTTGCGTTTGGTCAACCGTATAACGTTCTGTGGCGATGCCAAACTCACTTTGCGCATCCTGAACAGCCAACAAAATTTCTTGTTTGCTCATTCGGATGACGCTTTTACACGCATTGCGTTCGTTATTCCCAATTTCCAGCATTATCGTTGAATTCAATTAAATCGCCAATCTTCAATCCAGGAAATTCTCCCGACGTCGCAGCGTTCTCGTACAACGAGATAATTTGCTGCTGATTCATTCCAGCCAAATAATCCAAAAAGTTAGCGCTGCATTCCATGACCGATCGCTCAGCGCCAGACGCGTTTTTCTCCTGTTTTACAACGAGATGGAACAGCGGTTTATCGGTAAACGACAGCTGGAGCGCCTTTTTGTCGAGCAAACCCTGCGCAACCAGCGTGTCTAGGCTGTTGCAAAAAACGCCATGCTGCGCGAGATACGCATTTTCTGCGTTGCGAATAGCGATGAGACTCGCTTTGATCTCGTTCTCGCGCGCCGTTTTCTGACGCTCAAAGCGCATCGGGCGAAGAATACTGATGCAGCAAATCGTTGCCAAACACACGATGCACAGCGCCAAAGCCACGTTCTGATAGCGTTTCATTTTGCTTTTTGAGAGAATTCCATTAACTTTGCTCGCAAATTTAAACAAAGTAGCGAAGAAAACAAAAGAAATCGGCGTTTTTTCCCCATAAACCAGCGCTCTGTTCCACATTCTTCGCAACTCGAAACCACCTTTTTGATGCTCAGCGACGAACTTTCTTTTCAAATCGAACAGCATTTCCAGCACGCTCTGACCACCGAACAGCGCGCTGCTGTGCACGAATTCGCGCGCTTTCTCACCGATCCCGACGACCATTGCGCCATGATTTTTCGCGGTTGTGCAGGAACGGGAAAAACAACTGTCGCGAGCGCCATTGTTCGTACACTGCGATCGCTGCGCCAGCGCGTCGTTTTGCTTGCGCCAACAGGTCGCGCGGCAAAAGTATTTGCTATGGCAAGCGGCGAGAATGCATATACAATCCATCGCAAAATCTATCGTCAGCAAGGCTTAGGTGGGCGCTTTAAGCTGGCAGACAATCGTAATTCTTACACCTTATATATAATAGATGAGTCGTCGATGATAGCCAACGAAGGTTTTTCCGACACAGAATTCGGTAGCGGACGACTGCTCGACGATCTCATCCAATTCGTTTACGGCGGCAATCATTGCAGAATGCTGCTGCTGGGCGACGTTGCGCAGTTGCCGCCCGTAGGAGAAACAGAATCGCCTGCACTCCAGACGAGCGTCATTCAGCAATATGGACTGCGCGTTTACGAGGCAAATCTTCACCAAGTGCTGCGACAGGCGCAAGAAAGCGGCATCCTATACAACGCAACGCTTATCCGCAACCAACTACTCCACGACGAACAGACGCGTATGCCTATCATCCACCTGAAAGGTTTTGCCGACATCCAAATCGTCAACGGCAGCGAACTGATCGATGCGCTCGCAAGTAGTTATCGCGAAGTGGGCATCGACGAAACGCTTGTAGTGACACGCTCGAACAAACTCGCTAACATCTATAATTTAGGCATACGCAATCAGATTCTCGACTACGACGATATACTTTGCCGAGGCGATCTTTTGATGATCGTTCGCAACAAATATCTCGACAATGCACAGCAAGAAGATGAAAAAATACCCGATTTCATCGCGAATGGCGACCGCGCTGTGGTCAGAAAGATAAGAAATACGCGCTTCATGCATGGCTTTAAATTTGCAGATGTTACACTTAAATTTCCAGACTACGATAATTTTACGCTGGAGACTACTGCCCTGCTCACAACGCTTACCTCTGAGAGCGCATCGCTATCATCTGCCGACAGCCAACGGCTATACGAGAGCGTCATCGCCGACTACGCCGATCTCCGAACAAAGACTGAGCGATTCAAAGCACTAAGAAAAGATATCTATTACAACGCTTTGCAAGTGAAATACGCGTATGCCGTAACCTGTCATAAAGCACAAGGCGGACAATGGGCACACGTTTACATCGAACAAGGCTATCTTAGCACCGATATGTTGACGCCCGACTATATTCATTGGCTATACACAGCTTTCACACGCGCCACAGAAAAATTGTATCTCATCAACTGGAAAGAAAATTTCACCGATTTAGCGCAATAATACACCATACAACCGCACCAATGCATTGATTTACAAAGTTTTAACGCGCAAAACATTTTCCTAAACAATTATTCCGCAGGGAAAAATTGACCGATTTTTGGGAAAAACTGACCGCTTTTTTTTTACAATCCTATCATTTTTCTCGTTACTTTTGCAACGTGAATCATAGACTTATGCAGATTCTGCCATAAAAAAGTGTTAACGGTTGAGAGGGAGTGGCTTACAGAAAAAACGTAATGAGTCAAACTGCTTTCAATATATTATAAAAAAAGAACACCTTTTTAGTTCAACCTACAGGTCACTCCTGCAACCGAAAAACTAATTTATGAGATGTGAATCACAGGAAAGAGTGTTCTAATGCTTTAATTAATAAGGTTAGGTAAAAAAAATCTTATAAAACGCGAGACTGCAGGGATGCAACCTCGCGTTTTTTTATGCCAGTTTTTGAAGGGTTTGGCGCGTTTTTCTGTCAAAAACCAGCAAAATCCGTTTCTCGTAAAGTGCAAAAAATCAGCGTTTTGTGTGTTCCAATTCGAAATTTTATGTAAATTTGCACAAAATTCCGAATAGAACGCAAAAATAATTATGGCAAACTACATCGCTCGACCTATCTATTTGCAACAACTAATCGACCGTCGCGACAACGGAGAAGTGAAGATTATCACTGGACCGCGACGCTGTGGAAAATCGTGGCTGCTGTCCCACGTTTACAGAGACTATCTCCTCAGTCAGGGAGTAAAGCAACAGCAAATTATCTCCGTCTCACTCGATCTTGACGAAGGCATCGACGACAACGATTTGCGCAATCCGCAACAACTGAAAGCCTATATATATAATAAGGTGAACGAGTCGGAAGAACAATTCTATATCTTTCTCGACGAAATTCAAGAAGTTGAAGGCTTCGAACGCATCGTTAACGGACTCAATGCACGAGATAACATCGACGTTTACATCACTGGCAGCAATTCTAAGTTTCTTTCGAGCGATATTCGAACCATTTTTCGCGGGCGTGGCGATGAAGTACGCGTCTATCCCTTGACTTTCAAAGAATTTTGCACTGACCGCACCGAACCATTGAACGTGCTTTGGAAAGAATACTACACCTACGGCGGAATGCCTGCATTGCTTAACCAACGCAGTCGTGAACAAAAAGTGAAATATCTCCAGCGTTTGTGGAGCAAAACCTACATCGATGACGTCGTAGAGCGTAACAATGTGAAAAACCGACAAGCACTTGAGTCGCTGGTTGATGCACTTTGCTCGTCGGTTGGTTCATTGACCAACCCAAATCGCATCACCAATCTTTTGGAGAGCAAGCAACACGTTAAAATCTCCGACGAAACGGTCAACAACTACATGACTTATCTTCAGAATGCATTTCTTTTCGAAGGTGCAAAGCGCTTCGACATCAAGGGAAACAAGTACTACGAAAGCATCGCTAAGTATTACGCGGTAGATGTAGGGCTTCGAAACGCGCGTCTCAACTTCCGACAGCAAGAAATCACGCATCTGATGGAAAATATTATCTACAACGAATTGCGCGTGCGCAATTATCTCGTTGACGTCGGCGTTGTCCAGAGTCGCGAACAGCGTCAAGGAAAAAGCCAACTGATTCAGTACGAAGTGGATTTCATTGCAACCAACGGCTTCGAGAAATACTATATCCAATCGGCTTACGCGCTGCCCGATGACGAAAAGCGTGAACAGGAATTGCGGTCGCTGAAGAAAATTCAGGATTCGTTCCGAAAAATCGTCATCGTTGGCGAAGATATCGCAACCTATACCGACGAAAACGGCATCGTTTTTATGGGATTGATGCAGTTTCTCATGGGCGACAGCCTCAACAACGTGTAGTCTGCCAACGAATTTCCAATAAAATTTTTTCATAGCAAAGCGCTCTAAATCAGCGCTTTACGTTTTCCAATTCGAAATTTTATGTAAATTTACACAAAATTCCGAATGGGATGGTTTTTTGTTTGTTGTGAAAGCGAAAAATCGGGCACGCAAGAAATGTTAAAAAATAGTGTTAAATGGGCGTGTAAAAGATTGTTAAAAATGTTAAGTTTTATTTGTTAAAATTTTATTTCGCGTAAAAAAAAAGTGCGTTTTTTGCGATTTTTTTGAGGGTTTTATGTGGAATACGGATGCAAAAAGGCTGTTTACGAGTCGTAAATGGGCGCTTTAGAAATCTATCTCACGTGAGATAATTTTTTATCTTATATCATTTAACTTTTTTAACAAATGAGATTTTTCAAAAATCCACGTTCAAAAATTGGCTGTTTTGCACGGAAAAATGTTAAAAATGCGTATATTTTTTGCATAAATCCTTCATTTTAACATTTCGCGCGTTGAGTTGCGACCGAAAAACGACTTTTTTCGACCAAAATTTGTGCATTAGAAATTGGTCGGTCAAATGCAAACGAATGTTAAATCAAGTGTTAAAATTTCGCGAAAAAGCGTAGTTAAATTTTGTAAAGTTTTCTTAAAATCATTCTTTCACACGCCAAAATTTTCTCTTTCACGCACTCTGGAAAATTTTTCTTTGTGAACGCGCAAAAAATTTGCTGCGGAATGGCAGAAAATTGCGTTGATTTTCGGTTGCATCGCTTTGCGATGATTTTTCGTTTTGTTTTTTTCAGTTTGATATTTGTGTATTCCGCAATTTTCGTATACTTTTGCACTATAACCTTAAACGAAAATAGTAAAAACATGACACAACCAATGAAAATTGTTGAGTGCGTTCCCAATTTCAGTGAGGGGCGCAATATGAGCGTGATTAACCAAATTACGGCAGAGATTAGCCAGACGAAGGGCGTCAAGCTGCTCGATGTAGATCCAGGTGAAGCAACTAATCGCACAGTCGTTACCTTTGTGGGCACACCTGATGCAGTTGTTGACGTAGCGTTTCGCTGTGTGAAAAAAGCAAGCGAGCTTATCGATATGAGACAGCATCACGGCGCTCACCCACGCATGGGAGCGACCGACGTTTGTCCATTGATACCTGTGTCGGGCATTACTCTGGAAGAGTGTGCTGCGCTTGCGCGAAAATTAGCCGAGCGAATCGCGACCGAACTCGCTATTCCGTGCTATTGTTATGAGGCAGCTGCGTTCACAGAAGAGCGCAAGAATCTCGCCGTTTGCCGTCAAGGCGAATACGAAGCGTTGCCCGAGAAACTCAGTACACAAGGAAAAGAGCCCGATTTTGGTGCACGACCATTCGATGAGCGTGTGGCAAAAACGGGATGCACAGCCGTTGGTGCGCGCGATTTTCTGATTGCTGTCAATTATAACCTCAATACGACGTCAACTCGACGCGCTAACGCCATCGCTTTCGATGTTCGCGAAAAAGGCAGACCTGTTCGCGAGGGCAATCCTATAACAGGCAAGATTGTAAAAGATGAGAATGGAAATCCAGTGATGCGACCTGGCACGCTGAAATGCACAAAAGCCATTGGTTGGTACATTGCCGAATATGGTATCGCGCAGGTTTCTATGAATATGACGAACATCAACGTCACGCCTTTACATAAAGCGTTCGAAGAAGTCAGTCGTTGCGCAGCGAATCGCGGCATACGCGTAACGGGAGCCGAGATCGTTGGTTTGATGCCGAAGCGTTGTCTGATCGACGCAGGCAAGTATTTTCTTGAGAAACAGCAGCGTTCTACTGGTATTCCAGAGCAAGACATCATCAATATCGCTATCAAATCGATGGGTCTTGACGATTTGAAACCGTTTAACGTGAAAGAAAAAGTCATCGAATACATGCTCGACGACGAAGAAGCAAGTGCACCACTGATTCATCTCACGACAAAAGGTTTTGCGGAAGAAACGTCTCGCGAATCTCCTGCACCTGGAGGCGGATCGATTTCTGCATATATGGGCGCGCTGGCAGCAGCATTGGGCACGATGGTTGCCAATCTTTCCAGTCACAAACCAGGTTGGGACGACCAGTGGAAACCGTTCAGCGACGAAGCGCAAAAAGGTCAGGAACTCATGGATGAGCTCTTGCATCTCGTAGATGAAGACACGAACGCCTTCAACCGCATCATGGCGGCTTTTGGAATGCCTAAAAAGACCGACGAAGAAATTGCTGCACGAACCCAAGCCATACAAGATGCGACGCTATTTGCCACGCAAGTGCCTCTGCATACGATGCAAGCGGCTTATAAAACATTTGCACTCTGTCGCGCGATGGCTGAGAAAGGCAACCCGAACAGCGTTTCCGACGCAGGCGTTGGCGTTCTGGCAGCACGAGCAGCGGTGCTTGGCGCTGGATTGAACGTGAAAATCAATGCTGCGGGATTGAAAGACCGCGAGAAAGCAGAAGCATTGATTGGCGAAGCCAATGCATTGATTGCAAAAGCCAATGAACAAGAGGCGGAAATCATGAAAATTGTAGAAGAAAAAATCAACTAATACCTACCTTATTCTAATACACGAAAGCTATGACAAAAGAAGAATTTATTGCCGACATACGCGCTGGCATTCCAGATTATCTCCCTGAACCACAGGCTTACGATCCCGAGATTAACCATGCACCGAAACGCAAAGATATCTTAACGCCCGAAGAAAAAAAACTGGCGCTCCGCAATGCGCTTCGTTATTTTCCAGAAAAATTCCACGCTACGCTGGCTCCAGAGTTTGCTGAAGAACTGAAGCAGTACGGCAGAATATACATGTATCGCTATCGTCCACGCTACGAAATGAAAGCACGACCGATAGAAGACTATCCTTGCCGCTCGAAACAAGCAGCCGCCATCATGCTGATGATACAAAATAATTTGGATCCGCGTGTTGCGCAACATCCACATGAACTCATTATCTACGGCGGAAACGGCGCTATTTTTCAGAATTGGGCGCAATACCGTCTTGTGATGAAGTATTTGAGCGAGATAACCGATGAACAAACTTTGGTTATGTACTCTGGACATCCGCTGGGCATCTTTCCGTCACACAAAAACGCGCCACGCGTGGTTGTAACGAATGGTATGGTAATTCCAAACTATTCAAAACCCGATGATTGGGAGCGCGACAACGCTCTTGGAGTAAGTCAATACGGACAGATGACAGCAGGATCGTACATGTATATCGGTCCACAAGGAATCGTTCACGGCACAACGATAACGGTTCTCAATGCGGCACGAAAACAACTCGTTAATCGCGGACAGAAAGGTGGCGACATTCACGGCATGCTTTTCGTAAGTTCTGGTCTTGGAGGCATGTCTGGCGCTCAGCCCAAAGCAGGAAACATTGCTGGCGTAGTGAGTGTGATTGCCGAAATCAATCCAAAAGCAGCGCAAAAGCGCTTCGACCAAGGCTGGGTTGACGAGATGCACGACAATCTCGATGAGTTAATTCCAGCAATCAAGCAAGCGGTCAACGAAAAACGCACCGTTTCGATGGCTTATGTAGGCAATATCGTCGATCTTTGGGAACGTTTAGCAAAAGAAAACATACGCGTTGATCTCGGAAGTGACCAGACTTCGCTCCACAATCCATGGGCAGGCGGTTACTATCCTGTAGATATGACGCTCGAAGAATCGAAGAAGATGATGGCAGACGACCCTGCTGAGTTTAAGAAGCGTGTTCAGGCATCGCTACGTCGTCAGATTGCAGCCATCAACAAACTCACCGCAAACGGCATGTACTTCTTCGACTACGGTAATGCATTCTTACTCGAATCCAGTCGTGCAGGCGCCGACGTTATGTTGCCAAACGGCAAGTTCAGATACCCATCCTACGTTCAGGACATCATGGGACCGATGTTCTTTGATTATGGATTCGGTCCGTTTAGATGGGTTTGCACTTCTGGAGAGCCATCCGATCTTGCTCTAACCGATAGATTGGCTACTGAAGCGTTGGAAGAAATTAGCAAAACAGCGCCCGACGATATTAAAGGACAGCTCGACGATAATATCCATTGGATTCGCGAAGCTGGAAAGAATCATCTCGTCGTTGGTTCACAAGCAAGAATTTTGTATGCCGACGCACAAGGACGAACAAACATTGCACTGGCGTTCAATCAAGCCATTCGCGACGGACGGTTGAAGGCACCTGTTGTTTTAGGACGTGACCACCACGACGTATCTGGCACGGATTCTCCTTTCCGCGAGACGTCAAACATTTACGATGGTTCACAATTCTGCGCGGATATGGCTGTTCAGAATGTGATAGGCGACTCTTTCCGCGGCGCAACGTGGGTAAGTATTCACAACGGCGGTGGCGTTGGTTGGGGCGAAGTCATCAACGGTGGTTTTGGAATGGTCATCGACGGCAGCGATGATGCAGACCGTCACATTCGCGAAATGCTTTTCTGGGATGTTAATAATGGAATAGCACGCCGAAGCTGGGCTCGAAACAAAGGGTCTATTGATGCAATTAAGCGTGAGATGGAACGAACACCAGAACTCACAGTGACGCTGCCCAATTTCGTAGCAGATAACATCATCGATGATGCAGTTAAAATCTTCTAAGACACGCAATTATGACACATTATATTAGTGCAGAACATCTGAGCATTGAGAAAATTGGCGAAATCATTCAACGCGGCGACCAATTAGCGCTCAGCGACGACGCAAAGCAACGCATCCAACATTGCAGAGATTACTTGGATAACAAAATTCAGCAATCCGACGCGCCAATTTATGGCGTTACGACTGGATTTGGTTCATTGTGCAAAATATCTATTAGCAATGACCAGCTATCTCAACTACAAATCAACCTGATGATGTCGCATGCGTGCGGCGTTGGCGAGCTTGTGCCGAGCGAAATAGTGAAAATCATGTTGCTTCTCAAGATTCAGTCGCTCAGTTATGGCTTTTCAGGATGCAAAGTCGATACAGTTGAACGACTCATCGACTTGTTTAACAACGATATCTACCCTATTGTCTATCAGCAAGGCTCGGTTGGCGCTTCTGGCGACCTTGTTCCGCTGGCGCATCTCTGCTTGCCAATCGTCGGAATGGGCGAAGTGATGTATAAAAACCAACGCATGACGGGCGCCGAACTCATGAAAGAGATGGGTTGGGAGCCTATCCGACTGGCGTCGAAAGAGGGTCTGGCACTGCTAAACGGCACGCAAAACATGAGCGCGCATGCGGTTTGGGCAGTGTTGAAAGCCAAACGGCTGAGCCATTGGGCAGACGTTATCGCAGCGATTTCACTGGAAGCGTATGACGGTCGTATAGAACCATTCTTCGAGGCTGTGCATCTGGTTCGTCCGCACAAAGGACAAATAGAAACAGCCGCACGCATGCGCGAATTATTAGACGGTAGTGAGTTGATTAAACAACCTAAAGTAAACGTGCAAGACCCTTATTCGTTCCGCTGTATTCCACAAGTACACGGATCGGTTAAAGATACGATTCGCTATGTTGCGCAAACGGTGGATACGGAGATCAATTCCGCGACCGATAACCCAACGGTTTGTCCCGACGAAGACTTGATTATTTCTGCTGGAAACTTTCACGGCGAACCGATTGCTATGCCAATGGATTTCTTGACCATTGCGCTGACCGAACTAAGCAATATTTCAGAACGACGAGTCTATAAGTTAGTTTCGGGAACACGCGATTTGCCAAGTTTTTTGGTAGCAAATCCTGGCGTAAATAGTGGTTTTATGATTCCACAATACACTGCTGCATCTATCGTGAGCCAAAGTAAGACCCTTTGCATGCCTTCTTCTGCCGACAGCATACCTACTTCGCAAGGTCAGGAAGACCATGTGTCGATGGGAGCTAATGCAGCAACAAAATTGTGCAAGGTGGCAGAAAATACGGAGCGCGTTCTGGCGATAGAACTCATGAATGCAGCGCAGGCGATTACGTTCCGACGACCGAAAAAGACGTCTCCACGATTGGAAAGCGTGATTCGGGCTTATCGTCAATACGTTCCGTTCATCGAAAACGATGAACCGATGTATCCACACATTGCGAAATCAGTAGAATTCTTGCAAAATGAAAACGTTGATTAAGAACATCGGGCTGCTCATTGGCATCGATGAGACGGGCAGACTGCGCCTTCAGGGCAAGGAGATGGCTACGCTGGAAACGCTGGCTAATGCTTGGCTGTGCCTTGACGATGAGTTGATTTTTTCTTACGGCAAAATGGGCGATGAACCTTGCTTCGATGAAGCGGTGAATGTTGTGGATGCCGATGGCGGAATGGTGTTTCCATCGTTCTGCGACGCACACACCCACATCGTCTATGCAGGCAGTAGGGAGCAGGAATTTGTGGATAAAATCAACGGTTTAAGCTATGCGGAAATCGCAAAGCGTGGCGGTGGAATTCTGAATTCTGCAGATCGGCTTCACGAAATGAGCGAAGACGAACTTTTTGCACAAGCATCCGAGCGCGTTCGTGAAGTGATGCGCAAGGGAACGGGCGCGATGGAAATCAAAAGCGGGTATGGTCTGAACACAGAAGACGAGTTGAAAATGTTGCGCGTTATACAACGCATCCGCAACGCGTTTCCACTGCAAATTGTTTCTACTTTTCTCGGTGCGCATGCAGTAGGAAGAGCATACGCAGGCAGGCAATCCGACTACGTCGATATGCTGATTAGCGAGATGATTCCAGCCGTTGGAGAAGCAAAAATCGCCGATTTCATCGATGTTTTTTGTGATGAAGGATTTTTTACACCGTCAGAAACAGCGCGGATTCTTGAAGCTGGCGCGCGCTATGGCATGCGACCGAAAATTCATGCACAAGAACTGGCTGCGTCGGGTGGCGTTGAGGTGGCGGTAAACCATCAGGCGCTGTCGGTTGATCATCTCGAGAGCATGACCGATGAAGACATTACGCTGCTGAAAGGTAGCGATACGATGCCAACGGGACTACCTGGAACGTCATTCTTCCTGAATATGCCTTACGCACCAGCGAGAAAAATGATTGACGCAGGGCTTGGCGTTGCTATCGCGAGCGACTACAATCCTGGTTCAACGCCTTCTGGCGATATGAAATTTGCAATCAGTTTGGCGTGCATTAAGATGCGACTTCTACCTGAAGAAGCGATTAACGCAGCGACCATTAACGGCGCTTACGCGATGGGCAAGAGCCAACGCTGTGGCAGCATTACGAAAGGAAAATTAGCGAATTTCTTTATCACAAAGCCCATTCCTTCGGTTGCTTTCTTGCCATACGCGTACACTACACCCATCATCGACCGCATTTTCTTGAAGGGTGAGGAAGTGAAAGCATAACGGAAAAAATTCTAATCTTTAAGCAAGAAAATCAGAACACAACACACGCGCGAGAGAAACGAAAGAAATAGGTTTGCCTCGCGCGCGTACCTTATTATATTATATATAGGGGAAAATAAAAATCTCGATGGAATCGGGATCTTTTGTATATTTTCTATTCTTTTTTCTTCATCTTCGCGCGTCTAAACGCCATAGGCGAGACGCCCATTTTTTGTTTAAAAAAGTTGGAAAGCGCACTTGCATCGCTGAAATTCAACTCGAAAGCAATCTCGTTCATTGTTTTGTCGGTATCGACCAGCAATCGGCAAATTTCGTTGTATAGCACTGACGAAATATATGTGTAAACTGTGTTTCCAGAGATTTCTTTGACCGTTCGCGAGAGATAGGTTGGCGTGATGTTGAGCATGTCCGCGTAGAATTTTATTTGGCGTTCCGTTCGGAAATGACGTCGAACCTCATGAATAAAGACGCGATAGATGTTTTCCTTGTGTCGCATATCGTTCACCGAAAGCACGTGCTGGTTGACCATCTCAGCGATAAACAACTGGAAAACATGCACAAGATGTTTCAACATCTCGTCTTTGAACGTATGCGTTTGTTTGATTGTGCGCTCGATTTGCAAATAAAAATCCTGCAACTCAGCCGTTTTCGTTGACGAAAGCGTTGCCGCAGGATGGAGAGCCGTTGAGATTTCGTTGAGAATGTCGAAGAGATTTTCGTCGAGCCGCAAGACAGCATCGTAATACGCAGGTTCCACGATCAGCGTATGCCCATGCGAACCGACAGAGCGCGAGAGATACTGCAGTGGCGCAAAGGGTTTCGAATAGATTACTTGGTTTTCGCGCGCTATTTCTTGCTTTCCGCGATAAGAATAAACCACTTCGCCTTCGGTAATCAGCGTAATCGTGTAGAAATTCGCGCTCGCCATGTCGCAATCGCTTTCATCCGACAACAGATTGTCTATAGAAATGCACGCCAAATGGTCGGCATAATAGTTGTCGGCTGATTGGAAATGGCTAATAGATAACATGGATTGGTTTTTCGATTTAAGGTTCCAAATTTACAAAATGTGCAGGATTTTACAAAATTTCGTCAGGATTTTGTAATAGTTATAACAAATTCTCATTCTATTTTTGCATCATCAAGATTTGACTCATTACCTAAAAAACTATTTTACGTTATGGCAACAGCATTAGTTCTACTACAATTAGCCATCGTTCTTGCTTTAATTTTTATTGGTGCACGCGTAGGAAGCATCGGTCTCGGTATCTACGGAATGGTAGGCGTGTTTATTTTGGTTTTCGTTTTCGGACTTAAGCCTGGTAATATACCTATCGACGTGATGCTGATCATTGTTTCAGTCATCACAGCTGCTGCAGCGCTTCAGGCGGCTGGCGGTTTGGATTATCTCGTTGGACTGGCTGCAAAATTCTTGCGCAAGCATCCCGAAAATATTACGTATTACGGTCCACTTACTACATGGCTTTTCTGTTTGGTTGCAGGCACAGCGCACACGAGTTACTCGCTCTTGCCGATTATATCTGAAATCGCTACCAATCAGAAGATACGCCCTGAGCGCCCATTGAGTGTTGCTACGATTGCAGCATCACTCGGCATCACTGGAAGTCCCGTCTCTGCAGCCACAGCAGCTATCATTAGCACCGACTTGCTTGGCGGTAAAGGCGTAGAGCTTAAAGATATTTTGCTCGTTTGCATCCCTGCATCGCTGATTGCAATCCTTGTGGCAGCATTTGTGCAGAATCGCGTTGGTAAAGAGTTGGAAGACGATCCTGAATATCAGCGTCGCGTCAAAGAAGGCATCATCAACCCAGAGAAAGATGCAGAGTTGATGGATCAGATGATTAAGAACCCGAGCAAATATGCTAAATTCTCGGTCATCGCTTTCTTGCTTGGCGTTCTACTTGTTGTGGTTTTCGGTTCTTTTCCAAGTCTTCGCCCACAATTTATGATTGACGGAGAAATGGTTCGCATGACAATGCCGCACACCATTGAAATCGTTATGATGGCAATGGCTGCAGTTATCCTTTTAGTTGGTCGCGCTGAGGTGAGCGATGCAGTAAAAGGAAACGTATTTGGTGCAGGAATGAATGCTATGGTATCGATTTTCGGTATTGCTTGGATGGGCGATACATTCTTCAATGGCAACTTGGAATTTTTCAAGACACACATTAGCGACGTCGTTTCGCAATATCCATTCCTATTTGCTGTGGCTTTGTTTATTATGTCTATTATGTTGTTCTCGCAAGCCGCAACAGTTCGCACGTTATATCCACTCGGCATCGGTCTAGGAATTGATCCGATGGCGTTAGTTGCAATGTTTCCAGCCGTCAATGGTTACTTCTTCATTCCAAACTATCCAACTGAAGTTGCCGCTATCAGCTTCGACCGAACTGGAACAACACGAATCGGAAAATATGTATTGAATCACTCGTTCCAGTTGGCTGGTTTCATCACCACTTTTGTGTCGATTGGCGTCGGATATCTGATTATTACCTTATTTTATTAAATAAAACAACCATTTAAAAAGCAAACCTTTATTATGAAGACCTTACGTTTTAGTTTAGTGCTTGCAGCACTTATGATTTCACTTAGTTTGGTTGCAAAACCAAAGATTAGAATTATTGCCACAGGTGGTACGATTGCAGGTGTAAGTGCATCATCTACCTCATCCGCTTACAGCGCTGGACAAGTTGGCGTGAATGTTTTGATCGCTGCTGTACCACAAATGCTCGACGTTGCTGACGTTAGCGGAGAACAACTCGTTAATATCGGATCTCAAGACATGAACGATGAAGTTTGGTTGAAGCTTGCTAAAAGAATCAATCAACTCTTGAACGAAGAAGGTTACGATGGCGTAGTTATCACTCACGGAACCGACACGATGGAAGAAACGGCTTATTTTCTTAACTTAACGGTTCACAGCGACAAACCAGTGATTCTCGTTGGTAGTATGCGTCCTTCTACTGGTATCAGTGCAGACGGTCCTGGTAACTTGTATGCTGGCGTTGTTGCTGCAGCAAGTCCAAATTCGAAAGGCAAAGGAGTAATGTGCTGTATGAACAATCTGCTGCTCGATGCTAAAGATGTAGTAAAAATGCACACGACAGATGTAGCCACATTCCAAGGCGCTAACTATGGAAAGATCGGTTATGTTTACAACGGACAAGCTATCTACAATCGTAGTGTTGACAATCTCCACACTACTCGTAGTGAATTCAATGTAGATAACCTTACAGAACTTCCAAAAGTCGGCATAGTATATGGCTATGCTAACTGTTCACCACTGCCAATGCAAGCTTTCGTTGACGCAAACTACGATGGTATTGTTCTCGCTGGTGTAGGCGACGGAAATTTCTACAAGGATGTTTTTGATGTTGCACTGAAAGCACGCGAAAAAGGCATTAACATTGTTCGCTCATCACGCGTTCCTACAGGTCCAACTTGTCTGAATGGCGAAGTAGATGACGAGAAATATCATTTTGTTGCAGCACTTACGCTCAACCCACAAAAGGCTCGCGTTCTCCTGATGCTTGCTCTGACAAAGACAAACGACTGGAAACAAATCCAAGAATACTTCAATAAATACTAATCTCCACTAAAACCACAACAGCAATGAAAAAGATTATTCTCACATCGCTCATGCTTGTTGCAGCACTTTGCGTGAACGCACAAGGCGGAAACACGCGAATGGGTGGCGAAGATGGTGATTATCAATCGCTGGCTGAGCGAGTTCTGAAATTAGAAAAGAAAAGTGACGCTTTCAACGTTTACTTTAACTTCGCAGCAAGTGCTCGCGCAACTGAAAACGACGGTACTTGGGATACTGGATTCGCAAACAAACAACTTCGTTTAGAGATTAAGGGAAATATCACCGATAAACTCTACTACCGTTTACGTCATCGCCTGAACAAATCCAATGCAGCAAAAGGACAAGATAACTTTGCAAAAGCAACGGACATTATGATGGTGGGCTATAAGCTTACTCCAAAGTTGGATATCATGGGCGGAAAAATGTGTCAGATTTGGGGAGGATTCGAATTCGATGAAAACCCGATGTATATCTATGAATATAGCGACATGGTTGAAAACATGGATAATTTCATGGCAGGAGTTACACTTTCATATAAACCAGTTCCAACTCAGGAGATCGCTGTCGAAATTTCTGACGCTAACAACGGCAAGTTTGACGAAGATCATGGCGAAAATGCTATGCTGATTAGTCGCTCGCTAATCGATGCTCAATCACTCGAAGGCAGCCACAATCCACTCACATACATCATCAACTGGAACGGTAGTTTCTTAGGCGACAAACTCCAAACACGTTGGTCGTGGGGATTGCAAACGCAAGCGCGCCACAAATACTCACGCATGCTCGTTCTCGGACAACGTTTGAACCTCCCGAAACTGCAGTGGTACATCGACTACATGGGCGCTTGGGATGGACTCGATCGCCTTTGCATCGCCACAAACGACCTCGCTGCATTCCTGCCTGAAGGAAATAGCTATTTCGGCGACGTGCATTACAATTCGTTTATTACAAAACTCAACTGGCAATTCGCGCCAAAATGGAATCTTATGCTGAAAGGAACTTACGAAACCGCAAGCGTTAGCAAAATCGAAGATTTGAAAAACTATCGCAAAAGCTTTGGTTACATTGGTAGCGTAGAGTATTATCCAGTTCAAAATCAAGACTTCCGAGTTTTTCTCGCATACGTTGGTCACAAATACGACTTCAACAACGCTTGCGGATTGAAGGATTACAACACCAACCGCATCGAACTCGGATTTATGTATCGCATCAAATGTTATTAATTTATATTTATTCAATCTAAAACAAACAACTTTTATTATGGAAGAAAAGAAATTTAGAGTAGAAAGCGACCTTCTCGGCGAACTTCAAGTGCCTGCAGAAGCTTACTATGGAGTGCAAACCCAACGCGCAATCCAGAACTATCACATCTCGCGCAAGCAGATGAAAGATTATCCTGACTACGTAATCGCAATCGCTTACGTGAAATTGGCTGCCGTACAGACCAACCACGCTCTCGGCGTTATCGACGACGACATCGCTGCCGCAATATCACAGGCTTGTAAAGAGATTATCGACGGAAAATTCCATGAGGATTTCCCAATCGATATGGTGCAAGGTGGCGCTGGAACTTCAGTCAATATGAACGCAAACGAAGTCATTGCAAACCGCGCGCTCGAGATTCTCGGTCACAAAAAGGGCGAATACCAATACTGTTACCCTAACGACCATTGTAACTGTGGACAATCAACAAACGATGTTTACCCAACAACAATCCGTTTGGCGCTCATCCGTTACAACAAGAGCCTCGTTGCAGCTCTAACTGGTTTGATTCAGGCTCTCCGTTTCAAGGGAGAAGAATTTAAAAACGTCATCAAGATGGGTCGTACACAGCTCCAAGACGCTGTTCCAATGACTTCAGGACAGGAATTCAATGCATACGCAAACAATCTCGAAGAAGAAATTCTGAATCTTGAGCGCAACGTCAAACTGCTCCACGAAATCAACATGGGTGGTACAGCAATCGGCACTGGCTTGAACGCTGTTCCAGGATTCGCAAAACTGTGCGCTGAAAATCTAAGCAAGCTCACTGGCGAAAACTTTGTACCTGCTACCGACCTCGTTGAAGCAACGCCAGACACAGGTGCATACGTTAGCTATTCATCTGCACTGAAACGTCTTGCTGTCAAGCTGTCAAAAATTTGTAACGACTTGCGTCTCATGGCTAGTGGACCACGTTGCGGTCTTCATGAAATCAATCTGCCAGCAAAAGCGCCAGGTTCTTCAATCATGCCAGGTAAAGTTAATCCTGTAATTCCTGAAGTTGTAAACCAAATCTGCTTCAAAGTCATCGGTAACGATACAACCGTAAGTTTTGCTGCAGAAGCAGGACAATTACAACTCAACGTAATGGAACCAATTATCACTGAATCACTCATCGAAAGCCTCGTTTGGCTGAAAAATGGTATTGAAACCCTTACCGACGAGTGCATCACTGGCATCACCGTTAACAAGGAACGCTGCTACGACATGGTGAAAAATTCTATCGGAATCGTTACAGCACTGAATCCTTACATTGGATATAAAACTTGCACAAAGGTGGCTAAAGAAGCGCTCGAGACCAACCGCTCAGTCTATGACATCGTTCTCGAACAGGGATTGATGACAAAGGAAAAACTGGACGAGGCACTCGATCCTGCTAACATGCTGAAATCGCACAAAATCGTTAAGTAATTAACTTTTTTCTTATACATTTGCCCTCCTAATCCGCACAAAACGGATGGAGGGCAAGTTTTTTTCTAAAAATCAGGCTATGGCTACAAAAAAATCAAACAACCTTCTGTCGCTCGAAGACAAACAAAAACTGACGAAAGTCGTTGCAAAACGGAGTTCTAAAAAGGTCATCGACAACGAGTATTTCGGTTGCATCGCGCTGGAAAACGTGACGCTGTCGCCACAGACCGTTGAGATAGGACAGAATGCCTTTGCATGGTGCGTCGCACTCAACGAGATAGCCTTGCCTGAATCAATAAAAAAGATTGACTCTTACGCCTTTTTGCGCTGTCAATCATTGAAAACCATTTCGCTTCCTGTCGCTTTAGAATCGCTGGGCGTAGGCGTTTTTCTCGGATGTAAGTCGTTGGAGAACGTCGTTCTACCAGATTCCATCAGCGAACTGCACGACAGCCTTTTTGCTGAATGTACATCGCTCGCGCAGGTCACGCTTCCGCAATCGCTGCACCACATCGGAAACAGCGCGTTTGCGTTCTGCAAATCGCTCGCGCACATCGAACTGCCTCGCACTTTGCGCACAATCGGATTCTGCGCCTTTGAGAAATGCACCTCGTTGACGTCGATTACGATTCCATCGGGCGTCACCGCCATCGGATTGTGGGCATTTGCGAATTGCGAACAACTGCACAGCGTCACGCTGCCATCGACTATCGAAACGATTCACGAGGGTGCGTTCGAGGGTTGCAGTGCGTTGAAAGAAATTCTTGTTGAAAAGCGCGACGTAGAGCGTTTCAAGCAGATGCTGCCACATCAAGCGAGCATCATTCGTTCACGCTGATTTTTTCTACAGAACAACCATTCCCCAGATTTTTTTACACAAAAAAGAGAAGCGCTTCAATGAAACACTTCTCTATCTCACGCGTTTGTGCGCCTGAAAGGACTCGAACCTTCACGTCGAAAGACACTAGATCCTAAGTCTAGCGCGTCTGCCAATTCCGCCACAAGCGCAAAAGCAAATGCAAAAGTAGTGTTTTTTTCGAAATAATCGGCAAACAATGCGTTTTTTTTGCGTAAAACCGTTATTTCGTTCGCAAGAGTTCGCGCGCTTTCTCGATAATCGAGTCTTCGCCACGCGCCACATCGGCATCCGAAAGCGACACGCTGACGTCGGGTTCTATGCCAAATTCGGTTGGCTGTTGCTGCACGTCGTACATCGGGCACGCAGAAAAGCGCACGCTCCAGCCGTTCGGCAATTCGCTCGAGAAGGGTAAGCCCGCTCCTCCACCTGTTTTATCGCCAACGATGGTCACGTTGTCGAAAATTTTCATGTATTTCACAAACTCATTCGCTGCGCTATACACCTGTCGATTCGTCAAAACCGCCGTCGTTTTCTGCCATCTGATGCCGCTACTCGGCTTCAGACGCTGCTCTTCCATCGCGCTGAAATCGTCGTGCCCCGTTCCCGATTTGTGTTGCATGTAACCTACGAGCGTCTCTTCGTTAATAAATCTCGCAGCGAGATGCTCTGCAGCCGAAAGCAGCCCTCCTGAGTTATCGCGGAGGTCGATTATAAGTCCAGTGCATGGCGCCAGATACGCAAAGATTTCATCCAGATTGCCATCGCCCATCTCCGACTGAAACGATGAGCAGCGAACGTAACCTATGTTATCATCAAGAATGCGATAACGCAACGAACCCGCGATGCGGTAGTCGGTTCCGAGATATTTATTCAGCAGACTGTCGTTCACATTCGACGGGAAATCTTCGTGCCAAGACCAATTACGCGCAACGTCCCACGCTGCGTAGAGATTGACGTGACCGTCGCGCAATTCTGCCAACATGTTTCCCAAAACTTCAAACAGCTGCGCCTGACTCATATTGTCGTCAATCTGCTTCGAATAGCGTGTGTAAACTTCATCCCAATCTAAACCATACGCTGCTTTTTTGTATGAAAAGAAACAATAATGCTCGTCGATGATTTTCCAAAGTGCCTCGAAATTGCCTCGCGAATCATTCGAAAATTCATCTTCATCTACGCAAGATGAAAAGATCGGGAACAGCAATAAAATGATAAAAAATGCCGATGGAATCGTGGAAAATTGCAATCTTTTCATGGTCGTGTATGAATTTTTTTGAATCTCTTGACGATACCAATCAAAAGACTGTGTTGGTAAGTGTGTTGCTTCAGGTTATTGATGTCGGCTTGGTGGAAATCGCCCAGATAACCAACGCGCAGAATCGTCGTTCCAACAGAAAAATCCAGCGACAGCATGTGCCGCAACGACGGTGCATTGAACGGCTGCGTCAGCACAACGTTATGGTCGTAGTTTCCTTGATTAAAAATTTCGTAGTACGACTGTCCGTAGTTTGGACTGAACATCAAACCGATGAGCGGAACATCGATTTCGTAGCGCAAAGCGACGGGATGATTTCGTATGTCGAAGCGATAGGTTGCTGTTGCAGCAGGCGACAAAGCCAATCGCGCATACGCCTGCGCTACATTATTAGAATTACGCGTGTTATACAAGAAACCGACAGCGCCGTCAATCAATCCGCCAGCCTGAAGCGTTAATCTGTTGTCGTAGAGCAACCAGTTGTAAAACCAACCATGCTGCACGCGATACAGACCGTAAAGCTCCTTGCCCTTCGATGAACGACTTTCAACGTAGGAGAGTGTTGTTGTGTGCGCGGTTTGCGACGTTATGCGTTTATCTGGTTGCTCGCGCGTTGTATGTGATAGAAATTGCAACGAAACGCCACCATATTTTTCTTGCGAAAGATAGGTATCCAAGATGTTTGCATAACCAATACCAAAGAGTTGCGCGTTGGTGATGGTTTTATCCGACACAATCGTGTCAGACTGTGCATGCAATGCGATGCTAACGACAAGCAAGAGAATGGTCAAACTAAGGTTCTTCATCGCTAAATAGACTGAGTTCTATCGTATTGCTGCTTTTCGTGTCAGTAGTTGTTTCATCGGCTGGCGCAGAGGGTTCATCTGCGTCTGGCGCGTCAGTGTTTTCGTCGGTTGTTTCATCGATTTCTTCTTCTGTTTCATCGATTTCCTCTTCTGGTTCTTGTGATTCCAGTTCCTCAACCTTAGCCACAGTGTCGGTCGTCACACGCTTTCCGCGTGCCTTATAGCCTTTCACGCCGATAAACTCAACAGCATCGATTTCCAAAGGCTCTTGCTCGGCATTTTTTCCACCAAAAGTAAACAAGAATCTCGGCGCTTTCTTATCGGAAATGGCAAGCAACTCGTGCTTCGGATTGTCGCCTAAGAAATTAGAGCGCTTGCGCATCGGTTCTACAACAAAGCGTTTCAAGTACGGATAGCGTTTGTTGTCAGCGTCACGCAGCACGACAGTCCAAATTTTCTTTGCGTCCCATTTCTCGATGAGCAACATATTGTCCTCGAAGTGGTTGTTTGTGTCGATATCCGACAAGTAAAAATCTCCGTTTTTCAGCATAACGAGAATTTTATCGTCCTCGCCAAATTCGCCAAGATACAGTCCATGACCTTCGTAATTCAGTCGTTTAATATCTTCGTCGAACCAAACTTTTCTGCCGCCTAACGTACTGTGACCGTGACTCTTTAATCCAATGCGCTCAATCGCGAACTTTGTCAAAAGCCTTCCTTTGCTTGAGCGTCCTTTTATGTCTATTTCGCTGAAGTCGCGCTCGAAGATAAGATTCTTTTTGTTGCATGCAGGATCGAGTTTCACGTAGATTACTTCCGCCTCGCCATTCGGATTGGCTGTGAAATAAACGATTTTCGATCCTGGTTCGCCGTTTGTCAAGTCGAATTCACGATCACGCGCAATCGCTGGAATGTTGAATCGTTTGATGAAGTAACGTCCGTCTTTTCCATCGCGATAGACTACGTTGTAGATTGTGCGCGTATCGTTTTTCTTAAACACTTGAACGTGGATCACGCCTTTGCCAACGAAGATTTTATCGCTTACGCGGATGACTTTATAGCGCCCATCTCGATAGAACAGGATGATGTCATCCAAATCGGAACAGTTGCAAACAAATTCGTTTTTCTTTAATCCAGTTCCGATAAAGCCTTCTTTGCGGTTGATATATAGTTTTTGGTTGGCTTCAACAACCTTCGATGCAACGATGGTGTCGAAGTTTTTGATTTCTGTTTTGCGTGGATGATCGGCGCCGTAGTGGTCTTTGATGTTCTGGAACCACTTAATCGTAACCTTAGTCATGTGCGACAGGTCGTAGTCGATGCCGCGGATGTCTTTCTTGATACGCGCCATGAGTTCCTCTGCTTTGTCTGCGTTGAATTTCAGTATGCGTTGCATCTTGATCTCCATGAGTTTCAGCAGGTCTTCACGTGTAATAGCGCGAATAAGTTGCTTTTTGAAAGGTTCGAATTGCTTGTCCAAGAAAGCGATTGCATCATCCATCGATTCGGCATTCTCGAAGTTCTTTTCTTTATACATGCGTTCCTCGATGAAAATCTTCTCTAACGAGCAGAAGAATAGTTGCTCGAGCAATTCGTTTTTGCGTATTTGCAATTCGCGACGCAGCAGTCCCATCGTGCGATCGACGCTATGGCGCAGCACATCGCTAACAGATAGGAAGCAGGGTTTATTGTCTTCGATGACGCAACAGTTGGGCGAGATGCTGATTTCGCAATCGCTGAAAGCGTAGAGCGCGTCGATGGTTTTGTCGCACGACGTTCCAGGAACGAGATGCACAAGGATTTCAACCTCCGACGACGTCAGATCTTGCACGTTCTTCACTTTGATTTTTCCTTTTTCTACGGCACGCAGAATCGAATCTTTTAGTCCTGCGGTTGTCTTTGAGAAAGGAATCTCGCGTATCACGAGCGTTTTCGCGTCTAACTTTTCGATTTTCGCGCGTACTTTAAGCGAACCACCGCGCTGTCCATCGTCATAGCGCGACACATCGATGCTTCCGCCAGTCTGAAAGTCGGGATATAGATGGAATTCTTCGCCTTTCAAATAATGGATTGCAGCATCACAAAGTTCGCCAAAGTTGTGCGGCAGAATCTTACAGCTAAGACCTACGGCAATACCTTCCGTTCCCTGCGCCAGCAGAAGCGGGAATTTCACTGGCAACGTAACGGGTTCTTTATTTCGATTGTCGTAACTGCGTTGCCATTCAGTTGTTTTCGGATTGAAAACCACTTCGTTGGCAAATTTTGACAGTCTTGCTTCGATGTAACGCGGTGCACTGGCAGCGTCTCCCGTTAAGATATTTCCCCAGTTGCCTTGTGTATCAACGAGAAGATTCTTTTGACCGAGCTGAACCAATGCATCACCGATGGAAGCATCGCCGTGAGGATGGAATTGCATGGTGTGACCAACGATATTCGCCACTTTGTTGTAGCGTCCATCGTCCATACGTTTCATACTGTGCAAGATACGACGCTGAACGGGCTTCAGACCGTCCTCGATGTGTGGAACAGAACGGTCGAGAATGACGTAACTGGCGTAATCCAAAAACCAAGATTTGTACATCCCGCTCAAGTGGTGCACAGCCGACGCATCGAAGCGGCTGGCTGGCACGTAATCGGAATGCAAATCTTCTTCCAATTCTTCGGATTCATCGCCATCCGAATCGCTCTCAACGACTTCGGCTTGCGTCTCTATGTTTTCGTCTTGGGTTTCTTGTGTTTCTTCGTCGCGGGTTGCGTCTTTCAGTTCGTCATCGCTCATTGCAGGGTAGTTTTTCTTAAAGTTCGATCGTTTTGCAAAAATATAAAAAAATCTGCATAAATGCAAGAAATCTGCCGAAAACACGCGCATTTTCTCCACAAACAGGCGTTCCAACGCAGCGAATAAATGCATAAATATGCAAACGCACGAGAATGGCAAAAACGGGTTGCAGAAAAACTGTTAAAATTGTAAAGAAAATTTACCTATTTTACGTGCAAAAAAGTAAAAAATCATTACAAAAAAGTGGCTCTCATTTTCATTTTTTTTCGCCGTTCAACGTTCGACCGACCAAAAACACGTCAAATTTTTGCGCGTTTTACGTGCATTTTTTTGTTAAAAAGCGTGTTAACAAATGTAAATGATATGAGATAGAAAATTATCTCACGTGAGATAGAAATTTATCTCACGTGAAATAAATTTGTAAACAGCGCTTTTCGGAACGAAAAAAAATGAGTTAAATTTCTATTTTGCGTGAAAAAATTGCACAAAACGGCGAGTTTGTGCAGCGATTTAACGTTCTACAACTAAAATTCACGAGTGTTAAATGTATATTTCTTGTAAAATCATTCAAAATCTCGTTTTTTCGCAAAAATTTTTCAATTAGACCACCGACAAAATTTTGATGAAAAATCTTTACATTTAACGGTTGTTAAATTCTATCTCGTTGAGAGGCAATTTTCGCACGTTAATTTAGGGCTGAAAAACGTTGATTTCCGACCCTATTTTTTGCATAAAAATTCATTATCTCGATGCATGGCGAATAAGTTTACGTTTCACATAAATGTGAAAAATATCTTAAAAAGCGGGTTTGTCGCTATAAAATGCTTAACTTTGCGGCACTTAACAAAAAATTTTACATAAAATCATGGCACAAGAAGATGTTTTCAAGAAAATAGTCAGCCATTGCAAAGAGTATGGCTTTGTTTTCCCAAGTAGCGATATATACGACGGACTTGCCGCAGTGTACGACTACGGTCAGAATGGCGTAGAACTGAAAAATAATATAAAGGAATACTGGTGGAAGTCGATGGTTTTGCTCCACGAAAACATTGTTGGAATCGACAGTGCCATATTCATGCATCCGACGGTTTGGAAGGCTTCGGGTCACGTTGATGCGTTTAACGATCCATTGATCGACAACCGCGATTCGAAAAAGCGTTATCGCGCAGATAATTTGATAGAAGATCAGATTGCAAAGTATGACGAGAAAATCGAGAAAGAAGTCGCTAAGGCTCGGAAGCGCTTTGGCGAAAGTTTCGATGAAGCGCAATATCTCGCTACAAGCCCACGCGTGAGCGAAATCAAAGCGAAACGCGACGCGCTGCACACGCGTTACACTGAGGCAATGCAGGGACCGAATCTTGAAGCGTTGAAACAAATAATTATTGATGAAGAAATCGTCGATCCAATTAGTGGAACGAAAAATTGGACTGACGTGCGCCAGTTTAATCTGATGTTCTCCACCGAAATGGGTGCATCAGCCGACAGCGCCAGCAAGATATATCTACGCCCAGAAACCGCACAAGGTATTTTCGTCAACTACCTCAATGTGCAGAAAACTGGTCGCATGAAAATTCCATTTGGCATCGCCCAGATTGGTAAAGCGTTCCGCAACGAGATTGTTGCACGACAATTCATCTTCCGTATGCGTGAATTCGAACAAATGGAGATGCAATTCTTCGTGAAACCAGGCACAGAAATGGAGTGGTTCAACACTTGGAAAGAACAACGCATGAAGTGGCATCAAGCACTTGGCTTTGGCGCAGAAAATTATCGCTTCCATGATCACGAAAAGCTTGCGCATTACGCTAACGCTGCAACGGATATCGAATTCCGTATGCCTTTCGGATTTAAAGAAGTCGAAGGAATTCATTCGAGAACTGACTATGATTTGCGTCAGCACGAGAAGTATTGCGGAAAGAGTATAAAGTATTTCGATCCGCAAACCAATGAAAGCTATACGCCGTACGATATAGAGACGAGTATAGGTGTTGACCGCATGTTTCTATCTATCATGTGCCACAGTTTTGAAGAAGAGAAACTCGAGAGTGGCGAAACGCGTACCGTTCTTAAATTGCCTGCAGCGCTCGCGCCAGTTAAGCTTGCAGTATTGCCGTTAGTGAAGAAGGATGGGCTACCTGAGAAAGCGCGCGAAATAATCGACAATCTTAAATTCCATTTCAACTGTCAATACGACGAGAAAGACACGATTGGCAAACGTTACCGTCGTCAAGACGCTATCGGAACGCCATACTGCGTCACTGTTGATTATGATTCGCTGAAAGATAACACCGTTACGCTTCGCTTCCGCGATACGATGGAACAAGAGAGAGTGAATATAGCCGACCTAAACGGCATCATTGAAGATAAGGTGAGCATAGCAAGCCTTCTTAAAAAACTGCAATAAAGAATGAAAAAAACAACATTAGAATTTTTAATGCTGCTGATTGTGGCGCTCGTTTCGCTCACTGCATGCTCAGAAAGCGAAGATGAGGAAGAAGAATTCGCCAACTGGCAAGAGAAAAACGAGACCTACTTCACCAATATCTACAACACAGCAAAAGCAAACATTGCAGCTGGCGACACAAGTTGGAAGATTATCAGAAAATGGTCACTGAATGAATCTACCGCAACCAACAACTACGATCATATTGTAGTGCACGTGCTGACAGAAGGCACTGGAAGCGGTTGTCCATTGTTTACAGATACGGTCAAGATTAGTTACGCTGGTCGTCTAATTCCATCAAAGACGTACACCGATGGTTATGTTTTCGACAAAACTTACTATGGTTCGTATAGCGATGCAACGACTTCGCAACTTACTTTAGGTGTAAACGGAACGGATACCTATAAAACGTCGTCGGGAACCACAAGCAAGACGACCGCATCGACCATCGATGGTATGACGATGGCGTTGATGGAGATGCATATTGGCGATAGATGGGAAGTGTATATCCCTTATCAGCTGGGCTATGGCACGTCGGCTTCGTCGTCAATTCCTGCATATTCGACGCTAATCTTCGACATGACGCTGTTCAGTTACTGGCACGCGGGTGCTAAACAATAAAGCCATAAAATTAAAGCAGGGGCTCGCACTCCTGCTTTCTTTTTCTTTGAACCGTATTTCATGTTCAACAACAACGACGCGCTGCTTGCTGCCATCCGCAATGGGCAAGCGATGAATCAAAGTGATATGCTCCGACTAATTATTAGTCTGAGTATTCCATCGATTTTAGCGCAAGTGACGACCGTATTGATGTTCTTTATCGACGCATCGATGGTTGGGCAACTTGGAACGCTGCCTGCTGCGTCGATAGGTCTTGTGGAATCGACCACTTGGTTGTTTGGAAGCATTACGTCGGCTGCGTCGATGGGATTTTCGGTTCAAGTGGCACACTTTATTGGAGCCAACGATTTCAAACGCGCTCGCAGCGTGTTGCGACATGGGTTGCTGTGCACGCTGATGCTGAGTCTTGTGCTTGCCAGTTTTGGTTTCGCCATCAGCCATCGTCTTCCTTATTGGTTAGGCGGCGGAAGCGATATTGCGCCCGACGCAACCGCATACTTCCGCGTCGTCATGCTTGCATTGCCGTTGATGCAGCTCGGCAATCTCTCTGGCGCCATGCTGAAATGCTCTGGCGATATGCGCATACCAAGCATCATTAGCATACTGATGTGTGTGCTGGATGTCGTGTTCAACTATATTTTTATATTCATTTTCCGACTTGGTGTATTAGGAGCAGCCATCGGAACAGCGCTGTCGTTTTTGTTTGGTGCATTGACGCAAGCCTATTTCGCTATATTTAGAAATAAAATTCTGCGATTGAGTCAAGATAAAGAGCCCTTCCGCTGGGTCAGCGATTATGTTTACAGTGCGCTGAAGATTGGAACACCGATGGCGTTGCAATCGACGCTGATGGGAGGCGCGCAAATTGTGAGTACAAAGATTGTTGCGCCGCTCGGAAACATTGCCATTGCCGCCAATTCTTTCGCGATTACCGCCGAGAGTTTATGCTATATGCCAGGCTATGGTATAGGCGATGCAGCCACAACGCTTGTCGGGCAAAGTATAGGAGCACGCAGGCGCGAGCTATGTCGTAGCTTTGCGTATATGACTGTCGTGCTTGGCATGGCTATCATGGCGTTGATGGGCGTTGTTATGTATGTTTTCGCGCCAGAAATGATGGGCATACTGACGCCAGTCAACGAGATACGCGAATTGGGCACAGCCGTTCTGCGCATAGAAGCATTCGCTGAGCCGATGTTTGCAGCAGCTATCGTTACGTATAGCGTGTGTGTCGGTGCTGGAGATACGTTCAAGCCCGCGTTGATGAACCTTCTGTCGATGTGGTGCGTGCGCTTGACGCTTGCAGCGATGCTGGCTAAGACCTACGGATTGCGTGGAGTATGGACAGCAATGGCTATCGAGCTGACGTTTAGAGGCGTGATATTCCTCTATCGCTTAGCGCGAGGAAATTGGATGAAGCATATAAATACTGAAAAACCATGATACACATTCACAAACTCAACATCGCAACGCCAGAAGCTGCTGACGTAGCGAAAATTTTCGACATGAAAAAATTGCGCTGGAAGCGCATTAAAAACGTCAATTGGAAGAACTATCCTTACAAACCAGCTGTTCTCGTCAGGATGGCACACAATGGCGAATCGATTTTCATTGAGTTCGACGTAACGGAAGCAAGCGTTGCGTCGGTCGCTGGCGTGGACAACGGTCGCGTTTGGGAAGATTCGTGTTGCGAATTCTTCTGCATGCCGTCTCAGGATGGCATCTATTACAACTTCGAATGCAACTGTACGGGTCAGCTCTTAATTGGTTGTGGTCAGCAACGCGAGAACCGCCAACTTGCTCCACAAGCAATACTCGACCAAGTCAGTCGTTGGTCATCGCTGGGCAATAAACCGTTCGCGGAACGCATTGAACCAACCCACTGGCGCTTGGCAATGGTGATTCCAGTGCGTGCGTTTTTCATGCACGATCTGGAAGATTTGAGTGGGCGAAAACTGCTCGTTAATCTCTACAAATGCGGCGATAAATTGCAGCGTCCACACTTTCTCTCGTTCTTTCCTATTGAGACAGAAAAGCCAGACTTTCATCGACCAGATTTTTTCCAACCAATCAGATTGGAGAAACGATAAACCGTCGCGCTGTTCTACACCTTATTATATATATACACGCGCGCGAGAGCATCAAAAAGAAACGACACAACCTTCTGGGCTGTGTCGTTTTTTTATCGGTTTTGTGTAAGTTCGTTTATTTCTTTGTGTTGAAGAAATTTTTAACCTTCTGCCAGAAGCCAGTCTTCTTTACTTCCTCGACTGCATCTTCTACGAAATCGTCAACTTTGTCGCGCATTGCCTTCAGGTTTTCCTTATCAGTAATTTGCTCGAACGCGTCAACAGCTTTTTCTTTCGCAGCTTTCACGTGCTCGTTGTTGTTGAAATCGTTCACCAATTCGCGTGCTTTCTCTTTGGCAGCCTTTACGTTCTCGTTGCTGTTGATGTCGTCGATAATGTCGTTCACCTTTTCCTTAGCCGCTTTCACGTGCTCGTTGTTGCGAATGTCTTCAACTAAATCTTCAGCTTTAGCCTTTACGTTTTGGAACGTTTCGTTGTTCTCAATCTTGTCTGCCATTTCGTTCAGTTTTTCGCGTGCTTCCTGAACAGGATCTGCAGGTTTTTCGGCTGCTTCTTCAGCGGTTTCTTTCACTTCTTCAGTTGCTTCCTTAACCTCTTCCGCAGCATCTGCAACGACTTCTTCGGTCTTTTCTTCAACAGTTTCTACGGTTTCGGCTGCTGTGTCAGCAACTTCTTCTGCTGTAGCTTCGAGATTTTCTTTCAGCTCTTCAGCTTCGTTTTCCAATGGCTTATTCAATTCTTCTGGAATCATAGTGCAATGAGTTTAAAAAATAATGCGCCTACTCCCTTCTAAAAGCGTTTCGGCATTTTCTCTTGACGGCAAATATACGATGTTTCTGCCTTATTTCCAAATATTTAGCGCATTTTTGCAGCGTAGAACTAACAGATAGTCAAAAAAAATGCGTGTTTGATTTCACTTTTTCACTTTTCGAGGGTCTTAACTATAGAATTCCTCCTGAAAATGAGCTCAAACGACGAGGACAAAGCAATAAAACGAAACAACAATGTATAAAAAACAAAAAACTATGACAACGAAAACATATATCCGAACAACCATCTGTGCGTTGGCTTTGGCTTTTTCGTGCAGCTGTGCAACGGCTCAGCCTCGACCACACCGCATACACCATCCGAAGAAAACGCATGTAGTAGTGACGCATGTCGTCAACAAGCAAACGCCAAACGAGCGCATTGCGATTGCGATGAACTATCTAAAAAATCACAAATACCTCACCGCCAGTCGCTATGCTAAACTAACACGATTGACAAAAGCAGCTGCAGAAGCAGAACTCGACAAGATGGCGCGCGATTTCCAATCAATTAAAATCGCACATAAAGGCAATAAAAAAATTTACGTTAAGCATTAAATTTCCCTCTGAATGACAGACGACAAAGAAATCATTGCGATGACGATGGCAAAGCCTAACGATGGGTTTCGCATCCTTATGAATCAGTATAAGGAACGCATCTATTGGCACATCCGTCGATTGGTTGTCAATCACGAAGACGCGCAAGATGCAACGCAAGAAACGTTTGTTCGCATCTACCGTTCACTCGCACAACTGAAGCAAGACGCGTCGTTGCGGTCGTGGATCTATCGCATCGCAACCAACGAAGCACTTCGAGCAATCGGCAAACGACGCAACAAGCAAGTTTCTTTAGACGAAACGCTGACCGAATTGACAGCACTCACAGCCGACGAATACGTGGATTTCAGCGACGTTGAAGCCATCCGACTGCAGCAAGCCATCCTTTCGCTACCCGCAAAGCAGCAACTGGCGTTCAACTTGCGTTACTATGACGAATTGTCTTACGACGAAATCGCGGCTATCTCGCAGACTTCCGCCGCCAGTGCTAAGTCAAACTATCACATCGCAAAAGAAAAAATTATCCATTTCATGCAAACAAACGACTAAAAAGATATGAGTAAAGATTTCGATTTCAACAACATCGGCAAGCGAATGCCGTACACGACGCCAGAAAACTACCTCGCCGACATCGAAAAAAACGTCATGGCGCAAGTGCAAACCGATGAAACGCCTGTCAAGAAAGCACGCAATCGCCGACTATTCATCATCGCCAGCACCCTCGTTGCTGCAAGTATCGCGCTATTGCTCGTGTTTAAAATCATTCCATACCATCAAAACCAAACCTCTTTCGACCAAGTAGAACAGGCGTTCGCCAACCTGAGCAACGCCGACCAAGACTTTCTGATGGAGGTTTACGAAGACGACTTTTTTATCAACGAATAAAACCAAAAGAAAATGAAGAATATACTAAAACTTTTCGTGCTCATCCTGATGATGACCACATGCGTTAGCGCTATGGCGCAGCAAGATAAACAACGCGATGCACGCATTGAACATGCAAAACGTAAAGCAATAAATTCCGTAAAGCAAAGAGAGATTGAAAAAGTTTCACGCGAGGAACTCGCAGAGCGTCAAGCGAAATATATCGCAAAGCAAATGGCGCTCGACGATGCAACGACCCAGAAATATGTCGCAACGTTCTGCCAGTACCAGAAAGACGTTTGGGCGCTGAAAAAACCACAAAAGCGAACCGCAGACCGTAGCGATGCAGACGTAGAGCAAGCAATGAAAGAAAGATTTGAACACAGTCAGAAACTACTTGACTTGCGAAAAAAATACTACGCCGAGTATTGCAAATTTCTCACGCCGCGACAGGTTGAGCAAGCCTATCAATACGAACGTAAAATGATGAACCGCCTTCACAAACGCGCACACCAGAATCGTAACGCCAAGCACCCGATGCGCAACAAAGCAAACAAAAATGGCGAAACATCCAACTAAAATGATAACACACAGATGTAGCAATTTGTTTTCATAAATTTGAGGCGTTGGTTAACGACAACCAAATCGGAGTGGCACGCAAAACAATTTTGCATGCCACTCTTTTTTTTATTTTTTTTTATAAAACAAAAATCCGTGTCGCAACAGTTGCAACACGGATTTGCGTATCTTGTTTTTCTATTTCTAACAAACCATCAAAACGTCACGCCTATACCGAAAGAGATTGAATGGCGAGTGCTGTGTGCTTCCGAATTAGATGGCGCATCAGTTCCTTCAGAAAAAACTACCAAAGGGATGTCTTCGAATTTTTTTAAGTTATACGCCAACTGGAAATTCAGTCCAAAATGTTTGGCAATCATGTAAGTATAACCGACACCCAACGCGCCAGCAAATCCTTTCGTGTAGTCGCCAACGCCAAGTGCATAACCTAAATCGGCAAACGCATACGCGCTTGGCACAGATGGCAGCGCGGCAAAACGAACAGTTGCATATACGGGCATCGTGTTATAATCTGGTTCCGTATAGCGGTCAAGTCCGATTCCCAAACCTGCAGACCAGCGTGGTGCCACATCATAACGAGCAGCCAAATGCAGTGAATGTCCGCCCATACTGTAGTCATCTCGATGGAGTTTCGTGCCCATAAAATTTTCTACAACGCCTAAATTGTAGTGGTAGTCCACGTCAAAGTGGATTCTACGTTGTCCCCACGCACTCGTGGCGAGACAAACAAGCAAAATAGTTGTGCAGCATCTAACAATCGTCTGCATCAACGAATGTTGTTTTTTCATCATTTCCTAATTGTTTTAAGTTTGTATGAATTTATGTGTTTTATCGTCTGCGTCATCATCTCTGCACGAAGCAGACAGCAAATGTAGGCACTATATTTGTAAGCAACGAAAGATAAATCAGAAATCTTGCAGAAAAATTTTCTAAAGCGCAGAAAACGAAAAAATCATCCCTGCACTCTCTATTTCCGAAACTGCATTCCCCCTTTCTTTCTCTTGCACGTTCAGCCTCGCTCGATGCGAGATAAAACGTGGATGTGGGCGAAATAAAATTTTGAAAAGCGAAAAATAGACCGCCAAAATCTCTCTTTGAAAGTGCAACTCAACACACCCTCCCCAAAAAGCAGTGTTCCCCCTTCCCCATTCCAGCACGTTCAGCCTCGCTCGATGCAAGGTAGAACGTGGTTGTGTGCGATATACAGCGCCAAAGAACAAAATCGCTGCAACAACTCCTTCTTTGAAAAACGTAACTCCGCACTCCCTTCTCGCAAAGCGTTGCTCTCCATCTCTAAAGCGTTATTCCTTCTTCTCCCTTCCCTTCACACGCAGCCTGCTCGATGCAAGACTGCGTGTGGGATGTGTGCAAATGTTAGAACAAAACACAAAAAAGAAAAATCCATCTCCACTCTCCCTCTTCCCAAAGCGTTGATTTTCCCTCTCCCTTCCCATCACACGCAGCCTGCTCGATGCAAGACTGCGTGTGGGATGTGTGCAAAATAGTCCAATAATTCCACGAATTGCAACGCTAACGCGCTCTTTTCCCTCCCTCTTTCCTATATTTTAGAAGCGCGATGCACCAACTCCCCCTCCACCTTGCCTCGCGCCAGCGAGGCAAGGTGGACTTCTTCAAAATTTCTTCCACAAGAAATAGGATTTTAAGAAAACTTTACAACTTTTAACTACGCTTTTTCGCGAAATTTTAACATTTAATTTAACATTCGTTTGCACTTGACCGACCATTTTCTAATGCACAAATTTTTGCCGAAAAAAGTCGTTTTTTTGTCGCAACTCAACGCCCGAAATGTTAAAATGATAGATTTATGCAAAAAATATACGCGTTTTTAACATTTTTCCGTGCAAAACAGCCAATTTTTGAACGTGGATTTTCGGAAAAAAGCATTTGTTAAAAAAGTTAAATGATATAAGATAAAAAATTATCTCACGTGAGATAGATTTCTAAAGCGCCCATTTACGACTCGTAAACAGCCTTTTTGCATCCGTAGTCCACATAAAACCCTCAAAAAA
>Ga0065711_1002721_pt1 | contig 51800 bp, 24 predicted proteins | sample Hoacrofraction12_FD_59098 | JGI IMG/M metagenome (GOLD analysis project Ga0065711, IMG submission 59098) | Hoatzin crop microbial communities from Cojedes, Venezuela - Epithelial fraction 12 v2 (version 2) | ecosystem: Host-associated > Birds > Digestive system > Esophagus > Crop | place... | reverse complement strand
CTCTTTCTTTTCATCCTCCTCCGCACGCCGGCGGGGGGAGGGGCGGCCGCGTGGCGCTTTTGTTGCCGGCGGCAGCCGAAACCAAGACAGGTTCCCTCTGCATGAACTCTGCAGACACATAGCAAGCATGCTGTTTACGGTGTTGTCTTCTTCTCGGAAGGAAGTCCTGAATTGTTTTGTGTTCTTTACCATATTTTTCCTTGCACTTCAACGGCTCTTTTTCGTGTAGGAAAACATCTGTTTCTATGACATGTGCTTGCAGAACCCATCTGTGTGAAAGAGAAGATAAAGTTTTACCTTTTTAGCCTCAGGACTTGTTTCCCTCAGGTTTGTTGTCCTGATGCATGCATGTTTCCCAAACTTTGTTCACAAGGGACACAGAACTCAGCATTGAGCCTGACTGGGATGTGGAAACCTTCTTGGCAAGCTGGGATATGGTCCTTAACAAAACACATCTATCCCCATCTCTCCCTAAGTTGCTCTGTACCAGTTGGTAGGGCTATTTTGGTCACACTATCTCCATGCTGTGGATCACAGAAGCCACCTATCTATGAGAGGTACAGCTCTTTATTGAAATGAGTTATTTTCTTCCATTGGCTGCATTCAAATCCTACACACATTTCTTTGCCTCCCAAAACCCAGAATTATCTCAGCTCAAGGGACAAGCCTTCATATAAAATGAGAAGGCTCTCCTAATTGTGCAAGTTGCTTATCTTAAAGAGGTAATTGGTGAAATATGTACTGTTGCAGCACCCATCAGCACTGCCAGAGGTCTGTCATTTCCACTACAGGCTGGACTACTGAAGACAAACTACAATTAGGCTGTTATTTTCCCCTGTGTTAAAGCCGGCCCCAGCACAGAATGGATCAACTCAAGTGCATTAATTACATTTTGAGCTGAATTTGATCTCAGCTTACTCAAATTCAGAGAGTTTAAATGAGGGTGGATACAAACAAAACCAGAAAAAAAATCTGCTCTAAAGAAAGGAAAAAAAAATTGTTCTGGCTATTGATACGGTCAAGAAATATCTATTCAAACTAGCCAGGTTCACAGAACAGGTGGTTTGGATACAGTAAGCCTATCTTATAAGTAACGCTTCTTGTATTTCAGGTTGGCAGGACAAAGACTAAGAGAGGAGATAACTGTTCCTCTCTGTAACTACAGCAGAACATTATGTGCTAGAAGAGAGGAAGCTGAAGGATATCTGTTGGTTTAGTATATAAAACCCATCTTTGTACAAAGCTGTAGTGGAATTTACATACATTTATTTCACATATTATCAGTAGAGAGATTCTCAATCACTAATGCTGTCATGGTTGAATGTTGAAAGTTCGGTCTTTCAGAGATTAATCAAGGGCAATCTTACGAGCAGGTAAGTTTGCTCCTGTCGATGCTGCCATTAGAAAGCCATGCCAGAGCCCGCCCATCTTCAACATCCCTTCTTCCAATTTCCAGCCAAACTCTTATGGGCAGTTGTTCTCATGCCAACACTTTATTTTAGACGAAACAACAATTTTTCCTCGTGTGCTTTTTTCCCCTCATGTACACTGATGGTAATTATAGCCTTTTCACAGATGTCTTTTTGCTAGGCCAAGTAAATCCTGCTCTTGAAGTCCTCTCTCAAAGGGTTTTCATTTTTCTGGGCACACTATCTGTCCTGTTCTTGTGTGCACAGGGGTGTCTAGGATCGTATGCAGTATTTCCTATGAGGTTGCAGTGATGCTTTGCCCAGGGCTATCGGTTTTCTCTCCTCTGCTGAAAATGGATCACCTGATGTGATCCTAAGCTCTATTTCCCCTATATTTTCCGTCTTCACAAACTATCACACTAGAATTCATAAGTGATCCTGTCTGTTGTTAATTGCCACTATTATTTGTCCTCTATATCATGCTTCAAGAGAGTTTCCAGCCACCATGAGAGCCAAATTCTGGAACAGACTCAACTCCTACGACAGGGTGGGGAGCAAAAATCCTAACTAGTTTTAAAACTCAGCCTGATAAATGAAGAGGAATATATGATGCGACTGCCTGAAATATCAGGAGTCTGGACCTGATGATCTGTGAGGACCTTCCCTATCCTGAGTCCAGAATTACTAAATATAATATACAATAGAGTCACTAAAAATATCTAGCTAATCACTCACTTGCCAATAACATTTTAGGCAGAATTTTGAAGAGCAAGAACAACCTGAGTACCTAAGCCTCTTCAGCCCCTATAGACATCCCAGATGTTTTTTAATTACACTTCTTTCTATTTCCAATGGCGGTTACAGAAGTATATTAATGTAGAAAGTACTCATCTCCTGGTATTAATACGCTAAATGACCGTGACAGATAGTTGTAAAAGAAAAGAAGTATCCATGTTTTAAACACACAGAAATGAAAAACAAAGGAGAGATTAGAAAATCTGTGCAAAAGCCAGAAACTGATCTCACCTCTCCCAATCCTCCCTGCAACACCTAATTTGTGTGAACATCTCCCTTCCCGAGTTGTGCATCTACTGTTGAGTGAGTCAGAGGAGGCTGAATCAGGAAACACATTTCCCATTTAGATCTGAAGCCGCTTGGCTCCATGGCAATCAATCTCTGTTGCATAAAGCAGACACCAAAAACAAGAAGAGTCCCGAGGAAGCTGTCTCCCATATTCCCATGTTTCCTGCTATTCCTCAGTTGTCTCATTATTCCATTAGAATAGCATGGATATGACAATGGAAGTCTCATTAAGGAGAGCATTTTCTAAAAAGCCTACTTAAGTGCTCAAATCTTATTTTTAGAAGTAAGAAATATATGTCTAGCTCCAGTGAAGAACTAAGATATTGAAAACATAATTATAAATAGCAAAAATGCAACACAAAATCACAACCGAACATGCCCTCCCCATTCGGCCCCTACTTGCCTTTCCTGGGCACTTGTGGTTCATTTCCAGGTTCCCTGGTTTCATGTATGCGTACTGAAGCTCCACAGTGTTGGCTTGATGTCTGCCATGTGCCTATGCTCATCTGGGCTTCAGAAATTAGGTATTTGAGACCTAAGGCTCCAAGTAGAGGGGAGAAGAGTAGGAGTCAGATGCTGAGATCACACCTACATAGATCAGCAGTACGAGGCTTTCTAAGAAATAAAGAAGTCCCATGGCGTCTTAGGGAGTACAGCAAGCAGCACGGCAATTGAAGAACAAGGTAAAGATCTAAACCCAAATCCCTCTTCTGACTGGGGGAATTCCTGTGCCCCCCACAGCACACCTCACTCCAGAGCTTCCCAGTTACCCCAAAAGGAGACATTTTGCTGCTTCACTTGTTCTGCTTAATTAAAAATCCTAGTTCTTTAATTGAAAAATGCAAGAGCAAGACTTGGCAGTCTGGGCCCTGCTATAAAGATGGACTATGTATTATCCAAGTGTTTAACATAAAGAGTTTAGCATGGTGCTTACATTTCTTTCTGCATAAGACCCTAAGTTACTTCTGAAAACAGAACTTGGATGTTTTTGACAAATCTGACTTTTTTTGTCTATCTAATAGATTTTTGAATTCAACTAAAAGTCTTTACCTCCATAATTTATTGTGTCAGTGAGTTCCACAGATTAACTGTATGTGACATAAAAGGGCATTTTCTTTACTAGTTTTAAATTTATTGCCTTTTAATTTAATTAGGTATCCTCCTGTTCCTCTTTCACAAGACAGGATAAATAGGAGCACCTGCTGACCTTCTCTGTGCCATACATTATTTTATATACTTTTGTCATGTCACTTCTTATTAGTCTCTTTACTAAACTAAATAGCTGTAATCTTTTTAATCTCTCCTGTTATGACATAATCTCCAACCTCTAATCGTTTGCTTTGCCCTTTCTGAAAAGTTCTTGGGTATTCAGGTCTCTCTATGTATTCATTTAAAAGTAACATATAATTTACAACAATTTAATCTTTAGAAAGTCTTGGCTTGTTTAGACAACCAGGTTCCTTCTATTATCCATCCTTTCTATGCCGGTGCAGATTTATCAGGAAAACAGTGCCTTCGGGAATGTTCTTTGTTGGTAGCAATACTTGCAAACAAGAGAGGCCAAGCTTAGCCTCAAATACATTATATATTTGGGGCAACACTTTGGGGTGTACCCCAGCTTGGGGCTGGTTTTACATTCACAATTACTTTGAAATTGTAGTCAAATCCATCCCACACACACCTCTCCAATGCCAATGCCCAGACCGTGCTTCAGGTGACCTTACCAGACCTTCCCATAGCACTTTCTGCCAAGTTTCTTCTCAGCGACTGGGCTGGTGATTTCATTTCCTCTTCGTGGAGGTGGGTCCCAGCCAACAGCTTCCAAAAGGAAGTCCTGGCACTCAGCACAAGCGGCTCATCCAGCGCTCCTGGCTCGGGATCCCGCTGTTGATGGAAACTAGAAGAGATAATCTCCAGTTTCAGTATCTCTGAGTTATCACATTTGCTGAACAGACAGAAATTCATACAAGCATTGAATGGATAGCTCAGTGTAGTGTCAGTGCCAAAATGAAGTGTATAGTTCAGGAGTTGGAGTTTTCAGAGCTTTCTCATCATTCCCAAATATTTTTGGGTTCACAGTTTCGTCTTTAGCAAGCAGGGAGGCTAGGTGAGCTCAGGTCAGTTGCTAGCCCTAGCACAGAAGAATTTCTACCACTAGCAGACAGCAGCACAAAATAAAGGTGTTCTCCTGATGTAACTCAACTGTAGCTTAGGAGGAATTGTCTCTGGGTGTTATAGCTCCTTGTGTGCATTTAGACAGTGTCTGTTCTGGACCCTAGAAAGGTCTTGCTGCCATCATCACTTTTGATTTAGGGTTCAGGTTCTATTCTTGAGCACCATAATTTAAATATCATAATCCCTCTGCTGGGTTAACTCAGGTGATTTCCCTCTACCTTTTTCCTTAAACCTCCCCAGAAAGCACCTGCCTTCTCAGAGCCTGGTAATTGTGCCAGCCCAGGGCACCCAAGCTGCCTGGCCTAGAGAGGGACGCAGCATCCCACTGGATATTTAAGTTTTGCCAAGTGTGAGCAGTCACAATGCCAGTTTATCCCACACCAACAGCTTCTAAGTTGCAGGTGCTAAGAAGAAAATGAGCGAAAATTCTTCCTTTCTTCCTTTTCTTAAACAGTAAGACATCTGTTTTACATACATACAGAAAGCTGAAACTCTGGGCTCACTCCAGTTGCCTAACCCCAGGCTTCTGATACCACTGGAGATGCCACAGGTAGTGGCAAAATCCCACAGCAGGTTGGGAGATACAACACGGAAACTTTGGGAGACCCTCATCCTTCTGATCAGTACCTTGATACCAGCTGCCGCAGCCCAGGACATCTTAAACGGCAATTATTAGGCATTCAGGCTGAGCCTTTTCTCCAAAACTTTAGTCCCAAATCAAGCATTAAAAGAATATTTTTCATGGAAAGTGTCTGACTGTTGACTGTTCAGCTGTCTTCAGAGCCGGCATGTCAAAGAGCGTCTAATCCCAACGATTGCTTTCTGAATGTAACACCCACTGGAAAAGAAAGCCCTAGGACAATCTTGTTTACGTGGTGTTTCTAAAGTAACAGCACTCCCGAAAATGTGTAGGAAAACAGAGCCATCTACAGGGGAAACGATTCTGGTTTGGCAAGGAAACGGATCCGATGAAGCAAAGCCTGATTCTATGCAACCAGCACAAAGGGCAGGACCAGACAAACACTGTGTTACCAGCAGAATGACAAAGGTGACACGAATATATTCTGTACAACAGGAGTTTCGTGAATCAAGTTTAGAGTCTCTCAGACTCTTTCATAGTTTCAGCAAACTATTTCCACGAGCACTCAACGACAGCAACAACTTTGCTTCCCAGTGACTACATACTCGCACTAGAATTACCAGTAATTGCTGAAAGACAATTTTAATGGTACCCACCTTGTACACCTACCCAAGGGACAGGCTCTGTCCAGGCTGTGGTCTCACTCCATCTTTTCAAACCCAGGTCCTTTCCATCAGCCCTCTGTCCCTCATTTACCTGGGCATGCTCATGCCAGGTCAGAGACATGTAAACTGGCAAGCAAGCTGTACCTAACATAGTTGGCTATAGAAAATATAAAACATCTCATCCTGCCTGCTGTACAATGGGAAAAGGCAACGCCTGGCACTTTTTTGGTATTTAATAGTGTATGTTCTGTTCCCAGCTGGTGACTGTAACAACCAATACATAAAAATTTGCAGTCTCACCAAAAGCGCATGGAATGACTCCTAATTGCCTTCCTGACTCCATGGAAAACATTTCAGGGCTGAAGTTTCCTTAATTAATTTTCCTGTTGTTTGACTGTCCCACTACGTATCTTCAACAGAGAAAACGTTAAGGAGACAAAAAGGAAGGAAAAGAAGAATTAGCTAAAAACAGTGACTGTTTGGACCAGGGTATCTGGAAATCTTAAGAAGCTGTGGCGAAGCAGCTGCTTAAAATACCATCTATAAAAATATAAGATACAAGGTCTTCAATGTCAGGGGCTGTTACAACTTAGGGAAAGAGCTCTAAGAGTTTCCCCATGGCCAGATGATAAAGGATGTTTTGCTACGTTAACACAGGGGCCTCCATACTTAGCTGGATTAAGCCAATTAAAGTGGCACAAAATCAATCTTTCTTTAAATACTTAAAAGCAGAGCAAAAATTACGTTGAGCGAACCCTCCCAAATTGATTTCCATCTCTGTAATGACTGATTTATGTGATATATAAAGTTCAGTTTCATATCTAGTTGGACTTCTAAATGTTTGTATGTTCTTACTTACTCAATCATATTCTCTCATAGGATTATTATTTTAAACTCATCCAGACTTGAGCTTTTTGAGTTATTAGAAAAAAATTCCATAGACTTACCTTTGGCTGAATTTAATAATAGTTTTAATTCAATTAAATCTAATTGAATTACATTAAATGCATCCTGCAATTTTATATGTACTGACTGAGCTGTACAGTCAATGGAACAAAGTCATCAGTGTTACAGTATAGCTTTGAGCTTTGATATTGTTGATGCAGGTCATAATATAGGAAACTAGGACTTCTGTGGGTACAGAAGATTTCCCTTGGCCTAGATAGTCTCAAGTTCTATGTCAAAAAGAACAATGGTTGTGCCTCGTACTTTATAGCTTCCATCTGGTTCAGATATCACACAGAGAGATGCCAAATATTGACCCCTCATGAGCTGGCTATTGACTTCAGTAGGAGCTGGATGACGTGGGGAGGGTCAGAAAGCAAGACCATGTATGTGGGTTGTCTGGAGCCTTGCTAGCGCAGGACAACTTGGGTCCACCGCTCTCCTTGGCCAATTATATCTGAAGGCAAAAACTAGTGAAAGATATTTTGAAAACTTTTCAAAAGGATTTTGCTGCTCTTTCTTCTGGTTTAACAATGAGTTTAAATGAAAAACACATGGCAATCAATTAGACACGGACTGTAAGCTCTCCCAGACAAGGGCTGCTCTTTTTGTGTATATGTACAGGGCTGGATATGATGCTGTTAATTTTAACTATCTAGGAGTTGTGTCTAGTCTAAAGCAGTTGTGCAGGCTTCCGCTGAACTCTTTGCTGAGAGTCCTTCTAAGCAATTCATCCCATCTATCTTTGATGACATATACTTCAGGACCATGGAAAAGTTTTCTGCTGACTCTCATTTATACTTTACCTCATATGAATAAAAATGCTGCTTTAATCCCATCTCCTTGCCTTGCACCCATCCAGCCCCAATAGGGGGAGGAGATCTCCTCTGTCAGGATGACACTTTTGCATTTCTGCTACTACTCTGCTTGGCTAAAATCAGTCCACCTGGGGGAAGAGAGCCTCTGGGTGGCCCAAAAAAGGGACGGAGTTGTGGAAGTGAAGCCAGAGGCTGACACCACCAGAGGCATGAGGTGTGCAAGCAAGGAAGGCGCAGACAGTAGAAGTCAAAAAAGTATCTGTACAAGAGGAGCTAGGTCTGGAAATGAAGGAGAGATCTCTAGAGCTTGATCTTCAGGCAGGTTGTGCAATTCTTCCTCCAGCAGGTCTGCAGCTTTTCTCGGCTCCACATTGCCCAGGAATTCAATGAGCGCTCTTTCTACTCCATCATCCAAGTCACTAGTGAAAATACCAAATACCATCGGAGTGAGGGTAAAGAGCCCTTTAATACTGATTCCCAGCTCAGTGGTGACTCACTGACAACTGTACAGTTTCCGACCAGCTGCATACCTAAAGTGTTAGATCCTCTCTTCTTCTTTTCAAGGTGTGTCAAAACTGTCTAGAACAGACATTTTGTTGCAGTGTGGTGCAAAATCAGATCTTACAGCAAGCCATGGCTAAAAAAACGCACTAGAGTAGTTAAAATTTAGCAAATGGGATCATCGCTGAGATTTTTACACATGCGTTTATGCCTTTTTTGTGCCTGCTCTCTGATAAAAGTGAGTAGCAGCTATTTTAACCACTACAACAGTCCCAGAAATCTCCACTGAAAAAAAGTCAGTTGGCTTCCAAAGGCACAAATGTGTGAAAGAGGTCAAGAAAGCAAAATTAAATACCAACAGCTGTTTCCCTCAGTATCCTAAACTTGGTTAAAACACACAGCTTTCCCTTGACTGTTACATTTTTCCTAAAGGGATAAACATAAATCTAACTTACATTTCTGTTTTTTATAGGACGCTGTGTAATTTCAGCTGATTGTAGAATATTCCTTCAGGGATAAACTGACAGTAGATAGGCTTGATGCTTACCTCCGATCTTCTGTAAAAAGAACGTGCAACTCCTTCAGCTAATGGGAAGATAGAACAAGTATCTAGTTAACCAGCTAAATGAGAAAACAAAGAAGAAAAATATAAAACGAAGTTAGTCATATGGTAGGCACATTGCCTTTATGAGAATGTACGCGTACATTTGGGAGAAGTACAAGGAAAGGGGCTCCTCTCAAAGATATTCACTCTCCAGTAACAGGAAGACAGGGAAGTAGTAATCTAATGGATTATCTGCACCAGATAAAAGCACTTGGATAAACTCTCATGCTTATTAACAGCTCATCTCCAAGAAAACACGGTAGACCTCACGGACAGGGCAAAAATGCATGTTTACCTCATATAAAATATTCTTCCAGGCTCTTCCAGTACGAGAAGTAGGAGTAGATGAGGAAATCTATGTGGAAGAGGTCTGCAGGGCTGCCATCTCACACCCTAAACCACCATCCTTCCTCCTCCCTGAGCTCAGTAAACCCACGTAATGCTCTCCTTGTTTGTGCTTTGCTTTGTGTAAAAGCGGGGGTGGGGGGTGGAATTAGCTCTCAATGCACTTAGGGAAGGTTGTCAGTGGTAAGGAAAGCAACCGGGAGACAACCTTTTCTGCCTCTGCACAACTGTCCCACATATGGCTTGCTCTGGCTCCAAGTCTTTGGTCTTCCAAAATGCAGGATGAGCTTTTTAGTCAAATATACAAATCTAACCTTCATTGCTCCTAGTTCCACTACACAGCCCTGAGGAGAGACCTCCATGTTGCAGCCTGAGCTCATGGCTGGCTCCACACCTGCTGGCTGCAAGTTTGATGCCAGCTAGGCAGCACTGTAACAGATCCTCACTGGCCATTCGTGGGACAAGAGAAGAGTAGAAGTAGTCCTAAGAGGCATGAGAGGGGGTTTCTCCATGAGTTCTCTCAACTGGATTCCCCTCTTCCAAGTATGTTAATGTAAAGTAGCACACTAAGAAGCCAGATGCACAAAGCCTGGCTACCAGGCACTTTCCTCGCCACACCAGTGACTGCGCTGAGTGGGCATCTGCAAAATCAAGAACCATAGGGGAAAAATGCTGATACCCAAACATACTTAAAAGGACAGAAACTCAGCTGGCATAAATCAGTGCAGCTTCGGCAAAGTATGTGAGTCTGGCCATAGCAGTTTACATTTTAATGCTAGAGCTCAGGCAGACTTTGGGATGGAGAGATGCCATACCCCACCACCCAGTCTCGCTTCTCAGCTGCAGTAATCCAGCACTTGACTATTTCACACTCAAGTAGTACCTGCCAGCCAGCACAGGAATTTCTCATTTAGTTTTATGGTTGATTCATGTTACCTTTGATAGCAGGATTATGGAACAAACTTTCCTTTAGGTTTTACTTCATGTTTCCCTAGTGTCGTGAATCAAAAACTCTCACTTCAGGCGAAATTGGAGAATTAGTCTCCTCCTTGTGTCAAACAGGTCTACATGAGAGCCATAAATATCACTTCTGTGACTAAGTTATAGTATTTCCTAAGAGCAAAGGGAAACAACACTACTGCCTACCTACACAAGCAATGATTCTTGATCTGCTTTGACTGGTCTCTCTTCCTGATCAGAGAAATTTCCTGAAATGTTGTTTGGTGTAATAGGTAGAGATCAACCTTGTACCCTAAGATGTCTTGACAGAGATCTATCTAAAGTCCCATTTTTGTTCAAAGACTGACAGTTTCTGCACAGGTACAAGAGAAAAAAAAAACCAACACAAAACAATTCCAGGGCAAGTGCAAATCATGGGCTTTAAATATCTATGAACATATGTGATTCTTAAACACTAGATTACATAGAGTTAATCACATTGTTCTCTGAGCAAAAGGTACAAGTTTGAGGAGTTTCCTGAAACAACTCAAATTTTATGTGTTCGTCTCCAGTAAATATAATATTAATTTATACAGAAAGCCATGCTATTTATTAGTCAGATGTGTAAATCATATTTAGATCAGACTACATAACTAGGTAAATTCAAATCACAGCAGACACATTCAAATCACAGCAGCACTTTTGTCTGCTGAGGCTTCAGGCTGGAGCTTCTCTCCCCCATGATTCTCATGGTCTGCTCTCAGAGTTCATTGTAACCTCAACATTTGCAGAGAGCATCAAGGAAAAAATATTGTATTTTTAGCCAGTTACTCGATTGCCGGTATACTAGGACTTTCTATTGATTTTCTGTCCTCAGCTGCTAATGTGGCGCACTTCTCTCTAGTTTTCTTCTCACAGGTCAGTAAGATTTATGGCTAACCCAAAGGAGATGAAACCAGAAGGCGGACTGCTGAATCTCCACTGCTGGAAGCTACCTGCTGCTGACCGACACCGAGTCACACACATCTCCTGAATGCTTCAGGCCACCCCTAAAGCTCTACTGGACATTTTGCTCCTCATGTGGGAGAACTTGGCTTATTCTTGCCATATTTACTGACTGGCTAATTCACTGTCTCCCCACTCTAACCAAATTTTAGCTTAGCTGTTAGATAAAATGCAGTGCATCCGAACAAAAGATCTGCTTTAGGAAAGGCAGGGTCCTCACGAAGAAATTGCTTAGCAAGATGTTTCCAGGCTGGGTAATGATTGGTCTTGCATTGCTCTTTCCTAGGAGAAGAAAGGCCCCAGTATATTTTAAGGGGTTTTCTTGCAAGCCCGCTAAATAAAACGACTTTGGCTTGGGTGACTGTGGAGGGAATGATAAAACCTGTAGCTGCAGGCTGGAGAGGAAGGGAATGCAAAGGATGCACAAAACAAAAAAAGGTCTGAGGTTAGGATCCTCATCTGAGACACAGAGATGGCTTGGGATGAATGGGATGAAGTGCAGTTCCTGGCCTATGGATCAGTTTAGTGTTAGGATTAGGTTTCCTAGTGAGTAAACCAGCAGCAACAGTGCTGGAGCGACCATAAAAAAGTTTAAAAAAAAAAATTAAGGGCTCATACTAGAAGTCTCCTTTGTCTCAGTGGATTAGGGTCCTGGCTTGCAAATCAGCCTAGGATTTGGATTGTAGCTAACGAAGTCCAGGGCTACAGCTGGAGTGGAGCTGGAAAGGGGCTGCATAATGAATCGTCCCCCGAGAAAGATGTTCCACACAATTTTACTACTAGAATCTAGAATATGATTTCCTATAAGATTATAGAAAATTCGCAGCAATGGGACTCAGTCTTTCTTGCAGAGAATAGTACCCAGGGTAGACATCACCTTGAGCTTTAGCTACAGCTTGTCCTGGAAATTAGTAAGAAGAAATAATGGTTTCATCCTCATGTATACTGAAAAAAGAAATCCACCACAGATTACTAAATACACAGAAACATTAGCCAACTCAAAAAAAATCCACAGCAACCCCCTCCAAAAAATGTGAGCAGAATATAGCTGGAAGCTGGGAGAGCATTTGGAAGAAGTGTCAGTCTTCTCATACTAAAAGTCACGTCCAGATGAGGGGATGGAAATGGGTCCCCTGGTTGTCAGAAGGACCCCCACTTCACTCCTCCTCCATGCTGTGGGTAGACAGGGCAGAAGGAGGTTAGCAAGAAAGTTTGCTAAGGACTTGGTGGGGATGTAGATGACAATGGGTGCAAGTAAAACTGCACAGGAAGGAACACAGCTGAACCTCAATGAAGTTTTGAGGGAACTCAAAGCAAGACCGCTGCCAGGTGCCCTTGAACTACAGACACCCACGGGTGTCCCTCTCGCCACACAAATCAGGGAACCCCATTACTGTGCCACAAGCACACCAGTGGGTGTAGTATGTCTTATGGTCACCCTGGGCACAGGACCTGGGGTGGGATGCACCCTCAGCTCTTCTCCCCTTCAGGATGTGCCCTATGCTCAGCGAGGAGCCAAGGGAGGCACTGCACCCCCCCCTTCCTCTTCACCTTTCTCTTGGGGTGAGGGTACTTCAAGTTAAAGCAGCCTCCAGACCCCAACAGCCAAAGGGTTCCCTGGGAGCCGTGCCTCTAGCCAGGAGCTTCCCAACCAGTCAGGTCTCAGACCACTGCACCCTGCAGCCCACTCGGTCCCACCCAGACCAGGTTCTCCTGCACCATCCCCAGCACCACAACAGCAGGATGAATGGGGAAGCCTTGGGGCCCCCTGCCTGGCAGCCCTGCCCTTGGTCCTTTGCCAGCAGCCTGGCTTTGCCATGCTCTGGTAGCGAAGGGAAAGAAAGGGGGAGTCCGCAAGTGAAGCACCTTTACGGTTTTTCCTAGTGGGACGTACAGCCAACGAACCCGCGCGATTTGGTTCTGTTCAGACATTTTGAACCTGTTATGGCTGAACGGGTCCTAAATGTCTCCAAACATGTTCCCATTATCCCTAATTAAATTAGTTTATTGAGATCATCAATGAAAAAACATTATACAATTAAAACATTTGCACTCAATCAATTTTAATTGTATTCACTACAATTGCCTGTGCCAAACCAGATGCCTCCTACCCGGAGATAAGTGAAGGAAAAGCAATTTTTAAAACTCTCATTTGCTCAAGTTTGATCTGATCAAGCTGTGCCACAGTTGTCTTTTTTTTTTTTCCTGGGAGAACCCAGCAGCAGCTGCCACCCTCCCCCCCGCCCCGGCACCCACATCCCGGCGTTGACAGGGAGGGGAGCGCTGGGCTGGGGGTATCCAGCGTCAGCTCTGGTTCCACGGGGCGGGCGGCTCAGCCTGTGTGCCAGCATCACCTAGTGCTGCTGGCAGCAGAGCCTCAGCGACAGGTGGGAACTGGCCTCAGCTCCCCCAGGAGCGAGGTACCTGATGCCAGGAAAACTCCTGCAGATTTGACAGAACCTGGGTACCGAAACGGGGCATCCCAGACCCACCTCCACCCTCCCGCAGAGTCCTTCCCCAGTCATCTCGCACTGCTTGGGCCGAGGTCATTGACCAAAGGTGGGTTAGGAGCCCGTCACAAATGGCAGGTAAAACATCCATCAGCGTTAACCTCCGTCACTGTGACTTAAGCTAGCCTGATTGCCTTGCGCTTCTCTTAGCTTAGAGCATCAAGACATACTCATTCTTCTGCCCATAATCTCTGGGGGAAGGGGGATTTGGCTTCCCCCACCCCATTCCTCAGCCACAGCAAAACACAAGGATGCCTTGAAAGTTTGGACTCTGCCTGCTTGCAGCCCACATCTTCCAGATGAAGCTCTGGGCAGGACCAAGCCCAGGATACTGCTTCCCTGCAGAGGCCAGCCAGACGGGAGGCGGTAGAGAAGTGTCTGGCTTCCATCCAGTGCTTGTTTAACCTAAGGAGTCCTTGGTAGTCAGCACAGACCAGGCTTAAGTCTCTGACCACCAGGTCATGGTCCTGCTTTGCCTCCAGTTCAGCAGGTGCGGTGTGCTCTTCCACAAACCAAAAGCAGGGGACGAATGACCCTAGAGACCTTATAAGCTGCGTGTTCCAACCCCCTCCTGCCACATGGGTGCAAATTGGGCAGAAAACACGAGGCTCAGGGTCCTGCTGCCTGGGAGGCAGCCCTCCAGGGTGGAGCTTTATCACCTGCCGCACCAGCCAGCAAGGCTAGAAGAAAGCATCACACCTAGCGCACGGGTACAGACTCGCAGGAGGCAGCGCCAGGCTGCGAGTCCAGCTGGAAAGCAGACCTTCCCGCAGCCCTGGGCCAGGAAGCTCTGATCTCCTGTTTTCTGGGTGAATGCTTTCACTACTAGCTTGAACACAAACAAGAGACCAGATTCTCCAGTGTTCACATCCTGAAAGAACGGTTAACCATAAGCAGCCTGTGCAGTTTACATGTGCATATGAGGGTAAAATACTTAATTCACATGGTCAGTTTAGGTTGTTTCTAACTCTCAGACTGATGTCTATTTCCACGTATCCAGGAATAATTATCGCATAACTGAACAACCGGATTAAAACCCGAGGCTCTTACGGATTTTCAGTACCTTCAAATTAAAGGAGACGCTGGCAGGATTCTGCATGTGGAGGCCTTCGAGCTCTCCTTCTCAACTCAGCGACTAGGCAGAGCCTTGCTGTAAGTCAAACCTGTGGTAGGTCCTGGTAGGATAGGGAATTCTGGCTCACACGCTCATACAATATTTGCAAGGCTGGCTCTAAATCTGAGACCTTTGTGCCAGTTTTATATTAACATCCAGTCTCTCTCTCTTTAAATATGAACACTAAGTTACTCTCAGTTATGTCGTCCCACTTGTGGTTGAAGAACTGTAATCTCCCTTGCTCCCATCTCCAAATCCTTCCCATCAAACCAGTCACTGTAGAAAGAGCAGTAATTGATAGCGGGTGCTTGAGATGTGTTTACTGCTCTGTGGCACCACTTGCCTCATATTTTGCCATATCATTCTCTCTTCCAACATCATGAACTTATGCTCATTGATCCTGAACTGCTGTACAAGAAGATTCATTTAGAGATGGATTAGTTTGCAAGTATTCACTGCTTCTCTTAAAAATTGAAGGAACTCAATAGATGTGAGCACTGAGGAAGCCAATACTAATACAGTTATTTTTTTGCTAGGGTTCAGAGGAAGGTTTTTCTTTCCTTTCAATAAATTTTAAGGATTATAGTGTTTCAATTTCTAATCCTCTTTCCATGCTCTGAACAAAATTATACATACTGCAAAATAAAACTATAGCCCAAACATACTAGTATCAGCTGTAGATTGTCCAAATTATTCCATCGTGTGCAAGCTGTCATGCTGCTCAGCCTGCTCTACGCTATATCCCCCTACGCTTATGGAAAAATAAAGTATACTGCAACAAAGAGTAAGAACCTCCAGGAAATGCATCTTGCCAGAATTTGAGTTGGATAGACATGAAGCAGGAGTCTGCAGAGAGAAATTACGTCTGCAACTCTCCTCCAGAGGATCCATATAGCAAGTTCAAGAAGGTGCAAGAGAGAGTTCCTATTAATTTTGGTAACACCAGATAACACCATTCAGGCTGCAAACATTTACCACCTCAGACTGAAATTGCCCCATATCTGTATGACCTCATCTGGGTTACACAGCTCCAGGCCTCTGCTTCTCTGCATATGCAAATTCCACCTTTCTTTTATTTCCTGAAGTGTGGGACAATGCCTTAGCTCACGTCCAACTCCAAACCCTCCATGAAACTCCTGGCTCCGCATTCCTCTTATTTGCTGCCATAAACACATCGGTATTTCCCTGGCAAGAGGGAAAAATGCTACTACTCCTTTTCACAGGAAGGGAAGCTATTCAAAGAGATATTGCCAAAATTACCAAACAGTTTTGCTAACTGGCAGTGCCCTACTTCAGATAGCTATGACCCACGCCATCAGAGGACTATCACATGGTGTACTTCAGTGCAAATCCCATTTAACTGCAGCTGTCATCCCCGCCGCAAGGCTGGTTCCCAGTCTCTCACGGAAGGGAGATGCGCTGGGGAGCACCCCGCAAGCAACAGCCGGAAGCTGAGGCTCAGTTTTATAGTGTTACCCTCTTCGCGGGACTGAAGAGCCCCAAGGTGAGGAGGAGGACAGGAAACCAGCACAAACCTGATGGTTTTTAAGCATCAAAAAAAGCCACTGACCTGCCCTGGTATTTCCGAATACCTCCGACACCAGCTGCAGCAATTCATTACTACCAGCAGCAGGCAAATGATCTGGAACTAGTGTGCCCACACACCCAGCAGTATCAGCAACAAACCCTCTGCAAGCAGACCACAGAAATATTTACCCTTTTCCTTGCTGGCTGTCTAGGATAGTAAGGGCAACAAATTCAGAAATGAAAACTCAAGTTGTCTGCTAGCCTTTCCCTCATGTGACCCCCTTTTGGGTCACCCATATTCTTCAATTTAGTTCGAAAATGGACCCAGATAAACCCACGGGAGCTCTGCCTTCTGCTGTTTCACATCACCTACTGACTCAGACACATTGCAACTCCTCCATTCCACTGCACCCGTAAGTCTTGCCGTGCTGATCTGACCACTGATGCTGCTGCAGTGTTGCACGAGCCATAGCGTGACCAAAGATCTGGGAACGGACTGGGTTTCTTGAGATCTGGCATAAGGGAGAGATTACTTTTGCAACCAGGAGCAGGGCTGAGGTGGTAAAACTAAACCCACCAACATAAATGCAAATAACATGAATGAGAATGCCTGTCCTTAAAGCCAAATGCTTCATTGGCTGGCATCAAACACCGGGTAATGCAGTACTCAAGAATAACGCCTTCTTGTCCAGCCTGAACTAAGAAAAGCTCTGGTTCAGCTGGAGCTCGGTTCACCCACAAAGTGATGCTGGAGCTGTCTGCTCTGCATCAGATTTCCAGCTACGATCTCCACAGAACTGCAGATTCTGAGGAATTTTGATTGGGAAATGTCAAAACAAAACATTGCTAAAAAAAGAAACGTTTGACTCTCAAGTGTTGATCTTTTCACTGTTTTGAAATGACAATCAAAATGTCATAGTTAAAGCTTTCCCTTTCAGAAGAAAACCTGAACAAATAGTCAAAGCTAACATTTGCTGACAAAGAAAAAATCTTTCAGCTAGCCTGAGAGAGATGGGGTTTTGCAGGGCCAAAATATTTCAACTACTCTTTCTTCTTTAGCTGGAAAGTGGGACCACCTTCTTCAGCGCTAGCCAGTCTGAAAGCACTTGACAAACACAAATTAATTCATCCTTTTGGTGTTGGGGGAAGGAAGACGGGCAAAAGCAATCAAGGGACACACCTATGATGAAGTAGGATGTCTGTTGACAGAATCACAGAGCTACTTCACAGCTTCAATCCTGTAGCCTGCCTGCCTGGGCACAAGTTCCCTTCCACGAGATGCCTGGCTGTGAATGCCGGCCATTCCCTGCAGCTGTACCCATCCCTCCGCATCCTCATCCCCCTCGTAGCAAACTCCTCCGGGAAGAGAAGAGCAAATTACTCCGGAGGCTGCCTGCCGTAAAATATGCTTTAAAATCTCAATCAGGCAAATCTGATTGTTTCTGCAATTTGGACATCCTGACTTACATACCCAATGGCTTTTTTTTAACCCCCTCTTCTAAAAGGGAAAGGAAAAAGAACAATGCCCAAGAAAAATGTTTTCTTTATGAAGCCATCCAAACTTTTCATTATCTTTCTTTTTCAGGGAAAACTAATAACAGCAAACTACAGGAAGATACACTACATGGTCTTGTCCTCTCCCACTTTACTGAGAGCAGAGGAACATGAAACTAAATAAAGATGTTTACTGACAGACTAATAAACAAATGGGCCCATTTTGATGTAACCTTGATGAATGGAGCATCCAGGTGTTTTCAATAATGGCAATAAGCACTACAACTCAAAGTATTTCTGATTCAAGTATAATGCATTATTAGGCCATTAGAGGCTGAGTATAGAGGGCCATTTGTGCTCAGCCCTATCAATAATGCTCCTTCCCAGCCTACATTTAGGCCAGGGGAATTAGTCATACGGATATTCTATTTAATAAAAACCTAAAGAAGACGCATCAAGAATCGCATTACATTTTAACAGGGTTACTGTAGTCCAGGAGGACCACAAGTTTAATTTTCATAAGAGCATTCATTCCTCAATTATGTCAAACATGAAAATGTAAATGGCAAATTTAATGCTAACAATATCCCTCAAAGCACATTGGCAGGTAGCAACCATTATGTTGAGTGAATGCTGGCTGCATAACAAGCAGCCCCAAACTAGACAGCAGGGGATTAAAATTGCCAAGCTGAGCTCTGCTGAGTACAGCTGCATGCTGCTGAAAACATCAAACATTTGTAATATGCATACGGACTAAGGGTGGATTCTTTCCTCCTGAAGAATTCGCTGACCATGCAAGAATCGCTATTAATATTGGCTGAAGATGGTAGCCACAAGATGCGATAGGAGCTGCCCTTTGGGTCCTTCCAAGCAAGTGCAATGAGCCAAAATTCATCCCCAGATGCAATTCCACCGAGGAGTACAGAGTTATGCGCACTGACACACTTCGCTAGCTACTCCTTGCACAAACAGGAGTGCCTAAACGGGGAGGAGAAAGAGTGGGTGGAGGCTGGACACTCCGATCTTGCTTCAGGGATGCAATCTGCAGCTTCCCCAAATGACACAAGGTGAAAAAGTAATTAAAATAGCCTGCGACAGAGCCAGGCTATAACACTCCAAGGCACCTCTCCAACACTTGAAGGAAACCTGTTGCTTTTGTAACCATCCAAACCACAGCAAAATACAAATGAAGGGATAACATCATCCTGCTCCTTCTGAATACGGCCCAAACCTCTGCCTCTGTACAACTGCCTGGCTTCATTGCCATGCCAGGAGCAACCTGAGACTCCAGCCCTGTTTCCATGTAAAGTAATAGGACTGGGAGTCAGACGTGAAGCGCACAAAGCACCGAATCCCTGCCAAAGCCTTGAAAGGAAGATGCGTTACTTACTGTGCACTGTGCTGTTAGGTGGTACCGCTGAACAAAGGCAGCCAAGGCACTTCTGTGACGTTCACTGTTCAAGAGGGCGAGGCGCATTAGGCTCTGCAAAGCATGCCGTGCCAGCCAAGTGCTCTCCAGTTTACATCTCTGCTCTCGGAGCAGAAAGTATCACTACCATTGCAGATTCTTCTCTCTTCCTGAGGTCAATGGAAGCATGTGCATTAAGGTCACCTTCCACATATGTTTTTGTGTGTCCTCTTTTATATGTAAGACCACATAAATAGATAGGTGTGTGCATGTAGCAGATCTAATGAAGATATCAATGGACATTTTCATATACCCATTAATGCAGCCTCATTGCGTGGCAAGGAAGATTGTTTTTTTACAAGATATCCCAAACAAAATACTAATTTTAGATATATACCTATTCTGGTTTTGGAGGTAGGAAATGCTACGCAGTCACATCATCTACCCTACATCTCCAAACCCACTCACAAATCACAGAATCATAGAATCATTAAGGTTGGAAAAGACCTCTAAGATCATTAAGTCCAGCCGCCAACCCAACACTACCGTGGCTGCTAAACCATGTCCCTAAGTGCTGTATCTACACGTTTTTTGAACACCTCCAAGGACAGTGACTCCACCACTTCCCTGGACAGCCTGTTCCAATGCCTGACCGCTCTTTCAGTAAAGAAATTTTTCTTAATATCCAATCTAATATCCAATCCAATTTTCCTAATATCCCATCTAAAGATCCCCTGACACAACTTGAGGCCATTTCCTCTTGTTCTGTCCCTAGTTACCTGGGAGACAAAGTAAAGTCCTGCAGCAACTGAGCAAGAAAGGGATACTTTCAGTAGTTTTTTTTAATGTAGGCCCGAATCAAAGCTTGTTTTTTTTATTTACCTAATACCCTTAGGTTTTTTCCCCGCAGAAACATCTAAAACATACACACAGAGACATCTGAGGTACAGATCTGTATTTTCACAGAGCCATGCCACTAAGACCTCCAAATGCAGCAGTGCTTTAATTTATGTGAGAAATCAGCTCGTTGTCATCATGCTGCTCATTTTAAACCTAGGTGAGCATGACCAAAAAACCATGTCAGATAGCCCTACTGTCCCCACGTCCCTGGGAGATGGGAACTTACCCATCCACCAGTGTGCAACAGAGCCGCAACAACTCCAGCTGAATCCTCAGCATCTTCCAAGATGCCCAAGATAGTACTAGGGTCAGCAAGCGCTAAGGAAACCTGGACTCTGCACACCCTTAAAATTCTGAGGTATTGCTTTCTGCTCATCTGTATCTGTACTGACGCTCTCATTTTCCTCTTCCTTTCTCTCAGACAACGCTAATTAAACCTCTCTCCTTTCCACAGGCCTTCCTTTTACCTCCTTTTTTTCATTCCCCTGGTCCCTCTAAGTCAGCAGATTCCTACAATCAGCAGATCCTTCATTATCCTTAATCCCCTTCATCAGAGCAGTCATTCCTCACCTACTCTCTCCTGCCACTGCTCCCTCTTCCACCTCCACCCTATGCAGCACTGTGCTGCTACAGTCACCTCTGTTCCCATATAAAAATCTTGGCATCAGGTACTTTTGGAATATGAAGGAATGAAAAGGCATTTCCCCAGTCAGTTTCTGCACCTCCTACTCCTTTTTCTCCCCCAGTGATCCCAACCCTAGCACTCGGGTTGTTGAAAGATAAAACACACACACACTTTACCAACCCGCTTGTTACACACAGTGACCAGCACCAACTCTCAACACACAAAGTAAGTTTTTGACGCCAAGCTGCCTCAACAAGACAATTATGTCTAATGCTTACACTGCAGTATAAGGGAGAAACTGGGAATAAGCAAGCTACCGGTAGGATTTTGCTGTTGGTAGATTTATTCTTTTCTCAAGTCAGCAATAACAAGGAATGAGGCATAGTAGCATAAGCAGGGTTTCAGAGATGCTAAAATGCACACACATTTGTCCAATTTATCTTCCTTCTGTCTTGGATGCCTTCCTGCTAAAAGGAGGAATGATTCTGCATCCTGACCAGTAAAAGTGGCAATGTTTTGCTTTGGATTATACCAGCTCAGAAGACAATTTCCAACACGTCCTTCCACTTGCCAAGCTAGCATGGACACCCCTCAGCATGCATTTGTAACATACCGAATTGAAGATGAGAGAGAAACACATCAGGGATTAGAGACAAAAGAAAAAAAAGAAAAAAATAACATAGTTGAGGAAGTTACTTAGTCAATGGAAAAATTTTAGAATTCTTGTTTGACAATCCAGTCATAAGAAGCCAAATTGTTTTGTATGGACGTTTCAGTGAATAAAGTTTTGGGAGGCTTCCTCGAATTTCTGGAGACACAGAGAGATCCACTATGTCTTTATTTTTTCTTGGCATAACTGAATATTTCAAGGGAGCTCAGTTTTCCAGCACTGTAGAAGAGTTTGAACTTTCTTTAATAGCCTGTAATGGCAGTCACATTTTACAAAGCATATGCGCTCTGAAGCCAGCAGATGTGTTTTCTTGATGATTAGTTCTTGTTATTTCAGTCTCTGTGCCCCAGCTTTCCTCCAAGGATCACTGCAGGAACCCACCCCGAACACAAGTGCTACAGAGAGAGACCCTCTCTAGCCAGAGGCTGTTGCATCAGCCCCAGGAAAGACTCAGCTTTCATCGGCCCAAAGTGAGGATCAGTTCTCACTTCAGTTCTGAATTTCAGCAAAAAATGGGTTGTTTCATGGTGGCTTCACAAACCCCCAAAGCAACCAAGCTCTTCAATCCTGGAAGGACTTGCCTGCGAGGACGCTGAACTAGCACCACCAAGTGCAGTGTTTTCTGGTGGGTCAACACACCTCAACCTTGACTCCCAAATGTGAGCATCCACCTCTGGGCTCAGTTTTCACATATTAGGAATTCTTTGTTTGGAGGCAGCCGTGTTTTCTTTTCTGGGGTGGGTTATTTTAAGCCTGTGTCAGATGCTGTCAGTCACCAGCCTAAGAGCACTGCTCAGACCCCTGGCTTTGCTCTCGGTGCCCCACGAAGGACTTCACAAGCAGTCCACAGCCGTATTGGCGTATGGCTATCACCGCTCCGCTCCCCAGACGTCTTGGAATAATAAACTGGTAATTGAACGGCGAGTTCAGTGCTGCTGTTCGCAGAGAGCCATGACCGCTGAATGATTACCACAGCAGGCAGTGCTACGGAGGTGTTGAAAGAGTCTATTAGTCTGCTTAGTCTGCGGCAGTATGGAGTGTTCATGCAAGCTCTCTGCAAACAAATACTCTGCGCAGATGACACAAGAAGAGCAGCAACTAGGGGGGGAGCTGTTTTCTCCGCAGGGGTTGTCATCAGAGAAGTGTCCTAGTCCTACTTCAAAGTCTGAGAAATGCGCAGAACAGGTGACCAAGCATGGAAACACAGCTGGGGAAGGAGTTGTCCTTGCACCCTGGCTGTAGCTCTCGTGATAAGGGAAAGGCAGGGCAGGAGGAAGACTGCTGCTGCTTGCTGGCAAGGAGTCGCACCCGTCCTGTAACGTGATGTGCCTCCAAAACCCATTCCCTGGCACTTAAAATGGCCCTTTGGATACCCAAGGGTGCAGGTCATGCCCAGGAAAGGACAAGGATCACCACATTTGTCACTCAGAGGAAGAAGTGGCTCTGACCTATGTTGACACTGTCCCACCAGCACCCCTACGGGATGCCCACTCACCCCCCTGGCCCAGCGGCTGTGAGGCTTGTAAAGCCTTTCCCAGCCAGGGGAGCTGCAAGCCCCAGCCCCGATGGCCATCCTCACTCCATCAGGGCTCGCAGCATTGCACGGTGCTTCCACAAGCTCGTGATTCACGGCCGGTCCTCACAACAGCAGACACTCTGAGTAGCCCCTGGTGTGACCGCAACACATGACATGAGGAAGAGGGACACGATTCATAGCCCATACTCTCAACAATCAACAGGGCTAAAATAAGGCATTTGCTGTTCATAGGTGTCAGTTTTGGTCATGGGTGGCTCTTCAGTAATCATGACTTGGAAGGACTGTGGGTTGCTTTGAACAGCCAGAACAGCTGCCTATTGCCATGCAGGTCTCCTGCCACAGAAAACTCCTTATAGACAAATTTCATCCTTCCACCAGTACCTAACCCTCAAGCAATATTTTGTAAAACGTATTGGAAACATTTTTAATAGTTTTAACTAACGCTGTGAGATGCTTTACCGTATCCAGGTTGGTGCCTTCAGGTAGGTTCTCTCTCCTCTCTCACCTCTTCATTTGTCTCACCAGGAGGCTGATCTGATATCACTTGAAAGTTTGGGATTGACCCTCTTTGTGTTTATCAGAGCTCCTGTTACCACGGCTCTGGAAAAGCGTTCAAGTCACCTTGCTCACAGTGGTTTTGATACGAAAGCAACAAGACACCAAACACCACTTTGAAAGAAGAGGCTTTAAACTAAAACCTTATAAACCAGAAAATAGCACAGAAGCATCCTTGGGACCTGAAGGAAGAGATTCAATGAAATTACATTTGTCACCTTGTGTTTAGATTTTAATTGGGAACCACAGGTACTCAAAGCAAGGGGAAACCTTGCTTTGTGAAACCTGGAGTCAGACTCTGCCTGTTTCTGTCCAGTGTTCCTCCATGCAAAGAAAGCTGCGTAATCCAGTCCAATCCACATTTGACAAAGCCACAGCGCATCCCTCCCACCACTTCTCCTCAGCTTCTCAAATACCATCCATGAGAGTCAGCAGAGAGGCACCAATTTGCACTGTATGAAAACCTGGCCCTTAAGATATAACGGAGAGATAAATACAGGTCAGTGCTGCCCAGTGGCTTGCATGAGCCGGGGGGAATTGCAGGTGCCCCCTACACCCGTGGCTGTCCACGCCAGTGGGGAGGATGAGCAGCAAGCAGCCAGGGGGATGCCTGTGGTGGTGGTCCCTACCCGAGGCTGGAGTTGTCTGTGAGGATGCAGCAGCGTCTCTACACTTCTCCAGAGGACAAACCAGCACAGGGGAATCCGATTTCGCAGTGCAAGGTGCTCACTGTTGCTGGGCACTGGATCCTTACCCTTTCGTTTTTTCCCCCTTAGGATTAGAGGGAAAGGATGCCTCAGCGCAGCCTGCTGCAGAAGCCCCGGCACAATGGGTGCCAGGGGCAGAAGGCATCTCTCTCAAAGCAGGAGCAGCTTCCCCCAGGCTGGTGTATCTGCTATGGCCCTCCAGGCAGAGGCAAGGCACTGCAGTTCTCAAAACAACCATCTGAAAATGCTGCTACTGCAATTAGAAGTGCCTCTCGCCTCTCCAACCAGAGTAATCCCTTTCTGCTCAAATTCACCCAAGTCCCTGCACTCAGGGGTTGTTTTTCCACAGTCAGTCCCCTCCGCTGCCATCAGCTCGCGTTATGGTCCGGCAGATCGCGAGGGCAGGATTTAATGCGCTGCCTTGTGATTCTGCCTGCTGAGGATGTCCAGTGGCATAAGCTCATCATATGACTGCATGCTGTGCACATTGAGGTAACCATGTGGAAGAGCTAATTACAAGGCAGGAAATTAGAGCACAAGCTTGGAGGAAGCAATCTTTCAGCACGCAGCAAAGCCAATCACACAGTCTTTAGCAACTGTGCCTTAAGTAGCAAGAAAACTGGCTGCTGAAGGAGGACCTGGGTTAAATGTCTCTCTTCCCCTCTGCTTCCTCTCAGCTTCTGCTGTTGCTGTAGCACAGCTCAGTGGAAGTCGAAGCAATGTTGTCCAACCTCCCTTCGTTAACAGTTCAGCAAGACACTTAAGTATGTGCTTAAATTTAGGCATATGGACGACCTTACTGACTTGAAGAGGATGGCTTGCATGCTTTTTATTAGGCGCATGAAGGACAATCTTGCTGAGTCAGGTCCAGAAGTTTCAGACTTTCTCCAAGATCAAAGGCAGCACACCAGCAGAACGCACGCGGCTGCAGTTTATTTGCATTACACTGCCTACATTTGAGTGGGATGAAGTTCAGTCTGCAAGCCAAATTAAGCTTTCTCCCTCTTGTGTTTTGTTGTGATTTTTTTCTTTTTGAGCATGTCAGCAGAGTAAGTTGATTTTTGACAATGCAGAGATTTGCAGATGAAACACTGGGATGGTTTGCAAGTTGCTGTTATGCTAAAATACACAAAAGAAAATCTGCAATATGGCCAAGTAATATGTTAAGCGAGTTAGAATAATGTTTTCACTGGCACCAAGGCACCTCTGTGTTCCCCCGTCATTACCCCCCTCCCCCAAGATTTAGCAAGATGGAAGAAGAACTAACTGCCAGATGGCAATTCCTTTTGACTTTGGATTCTGCATTTACTACTACTGTTTGCTTTGAGATCTTTATGCCAGCAGGACAGAATAGTAAAATGTCTTTGAAATAGCTCCCCTCCCTTGGCCTGCCCCATTCCCATCCAAATTATCACCAAAGCACAGAGTGCAAGCATCACCCTCCCTAGCTGATAGAGGAGCTCTGGAAATAACATCAGTCACGTGAAAATAGGCTGCAAATAATAAAAGCTTGCTTTTGGTCTGCTAATTTCACAAACACTGCTCTAGGTCAAGGGATGAAAACTTGGAGAGCTGTCAGATCACATAGGCATCTCCGTGGATCAGCTGTGACTTGAGGAGAGGTTCAAAGCGCTCACAGCCTGCTGCCTACTGCTGAGCCGGGCAGAAAGCATGCACAGCGTGACTCAACAGCACAAATCTCTAGCAAAGGCAGAGTAGCAACTACAGCCAGTGCACAGGCAAGATCTGACATCCCAGGAGCCATACAAGGAACCTGAATGCTGAGAGTTGTCACAAGGACAGCGTTGGGGAAGGGATCCTTTGGTCTCCAGCATCAGCCAGGGGACTAAATCCAGACCAGACCTCTGGAGACTGAGGAACAGAAGTCAGCTTAGGACAGTAAGACAGCTAGTGACACAGATTCACTCTGTGAAGGGCGCTGGCAGCACTCACACATGCAGAAACACAGAAACACATACGTGTCAATCCTCATATTCTCATGCTTTTTGGTACAGGTTGAAAAATAGACAGTAGTTGGGTACAACTGGCATCCCAGAGCATTTATGAGACCTAAACGATGGTCTTGCTCAGAAATGTGATTAACAAAGAAATCCCTTGTGGGCTTCTTGCCATCTCAGCAATTCCCAGTTGAAATAGCTTTATTTAACATGCACCAGCCTTTGCATCAGGTTTTCTTGCAATGAGTCCCGCAAAGTGAAACTCAAATGCAGAAGCCAAACTGTTTTATTTCCAATGAATGTGCCATCTACTCGGCAACCAAGAAGCCTCAAATGCTTCAAACCAGAGCCGAGATCATTGTCAGCTGAAGACAGCAGATTAATACCGTGAGAGCATGAACTGAGCAGGGCACGGGTTTATGTCAGTGCTTGCTTACTCACTCCAACACCGGTGCCAGAAGCATTGCAGAATCCAGCTAATCCCTAAACATAACCAGAAGTAAAAGACACACGACATATTTTGGACAAAATGTCAACAAGGATCAGGTTTGTCAAGTAAAAGGTTGTTGCCCTGGAAGGTCACTTTCTCAGTGCTATTTCACTTTAACCTTTATCACCCTTGTTCACACAGATGAACCAAATAACCAGAACCAGGGCAAGTTTTCCACTAACACACCCATAAATGTATCTTTCCTCTGAAGCAACGGAAAACTTTCAAGGCACTTAGATGCCATGATGATGAGCATGGCATTAAAAAATGTAGATAGATAAGATAAGGCAGGGGATTGTCTGGCAGGAGTCAGCAGCTGTAATTTGACATGATGATAATTTCCCTTGTGAATGCTGGGATAGAGGCAATGTGGCTCTCACATCCTCCATTAGCAGGGCAACAAATAAAAAATATTCCTCTCAAAGAGTCCTGTACAAATCACCTTGTCTCTCTAGTCGATGTCTAGAGCCACTGAGAGAGTCAAATACTCCACTCTGAAATGGGATGCTAAGGAATGAAAGGGACAGCATCAAGTGTTGACAGCTCATCACAGCTCAGACACCAAGTGAAAGCGAGATCAGTGCTTGGATTAGGACCCTGTGGTAAAAACACAGTGCTGAGGAACAGACGAGATCATTAAGCACAAATTTTACAGAGAGGTAAAGCAAAAATTAATTTTGCTTGTGTATCAGCTTCCTTCCCTCTAGCTATGAAGACTCAGAGGAAAGACAAATCATTGTAAAGTCATCCCTTGAAACCAATTAATCGGCAGTCTCCTACATCAGAGCAACATTGTGCTGTGAGGAACATGAGGTGACACCAACATACGGGAATAAAGCACAGGTGCAGTAAAAGTATGGCAATGCTTCTAAGAGACTTTTGGAAGAAACACCTTTTCCCACCTTGCATCTCATGTAGATTCCTCAGATCAACCTTCTACATGGCTACATAACCTTGAGATAAATTTCACCATTTAAAAGTGCACGCACCCTTTAAATGCTTTTTAATAATTCCAGCAGAGCTTGTTTTTTACTCCCAGGTGTAACGCTTAAGAGTTTCTTCAAGTTCAGTCATCCATGAGCAGTGGAGCAAATGTGGATAAACTACAGAGGCCTTATTACAGTTTGTTAATAAATGATGCTATGAACACCACTGCAAATTGCTATGCCCTCCCTGATTCATGCACAATCCTTTCTCCAAGTATTTCAGAAAACACAGACTGATTTCTTCTCAAAGCTCCTTCACTCACCAAAGGAGCAGCCCCTCTGCAGCCCAGGTCTGTGCAGGAATGCAATTCTGGCAACCAAAACCAGGATACACTCATCCCTCAATATCAAATCTTGAGTGTAAAGGAATAACCCTCCTACAGCTCACGCAGAGACAACAAGAAACATATTTCTATTTTTGTATTTTCTACGTAGCTGTTAGACAAGGCATTTTCTATAGAATGTTTACAAAAAGATACAGAATTGTTAAAGGTCTTCAACTGATTTCAAGTGCTACTGCTAGAGCTCAAGCGAGCAGGGTTAACTAAGAGCTCTGTACTCCACATTACCTTACCATAACACATACAAACATGCATACATTGCCATTAATCATTTTTTCCCAAGTTTTTCTCCTTTGCTTGGTTTTAGGGTATGAGGAAGAGTCCTGGCCCCCCACAGCAGTGAGCATCTGCGTTGATTTTCTCTGGTGCCATCTTGACACCCTGATGTTTACAGTCTCCTGTGGCCCCAACTGAGCTGTGGAAATGGAGTGAGGAGAAGTCCCCATCACCCTGATATCTGGGAATTACCTGTAGTGCTTCAACCAAGCTTCACCCAGCGTCTGCACCCATCCCTCCATCTACAGCAGCCATACACATGGAGTTAAACCACGAAAAGTGTGTTGAGCTGAAGGGTCTGTAAACAAAATTTTGCCATAGAACTCCCCCAGCTGGCATTGGCATCCTAGCACACAACAACAGATGCTGTTCAAAGCTGCACATTCATTTTTTTCAGAATAAATGCCCATAGAAAATAAAAATTATTCCATGACAAAGTGGAAGCAGAGGAGAATATAATGAGAAATCAGCTAGAGATTTTATTTATTTCTATGCATACATATGTAAATACACATATATGTATTTTACATTAGCAAGAGGTTTTACTATGAAAAAAAAATCCTATCTTACTGGGGTAGAAAGGTCAAGGTATTTTAAATTAATTTTTCCACAATTTGTGTCTGACAGAAACTGATGCTGTCTAGGTAAGTACTGCTATCTTGGGATGAGCTCAGGGCCAGCAAAACAAGGTGATAAGGAAGCGACATCTTCTCAGAAGCAATAAATCTCCCTCCCAGATGGCATTTTTATCTAAGAGTGCCAAAAGAAGCTAGACAGGAAATTTGTGGACCTATATCATGGTAGACTCATTAAGAGTAAGTGAGTTTCTGAGAGACTAAAAGCGAGTTAATCTGGTGCCTCTGATTAAAAAAGAACCTCAGCACTTCAGCTCCATCAGCCTAATGTTTATAATGCATAAAATAATTTAATCCACCATAGCATCAGTCCCGCGAATATCTACGAAGGAGATAATATAACTAGCTTGCATTTTAAAGAGGTCCCCAAACGATGTGCTAAAACCAATGAGTGCAGCAGCGCAAGCATCGAGGTTTCCCTGGACAGACTGAGGGTTCCTGCTCAGAGGATTTCTGAATAACCCCTGAGTTCAGTTCTAAGTCAAAAAAATGAAAGCACTTGGGGGGGGAGGGGGGAGCATTAAAGCACAGGAACATTTCTTTAAAGCAGCCCGGTCCTTCTGCTGTGTTTCAAGAGGTGGGACCTGGAGCAGAGACTGTCTCGCTCGTAATAATGGACGAAAACGACACCAGGAATCCACACAGGACAGAAGATCCCTGGTGCAGCTGGCTGGAGCCACGATGTCCATCTGTCCCAGGCCTTCAGGGAGGGAGGCAGCCCCCCAGGCACACAACGAGGCACCTGCTTCTGCCCGCGAGCATGAGGGAGGTTTTGCATTGTTTGACCCCAGCTATCTCTACTTGAGTTTTGCAGCTGTGAAGACGGTTTAGTAAAACTCCCCCGCCTCCCAAGAGGGTCATCACAACAAGATACTCCAAGCACTCAACTACTATTGTAATAGGATCAACCAAAACCAGCTCTGAGCCTCCCTAGTCCCACAGGCAGCTGCAGCCCAGGTCTGGCAGCAGCAAAGAAATGCTTTGGCTACATCACAGCCACACACCAGATATCTGCAGCTGGATCAGCTTCTGGACCAGCTGCAGCTCTAAAATTGGTGACACTGGAGTATGGTCATCACCCTGATCTCATCCCACTGCTCATCTGCGGACTCTCCTCAGCTTGAACAACATCAGTTCTCGAAACGGGGCTAGTCAGACCACCACAGTCAGAGACAACCATGCCAGTTGTAACACTGAAACAGATCAGACACTAGGAACTCCCTCCAATTCTCCTGGAAAGATAACAAACAGTGTTTAGGTTTACTGGTATTATCACTGGACAGATCCAAGCATTCATGGTAACCACCTATCAAACTCACAATGCTGATTTTCCTTAGAAATAGGAGAGGGTAAGCAAATATTTACTTTGCTATATTTTTTGAAGACAATAAAAGCCTTTTCCACGTACTTTTGCAATCGTAGCCATAAAGTATTTGTACAAGAAGGAACATATTATAGTCAGAGGAAGCATATTTTTTTCTTAAAACTAATATTTAACTAATGCTCAGAAATACATTTATGTAATCTGTGCTCCGTTACACTGATGTATTAATAATGAAATTGTAGCTCTCCAAGAAAGTAATGAACATTAACAATAGAAGTAGAATCAGAATCCTATAATGCAAGAAATACTGCTTGGTCAGCTAGACACAGAAGGTGCATCAGTGATTTGAGCAAGAACATGAAAGGACCATAACAATAATGACTCACATTGCATTTGCATAGTTAGTGCCTTTCAGCCGAAGAGTGCTTGCTCTCTGGACTTTGTAAACTGCTAGCCCAGGAGGTACAAAGTGGTTGGAGAAAGATGCTGAGCTCCACCAGCTTTTGAGGGACCTCTCTAGTGAGTTAACTGGGTAGGTTCTGTAGGGCTTGTCTTTGGGATGTAGCAGCGAACCTTCCTCCCAAAAAGCACTAGTCCTCTTGGCTCCTGTGAAGCACCTTCACCACACAGACAGGCTCATTGCTATTCCAGGTTAAGCCAGATCCTGGATGTACAGGCTTGTTACTGCCTCTCTGATGTTGGCCCATTCAGGGAAGACAGAGGTATTTTTTCATAGAGAAGCTTGTTCTTGCACATTGTTCCCACCGGCACCTTCATGGTAGGGACGACAGAGATCCCGCCTTTGTGCCCCAGCTCCAGGGCAACTGTAGTCTCAAGGGCTACACTCCCACTGGGATGTGCCATGGTATTCCTTCAGGCTCCTGGTCCTCTCATCATCCAGACTGAGAATTTTCCAGATGATGCAGCAGCTCTGGCGTCTGGGATGTGCCTAAGTTCCTCTATGATAATAAAACAAGGAGGAGAGGGGATCCTCACTCTGACACAAGTCTGGCTGCAGCCACTACCTGCCTCCAAGCATGGAACCACGTGGTAGCCTAAAGGCAGTCAGTGTGAATCCTACATTTTATAACAATTTAGACATAAACGCAGAAATGAATTTTTTAAAAACCCTATAAAATCTTCTGTGCCTAGTTGTAATGCTGCATGTATCCCTATAGGCTAGGGAGCTTTTTAGCATCTGATAGAATAAGAGACTGAAAGTGTTGTTAGCCAAATAAAGGTAGGTTGGAATTGCATCCTTCCCCAGTTTGTGTGAAGGCAATATGGGCTCATTAACAACTATAGTTTGAGAAACATCAATATTTCTATGAACTGCTACTGACCTAGAACCCAAATACAGATATTCCTAATTTCCTGCTGCAAGAGGTGACCAGACTTTCTGTGCCACAGATCAATAACCAGCAGAGGCACCTTTAAAAGCAGTAGTGCTAAATGAATCTTCCCATGCTACACATAGTGTCTTGAGGACAGTTTTCTGGTAGTCTGGAGTTTACTGAAGGCTGGGGAGATTTCCACACACACCCCCCCCTCCCCCCAACAGATTTCCATCTTCTTTGATTTTCCATGCATGAGTGACCAGGCTGAATGAGCAGATCTGTTATCAGCTACAAGCAGTCTGGGCTTACAGCTGTTGACTGATAACTCTGTGCAAAACTCCCACCCAGCACACCAGGCCTTGCTTGTCTTTGCTTATCCTCCTTGGGGATCCCTGGCTGAAGTTTTGCTTGCAGGAGCCTCCACCCTGGCGCTTGTTCCTCTCCGAGGGTTCCCTGCACCTGTGTGACAGTCCCCGAGCTCGGTGATGTACCAAGCACTGGGCTGCAGCGCTGGATTTTGCCAGGTGAACACACAGAAGAGTTTTATGTCCTANGTTACAACCATAATAAATTGTTTGCTGGCAAATATCATCTGTGATTTTGACTGTTCTGCCTTTTTTAGCAAGAACAGTGGATATCTACAACTAACAAAGCAAACAAGAACACAGCTCACACTGTGAATACTTCTAGCAGAAGAGCAGTGTGTTTCGGGTGTGCGGCTCATGACTTCTCTGAGACAACGCGTCGCCTTGGTGGTTTTATTTCCCAGATTCAAAAGTCAGTATTTCCAAAACAAAGAGCAACCAAGCGATTCTCTGGGAGAAAGTACAGTGGTAGGAAGCATCTTGTGCACATACACAAAGCCAAACCATTTGTTTCGTGTCAAGGGAATAATTGTCAGCCAAGACCCTCGAGATGGTAAATTGAATTGTCTGTTCTGCATGTACTAATGGGAGCTCAATGTTCAGTCAAATAATGCCGCGAGATAACGTGAGGTTGAAAAGCAAGTTGTTAACAAGGCGAGGGGCTGAGGGTGCTTTTCCATTTGGAACGTGCTTTTAAATTTTCCTTCCAGACTCAGAGGATTAGGCTGATAAAGGGACAGGATTTGCTAGGAGTATTTCAGCTGACTAACGCATGGAAACAATGCAGAATGCTCGCATCCTGTTTGCAGATTAATCACCATGGCTTCTTTTTTTTTTTATTTGCCTGCGGGTAGGAACTGCTCTGGTAAAGAAAATTATATCACATATTTTCCCAGAGCTGAAGTTACCTATAAAAACTTTTTACTCAATTTTTCATAGAATAAAGAAGGGTAAATCCTCAACTGGCTTTTGGCAAACTTGAAAACTTGGTATTTCAATGCCATCATTTTAACTACTTATGTCAATACTCAAAGAGACAGTAAAAAATGAGGTTGCAAAAAATCGCACAACATATCTTTCCTTCTAGACAGACAGCAAATCTTAGAATGACCACACCTATATCTGAAGATATTTGTTTGAAAACAAGAAATAAAGGTGAGAAGCCTAAGGAATGATGACATTTTAAACTATGTTTAAATGAAGTACTACAGGTAGAGAGTTCCCACCATAAAAAAATCATTTGGTCCTGGTCTTACTGAATCCAGAAGTTTTGTAAGATTCAACAGCAATAATGGAAGAGCTTGCTTAGCTGTTCCCCTGTCTATATTTGATTCTCTTTGATCAGTGGATTAGAGCTGATGATTTGCACTTTGTTTCTCCTGTGTTTTCAGGTACCAGCTGTGAAGCACAAGGACACTGCTGCTGTGTTGGAGATGGCAATTATTTTCTTCATAAGGAAAAAGCCACGCTGATTGTCTGAAATGAAAAGGTAGTCAATCTTGTATGAATTTATTCATCCTGCAACCAGCATAGGTGAAAATTTGTTATTCTTTTTGTAAATGCTCGTCTGCAAAGGATCAGCTCTGTCACACGCTGCTGAAGAGATGAGGCAGGATGAGCAGCGTCCCAGCATGTGGTGGGCACGGGCTGGGAAACGGGGCCAGCTGCTTCCCAAGCTGCAGCCAGGGCTTCTTGCCACCCAGTCGCTGTTGTGCTGCTCTGAAGATCACGCCTCAAGGAAAGCTCCCCTGCTGGTTTAGCAGCGTTTCTTGGGCCACTCTCCCACCATAAATCCCCGACTGGCTTGTCAGGAGGAGGAAGGCAATCAAAGTCAGAGGAACAATGAGAGCCTCAGACCACCTACCCCGGGATCATCAACGCCTGCACGATCCAGGGAGACGCACACTGCTGAGACCCTATGCAGGCACTGACATCAGTAAGAAAGTTTTCCGATTTATAGTCTTCATTCCCATGCTGGTGTTTGGCCAATGGCAAATCACTTCTGAGGCCTTTTCTTCTAGCCAGGTGTTCATTTCACAGCTCTCCTGCGCTCCAAGAGCTGTCTAGTTTGAATTGGCAACGCTGACTGTGCATTTTTATTTCTTTACAGACAAGGCTTTCTACTCCAGCAATATTTACATCATGATCTTCTCACTGTTCCATTTATAGCCCTGTGCTTAACTCTTCCACAGCATCTGCAAGGCATTGACATCCAGAGCTTTGCATAGGAAAGGCCTCTCGTGGTCCATCTGTCTCTTGGGCACTGTCCTGCTCCACTCGGGCTCAGTGGGGCCTTTGCTGGTAACATCAGTCAGAGACGAACAGAGCACCTTGGACTGCAAGCATTTAACACATTGCATCCCAGAGGGGAGCTTGTTTTAGTCCAGTCTCAAGCCAGTGATGATTTTTGTGCACAAAAACACTCCTTCTGCAAAGCAGAGGCTGCTCCAGTTTCCACTATTGCATTCCGATTTGTGAGAGTCTCCCAGCTGCCCACCACCAATGCTGCAAGTAACAGCCATTTTGGGGCGGTCATTGGACACCAGGTAACTCAATGAGCAGGAAGGATACTTGTTTTAGCTATCCTCTAACCTTCGTTCCTCACTAAAAAAGCCGTAAGTGGCAAATGCACATAATGGGCTACACTCCAGCCAGAAGCAACATCACAGGTACCAAGTGAGCACTGCTGACGAATAAGACATCCATTATATTCAACCTCACAGTGTTATGGTTAGATATCATAAATGATGGACCTAAAGGCAGTTTCCCTTGCCTTGCTCTAGTTCATATGCAGAACCTGTTTCCTTCTTGCCTTGACCATTGTTTAATCGATTCAATCTTTGCAAAGTAAATTTTATGTATTTTACACATGCATACTGTTTAGGTCTAAATGAAAACATACAGGGCTGGGAAGTCAAACCCCTCAGTTTTATCTACTCTTGGATATTTTTTTTCATCCCTCAAATTCTCCAAACCCCTCCCTAGTCTCTGCTATCCACACATCTTGCAGGTGCTGCATAATGACAGCTGGACAGCCATCACAGGCATTTTTCACAGCCATGGTCAGCACTGCTCCTAAACATTTCCAAGGGGATTGCTGGTGAGGCTTTACGTCCTTTTCAAGATGACCAAGAAATACGATAGTCCCCTTTGCCTCCTCCATCCCTGAGAAACCTCTTTGGTAAGAGCCCAGGCACAGGGAGGTCTGCAGTCCTTGAGAAAACCTTGAAAGCTTCATCAGTGAAAGCTTAAGAAAGCAATGATGTTTCCAAAGAGAAGTGGCAAGCACGTAGCTGGCTGATGTGTCTTAAAGCCTTTGTGACATCCTTGCCCAAAAGAAGAGAAGCCACAGATCACTCAGCGTTTCTATTCCTTGCAAACTCTGACATTTTGAGAGCATCTTCTTCCTCCGGTGTGAAAACTAACTACTTCAACATACTATGTCAAAGGAAGAGACTGATTTATTTTCATCTAAGGAACATCTCTGTGACTTGCCCACAACAGAGTATCCTGCCACAGCTCCTGAAGCTCCCAGACCCTTCGGCAAATCTTGCAACTCCCCAGCTGCCCGCATGCCATCTCCCCAAGTCCAAGGGGGTTCATAGCAGTCCCTGTCCCAAAGCAGGTACCCCACAAGCAAGCCCCACTACCCCTTAGTGGGAACAGAGGTCTTGAAGAGCAGTTTATTCAACCTAAAGTGTCCGTAGTAGTTTTGATACGGCAAACAGTCCTGCTGAAAGGATAGAGGGGCCTGTGGCTTGCTGACCTCCCAGAGTGGTTTCAAGAGCAGAGCACAGAGGTGTTCATGCCCTGCCGATTCAGGGCTGCAGAAGGTAAGTTCTGCTACAGGATGTCTCTGCTCTGCCCCAGAAAGGATCAGTGCCCTGATCAGTGCCCTGCTCATCATTTCCTGGAGTAACAGAAAATAGGATCCGCTTGCTGAGGAGAACAAACTTTCTTCTTTGGGAGGCACAGGCTACGTTTCTGTTTCAGTACTCGTCAAGGTGTGAAAGGACTCCGATGGCATCTCTGCATTTCTCCCTTTGTGCCTCAAGGCTTTCCCTCAGCAGCAGGAATTCATCCCACAGAGCACCACCTGCAGCACAGCTATCATCTCTCAGGGCTGCTTTGAGCCAGGCTGGCAACGCCTGGCACACTGGTGACTGTTAAAGATACGTCAATGCAGGGAGAGTTTAGCCAATGCCCCATCGTCCAGTGCATCGAGGCTTAAGGACAGCTGTCAGCTACATATTTTAATTCTGGGGAAATTAGGAGACTTTTCAGCAGGCCATTTCATGACACTTCTGATAGCCACTTTTTAGTCTTATTTTTGACACCGGTGGCCCGATAGGGAGATCGAGTACCAGCCTCCTGTTAGCAGAAGCAAAGACCATGCATCCGGTTTCCCAAACACCACGTTGAACTTTCCCCCCTAGACCTCCATGGTTCAGTCAAATGGAATAAACAAATAGGGATCTTTTAGCTGACTAACTTGAAAGTATTTTTCTCTTAATAAAAATATGCTGAGCAAGTACTGGATAGATGGGGGGAGTCTTTCCAGAGCAAACGCTATGCACTTATTTCATCTTTTGTTTGACAGAGGCAGGCAATTTAAAAGAACCCCATTGCAGAGCAGCATACAGCAGAGGAGCTTTATCCTCAGCCTGTCATTTATATCAGCTGTCTATCCTTGCAACTCTGTCATCAGTCACAGTGACCACGTCACAGGAGTAAACATTGGTAGACTTGGCTCAACCGCCATCCTGCCTCATGACCTGCTCTACGCTAATGTTTTCCCCCTGTTAATTCAATTATCTTACTCTTTATGCCAGGAAATGTGTATTACTACACACTCAGAGCACTAACCTCACAGCGTCTACAAATCCAGTGAAACTTTGCTAGAGGATGCCAACTGCTTTTGAGAGCCAAGAACTCGCACAGGAACACTTTCGCTTCAAACAACATGAAGACCAAAGCTACGCTTACCTAAGTACTGGGGAATGCATGGCTTTAGGCAAGGAGGAAGGGTTGGGAAGACGCTTTCCTTGCACGCGCCACCAAGTCACACGTCTCCCAGCACAGAGAGGCTGCAAAGCAGCAAGGATTGATATGCTCCAACAAGGAGCCCACATTGCCCTGACCCCTGCATCATGCTGAGCACACATTTTGCACGCCCCAGAGAGCTCTGTATGTGCCTTGCACAGAGAGACACTTTGACATGCTCTTTGCTATTGTTTTTACAATGTCACATCACCCTCACAAACACTTGACATTTTACTGTGGATCCTGCTGAAATCAGTGTCTTCACACACATGCTGTACACAGCAAGGGACCTCTGCTACAGCTCTGCCATGTAAAAACCGAAGCTATTTAAAAGGTACAGGTGATAAAGCCTTGCAGACGTACTGGTCCTCGTCACAGCCCTAGAAGGAAGAAATCTGCTTCAGATACCACTGAATTCTTGATAAAGGAGCTAACAGGCCTCAGGAAAACCATCACCTCAGTAGTGCTTGACCCTTTAAGTTAAATGCCTGATACCTATTTGTAGGCATAAAGTCAAAGAAGAACTTGGTATATGCAAAAATAAGACCAGTCCTCTAGTTAAATCACAACAATATAAAAAAAAGAAAACAAACTTCAAAGGAAGGAAGGAAAATACAGGCCAGAAGTAAATATGTTCTATGGAAATTACCACAAAATGCCAAGTTCTATCTTACAAAGCCCTAACCAGAAGTCTTTAAACCTTCAGACGCCAGCTTATCCAACACACTGCTCTGCTCTTCTCAACTCGGGATATCTAAGGATACTTCAGGAATGCAACCCAGATGTTTATGCTTTTTTCAGATTTAAGCCTTTCTGAAACACTGTACTGGTGAGATGAGTAGAGTTTGTCAGCCACCAGACACCAGTCTGTTAAGCAGACAGGCTCATCTGGCTGACCTGGGAAAAGGAGGGGAGCAACCACTCGTGCTAATGAATACTGAAGTAGAAGATTCAGCAGGTAGTTGTTGATTATTTTTTTTTTATGCTTCACTTTTAAATTGGATCACAGCCCTCTATCTTCCCACCCAGGGAAGATCTTGTTCCCAAGTTAATTTCAGTAAAGCAACTTCTGCCACAACTCCTGACTTGTGCGGTCCATAGCAGAACCACAATATATATCAAAGACTGGGGCAAGTACCTTGCCAGAGGGCTGACAAGAAGGTGGTTAATCTGAAATTCAAATTCCAACACATTGCCTGAGTCTGACTTGTTTCCAGGCTCACAGATGTGGACCAGCATAAAAAAATAAAAAGCCAGTGAAAATAATTACAGTCATTATTTCTTGGCAGCCACTTTCCCATGTATATCATTTAGTATATTTTTATATTTAACATGCCTGTAGATAGCTTTAAAAGGTATTACTGGTGTTTGGACATGTGGAATTAAACCAGATACCTTGGCTCGGCACCAGCTTCAGGTTTTTCCCCCAAATTGCCCATTTCTAGCAAAGGTTGTGACCAAAAGGATGTTGATGATCTTACCGCGACAAGCAAAAGAGAAGCGGACTACACTCTGAAATACAGAGACTCCCTTAGGACAATGTTCTCCACTGATTAAAGCTGTCTAGCAGTTCACCCCAGTGCTGCTTTTGATCCATTTCTCTGCCAGCATTGAACCACGGGCACAGGAGCAGGCGTATCTCCGAGTGCAGACTCTCCCCCTTTTCCTTCGTCTTCCAGAGGCTCCACTCCTGCACAGTCTTTCCCAATGGAGGCATCCTGGATCCAGCTCCCTTCCAAACCCCAGTCCCTGCCTTCCCTCTCAGTGCACGGGGGAAGACAGGCACTGCATGGCTGAGCATACATGGCTTTGGACTGGGAGCCCAGAGCCTCTCTTTTTAGTGCTAAATTGACCTTACAGTTACCGAGCACCACAGATGCCCATGCTGCTGCTCTATCCTGCAGTTTTCCTTCCCACCTTCCATCTGTGCCCCCTACTCCTCCAAAAAGCTCTTGAGAGATCATAGTTTCTGCTAGAGGCTCTAGACACTCTGGTAAGGTGAAAAATTAGTAAACCACAGAAAAGGTTCAGGATTTTTACTCCATTACCTCTGTTGCTGCCTGTCAGGGGAAGGAAAACCTTTATCCTGCTAGGCAGGTAATGCACAGCAGGGTCATGCGCTCACTCAGAATTCGAAGTCCTAACACAAGTAGTTACTGCACAGGGTTGTTTGGTGTTTTTTTTTTTTTTGCAAAGCCTAAAACCACACCTTTTTTTTTTTCCCCTTTTTCATAACAATCACAGTAATAAGAGCACAGCTCAGAAAACACTCCATTGGCATTTCCAAAGCCTGTTTGGACAGGCTGTCCTGTTTCGCTCTTGAAGAGCTATCTTCTTGGCACTGTCCTACAAAAACATACTATGTGTTGCATCACAAACTAATAGCCAGAAGAACAACATTTATACTGCTCTGTATGAATGAGACATGAAGAAATATAAAGTGCCTTATGGATAACTCAACAAGCTATTCATCTAACTAGGGCTTAATTTATTTGATCTATAATAACAAAATATTTCCTCCTTTAATTTCATTCTTTAAATTCACCAGATGACAAGAGAATATTGTAAGCAGAAATTCTGTACTAGAAACCACATTCCAGTGGTATTGAGAAATCACTTTCTTGTGGTGGAACTAGAAGCCTGCTCTTGGAGTTGCAAAGATTTCTTTTTCTCTACGATCGTTTTCAGCGTGGTTGAGATGTAGTGTATGCTACGGAACAGACCTTATTTTGGATGCTGATGGACCTCATGGGTAGTAAATCTTTTTTCTTAAGGAATTAAATTTCTGCCTTTAATCTTTCATTCTCTTGATAGAAGTGGTTTCCTGGATCAGGCTGAAAGCCAGAAAATAATCTGCAAAACAAAAAGTTCCCCCCAGCTCTAAACTACATTTAATATTTCTCCTTCACTGCAATCATCCCTGCTGTTTTATTTTTAAATCTTTTATTATTTCTTCACTATATTGTAAGAGATCAACTCTCACAGCTGAGGAAAAGCGATTAAGTTTTGGGACATGCCATCTTAAGAGACCTAAAGCATCTGTACACCCCAAATCTTGCCTTTTCTATTATTCATTAGGGAAAGTGCTAGAGCTGGAAGAGATTAAGTGCTAAAGCTTCACAGCTCTCATGCCTTACCCTTGCCTTCAGAATCTCAGTTACAACACTAACCCAGAAGTCCAGGTCCCTCATTTCTTCCGTCTAGTCTCTCCTTTCATATCCAGCGGTATGAAAGGAGAGACTAGATACCACTGAAAACTGGCATACCAGTTGATCCCTTGCATCCGTAAATGAAAGATAATAAAAAAAAATGCAAAGGTAATAGTAACTTTATGAACTAGAGGGTCCTGAGACATTTTAGATAAGCAGTTAAATGAACTAGAAAGCCTTAGTTCAGTAAGACAGTGTTTCTTCCTATTAACCCTACGCTTTCTGCTCGGTGGCTGCGTTACAGGAAGCCACGCCAACAGATACAGAGACATGCATTACCTGTGGTCTTGCCCCTTCCAGGGAGGGCTCTTTCTATTAGGAGCTCTCTGATAGACATCACCCAGGGCCTTATTTCAAAGAAAGACAGGTGACTGGATTGGACCGAGACACCTGTCAGACTGTGAACCTGAAACCTCCTGCCAGGCAGTTTGCCTGACAAGTAGTACGTTCCGCATCGGTGCAGGCATCTCCACATATCAACATGTTCAAGACTTGTCGTTTCCAATTATGGGTATTGACTCTTAGCTGGACAGGTTCAGAGACAGTAATGAGGTTTAATGCAGGTCTTCAAAGCACTCAAATTCTCTACTGGAAGTCAAAAAGGAATATTACACATACACATTAATACAAAATGCATTACATATTCCAACGATGTCTTGCCCAAAATAACTACTCCTTTCTTAATTAAAAGAGTTTTCCCTTCATTACGGTTTTAGAAATGTCTAGAACATCATGAGATTTCGCATTTGGAAACAAGTTTTCATTAAACACACCACTTGTGAGATACAACTGCTCTCAGGCTACATGGCAATTCTGTTTTCCAGATTTCATTATGTGGCTTCTACCCCTTAATACAATTGTGTGGGGGTTTTTTTTCAGGTCTGATCAAGTGAGCTGCTGAGCTGTTCTTTTTCCTTCTGCTTCCACAGTACAATAAACTCAGCATGATTTGTGGCTATTCAGCACTTAAGTCTGATCCCACAGACCTATAATCTCTTGTTTGAACCTTTAACCCTCAGGATGTTAAAGAAGGATGCCCGGGATTATTTAGTCTGTAGAAGTTACCTGCATTTTCCTCTTTATGGCCCTTTGCTCAATTGCACAAAATATAAGACCATATTCCAATCAGTATCATACAAGGACAAGATTAACAGTCCTACACCCTCTTTAGGCTAACAAAAATCCTGTAACACATTCCAGAGTAGTTTTAGACAAAAGTCAACCTCCCTGATGCCCTTTCTAGACTCTCTAACACCAGTTGCTGCCTCAATGTCTTTCTCTTCCAAGCACCAATCCATGCAAAACATTTTCATAAATGAAAAAAGCTAGGGAGATGCTGAAGCAGTTTCCTAAATCAGAGCCAGAGAATACCCCATCATACTTGTTTAAAGTCCGTGAAGGTACCTGTTAGCAGCGTTGACTGAATATGCTATTGAAGGAGATGAGAGGATTAGATCAGCAGCCTTCATTTATCAGGAAAAACAGCCTATTGACTTGAAAAAGCTCAGCCACTGACAGAAAACAATTGTCTTGTTTGCTTAATGATTTCAGGAAAATAGCCGTTTTGAATTCTCTAGGATCTGAGAAACTGAGCAAGCACCTGTAGCCATTGAGTAGATGAACCTTTTGTCCAAGGCACATACCACCTTTCACATTGCTGTGCTCCCACAGACTGGAGCCAGAAGCACGATGTGATACTCAAGTTATTGATTTGCTTGACGCAGAAGATGCCGAGATGACAGTCAGAACTGCAGACCATGTGCATTTTAAGGGAATCATGGCTCCAAAGAGGTCAAAAAAGTAATTGAGCGGTAATACAATTGTGTGAGACTACACTAAAGCCTACAGTTATTAATTTTATTACATTTTGCTGTAAGCTACTGCACCGACAGTCTATCTAGGTTGAAGTTTATTTGGTTAAGTTCAGAAATACACAGAAAATGAACATTTTGGTGCTATCCTTGGCTTTCTTACCTAGGGCGGAGTTCAAGATACTGTAGGCTAGACTTCAAAGCTATTGAGCCTGCAGGAAGCAGTAGGTACTTCAATGTCCTGAAAACTCAAGGCAGGGCTACTCCAGTGTTAAACACTAGCTTAAACATAGACTTTTCCTACACATCCCGAAAAAGCCTGTTGTATTCTTACAGAAGCAGATGGTCTCTCAGGGAACTGCTATGGCGTGCCCCTGCAAGGCTCAAGCCTAAAACATCCCCACACTATAGCTGGCTAGGGAGTGCATTAATTCCCATAGAGGAGCTCCACAAAAAAAAAAAAAATCAGACAGCCCAAATCTAGAATTCTGATGCTTCAAATCTAGAAGTTTCAGCCTCAACAGCTGGACTATTTAATGGCTAGCACTTATGACCTGTTTCACTAGCTAGTAGTATAGCCTCTCCCTACAGCAAGGGGAAGAGGAAAGAGTGAGGAAAAGATAGTCAGGCTTAACTAAATTAGCTAGAACAAGTTATAAGGAGTTGTATTTAATGGTTGTTGTTCCTGGCACTCAGCCACACCAAATATTCAAGTCATTTTGAGAAGCCACAGCAGGATGCATAGTTTGACTCCATTTCACTGATCTCTCTAAAAGCTTAACTTCAGATTAACCCAAACTTCCATTTTTAAACATATGTCCACCAGGTATTCATTTACAGTTACACATCAAAACCATCTGCACCTCCTGGATTCATACGTTCAGAAGGAAGAGTCACATTAGACGTGGGTTGTTTCAACTGAATATGCCTTTGAGCATTGCATTCACTACAGGTTATTTGAAGCTAATTCAGTTGCTTGACTTTATGAATTTTACCTGGTTATGGCATAAACCTCAAAGCTAAAGAGGAGCTAGCAATAGCCAACTTCCCCAGGGGTTAAACACACAGCTGTTTCTGCTTATCGTAGGAGGTTCATCTTGGAAAGTCTCTGCCCATATCATGAGAAAGGGCATCAGCTAGCCACTGCCTAGAACAGCTCATGGTCTGCCATGGTACCTGCCTTCACCCAGCACCCAGGAGAGCAGAGCCACAAGCTATCCTGCCTGCATGAGCTTGGCAGAGTGCGCTGGGACAAAATTCCTGCTCTCGTTAGTCCAAATATCTTTTCCTGCTATCCAGAAGCAGCTGGAAGGCAGACTTTATGCCAGGATACCCGCCTGGACAAGATCCTGTGCAGCCTACTGTAGGTGACCCTGCTTCAGCAGGGGGGTTGGACTAGATGACCCACAGAGGTCCCTTCCAACCCCTACTATTCTGTGATTCGATCATCTTTACTCTGTTCTGCAGCACCACACTTCCCATCTCACAGCACAAGTGACAATTCCCAAGCATCTCAACAGCTTGTTCTGCTTTAACAGCAGGGGGCTGCTAACTGCTCTGCAAATACCCACTGCTTGGTGCAATCAACACACCTGTAAGTTTATTTTCACTGAGATAGTCAAAAGTTACTCTCCAACTGCACCAGTAAACACTCCTGCATACTTGCAATAGTTGCCTAATTTGCTGTGCTACTTCTATACTAGAGTATTACTACTTGCTATCACAAAGCCCTAACAAAATCCACTGCTGGTAAAAGTCTAGTAGAATCACCTGGCATATATTCACTAGAGTGATATTTTGATTTTTTGATGCAGTGCTTTCCCCAGATAAATTTGCAAAGAAGTGCCATTCCCTTTCCATTTCCAGTCATCTTTATCATAGCTGCATTTGTGCATCTAGTCACCTCAGGAGAAATTGGCACCAAGAAGGGTCAGTTCTCTCAAATCCTAACAAGCCACCTGGTTAGATCAACAAGCTTTCTAGAAGACCTAATGAGAACAAACCCACAGGTGCTGAAGGGAAGCATCTCACAGTCAATCCACTGACTTTGATGGGGCACAGGCAAACTGACAGGAGGTGTTCAGCCACCTATGGCCGTGGCCAAAGGACGAGCCACATGCCAGTGTCACTGGGCTCTGCTGTATTGTGTCTACCATTGGCATTACATGAATTTACTCAGAAAATGCTTGCTTCAGGTGATGTCATTGCAAGGAAAGAAATTGGTGGACAGGGATAGGCTAAGACAGTGATTAAAGAGCAAAAGTTCTTCTGTGGTCGTTTTTTCCCTCCTCAGCCAGAACAAAGTTAAATCTTATTTCCAGGGAGGTCTCCATTTTACTCCCTTCAACCTCCACAATCCCACTTGTCCTCTAAAATCCACATATATGCCATTAGGCAATAAGCTCAAGGATATCAAACAGCAAGCAATTAATGCTCACAACTAACTCAGCCTTCCTTTTCTTTCAGCAGTAGTTTGTGGTCTTCTCAAGCAGACTTTAGAAAAGAAATATAATACATACCAACTAGCAACAAATAATACATCCCTAAAAGGGAGAAACAGAGTTAGATGTGACTGCAAAACCTGTATTCAATGCTTTGTCATTCACAGGCACTTTTGCTCACCGCTAGAAAGCAGCGGAATGGCAGGAGTTATTTGCCAGCTTTCATATATATGTCTCCTGGTTACTCTTGACTAACATTTCTTATAAGTCTTTTTCCTTACAAGTCTTTATGTTGAACTCCAGGACTTTGGCACTGAGGTGTGGTTCTGTATTCCAGACCTCATGAATCATGTTCGAGTTAGAGTAACTTTCATAAGGCAATGCCAGATCATTTTCTTCTTTAAGAGTACCATCTAGAGTTTGGAAGTGGTTTTGCTGCCCATCAGTCATCAATAAGATAGTTCAAAATTGTTACTAAACAGTGGAAAATAGCTACTGCAAGTTATTTCCCAGGATGAGACACAGAAACTCCTCTGGGATCTCCATTCTAGCAAGTAAAGGATAATTCTGACATAGTCCAAAAAAATAAAAATCTCTGCTCACTATACAGGTATCTCTTCTAACACAATGGCTAAATGCAATAGAAATGTTTTACGAAAACCAGTGAAAAAAACCGCAGGGGTTTCAGGAAGGCATCATATATTGCAATGAAAATATTTTGTCATGTTTTCCAATCATCCTATTGCTTTTATTCACACAGAACCAATTATTAGCAAGCATCCTGTTCATCTGAATAAGATATATTTCCACACCTAAAGGCTTTTCCCTGAACATGAGTAATCAGAAATTGTTGCTGCTCCAAATGAACAGAATAAAGATGAACAAATTATTGCCTTTAGCTGGCATAGGTGCAATCTTGTTTAGGGAATAAAGGCTAAAGAACACGCTCAGCAAATTCACAGGCATGCATAATCCATGTACACATAGAAGTAAACCAAGCATCTCTAATGTCCTCTCTCATCACTCAAGAGCGAGATGTGAAAACCTCACTCACAATATTTGCCACAACAACAACAAGAGCATTCACCTTCTGCTCCTGATGGGTGGTGATTTACAAGCCCGGAGTGACAGTTGTTACCGCACACGGAGACAGGCTGAGTGCTTCGACTTGTGCCAGGCTGAGCTCTGGGACCCCAAGAGAGCTCTCAGTTCCCTGCACAACGGGAGGTCAAAAACCAAACCAAACTGAGGCTGTTCCTGGCAAGATACCACTGAACTCCACAGGGGAAATAGGTTAAAAAAAATAATAAAATAAAAAAGTCAAGAGGGTGAGTGGTGTTTTCAAACCAGCATTTTAAATATCTTGTTCTTTGGACTTGGAAGCGAACCTGAAACAAAAGTACATGCTGAGCAACACTCTGCAAACAGCCCAAGGCTTCCTAAGTTACCCAAACCCTGTCACCAGGGCCATCAAAATTAACGTTCTGGGAATAAGAGCAAGGTGAGAGTTGTGCAGTGCAATCCCCGTTCCACTTGTCTGATCACCGAATCACAGAATGGTAGGGGTTGGAAGGGACCTCTGGCGGTCATCTAGTCCAACCCTCCTGCCGAAGCAGGGTCAGTTTAAAGACAAAAAGAAGAAACAAAAGCACATCTCCTCAACCCTAATGCCGTGCACAGAAGTGCACTATTAGCAAAACACTTCTGCTTGTGTTTCAGGGAGGCAAGTTCTGTATACACACCACCATTGCAAAATAACAGCATGGCTCTGGAAAGGGCTATTGCTGAGGTTAAAACCTTTTCTCTTGGAGATCGGTCCTTGATTCTCCTTTCCCCCCAGCAGAGAAAATAGCCAACTGTTTGGTGTGAAAACAAATTCTCCCAGTGTGGCCACAAGCTGAGCTAACACAAGAAACATTTCCTCTTGCCCAACTTCTGCAGATGATGGGACTTGGTCCCAGGACATTGTATTTAGTTTCAGTCTAGAGCTGCAGATCAGCCCAAGGCTGGGGCTGGGAATCTCACCCTCGCCCTGGTATGAAGGAAACGGTGTTGAAAGGAAAGCATTTGGCTCCAAGAGGGAGGATTAGTTTTAAGGACTAAACATTTAGCTGTTTAGGGTATAAACCACGTAAAGGAATTCAGCCAGAAGTATATATTCAACTAGGGGAATAACATACAACTTTTCTCAGTATATTGTAATGGGGTTTGTTAGCAAAGTTAAAAGAAGAGCAGCAATTTGGTGGTGTTTCAAGATGTGGCCCATATTTTAACAGAGCAATTCAGATCTGATGAAGTGTATATGCATTTATTTACCTTTGTCTTGGTACATAACTCAAATCCATCTAGGCAGCAGTTCTACTACAGAACAAACAGTGGTGTGCGCATACACACATGCAGAAATTCACAAAACAGTCACCCAATTTTGGCCAGATATGAGCCATATTTACAGACATCTGGTTTAATACTATTTCTTCAAAGACAAAACTAAGACCCCCTTCTTCAGTGCCCAGACAAGATCATCCAGGTGGAACATGTGGTACCTCCACAGCTTTGCTATGCAGAGACACACTGGCCCTTAGGGCCATGCAGCAACAGACAGCCAGATCTGCTCGCTCACAGTATGATCACTCACACAAAGCCAGAGCAGCATGCAGATACAGAGCAGCATACATATTTTTGCACATGCCCCGATTACTGGGGAAAAAATTAACAGAAATGCAAAACACCCCACCCTGCAGCACTCAACTCCTCTTCACACAGTCTTTTCACTTTAGAAGCAAAACACGATGAGTTTGAAGATTTACAACAACATTGTAAGGCTTTCTGGGGATTTCAAAGCACCACAGCTGTAACATGAAAAGCACTCAGATGATGTAAACCCAAAACTTCGAGAGCATTAGGTGCCTAATGGGATACTCCAGAATGTCTGTGTTATGCCTGCTCTGCAGTCACTACCATAACCGCAGCTAGGTACAGAGGTACTCTAATACAAAATCCACGTGAGTAGCAGGATTTCAGCATTCAGTCTTTGCTGAGCTCCGACCTAAGTTCTGCTGGTACCTGGGTAGGCAGCTTACAGTTCAAGTGCAGCTATAGCGTACTTCAAATACAGCAGCTGTTACAGTAGAAGAATAATATAGATGGGTCTCAACTTCCAATTTCTATGGAGCTTTGAAGTCCAGGTTGGAGATCCAACTGGGAAAAGAATTGGCTCCAAGAAGGAGAATTATTTCTGAGGACTAAACATTTAGCTGCTAAGAGTATGAAACATACAGAAGTCTAGCCAGTTCTACGTGCTAAACTAAAAGAACAACATCCAATATCAGGAAGCAACACAGGCACCCATCTGTATAGTAAAGCATCAAAACACCTATGAGAAACATAGACTGAAGAGGTCTACATTCAAACTTTTTGAGAATCAGGTGCCAAACTGCATAGCCCTTCCCATGTGTTAATTAAGCTAAGCAAGCAGAAAAAAAAAATTAAGGGCTAGAAAAGAAATAATGGAACTTGTAGTTTTGTTAAAACTAACCACTTTTTTTTCATCTTCCCCTTCAAATAGCCAAAGTTTCTGCTCCCAGTACCCTGGGATATGCAATTGGAGAAACAGGACAAATCATTTCACATCTGTAAAATTATGCCACTGTACCCAGAACCCACATACAGAGACTCACTGGACCAAATTAAGGGGCTCTGTTAGTACTGGGATTTGCAGGCAAAGCCTTCATCACTCACTCTCCTGGCACCAGCCAGGAGCCTAGAGTTTTCAGAAGTTTATTATTCCTGTTCCCCAGTGCACAGTGTTTCACTGATGTATTTAAACAACCTCCAGCTCAAAAAAAAAAAGCAGACACATGCTTATCACCGCTGGGGTGTGATGTCAAACTAACACCAGCCAGTTCTGGGGGAAGGTCCAAGTCTGCAAAAGCCAAGGAGAAGGAGGGAGGGAACCAAACAACAAGTCCAGCACAGGCAACACAGCTCCCAGGAGAGGAGGCAGCCAAAACAGAGCTCGCTAAAGGCAGTTTTTAGCAGCCAGCTCGGCTGAACCAAACTGAATTGAGTCCAGCACAGCTTTGTCAGCTGTCCCTTTCCATATTGGCTCTGCATCAAGTCTGAATGCCTGAAGTATTTTCTAGCTGCTCAAGGCATTGAGATGGGATGGGAGCTAAACAGCCAGGTGCCTTCAAGAAGCCTTAGCAAGTGACTTCAGGCTTAGGATTGCTGATTTTTCTTTTAGCTTTGTATTTCCTTGTTCATCTTCAAAGTTGTTTAGTTTCACATTATTTTTACCTTCCTCCTTTGCAGTGAAATTTTCACTCCCCTTTCTCCTACCAGTCTCCACGATGGCCAATCAGTTTTCCACTTACCTTTCAGTCTCAGGACTTGCCTCACAGTCACACCAGTCTACCCAAATCAAAGGAACAGTATCCATGAAAAGATGGCATCTAGTTCTCTCCACTTATCCTTTCCTACACAGCCCTCTCATAGCCTACAACACTTCACTGCTTGTTCAAGGAGATTCAACGCTCTCAAAATATGCATTTATCAACACAGTCCTCAGGGAGAAGGATCTTCCTAGCCACTCATCACACTAACTCCAACCAAGCTAACCCAACAACCCTCTGCAAACTCAACAGCATTAAACCCTCTCCTGCCAGCTGCATAAGGCTCCCAGACTTTCTATAGGCTCCTGCTGGGACGGTGCTAATTCATATCAGCTGTAGTGCAGAACCAGATCACCCCCAGCTGATGCTGTTTTAAGTCACCTCATCCTGAGATAACAGAGATTAGTAGATGCCATTAGTTTTTCTGAATAGTATGTTTCTTCTTCTGAGAAAAAACACATGGTGTCATCCTTGTAAGGGCTCTTCCCTGGCTTGCTAGGGTGAAAAAAGACAAAAATCCTGTAGTGCAGGTTTTTTTGGTCTGGGACCCTTAAAGGAACCAAAGCAAGCACAAGTTCCAGCCCTAGGACTGCATGATGTTCCTCCTTACTGCCCTATGGAAGGAGCTACTGTTTCACCTTACAAAGAACAGAGAGAACAGACTCCTCTTTCCGAAAGAAGGGGTTGACTGCTTAAATACTCAAAGGTGAGGACATAACAAAATCCATCTCAAATGAGGAAAACAGTTAAATCTACACCAATGAAGGTATTCGTTCTCGCTGAAGTCAACAGGACCAAAGCGTGCAAGTTTCTCTGAAGCAGATGTTGGAGCCCAGAAACACAAACCTTTGCAAGTCTGGTGGTAGAGTTTGGATCTTTGTTTGTAAAGCAACACGTACTTGCACTGCCCTGATTCAACAAGGTTGGTGTCCATCTGCTAACGCACTGCTCCAATAAAATGAAGAGAAGTTTTGAAATTCACTTGGATAAGAACTGGGCTGGAGCTAAAGGATATTGTCAGAAGCGTTGCTTAGCAAGGATCTTGATGACTGAGGTTTAATAACAGATGATTACAAAAGCATCGCTGCACTTCAACAGTTTGAATAGTGCCACCACGGTCCCAGGAAGAGTAACTGAAGTTTGTGCGAACCAGTACCAAACTAAAACCCTTTTTGTGAGTTAAGGGTCGACCAGTCAACTTTCTCGTACAGGATTAAGCTTTCCATTCACCATGGCGGATAATGAATGATAAAAAAAACTGCTCTGTGCTAGGATCACTGTACTGCAAAGTCACTTTTCACCTCTATTTTTAAAATTATTGTGTTTATCCAAGGTCAGTCATGGGAAAAATGAATGGTTATTCAAACATATATTACTTAGTTGCAAAAATAATAGGGAACTTCTAAAAGGAGAGAAATGGGAGTAACAAAGTGACCTGAATTTATTTGACTTGAATTTTCTCCTCACATGGGAAAACAAGTGAATATTTACATACTGTAAAGTCAAGTGTCTAGCCATCAAAATAACGTCATCAAAGAGTCATCAGGAGAAAAGGTCTTATTATTTGGATAGATTTTTTCCTTCTGTGGTCCTTTCTTCTTGAAGTCTAAATAAACACTCAGGCCGCAGCCACGTTTCGTCTACTGGAAGTTTGGGGAGGTTGCGAGCCCCAGTGTTTAAAGTACAAAATTTTTCCTCTTGGTGAGCAGCAAGAGCAGGGTCCCAGGGAATCGAGGGAGAGGTTTCGCAGCCTGAAACAATCACCTATTCAGACCTATCAAGACGAGACACCGGGAGAAGACACTTCTAGTCCTCCCCAGTTCCAGCCGGAGGAAAAGAAGCAGTCTTCAGTGCACGACCAGAAGGAGCAGACATGTCCACCCTTACATGATATACACCGTAAAACACAGCATAACAGTGTCCAAGGGAACACCACCTGAAGTCCTAGAGCTGAGACACCTCAAGCTCTCCACTGGAGATCAGTTCACTGCCAGTAGAACATGTTTGCCTGCCCATACTTTAGGAGGCCACGTTATTCTATAAAGCCTCCACTTGCAAGGTGCTGAGCACTCTCCCCGGCTTTACATTGCAGTGGCAATCAGAGGCACTTCAGGAAGATTGACCTGCCATGCCTCTAGCCCTCCCAGGTGCAGGAGAGCCGGGGAGGGCTGCAGGGCTGTGACTTCCCAGCCTCAGTGGGCTGCAGCTCCAACGAGATGCCCCAGACATCCCACGGGAGATGCCGCTGGCAAGCCACAGCCTTAGCAAACCAGCAACCGCTGATGCTTTTTTTTTCTGATTCAGGACTGACCCAGGAGACACCACTCATGCCAGCCAAAACCTTGCTGTGGCCCAGCTTAGTTTTCAGGTGAGCCAGAGCTTGGAGCTGTTGTGGGTTTTCATGTAAGACAATGCTGGAGGATCGTAGGACAAGTGGTAATTGTCTCCCTGAAACTTCTTCTCAATTAACAAATTTCAATAGGATTTTTGCCTCCCAGTGTCAGCTAGATATAAATGTTGTGAAACAAATCCTTCCAGACATCAAAGCAAGGGAGCAATTGTTTCTGGATTTCAGGCCGACCCTGAAACTGGATCCAGACCAGTACTGGGAGACGTGCTTTTTCATTTTTAAGAGCCATTGCCCAATGTGATTTCCCAAGGCCCCGAGCCTCGGTCCATATGAGGTTCATCCCCCACGTTCCTCCCAGCGGCCAGCCCATTGTTCGTGAGTGTCCCCAGTAAAGCTGCTGCAAATAATTCACACAACCCTCAGCCAGCTGAGCCAGAGATGGTACTACCGTGGCCATGTGAACATCTCAAGCTATAGCCAGGTTACTTCACACGTGATGCGAAATGAAAAATAAAGCCCTGAGCATTCCAGTCATACCAAGAGTGCTGCCGACAGCGCCTTTAAACAAATCTCCACTGTTCGAGGGACAGAGCAGAACTGGAATCTGTCTGCTTCAATTTAAATCTGTCCCTGAATGATGTCCATGAGTTAACAAGGAGAATTACAAGGGAAGGAACAAATAAACATTACAAAAAAAAAAAAAAAAAAGAAAACCAGACTTTTTAAA
>Ga0065711_1000933_pt1 | contig 51802 bp, 28 predicted proteins | sample Hoacrofraction12_FD_59098 | JGI IMG/M metagenome (GOLD analysis project Ga0065711, IMG submission 59098) | Hoatzin crop microbial communities from Cojedes, Venezuela - Epithelial fraction 12 v2 (version 2) | ecosystem: Host-associated > Birds > Digestive system > Esophagus > Crop | place... | reverse complement strand
TGCCCAGGGAGGTTGTGGAGTCTCCTCTGGAGATATTCAAGACCCGCCTGGACAAGGTCCTCTACAGCCTGCTGTAGGTGACCCTGCTTCGACACGAGGGTTGGACTAGATGACCCACAGAAGTCCCTTCCAACCCCTACCATTCTGTGATTCTGTGATTCTGTGATTCTGTGATTCTGTGATTCTGTAATTCTCTGAACAAATTAGGGTGATCCTCCATCTCTTACCCTGGGCTGCATAAAGAGAAGCGTGGCCAGGAGGTTGAGGAAGGTGATTGTGCCCCTTTACTCCACTCTCATGAGACCCCACCTGAAGTACTGCGTCCAGCTCTGGAACCTCCAACATGAGAAGGACATGGATGTGTTGGAGCGGGTCCAGAGGAGGGCCCCGAAGATGATCAGAGGGCTGGAGTACCTCTGCTACGAGGACAGGCTGAGGGAGCTGAGGCTGTTCAGCCTGGAGAAGAGAAGGCTCCGGGGTGACCTCATAGCAGCCTTCCAGTACCTGAAGGGGGCCTACGGGAAGGATGGAGAAGGACTTTTCACAAGGCTGTGTAGTGATAGGACAAAGGGGAAGAGCTTTAAACTAAAAGAGGGCAGATTTAGATTAGATATTAGGAAGAAATTCTTCACCATGAGGGTGATGAAACACAGGTACTGGTTGCCCAGAGAAGCTGTGAATGCCCCCTCCCTGGCAGTGTGGAAGGCCAGGCTGGATGGAGCTCTGAGCAGCCTAGTCTGATGGAATATGTCCCTGCTCATGGCAGGGGGTTTGGAACTTGATGATCTATAAGGTGCCTTTCAACCCAAATCATTCTATGATTCTATGATTCTATGATTCTATATTAGATTAACGGTGTGGAGTATTTTAAGATTGCCAAACTATCTTAAAGAAAAGGCTGTGCTGTGCAGTCCATTGAGGTGTAAGGAGCTGGCAGAGAGCAGAGTCACGTGGGAAAGACCAGGCAATGAAGTGAGTGCATTGTTCTGTACCGTTCTCTTTACTTAACAGTGAATGCCTAAACCACCTTACTTTCCAGAATTAAGCTGTTGCGGTTTCAGCTGGGATGGAGTTAATTTTCCTCCCAGTAGCTAACTGGAATTAGTATGAGAAGAATGTTGATAACACTGACATTTTCGGTTGTTGCTATGAAATCAAGGACTTTTTTTTCTGGTTTCTCATGTTCAGCTAAGGAGCAAGGCATGCAGGAGCTGGGAGGGAGCATAGCCAGAAAGATAGCCAAGCTGGCTGATGGAAATGTTCCATACCATAGATGTCATGTTCAGTTTACGCATGGGTGTTGGCTGGGGGACAGGAAGCTATCTTCTCTCTTTCTCTCTCTTGTTTCAGTGAGTTTGAATCCTCTCTCGGCCAGGAGTTCAGACTTTTTTTGGGCTGCGAATCAGTCTTCAGGCGGTAAGAAAATGTGTTTTATATGTTTTGTTTTGCATATTCATTTTTATAATTGTTCTTATATTTACTATTATTAATATAATTATTAGCATTTGTTTTTTCCTTTCTTGCCTTCTTAAACTACCTTTATCTCAACCCATGAGTTTTCCGTTTTGTCCATTTCTCCTGGGGAAGAAGGGGAGGGGTGAGCAAGTGGCTTTCCAGTGCATAGTTGCCAGCTGCAGGGTTAAACTATGACAAAGTGAGAGGAGATTCCTTCAAGGATATTTTGAATTCCAGGTCCGCTCAGGACCCTTCTCCTTTCCCTTTTCTCAGGGTTGCACTGTGATCTGCATTCGTTTAAGGCTTAGTTTTTTCTTTTTTTCTGCAAGATTCTGTAGAGTATTTACTGGTGTTTGGGTTGGTTTTTTTTTGGGTGTTGTTTGTTTGTTTGTTTTTTTAATCATGTACACACTCTCAAATCTTCCTTTGCTACCTGGGCAACCTCATAGTCAAAAAAGCTCAGCCACACTCAGGCTGTGAAATCTCCACCCTTTGGGATACTCAAAACCTGACTGGAAAAGACCCTGAAAAACCTGCTTTTCAGCTCTCCCGCTCTGAGCAGGAGACTGGGCTGGACATTTTCAAAGCTCCCTTCCAATCTGCTCAAAGTCATCTTTCTGGGGTTATGAATGACAACTGGGCAGCTCAGAAAAATACACCTCAAACAACATCAGCAACCACCAGTATAAGTATGCTCCAGGATGAAAATGGAAGTGAAAGCATTTTTGTGTTGGCTCAAACTCTGCCCATGTATGGAGAGTTCTACATTGCTCAGGCAAAGTAATCCAGCAGGGCCATACCCCACTGTAAGTGGTTTACTATATGGCCAATCTGCATGGTTTTCCACTCTCCAAATCCTGTAAGGGAAACAGCTGTGAATGGGTTTTCCTACCAGGCTGTTGACCCTTGCTTTTGTTGTAGCCTTCCAATGTCACTGACAGTCAAACAGTTTAGAAGAATCCTCAAGATATATTCACTACTCTGAGGGGCCAGGGTAGCACATACATAGTTTCTGATCTGGTAATCTTTTAATTCCTGCCCCTCATATCCCCCAGTCTACTGTGTGTGCTCATGAGTGACAGTCAAGGGTTAGGCAATTGCTATATTTAGAAGTAGGAAACCGGTTCTCTCATGGCAATGATAATGCCTTTCATACATGCCAGGTGAAAGGTAGAGGAGGCCAGTGCTGTATCAGTGCGGTTGAAAACCGCCTTCCCGCCTCAGTAAGTGCCCTGCAAGAGGATCACCTCCATATTCAGTAGTCTTTGACCCAGTGACACACTCGACAGGACAGTGATTTTTTCTGGCGGTGGGCAGAGTAAATGTTAGCATGTTGGTTTTTTCCTTATAGACACCAAAACCTGCAATTGTTGCTGAACAGGAGGAAGCAATGGCATATCCCCATTACCTATTGCTACATCTGTCTGAAGTGAAAGTCCTGCTGAATATAGAGCAGAGCTGAGGTTTATACAGTACACGTGTGGTGAAAATATTCACTTGCTATATGTAAAATGAAGAGGTTTGGTCCTTTTTCAAATCCCGTGTCTTATGGCTGGCTGAGAATACATATTACGAAAGCACAACAAAGCAGTTTCACCTGATTCTTACAAATATCTGCAGCTAACAAAAAGAATGAATCTTGTGTATCAGATACAGGAAAAAAATATATGAAATGGTCGTATAAACTCAAATTATGGTTCGTTATAATTTAGAACATTCTTCAAGCATAGAAAAAGGCTAAATTCATTGAACGAATTCTTTTACTTTCTGTGATTTCCTCTGCTGTATCATTTGACATGTGTTTTGGAATAGAACCATGTACAAGTTTTGAAGAAGAAAACAGAAATGCATCATTGCTTTGAGAAGATGTAGCTGTATCCTATCCACCACGTACATATTATTCGTAAGCTACAGAAGGAGACTTCAATGAGGATAGTTATGGTTGTGAGTAATTGTTGCTTAAAGACTCTGTCTTGTTTTCTATATGGCAAAGGAATTTTTATAAAGTACGCATTCCAAATGTAGATGTTTTTTAGTAATTACTGTGGTTGTCTAAGGGTTTTTAACTAATTGATTACATGATCTATAACATAAAAATCCATGTTTCATTTAGGTTATTTTTAATTTTGCAGTTCTTAGTTTCCACAATTTTTTTTTAAAGATCAGAAGCATCTACTGTTTGGGGTAGATCCTTCTTAACTGAGAACTTGTATTAGACTCCTACCGAAACAAATATATATGTGACTTGTGAACTATTTTTCTACATTTTCTAATGAAATTAGTATTTCAGTGAAATGTAGGAATTCTTTAATGCTGTTGTTCGTTATTAAAAAAGCTTTGTATGTGCAACCGATATAGAGAGGAGACAGACCAGAAAAATGTTTTTTAGCATTTTGCACATCAGCAGTTACCCAGTATCAATTTGATTCTTTCCTCCACATGTTGAAACACAGCTCAGAGCATTAAACCCATTCTCCGGTGATTGGGACAAAAGTAGGTTAGTAGAGTGGGTTGCTAGGAGACCAGTGTCAACGTCATCTATGACCTTGCAGAGCATAGAGAAATTGTATAGATTTATTGAGCTCTGTGGCACATTGTCGAAGTCCTCTGCTTGGCTGTCTTACTCCATTTCCATATGCTGTAGTGCTCTTGTGCTCCCTCACACGTGCACACATGCCCTCCTCACTGAGAGCAGCCATGTACAAAGAGAGATGCACCTCTGCTTCCTGAGACTTCCTAAAGCATCACTGTTATTAGTCTGTTGCGTTAAGCTACAGCATAGTCTCCTAGCTAACTAGACACAGAGAAAGCAGCATCAGCAAAACCCCATCCTTTTAAAAGCCTGCTTCTTCATACTGTTGCTGTAAGAAATATACGAATCAGTTCTACTGGGAACAGCATTATGAAAAATGTATAAACATCAGAAAATAATTTTGCTGCCACATTCAAAATGTTTTTTCAAAGTTGCATTCACGATTTTCACAGCTGAGGTGACTTAAGGTTAAACAGTCACATACTGTAGGGACCTGTGGCACTGCTATCATATTCCAGACTGCTTTTTTGGAAACAGCTGAAGACAGCAGGTAGGAAGGAGAACAAGTGAAATTGTGATACTCACACAAAGAAATAAAACTTTAAAAAAATAAATTCCTTTGGATGTGCAAGACCTTCCCATTACAAGAATTTCTGTTCCTGTCAGGTAGATTTAGGTGCTTACTGTTTGAATGTTAACGTTTGCATTACAGAAATAAAAAAGACATGTAGTGGGGGTCAGATAATGAAATCCTAGTCAGCTTATGTTAGTAGTTTACTTGAGAGAAAAGGATCACATGTCAAAATTTCAGTTAAAAAGTACTGTGTTGAGTACATAGACTAATGCATGATCCTTTCCACAATTCATAACGTGTGCATGCTATTTTGTCAGGCAGAAATACTAACAGCAAAGATTATTTTTAGGAAGAAAAGGACCACTTTTCTTATGCAACTGAATTATCTATATTGCTTTCCTTGTGCCCTGGCATGTTCCTAATGAATGCCGTAGGGTGAGCGGGCTACACTTTGAGTGACAATAAACTCTGGTTCTATCGCAGCAGTTGAGAAAGTGCATTCCGGCTCGAAAGACCTTCTTGGAGGAAATTTCTTGTTACTTTGTTCTTGAATTTAAACCCAGGGACTGCTTTCTAGAGCATCTCAACTGACTGCAGCTGTCTTAGAAGAAGGCACCGTGGTGAGTACTGGAGCATTAAAATCCTAGATTATGTGTGGCTCAGAGCTGCCAGTAGGTAAGGACCTTTAAACAGTCCCAGTAAAAAGCAAGAAATTCAGTTTGTTCATTTGTTGTTACCCCCTTTCACATTACAAAAAGTAGCTAAGAGATTTTCAAACCCTGAACTGTTATAAAAATCTCAGAATGGTAATGGATTAAGCAGTTCTGTTCCTTTTGTAAGAAGCTGTTGAATCTTTATATGTGATGGAGTAAAGAAGTGAAATACAGAAAGTGCTCTGTTGTCCAAAATGGCCTATCAGCAGAATTTGGTCTCTAGAGTGCAATCCATCCCTTGGCCCACTCCAGTGATCTTCTGAGCTGCTTAGATAACTAGAAGAGCATTTGTGACCATTTCAGCCACGAAATCATAGAATAGTTTTAGTTGGAATGGACCTTTAAAGGTCATCTAGTCCAATCCACTGCAATAAGCAGGGAAGTCTACAACTGGATCAGGTTGCTCAGAGCCCTGTCCAACCTGACCTCGAACGGTTCCAGGGATGGGGTACCTACCACCTCTCTGGGCAACCTGTGCCACTGTTTCACCACCCTCATTATAAAAAAAATTCTTCCTTTTATCTCATCTGAATCTATCCTTTTTCAGTTTAAAACCATTATCCCTTGTCTTCTTGCAACAGGCTATGCTAAAAAGTCTGTCCCCATCTTTCTTATAAGCCCCCTTTAAGTACTGAAAGACCACAATAAGGTCTCCCCAAAGCCTTCTCTTTTCCAGACTGAACAACCCCAACTCTCTCAATGTTTCCTCATGGCAGAGGTGCTCCATCCCTCTGATAATTTTTGTGGCCCTCATCTGGACCTGCTCCAACAGGTCCATGTCTTTGCTGTTCTGAATTCTCCAGAGCTGGATGCAAGACTCCAGATGGGGTCTCACCAGAGCCAAGCAGAAGGGCAGAATCACCACCCTTGACTGGCTCAATGCTCACGTTTGCTGTTGGGCATATCTGCAGGCATCTCCACCATCCTGAGAAGCTGAGGATTTCTTACCACTTGATCCCATTTTTGATTCAGAAGCCATGCCTCTTGCTATGCCAAAATCCCTCTGAGCATCAGTCCTGTGGGTGTGTTCAAAGGCCACCAATGCCAAGCAGCACTAAACTTCTCACACAACAGGACTGTCATGGGTATATTTATGATCACTGGTGCTGCCAGCTTTTCTGAACAATACCCTAATGGCCATGAAATAAGAAAACAGGATTAACGTATGTTCTCTACTAGTAAAAATTGAAGGGATGTTGCAAATCATTACTTGGAGCAAATCACTGAACAGAACAGTTTGGGTGGAAGTATATTCCTCCTTTCCACTCCTTTCCACTGAAGCTGAGACACTTTGCAACCACGATGAGGACCATAGAACCACTAAGCAAAAATAAAAAAAAGAGTTCTAGTGAGAATAGCATTCAGGCTCATATCTGGTAGCTGAGTATCCTGCTCTCAAGTCTCTCAGGTGGTTAAACAAATTCTGTCCTAAGTTCTTCATACATTTTATGCTGTTCACATCATTGGGCTGATATGGATCTACACATGTATAATGAAATAGTACTTCACTTTTTTTCTTGTATTTTTGATAATCTATATTGGACTATGTCCACAGGTGGCAGAGTAACAGCATAGCTCCCCTCACTTGGTTTATAAAGTGGTAAAAACTGACAGAGCCATTCAAAGCCTCTTAGCAGGATATAAAATTAATGTTTCGAGAGCTTGAGACTCCAGGTGGGAGAAAGAAGAGACACAAAGAGGAAAGGGGTAGCCATAGGACAGAGACCGGAGTGAAAGCCTGCTCCTATCCCAGTGTGCAACCAGGTCAGCTTTCCAGGGCTTTGACACAGGCCAAGGCGAGAGTGGCCACCCTTGCAGCTTTGTGTCCTACATAACTGTCTGCTTCCTCTCTGTCTTAAATGGTGGGATGTGATTAGGGTACAACCATAAAAGGAACCTCTAAACTCACCTGAAAATAAGTTGTCATTTTCAACAAATGAACAGAGAGAAGACTATGCATTTATACTCTGAATAGACACGGATGAAAAAGTTAACATATATTTAAAAGACAAAAAATACTTAAACAAGTCTACAGAACTGCCGACATGTTTACTTTCCCACAGGTTTGATTTCCCTATGTATCTTAAAAGAAAGATTTTGATCTTTAAAGTAAATACCATGTCAGAACAAGAATTTCCTCACCACTGTACTGTTGCCTCTGTGCAAAACAAGAGATTATGTTGTCCTCAGTATTAGACAGCACATAGTCTGAGGTTGTGTATAAATAGAAATATCTGAAAGGCAAAGTTGCATTACTGCTGGTCTTCAGAGCAATAAGACTTTGTGTGCTCTTGATTATCTTTTAAAGTAACAATTAAAAATAATAATCAGCAATTTCCCTTTTGCCTCATTCAGATTAAAATTACTCTGAGGCTGTGTCCGCTTTAGTAAGTTAAGATGGTGCCCAGAAATACCATCATCTGTGTTAAACTCCCAGAAGAGTTTGTACTGTGCTTTGCCCACAATTACTCCTTGCTGCTGCTGGACATTGCTCTGGATTTGGAGCACTGTAAGGGACATTACCATTAAGGAATATGAGCGCAACTACACTGTTTTAGAGGCTATGAGGGCATAGGAATGGGATGTCCCATCCTAGCTATTTATCAAGTGTGTAATGGGAAACAAGTAAAAGGAACTAGAAATCTGCACGCTGTTGTGAGCTACAATCTTGCTGGACTCTGGATGAGTGGTAGGAGGCCTCACATTACTGCTGCCATGGAGGGACACAAGCTCTTTAGCAAGGACAAGGTGTGAAGATGAGGAGGCAGAGTTGTCACTTCTGTGGGAGAACAGCTAGAGCCCATGGAGCTCTTGCCTGATGGTGGACGATGAGCCAACAGAGAGCCTATGGGTAAGGATTAAAAAGCAGACTAACATGGGTAACATGGTAGTGGATATCTGCTGTAGGCCACCTGATCAGGAAGAAGAAGTGGATGAGACCTACAGATAGCTTAATGTAGCCTCCCATTCACAGGACCGGATTCTCATGGGGAACTTCAACCTGCTTGATATCTGTCATAAGAACAACACAGCAGGGCATAAGCAATCCAGGAGCTTCCTGATGAAAACTTCCTGATCCAAGTGACAGAGGATCCAACAAACAGAGGTGCTCTGCTGGACCATCTACTCACACACAAGGAAGGGCTTACTGGAGATGTAAAAGTCAAAGGTAGCCTTGACTGCAGTGTTCACAAGATAGTGGAATTCAGGTTAATGAGAGGAGGGAACAGGGTGAAATGTGAGACCACAGCCTTGGAATTCAATAGAGCAGATTTTGCCCTCTTCATGGGTCTACTTGAAAGAGTCCCGTGGTATCAGGGCCTGGAGGCAAGAGAGGTCGAAGAAACCTGATTGATATTTACTGCTCAGCTTCTCCAAGCTCAAAAGCCATCCATCCCAGTGGAAGAGGTTGTCAGGTGAAAATACCAGGAGGCATATATGAACAAGGAGATTCTGACAAAACTCAAACACAAGAGTAGACAGAAGGTGGAAGCAAGTGTGGGAAATCTGAAACGAATACAGAGATACTGTCCAAGCATGCAGAGAAGTGGTTACAAGAGCCAAAGCCACCTGGAATTGAACATGGCAAGGGATGTTAAGGGCAACAAGAAAGGCTTTTACAAACACATAAGTAGCAGAAGGAAGACTAGTGAAAATGTTGGGCTGATTGCTGAATAAGGCAGGGACCCTGCTGATACAGGGCATGGGAAAGACTGAGGTACTAAATGCATCCTTCACCTCTATCTTTACTAGGATGGTTGTCCTTCAGGGATTCAAGGTCTTGGGAAACAAGAGGCAAGTCTGGAGCAAGGCAGGCTTACTCTTCGTGGAAGAGGATCAGGTCAGGAAATACTTAGGCAAATTGGACATACATAAGTCCATGGGCCCTGCTGGGGTGCACCTGTGAGTGCCAAGCGAGCTCCCTGATGTCATTACAAGAACACTTTTGGTTACCTTTGAGCGATCATGGCAACTGGGAGAGGTACCTCAGCACTGGAGGAAAGCAAATGTCACTTCTGTCTTCAAAAAGGTCAAGAAGGAGGACCCAGAGAACTACTCTCTGTGAGTACTCATCAGACTCACCTCGATCCCTGGGAAAGTGATGAAACAGCTAGTCCTGGGAACCATTTCCAGACTCATGAAGGACACAGAGATGATCAGGAGTAGTCAGCACGGATTCACAAAGGGGAAGTCATACGTTAACAACCCGAAAACCTTCTACAATGACAGGTTTTGTGGATGAGGGGAAAGCAGTTGATATTGCCATCCTTGATTTCAGCAACGCTTTTGACATTGTCTTCCACAGATCATTGTAGAGAAGCTGTTCAAATGTGGGCTGGGTAAGCAAACAGTGGGGTGAACTGAAAACCAGCTGAATGGCCAGGCCTAGAGGGTGGTGATCAATGGTACAAAGTCTAGTTGGAGGCCAGTAACTAGCATTGTATCCCAGTGGTCAGTAGCAGTTTGGATGATGGGGTAGAGTGATGCACTTGAAAGTCGTGCTGCCATCCAGAGAGACCTCAACAGACTGGAGAAATGGTGTGACAGGAACCTCATGACATTCAAAAAAATGAAGTGTAAAGTCCTGCACCTGGGGAAGAGTAACTCTATGCATAAATATATGCTGGGAGTCAAAAGGATGGAAAGTGGCTTTGCAGAAAAGGACCTGGGGGTTCTGGTGGACACCAAGTTGAGCATGAAGCAGTGTTGTGCCCCTGTGGAAAGGAAGGCCAGCAGTATCTTGGGCTGCATTAGGAGGAATGTAACCAGCAGGTCTAAGGAGGCGCTGCTTTCCCTTTTCTTAGCATTGGTGAGGCCGCACTTAAAGTACTGTGTCCAGTTCTGGGCTCCTCAGTACAAAATAGAGGTGGGTAGACTAAAAAGAGTGCAGTGAAGGACCATGAGGGTGATTAAGGGACTTGAGCATCTTTCCTATGAGGAGAGGCTGTGAGAGCTGGGACTGTTCAATGTGGAGCAGAGAACGCTCAGGGGATGTTTTGTCAATGTGTACAAATACCTGAAGGGAGGTTGTAAAGATAAAGCCAGGCTCTTTTCAACGGTGCCCTGTGACAGGACCAGAGGCAAAGAAGACAAACAGAAACATAGCAGGTTCCCTCCAAACATCAGGAAACATTTTTTCACAGTGAAGGTGACTGAGTGCTGGAACAGGTTGCCCAGGGTTATTGTGGAGTCTCCATCCTTGGAAATGTTCAAAAGTCATGTGGACACGGTCTTTTGCAGCTGGCTCCAGGTGATCCTGCTTGAGCATGTGGTTTAGCAAAATGAACTCCAGAGATCGCTTCCAGCTTTGACCATTCTGTTATGCTGTTCCCAGACCGAATTATTTTATTACATATATGTATGGCTGATATAACAGAAACTCAGATGGGGGACTCTGACTCTTACCAGCTGATTGAAACTTGGTATAGTCTTAGTCTGATGTAATGACTTTGGGACTTTGTTTCTGTTGCAAGTAGCAAGATTAGGGTATGCATGAAAACCTTGTTATCTGCTGTTATCGTTACTAAAACTAGCTGTCTTAATGATGCAGTGTGGTAACATTATCATGTATGATCCAACACTGAACACTCATTGATTTTAGTGTGCACAGGGAACCTCTGAAACCTCTAATCATTATTCAGGCAAAAGGTGCACTTAGAAAAGTGCACCTTTTCTAAGCAAAAAGCACAGTAAAATTAAATCTTAAATTGTTATTGGTAGAGGTAAGCTCATCTGAGCAGTGGAGCTTCTCTAAATGTGTGGGTGACTTCCAGGCAAACCCAACAATGTTAGTCTCTAAAAACCCTGTTCCCTCCAAGAGTTTTCTCAGCCATCAGAGTGACACTACAGAGCTGTCACTGGGCACATCACACAGCCCCAGTCTGGGAACCTTGCTTGAACAGTTCATCAGCTGCATATAGCTCAGAATTCACTTGATGGCCACCCCTGCAGCATATGAAGAGAGTTCTGAAAAAGTGTAGCTAGAAAGGGGCTAAGCAGTTGTATGTCAAAAGGGACTAGAGAAGATGTCAGTTTTCATTTGGAAAGTGTTTCTTTTGGCTGTTTATTGTGGCAAAAGCTACTTGGATGACCAAAGGAGCAGGAAAATAAATACTGATTTTTTTTATATAGTATAAAGTTCAATATGATTCACTGGAGTTTTGCTCAAAAAATTTTAACTGAAGTGGGTATACTGTTGTCCAATTTTTTGCCCCAAGCAAATCCAAGTTTCAACAAGAAAATAAATTGAAGAGAGAAGGTAAAGCTTTAGTGAAATGAGTACCATGGAAAATGATCCTACGTAGAATATCTGGGAAAAAAGGATAATTTTCAGTGTCTGACTGGAGTGTTACTATAAGTAACACTGCATGGCACTACACTAGAAAGTGTGAGGCAGACACTTCTCCCTTAACAGGCATCAGATCAGTGAGCCTTCCCAGCACAGGATAGGTCTGTGGATGACTGGAGCTCCTTTCCCATGGTGCAGTCCCCAAGTACAGCCCCATAATGCAGACCAGTCAGTTCCAACTTCCTGGTCCTCAGGGTATGTGAAAATCTGTACTGTGCGTACGCACCCTGGGGAATGTCAGTCACTCAAACACTTCTGAACTTACTACATTCTGTCTGCCATTCACCACAGAAGGCTTTATTTTTGGGAAAAATGTAGCCTGTAATGGAAAAATATGTGATTGAAAATAAGAAATGCGAGAAATCTACTCAGATCTTTAGGCTAGGATTGGAGCCATGTCGATAGACAACTGTCTAAGGGTCTAGTCCTTTGAATTCATTTGCTTTCAGAAGCATCTTGCAGTGGGTGATTGCAGTGTATATCAGATATTAAATGACAGTACTAGCTTGGCCTCTAGCTGTATATTTACTTCAATTACATGTGATTCTTTAGAATATGGCTCAGATCAAAATTGTATGCAAGGGAGAGATATAGCAAGTTATTTTTATGGCTGGCTGACAGTATATACTTTCAAAACATTGTAGGCAAGTTTTCCAGCCTGATTTTTAGATCAATGTTTTTCAAAAGGATGCAGATATCTTCAGCTTCTCATCAGATAATTTCTGTGAATTCACAAAAGTGACCCTTGCCACTAAGAGAAAAATATTCACAATAGAAATATGATTTTAAACTCCTGAATTCTAAGAATTAAATATCCCATAGAAGGATTATTAGTAATCACGCTGTGAACATCTTGCAGCCTAACGGTCTGATTTCACTGTATGTTTTAACTGACTCATCAACTCAAGCTCTCTGAATTTTTCACCTATTTTAATCTCTTTCTACTGCTATCTCTTTTAACTTTCCCTACCCGTGCATGACTGGGTACAGCACATTGAACTGAAAGAAAACTATTGTTCTCCCTTTTTTACTGGTTTATTTTTCTGCCAGTCTGGTGAATTGAATCTGTTCGCTGTGGGGTCATAAGGACACCACTAAGCATCCTGAGCAAGGGGAACAGGTCTACCTCTCTCTTTTGGTGGTGAAGAGCTATTAGGTCAACTTCACATTTCCACGGTGCATACCTTGCCCAATTTATGGAATGAGGGGCTGTTTAGGCTGTACAAGTTTATAAATACAACTGTAGTAAATGGTCTTTACCTATGAATCAAGCATAACTGAGATCGATCAAACTAATACTAATTATGTGGGAGTAGCCCCATAACACTGTGTGCTCTGAGGAAAGCAGAGATGGGTCTACTTCATACAGCACTGTCCCTGTATTCTGCATCAACGTGTTACTGATGAAGAAGGCCAAAACATAGGTTTTCTTTTTTCACACTCACTATTGTTTTGGGACTTGACATCACCTTAATAGTGGAGACAATTTGGAAAGCAATGAGCAGAGAAGAACACAGCAGTGCAGCATGCTCAAAACAGAGGTGCCACACAGGAGCAGTGAGCTGTACAGAGATGCCAAGGGCCAACATGTCATACTTCAGGCACCTCTGCCATGAAAGTATAGGTGCATATTCAGTGATTTAGTGAATCTTTGCCTTTGCTTCTTAACATGCTTGTGCACCCTCAGCTCTTGTCTGGAAGGAGGCCGTCCTTCGGAGGCTCTTCTTGACTGCAGCGACTAGAGTGGTCAGACAAGAACAAACCTCAATTCTCTGCTTGCCACCTGTGGCAAGGCTTCCTCTTGGAAGTATTATCGCTGGCAGGAAAGCCAAAATCATTGCAAGGTCACCCTAATAGAACTGGATCAGAATGATTCATTGTAGTACTGGAATCTGGGCCATTGTCTTTAATGAGAATGCATTTAAATTTATTTGATATTTCTTTGTGGTACAGTATTCAAGCCCCCAGGGTACAGCATATTCCATCTTAGTTACGCTAGCTTTGTTAAATAAGCAAATAATCAGTTACTTGTAAGCAAAAGAAATGGATTGTGTACGTGCCATGTATTACCACCTTTGGTTCAGAAATAAGTAGCTCTTTCTGCCTAGGATTGTTGTTTATTGGACAATTAGAAATATTGTATAAAATTTACAAAATATAGTTATTATGAAAATATGTTATGTCTGCACAGGTAAATAACTTCAGCTTTGTTTTAAACCAGTGTACAGATTTTCTGTTTTGTTTTAGGAATAATAAAGATGATAAAAGCATGATCTTACCCTGCACCCTGAAATCCACAGGGCATAAATCTGTATAGCAACGTACAAAGAAAAGGAGTCTGGACACAGAGTACCTTGTAAATGTCTAAATTGAAGATTACAAGAAGAACTGTTGAAGTGAGGGAAAAAATGCAACAATTCTGGAATAAATTTCCATAATTTTGTTGCAGAGCTGCTGAGGCAAGCAGCTTCAACATAGTAGAGCTAAAACATACAGAACATCTTTGTGCTTTGACCAAGAGTACTTCACCCGCTTATAGTTCCTATACATCGAAAGGGATCATTGTAGAGGATTATCCAGACCACTTTCTTAAAATGACTTCAGACTCATGCAGAAACAGGTCACATCTTCAGGAATGCAGAAAACTTATTACTAGCAAAACAAACCTTTTAGAATATTTGCCCTTCCAGCTGGAAAGCCAGTGTCAGAAGGGTCCCCAACACCTTCACAGGTTATCTGATCTCTGTGTTGGGAGAGGTAACTGATTTATACTTGCAAGACTTTGACGTGCTTTGATTACTGATGCTGTAGGAGTGTAAAACAATATGACCTCACATCCACCGAGCCAGAGGGATCAGGAGAAAGAAGAATGAAGAATAATAAATGAAATAAACACATGTTTTTTTTCCCTGTCTCTGCCCTTCTCTTTTTCTTTTCTTCATTTCAGGGTAGATAGATAGGCAAAAGCAATGGGGAAAAATAAAGTATTCCTTCTGGACTTGCTTCAAACCACAGAGTTCAACATACAGGGCTTATTGCTCAAGGTTGTCAGTGAGGTTAGGTGTCAGTGCAGAGCTGGCAGCATTCAAAGCTGCCATACCTAGGGAACATCAAAGTCCATTAAACCTGTGGTTGGAATAGTGTCCTACACAGAGATTAGTGAGTAGCTTGTTCTTCTTCCCCACGGTGCCTCCTAAAACCTTTCCCCAAAATGCTTCTCTCTTATCCCTCTTGAAAATAAACACATTAAAAAAAAATCCAATCAAATTTCAATATAACAAACACACAAAACCCTACAAAAACAATCACAATATAGACGTTAGACAAGGGTTAAAACAAAGACAAATAGGGCTTAATACTGGGTAACATAAATGCCTGTATTTCATGCCCTGCTACTTGTCTTCAAGCTGCCAAACTGGACCTCAATTCATCAATGCCTAATAATGCCCATTTTTAAGCATACACAAATTAATGTGTTTGAACTCTGCAACACTGCCTATGAAGTTCTTCTGGTTATAACGACAATGACATTCCTACAACGGGAATATTTTAAAATTAATAGCTCAGACAAAATGGATATTATAACGTGCTCATAATTCTATCTTTATTTATTCACTTTTTCACTACAACTATTTTGTGAGAAGAAATCCAGATATTTCCCTCCGGGTTTTCTTGTCTCATAAATATTTTATTAGAGAAGCAGGCAGTGAACAGGTAAAGGTGCTTCCTACCTGGACAGCCTTTCATAAAGCATGTTCATAAATCAAGGTATCAAAGACAAACAAAGATGTCAGGGTGGTGCAGGTAACAATATTCAGGTTTGTACTTATGAATATAGGATACACAATCTAGCGACTAAAGAATGCCGCAGAGCTGAAGTTATTTACACACTGTGGCTGGAAGCACTTAAGATCACTTTAGCAATTCAGGACCTACAGAACAGGTGACATATTGTTGATGTAAATGAGCAGACGAATGCCATAAATTGGACCAAGACAGTAAGCTCTGGTTTGAGAAAGTGTTATCTGAATTCTGTTAGAATCCGCTCCATAACTCTGTTTGAAATGTACCAACCATGGACGGTCAGATTGCCCTGAGAAAGTACGGGCTTTTTTTGTCCACCACTGATCTGCAGCAGTAAGGAATATATTACAGCCTGGAATATTTTCTGAAAGGGATGCCACTTCTTTGGTTCCCCAAAATCTTGAGTTTATAAGTGTGCATTGATATGTAGGGTGAAGTTCTGCTTTCCTAACCTTCCCCTCTCAATATACCATACAATGAGATGGAGGGGAAGGAGCAGAGCAATTGTGGGAACAGAGAGCAGTCTAAACAAAGACAAGTCCAAATGGAACATGCAGTACTAAACTGACTGTATTTTCCTCTTCTTATCAAACCATTTAGCAACTTCATCTGAAAGCAGATTTAGTCTTTTAAAGAGATGACATACATCTAAAATATGGCGGTGCATTTCCCCAGCAGCTGCTGTGCACTCATTTGGCACTCTGCAACACCATTGATGCCTGCAGAGCACATGGCTCCCTTGACCTTACACCCTCCCTCTGATCCTGCATGGGAAATGTTGCTGCATGAACTGCGAGATTCTCATGGAGGCTGAAGGGCTCAGGTGGCATTTTGTTTTGCATTCCATGACAAACCCACGTTTTCCTTTCCTTTGCCAGATTCTCCATCATTGTCTCTTTCTCTCCTCCCCTTTACTGGCCTCAACTTTGTCCTCTTTCCTGCCCACAGTAATTCCCACAGTGGCCAGTGCCACTTGGCAGATAGGCAGTTGTGGTCCCCATTTGGTGTGTTCTGCTGCAGTGGAGGCATCTGTATCAACATTTGACATTTTCTGACCTTGCCACGGGCTGTGCAGTACAAAAAGCTGTTCCTATCTATAAGAAATCATATTCAGAAAGGAAAATATATTCCAAGTTAAAAATTAGTGCCTAATGGTATCCCATACTCACTGAGGAAGAATTACTCCAGTACCATAAAGCGTGCTTGCAATGGTGTTGTTTTCAATATATATCAGCTCATCAGATAGCAACATTGATGCTTTCTATAATTTTACAGCACATTTTATAATCTGAACTATCTGATGTACAGAAGAACCTTTCATCTGTCCTATTTTTTCTGTAAGTAGGATGGTGTGAATCGTTAACATACCTTTATGCCCTAATATTGCACAGACAAAAACCTGCATAAAAGTCCAGGATTAGACTCAGATAGTGGTGAGAAAAGCATGTACATTTCTAGTTCTTTTCTGGATCCATAAAGAAAAAATTATTATAGAAATTAAAGAAAAAGAAATCCAATCAATTCTCTTCTCTGACTTGTACTTTCCTGTTGAGATTATCGTGTAACAGAGTTCATATCTTAAGAAGTAGGAAGAATGTTTTTTTTTTACTTATTCTACAGATTTAATCTGATATATCAATTCAGAATTCAGCAGATGTCTAGTGATAATGCACACAACACATGAGAATTTGTGAAAGTTTTGCACTATACTGGAATAAGTACAGCATTCACTTTCAGGACACAATTTTACCTATATATATATCCAGTTCCTGTTTGATGCATTGAACTGTCAAGTCCCATGCAACCACACCTGTTGAGTGCATTTATTATCGCCCTTGATGAAACACTACAGACAAGGTATATGAAATAAGGGACTTGAATTAAGAAATACAAACTCAGAAAGTGTGAGCTACTTCAGAGCTCCATACACATATTAGAACAGTGATATGAATACATGTCCATTATTGCTGTTATCATGCTTTAAGAGAGCTCTTATTAATACAGCTTTGAAACAAGAAAGGGGCATGCTTTAAAGGGATTGGTCCAGAGTGCCTCACTGTTCTAAATTAAAATGCTATTTTGAAGCTTGTGCTATGATCTTTCTTAATACATTTATCAGAATACTTCCAAAATGCAGAGGCCATTCACTAGGGGGGAAGTAAGGGCCTGTCAATAATGAAGTTCACAGCTTGAAGTCTCAACTGGAGAGAACATATCTAAGAAAAATCTTTCAAATTATATATTGTGGCACATACTGTGGTGAAGGCATATGTGTTTTTCAACCGTGCTTTCTCCCAGCTCCTTCACCTTGCATTTTTTTCTAATGTAAGTGTTACGGCTCATCTCTTAATGTGTTGCTCCTAAGAAATCTCAACGGGAACAAACTTAATTACCATTTTTCTTTTGACATTCACTGATTAGGCCAAGTTATTTACACTTTTAAAGGATGGTCCATTAGGAAAGTATACAAGCATCTTGGTGGACAGTGCTAAGAAGACCACTCTCCCAATATTCACTGACTCCAGTCTCTATCACTTCGGTCTAGAACTTTTCACAGGTTCTTAGCAGAAAGAAAAAATGAAAGGAAGGATTAGGGAGAAAGCCGATAGAAGATAAAAAAATCCTACTTCGGCTCAGACTTGGAAGTTTTGCTCTGTTTAGTCTTTCCTCTTTGACTCAAGTTTTTGACCTTGACTTGTCTAGTGTTTTTGTACAAAAGTTATTTTGCAGCTCCACAAACATCACCACCACCACCACCACCACAACAACAACATGACACAAAGGTTCACCAAACTTATTTCTTGTTAGAAGTGCTTTCTTTTCTCACCCCTGCCCTCAAAAGGGGCTCTCAAGCCTTAGATCAGAAGCACCTGCTAGAGTGGAAACCCAATGGTCAGCCTTTCTGTCTTCTCTTCCATGGAAGTCATATTTCTGTTGTTATCTCTTCAATAAAAAAACCTCTGCTACCATATAGAAAACCTATTGAGCTTTTGTAATAATTATGGCTCTAGCAACTCTTGAACCCCTTTTCAGGAGAGAAGTAACCGTCTTCCTCATCCTGCTTTTTCCAGAAAAGAAATACTAGAAATCAGCACAGATAGTTAAATAGCCCAGGTTAGCCTAAGATTTCCATATTTGTAAGGAATGTCTACCTCTCTGCTACACATAAGTAGCCTGTAACTGGCACCAGAAATGTAGTTGACATAAATTACAGCTTAAAGGAAATTTCTAGCAAATATCTTTCAGTCATAGATTTTGTGAATGAAACCAAACATATTTTAGGTAAAGATTTTGGTTTATAGTGTTGTTTGACCTTTAGAAGTCACAGAGAGCTGATATTGTTTAGTGTGCTCAGATACTGATTAGTTAGAAATATATGTTTGAGTTTATAACTACAATATGCCTTTAATATAAAGACATATTAATAAATACAAAAGGCAAAATGTTTTAGCAGGACAGACACAGGAAAAAAATAATCCATGTATCAGTCTATGGGCCACAATAATCTCTCAGATCTAAGAGGTGAAGAGGAGAACAGAATTCACAAAGGTGTTCTTTATTGACTGTTAGCAAAGAAGATATTGAGTTGTCCTTGAATTTTGCCTTGTTTCATCAGAACTACAACAACAAAATACATTGGTATGGTTATAACATATTTATTTGAATGCTCCAGGTCGCAGATCCAATGCAAAGGGCCAGTTCATGGTTTTGTTTGTTTCAGCAGGCCCAGGACAGATACAGAACTTAAGGAAGATGTCAGAAGTAATTTTGTTTAATTCTATTTTACTGAACTAAAAGCTTTTCTCTGGTTGGAAGGATTTCTAATCCCAAGCCATCTGCAGTAATAAATTGTACAAGGACTTTCCCCAAAACACTGAATTAGGTTTGTATCCTACATTGGTTGACTTCAATAGAATTCCTTTTTGTCTTATGGTCTAAACTCAATCAGTATGATTTCAGATGTAGTTTTATAGGTTTTTGAGGTTTTCTGTGTGGTTTTAAAAAACATAAATAGAAAATAAGTTGGAATATCCCAGTATTCCAGGACAACTATTTTCTTTTTGCATTCAGAATTTATTGCAAATCAGATAACATAGTATCATAAATAGCTTTTTCATCTTTATGCATCTTTCAAAATAGATTGCCTCAGCAACCAATACTAACTTCTGTTTCTGCTGCATGCTACTTAGCCAGATGCTACTGTAATGGAGTTTCCACTGGAAGAACAGTGGAACATCAAAAGCTGGATTAGATAACACAGGCTAGGAAAAGAGCTCAGAAGGGCTCAGAAGAACTTTTCCTGTTGATTAGAATGTTTTTAATTGTCTAACATGAATACAGTATTAGTTCCAAGGTAAACTGTAAAAGGTGCATTGTACACTAGTTTCTTCTAGTGAATGACAAGGAATAAGCCAAACTTCAACAACTAAACACATTTCTCGTTTTAATCTGAGGATTTAGCTCTGCCTCTAATGAAGGAGTGTATTTTGAACCACGACTGCTGAAAGCTGAAAAGAGTTAAAAAACAAAAAGCAGCCTTTATTATTTTCAGACATCCGCGAACCCCATGAGCCATGTCAAGAGCTGTTGCACAGTCCAACTGGTTGATCCTCAAGGGGCTAGTAAGATCCATAGTGCCTTTGGAGAAATGATGGCAGTTAATAAGTACTCTGTCGCTGTTGCAAAGAATCTGGCCTTCAGTTGATTGATGAGACCATTGCAGTTTTTTTACCTGTTTCTTTTTCACTTATTTTGTTTTCAATACACATACACACACAAAATTTTGTCCAAAAGTCTATAACAGGCAGCAGATTCTCACTCATTAGATATGGAAAGTAGAAAAATATCAGTGATTATTTTCAATACTGGGCATCCCAAAATTCATTCTATTTAACAAAAAGCTTTTTGGATCTCCACTGTAAGATCTTCAGTAACATATCTGTAGCAGCCATGCCATGACATATCATACCACACCATAAAATAACAGCTTTTCTGAGATTCCTCAAAGACAGAAAAATATCATAGATAAACTCCTTCTTTTGAAGACAGGAAAGATCTTCACATTTTTGTATTCTAAAAAATATAAAATATGACCTTAGATAATTTTTTTTAAAAAAAGTGTCCTGCTTTAAATGTACTTTCCTGCCCAGCATTTCATTTTATGTAAAGTATAATTTCAAAGCCACACACTGCTTCAAAACAGAAGATGTGTTATCCCCCACTCCCCCTCTCAAATGTCATAGAAAACTGTTTCTAAAGTTTGCGTCTTTCTGTTACTTACAACTCCAGTGCTGCCTGTAAAAACAGAGGTACACACATACCAATTCCTAACTGTATTAGCATTCCCAGGTTTAGAGATTTCTCTCTGCCATTCTGTGGTGCCCCTGCTCTTGCCCCCAAACCATCCCTATTACTCCTTCTTGGCTATGCTGCTGAGGTAATGATGGTTGATATTGACTGTTATTTACTTCTCAGAATTCATATTTTGGATGCAAATGCTGGAGCTGTTTCTTCCTGATCTTCCTGTGGTGAAGTTTTCCAGTGAGAAAGCAGGATCAGCAACAACTGCAGTATTTTCCTGCCCATCCTGCTCCTGTATATCCCACTTTCTGACTCCCCAAGTGCACACTAGGTTTGAAGAGCAGAAATTAAATTAGCTGGCAGGGAGAGGAAGGCAAGCCAAGAGTAATGCTCTTTTGGCTGAAATACTGCTGACTGTTGAGAGATTTGCAGTAATGACAGTTACTTCTCAGGGTCTTCTAGGACCTTTAAAGGTCTTAAGGGCTTGTGGCAGGGGCCCAGCTAGCAGTACAGTATCAGATATTACCGGAATTCTTCTGAAGAAGATTTTCTTCGTTAGCTTCTCACACTGAAAATTTGAAGAAATACAGGTTGGACTTCTGAATATTTTACTCTCATAAGTGACTAGTCATGGTGCTTCTGCACACTTGCTACAGAACAAGCATATTCAGTTGATGCACCTGCATACCCACAAGCACAAATGATCCAAAAAATGTTGAACTATCTACAGAAAGGACTCCTGCACTAGGTACATATGATTCCTAAAAGTTTATTGTCTGAAAAGTCAAAACTTAAATGATGAGATGGAGTTAGGATGAATAAAATAAAGAGAGTTAGAGAAAAATACACCAAGAGAGAAGCAGTGTGGTTTTACTGTCTATAGTTTCTCTCCACAATTTCAGTGGTTTAGTTTTTAAGTTATTTTGTTATATTTCATTTTTAAAACTGATTTAACATATTTGTGAAACAATGTGCTGACTGTTACTTTTGCTTCTCCAGGAGACTGAGAAAGCCAGATCAAGTACTTTCTGACTACTAGTGGGGAAGGGCAAAGTAGTCTTGACTATTTCTGTGTAACTTTGGTGAAATTTAGAGATGAAAAGAGATGATAGCTGGAGTTACCACAAAATGTAGGGGTTTTTTGTCTGTTCCCTTCAACAATTGCAGTGGTTGCTGTTATTCTTCATGTGGAAACTTGTTTTGTTGCCAGCCTAGTTGAAGGTGTAACCCTCAGTTTGGAGAAATAAATTTTTTTCTAGACTCCCTAGAGAGCTCCTCAGCTTTTAAGTGCCAAGCAATGCCAGATGACCATGTAACATGGATAGAGTGAAAAGCCATGGTGAAATAGGGGTGGCCAAAGGAAAATGTTCCAAATGACTGGGCTGTCCGCTGGGCTGCAGCCGCCACTCCAGGGAAACTGCCTTTTTGATTTTTCTGAATGAAGACAGATGTTTTACCTGTATTGGCTACATATCTTCTAGCTTCAAAAGCTGGCTATATAACAAACAATAATAAATTTTGAGAGTAATTTTGTAAATAATATGGACATTCAAAAATGGGCAGCAGTTGAGAACACTGAAGTCAGTAATGCTGTTTGAAAATGAAGATTTTATCATCAGCTCTAATTATTATCACCTCTAAATTCATATGTGATTGCACAAGATTTTTTGTGTTATTGTGGTAGGTTTTTAAGTCTGCTTTCATATTGGTACCAGAAAATTAAAGTAAAGTTTCCTTAGGCTGTTAGGAATCAAAGTTAACTCTGTCTTTATTCAACAAATTCAGTAGATGAATTATCCACAAATAAACACAGCCCCTACCTAGTAAAATTTGATACTAAGACATTTTTGAGCTAATTCTCCATAAATACCCAAGAATTTCGAAAGACAGATGGAGTTATGTTCTATCCTTTCAGCTACATTTTCCAGTATGTCATACTATGCTTCCCTCTGAGTTTTGATGTATATTTGAGCTTCATTAGAGTGTATATATATTATCCTACTTAGTAGGATTATTGATGTAATTAGCATTGCTGGTGTGCTGCTTTTGCTGTCGCTAAGCAATGGTGTCTGAACAGAAGTGTGGGAATTTATTTCTCATTGTGGTATGTGCTGACACTAGACGAACTTAAACAAAGTTCTTAGTCTTCACTACATGGGAAATTTCTTAGTGCATCCTTTTGATTATTACTCAATATTTCTGGAAGATGACATTCTGCTCCTAGTCAATTAGAGAAAAAGCCAATAGGATCAGATTGTAACAGTACCGAAAAAACATTCCCATAGATTGTCACTTGCTTTATTAAATTGGCACTGAAGTTAATTTAGTACTGATTTCTCACTGAGGACTACTACAGCCTTGGTTGCAAGCCACTCTATTGGCCTTGATTGCTGGTCTGGGAAACACTATTACTTTAATAGAATGTTACAGTAAGGAATAAAAGTATGTCTAGACATTGGTTCCTTTGTCCTATATTATAAATAGAAGTGTGTATTAAACAAAACATTTTTAATATCAGAAGTTAGAAATGAGTCTTCATCCATGAAAACCGCTTAGCAGCTGAAACAGTATTTCATTGTTCCTTATATACTACCCTGAACCACTGACATATTCTATTAATATTTGCCTTCTTTTGTGCTAGTCTGTACTTATAATCTGCTTGATTATTATTCTAATGATTGCTGAAAAGACCCCAGAAGTTATGCTTTTGTATCCACTCTCAATGAAGAATCTAATCTGAGGAAAGTTGTGAGGAATTTGAAAATATTCCTTACGAACTGATGTACAAACAAAACAAAAAGTTATTTCAGTCTAGGAACCATGGACACATCGTGCTACAACACGTTGTCCTCTGAATGAGTCATGCATGGTTAAGTGACAGCCCATAAAGAATCTAGAATTATAGAATAACTTATGTTCAGAGGGTCTTAAGGTTGTCATCTGGTCCAGTCCTTTGCTCAGAGCAGGAACAACTTAGATCTGTTTGCTCAGTGCCTTGCCCAGTTGAATTTTGAACATCTGCAAGGATGGAGACCTATTTATTTGATTTTACAGGGACAGAAACAAAATTAGTTTCATTTAAATGGGAGAGTTTGTGTGTAAACCTTCATCATCCAGCAATTTGCCTTTCTGAAATATCCAAAGAAGTCTTTTCTGTGAGTTGCATGACATTTAAAAGCAACTATCAGGGTTTGCATAGTTTTTCACTTTCTTTTGTAATTTCTAATAAGTACATCAGATCTTCAGCCTCCAATTAAATGAAAATGTCAAATGTACATTCAATTCTTTTACTATGTCCTTAAAAAAATAATACAGAACAACAGCTGATGTTGTGAACGTGAATGCTTGCACAGCCATATTGGTATATTATTTTTCTTTACTAAGTTTGTAAAAGGATTTTCCAAGATAATTACATATTTTTGTGAAGTGGTTAGATTAGTTAAGCACTTACACATAATTAACTGTACATAACATTTGACTAGTATGACTACAATGAAAAAATCTGGAGGAATACACAATAGGGGTGTCATAAGAAGTGTGATGAGGTTGAAGGCAGGCTTATAACTGATGACTGTTCGGAAGAATAACTTTCCTTCCTCACCTTACCTCCACAGAGTGAGGCTCTTGCAGACTATACACAAGGTGCCTCTTTCTATCTTGGTGTCTTTCAAATCACCTTTTGCAAACTTTTTGCTATGATGAGCTTGGCTCTGACATTTTCAACATTGATATTGTGCTGGTTTTGTGAATTACACAGCTGAAATTTCTAAATCACCTGTGCAGCATCCTTGATTTCTTATTCAGCTACACCACCAATATCTTTGACAAAAGTATCTGTGTTTCGTAAGTTCCTGAAAAATGCAAATATATAAAGAGATTTTGAGTAAATGGTGTTCTTGAAAGGCGACAAACAGAAACAAGGGAATACTCTCTGCTCACGTAGAGCCTTACTTGGCAGAAACTTTCCCAGTAAGCCCAGCTATGGTAGCCCCAAACCATACGCTGAACTTGAAGAGATGATTCTTTTGCAATGGATATACTAGATCACTGTCCCTGGCTTGCTGAGTTTTTGCTTAGGGGTTATAAAACCAGAGGAAATATGTCTGAAGAGAGTAAGGAGCTCTTTCATGTACAGAATGCTCTTTCCAATAAGAAGTATAAAAATCTTGAGGTATAGTCAGCAAAGAGTCCATAATGGAAACATCATCTTAAACTGGCAGAAGTAGTACTTTTTATCACTTCTGCATGTTTCAACTATTCTAACTGTGCTATCGTATTTTTCATTGCAATCTCCTAACATTAATGTATCAGAACTATTCTACTCAGTGACATCTTATAGCTATGAGATACAGTTTAATAAATCATTAACTTAAGCATATTTATTTTTTTATCCATTTCTCTCAAAACAAACTAAACATCTATGTTCCTTTGTCTGTGGAATCTTCTTGGTGTTCTTTGATATTTTTGAGTTACTTTCTATTTCTACTTTTTCAATATACTTTAACTGTTTAAAAAGGTAACACATCAACACATCTACTAGTTTCAGTGAGAATTGTTATACTGTAAACTACAAAAGTGAATATTATCTAACATGTTTACTTTGTCAAATCTTAAAGAGAAGTTTGCCTCTACCTAAGCCTAACCTCCAATTTCTAACACACATTATATCAAGTAAGTCTTAATAATTTCAGTAGAATTCAGCCAAGATAATTTTTATGCCAGCACCTTGATTATTTCACTCAGAGTTTGAGTAGTTAATTACGAAATAGTTGGAATGTGATGACCTCTCTTGTGAAGTCATTTGTTATAAGACAACTTTTTTTTTCAGTGACATAATGGTTTGATATTTCATTTAACACCAAAGAATAATGGATGAACTTTTGTTACTGTTTTACTTCAAACTTTGGAGACTGGATTAAAAACTGATTTATACCTGAACGTATGTGTTAAAAATAGCTGCACCAGACTATATTTTAATAAGTATCCTTTAGAATCACGCTCTTAGTTCATCTGGCATTTGAAATAGAAGCTGATAATCAAAATGTTAATCTACACTTTCTCTTCATAATATAGTTGTGCTTAAAATGACAGAGTTATGTTAGCCTGATTTTTTTGTATTCCTTGCATTTTTGCTATTAGTAAGAAATAAACAAAACTTGCAAATGTGTGTTGTAAAACTAAGTCCCATCTCCTTGTTTGTATTCTTTTCTCATAAATCCTACCAAACAGATGTATATGCTCATTGTCAGCTGTATTTGTCACTGTGCAAGCCGTCTCTTGCCAGTTTTTCAGCCTGTTGTTAGACATGATTTATTGTGTGCTGTCAGTCCTGTAGTTTCTTTACAAAGAGGCAAATCTAACTACCATTCTTGAGTGAAGAAATCATCCAAATAGTAGTCAGAAGACTACAGAATTTATCTGATCATCTGTAAATTGATGTTTACTCAGTCTCTCAGGTTTCCATTGCTGGGCATTTTGGACAGAGGGAAAAAAAGAGAACATATTACTATACTCCATTTTCATGGGAAAAATAATCACACATTTATACAAATACCCCCATATTCTATGTACTTTTAAATATAAGACTGCATTTTTTCCTGTGGTTTTTGATGTCCTTTATTACGCTGAAAGTTAATCTCCTTGGGCTATCAGAGTGTTGAGTTATTGCCCAATTATCTCATCATAAAACTGTTCACAAGAGACAATACATGGACAGTGCATAAATCTTAAGATTGTATTCACCATCACTTCATAAATCCAGATGAGGCAGAATTAATCATCATAATCTAGATGTCCATTAACACATCTGCAATGGAAAACTGTGTTCCTTTCACACATGCACATTTACACATCTGCAGCAAAGTTGTATAACTCAACCATACAGACAGTGATTCATAATGGACCAATGACTTACAACAAGAAGAGAACGTGGTAAGTACATTTAAAAAATCTATTTACTTAAAAAACCTCCAATGCCCTCTTCAAGAATTTATCAACTGTGGCTAAAGATACATGATGCTGTACAAGGTCCATTTTCTCTTCAGGGTTTTCCAGTACTCCATATTCAGCAAAACCAATCCACTTCAAATAGTTCCAAATAATGCTTATAACTTAACGTATAGGTCTCAAGGTGAAAGCAGCAGTAAGAAATACAAATGTTTTGACCCCTCCAAGTGTTTGTGTTTATTTTGCAGAGAAGTTTCTGGCCTTATAAAATCTACTAATATTGTTTTATCAAATTAATTCAACATTGATTGATGCTATTTTCTCCCTTTCTTCTTCAAGTGTGCTCACAAGGTCTTTTCAAAGCTGAACGCTCCCATTTGCTTCTGAATATAGCCAGATACATCTCACTCTACTAGTCTTCTGATAACAGGGAGAAAAAAAATGGCAGTGATTCGACACACATTGTAACATGTTTTTACTACCTTACATTATTCACTTCTGCTATAGAGCTCAACTGTTTATACAACACAGTTATCTTCAAAGCTGGATGCTGCTAATGTACCCAAAGAAAACAGAAGCTATACCCGAGATGAAGATTCATTCAGGCATTGTCATATATCCACTACAGCTGGTGGTGTTGTCCATGGAGAAGATATCCTTCGATTTTTCGAGTACAATAACCTACCTTTGTCTGTTCAGAGCCTTAATCATCGTTAATCATCTGGAGTAAAACATCGCTGCATGCATTCTGAGACAAGGATAGCTAATTTGGCTAGCCTGTGGTAAAAATAATAATAATATTGATAACAAAATAAGTGAAAAAAAATTACTTTGGAGATCCTGGATTTGAGCAAAGAATGTCCTGTACTTCAGGAAAAAAATGTTTGTTGTTTCCATGAAAAACACCACCAAAATTTTGCCTAAATTTTAACCTCTGAGAAATACTGTTTTCCATGTTTGACAGAGATGCAGTAGAGTTGGGTTGGTAGGTTTGTCAGAGCTTTACGTCCTCAGCTGTTACAGTGAGGCATAAGAGGCTGCCTCTCACCTCCAAGGGTTGCACTGCTGCATAAAAGGAGTCTAGATCCACAGACTCCTGAAATATTAACAGGCTGAACATAGCAGAATGTAAATTTCTGCACATTATTTTTTCGTATCTATAGTCTGTAAAGTACAATGCTTAGCAAGAGCAGGATTCACCTGAAACAGTCAACCCAAGAAAACTAAATTGCACTGGTATATGCCTGAACTAGGCATTAAAAACAGATGAAGAAAAGTTTATTTTAAAATGAGCCTGTCTCCTGGATTTCAGCATCATTCTTGTGATGTTCCCACTCCAAACTGGGAGACACAATCTGACACCCTTGTCTTGAGTTACGAGTCTCATCTAGTCCTTTTTCATAAAACAAATGCGGAAGTGATAGTGGCTATGCCTCCTTTATATACCACGGTTCACTGGACAGAACTTTTATACTGTTCCTAAAAAATCTGAGTGTAGTTCTGTCTAAAAGGAGATGAATACATAGTTGTCACATCTTATAAGAAGGGCAATTAAGTCCTTTATCTTGAAAATGATTCAGCATTAAAAAATAGAAGATTTATTCGGATGGTGGAGGAAAAGGGATCAATTCCACATATTATTTAATAGGTTCAATAGTTCAATGTTTTGATATGCTCCAAAGAACCGTTAGTGATTTCATGGTTAAATACTACAAGATATTCTTGTATGCTAATTTATCAGCTCTCTTTGAGAGATCCTGAAGGTTTTTGACCATTGACTTGAAAGGAGTCAAAATTCTGTGAAAAGAGCTAACCAGCAGAAGATAGTGCCAAACAAAGGAGAAATTGGGTTGCTTGCTCCTTTTCTGACAACTTGTCACTGAGATATATTCTCTTTGTGCAGTTGAAAATTATATCAACTGTTGTTACACAACAATTTTTCTTAGATGAGTCCAAGAAGGCTTCATCCTTATCATCCCAAGGAAAACAAGATGATGAAAATGAATTTTCAAAGGGACAAATTAAATGAATGCATAGCACTGCTATGAAGTCCCTGTTAAATCAGTCATAAATTAGTCTTATCACTTAGCCTAGGTGCCTTCTTCCAAGAATCTCTGGTCTCTGCTGAAAACAAAACAAAACTTTCATCCTGTTTAGTCTGTTTTAAAATATTTTGGATTCTGAATGCTGTAGATCTCTCCTGCATGCAAAACAACATGATTTGATATATTTAAAGGGTCCTGTCGGATCTGATACTGTTGTTATTTTAAAAGCTTCCAGAGATTTTTTTTTTAAGTTTTATGATGCTAACTTAAAAGACTGCCAGCAACAAGCTAATGAGCTTCATTCATGCAATCCTAGGAAATGAAAAGAAGCTGAAGTATATTTTCACGAGGGTCAAGTACAGTATTCAACTGCACATATGCAATCTCAATGGCTTTGGCAAAATTAGAGAAAATATATGCATGACCAAAGTGGCTCATGTGGCAAGTGTGTGGCAAATGCAAGAGAAATGGGCTTTTTGATATGCAGGGAAAAGGAAGCCTACAAACAGATGATTGACTAGAGACTGCAGCTTGGCAGCATGCACAGCTTGCTGCACTGACAAGTTTTTTGATGTGTGTCTATTTTATTTTGTAAATTGTTACAGAAGGAAGCAGGAAGAAAAGCTGAAACTGCATTTTCCCGGGTATAATAATGATTTTCTGAAGACACAAAAATGTGAGAAATTATTAAGCTTTCACTGAACTCTGTTGTATAACTTGCACACATCTAATATTTCTCTGTCGCATAGAAGAAATAGGATCAGATCTTTCTCCATCTTGACTATGCAGCTTTGCCTTCATGGCAGGGTAGTTACATTGACGTAACCAGCTGAATATCTGACCTACGGTGCATATCTCAACATATGGTGTTGTTTCAGGAAATAAGCACCAGTAAGTCTGGTGTTTCCAATCTCCACTATTTTTTCGCTGTCTATATCCACTCATGTTTTATGGTAGCACATTTCAATATTGAGTCAATAGTGCCGCTGATCCGACAGACCTCACTTTAAAGCAGTGTATTCCTGTGGATCGTTCTTGTAAAATTCAGAGCTGTCTTCCACTGTGAAACTCCATTTCACTTCTACAACAGTGCTGGTAGGGCACAAATTTTCCTAGGGTGAGGATAAGTATAGTGCCTTTAGATTTTTCCCTTCTATTTTACATATTTTAATAAATGAAGTTTGTGCAAAATAGTACCACCTCTTGCACAAAATGTCAATGAGACTGTGAAGAAAATAGGAATCATTCCCCAGACTTACCCCAGTGCTTTTCGTATACATCCATGGATAATATATTTCACTTTACCAGAGATAACATGCAACAATGACTTAATACAGACAGTGAAACATTCCATGTTTGAGTTCCAAAGACTGCTGCATAAAGAACAAGCTACAAGGTGAGATTCTGTGCAAAAGAACATTTACTTTCTCCTGAGAAAGACATTGCAGAAAGAAGAGTTTTCAGGGCAGAGTTGTGTTTACAGGATGAAAACGCAAACAGGATGGACAAGACAGATTCATACCAGTCAGAGCCTAAACACAGACAATAAAGATTTCTTAAGCTTGCTGCCAAAGTCAAAAAAAAGCTGCTTTTTTTGATACCAAAGGGAAAAACAAAAACTTGAAACAAAACACAAGTGTTTACAAAGACTGGAAGAAATCTAAATGAATGTCTCTGTTTCAAATACAGTCTTACACTCTGAGAAGAAACTGTGAGCAAAGAGGTGCACAGACTTGCCTGCTACAAGATGCCCCCTACAGTAACCTCTGACAGGCAGTCTCACAGGAAGGGACATTTGTAATGAAGTATGGTTTTAGGCCAGGTCCTTTGTAATGGCAGTCCAATGAGTGCAGGCAGATGGTAAGGTGATATGAAAATAATGGAAGTACACAGACATAAGGCTGTGGAACCAGACTGTGATCTATGCCTTGCACTGTTAGCTTACTGAACGGCACCAGTGAAGATAGGTATGCTAGCTGCTGGCATTTTGTTTGAAGAAGAAGAGAAATTAGGAATACTTGCACTGATGGCAAGGTTACTGGGGCGTTGTATATGCACAGGAAAAAAGAAAAACAGAGACACCTCTGTGATATAGGAAGCTGGAGGTTACCATTTCACAAGAGTGTTTCTGTATCTCTTTTTGGTGGGAAGGGTGTTGCCTTCCACAAAAATTAATTCAGGATCCTCTGAGGACATTGCCACATCCTGAAGAGGTGTGGGTGATACATTCCGAAAATATTAACCTGAGGTTGTCTTTCTTGTTTTTGCTTTTCAAGAAATATTTTTCAATTCACTTCAAGTCTTCTGCTGTGATTAATAGATTACTATCAGTATCAAAGCTAGACATGCTAAAGCTTTCTCACATAAGTGATTATGATACTGCAGTCACAATACTATGAAATTTGAGCAGGCAAATTAATAACCAAATTTCTATTGCCCACCTCTTGCCCAGCTCCAGCCTATATCTAGAGAGAAACAGAGTGAAAAACATGATGCCTTGATGCTGTGCAAGCAGTGTTCAAGAACAGCTAAAACACTGGTGAATTTTCAACGCTGGTTTGGTCACAGATTTAAATCACAGCACCACACAGGATACTATGAGGAAAATCGACTCCATCCCAGCTAGATGCAGTACAATGCGAAAAGAAAGATGTGTGGGCCTCCAATAAAAATGACCAGTGTGGCAAAATAATGCTCCATTTAATTAAGACTAACAAAAAATCATTAAAAAACAAAACCAAAAATTGTTCTGGGAGAATTAACCTATATATGCTGAAATGAAGTCCTGTGAAGTTTAATCTGCTTCCTCCTTCCTCTTGTCTTCTTTGGAGGCTAGATATCTTTCACATTTGATTTAATTGTTCAGAACATAACAGCATGATAAAAGTTTTTTTATGGAAATTTCTCACAGCAACACAATCAATCATTTCTCCAACCCATTCACCATCTTGAGCCCCTGAGCCCCAAAGACTTCTTTTCTATGGAGCTTACTTGTTAATTTAGCACTGATCAAAGGCTAAAACATTTATCATGCTTATTAGTGAATAAACCTAGCAGCAGGTATCCCAAGTGAGGAAGAAAATCCTCATTTCCTGCAAGAATGAATTGGAAATTATCCAAAGTGCTTGCAAACATTTTTCGGGAGTGACGAATTGTCAAAAAGAAAGAAGCTGCTGGATGTGGCAGCTCTAGGGTTAGTAGGAATGAAAAAAAAAAAAGAAAAAGACGGAAAGGGTCTTGTAAAATGTCTTCAGACTACCCCATGGGGATATTCTACAGTTTCATTTACTGTATTTGCCTCTGAAATCCTGTATCATCTGACCTTAGAACGGTTACAAAATAACAGTATAATCTTGTGGTTGTTAATGTTCAGATAAATGAGAAATTCTTCACTCTTGCTCCTCTAGAGCACAGATCTTTTTTGATTCCCAGTAATGCATGTTGACATGTTGGAAAGGGTTCTCTAAAGCATCATCTGTACAAATCTACTCCAATTTGACCTCAGCAGAAGTAGTAAAGCCTGGTGCATATGGACCTACCTTTTCTAATACATAACAGAGGCAAACAAGGACTGCATTGTGCTCAAGTTCACAACTAAAGTTTCAGACTTAGTTGCAAGTAGGGCAGCCTAGCCACAGGAGTTTCTTGGGGAACAGGGAACTTGATAAACATGCCGAGCTAAAAATCAAAAGTAAATATGGACTTGGTCTATCAGATGAAGGCAATCTCTCCAACAGCTTTTGATTTGTCCCTCTTGATACTTACCCAAAGCTGTTATTCCATGACTTATTCATTGGTCTTCTCTCTCTTACTTGCTTATTATCACTTCACTTGGACACACAGTCTGATATTGCTTCATCTTACACTCAGAGTCCATCCTGTCTTGCTGTATGTAGACTACCTTTCACTCTACCTCTGTGAAAGTTGCAGGTTTCTAAATTCTTCAGTGTTTTCTCCCTCTGCATTTATCCTCAGACTTCAGTGCTGTGACTCAGTTAACTGCATATCCATCTTGATGTGCTGCCCAGGAGAGCAAAGAACATCAAATGATTGCTTTATTTACCTGTAAAGTTTACCGATACACCGCTGTTTTATAGTAAAATATGTTATCTCATGCATGCTTTTTCAGCTACTGTATCTGCTGTACTTATGGGTTGTTTGACAGAAGGGCAGACTCCTCAACAATCTTGACAGAGCAAGACAGATATATTTACACATCTGTATTCCATAAGAAAGGAACATTAACCTACAGAGGAACCAACACGTGTTCTGATTTTATGTAGCTGTTCTTGGTAAAGTTTTTTTCATGTATTGATTTTGTGTACATGATAGTAAGTGTGTTATAAATTGTGAAACTAAGGAAGAAAGTCGGTACAGCACACTGGCTGGCCCAGGCAGAACTATGGCTTTAAACCATTCTTACTAGTAGATTACTTTATGGGATTTTTTAAAATGTTATTTTTGAGTGGACTTCTTTGCAGTATGACCCCAGCAGTGTTCTGTGTACCAGCTTACTCATGCAAGATGCTTCACTCTCTCAATCCCCGGTGAGAGTTTGCTCTGGAGAAATTTTCAGCTTAGAATAGACAGATAAGAAAGATCCTAGTTGCTCTCCACATTGACCAGTATTCCCAATGGCAGACACGCTGTTTGAACATACTTTTTGTATTAAGCTTATTGGTGAGAATATAGTTATTCTTTTCTATGATAAATATTAGAAATTCATAGAAGTTAGATTATGCATATCCCTCCCTCAGTAGACAGGAAGCCACCCACAGCCAAGTTTTCTCATATTTGTGGTTATTTTACTTTTCTCTTAATATTCAGTGCCCATTTTCATGCCAAAGTGTGGATGGAGCAGGGAAAACATACAAGTTTCAGTTTTTGCACTGAATGTCCTACATACTTCTGAGCGGTGTGTCAGGAATAGTGTAGGTGAATGCAAAGGCTATGATATATTAGTTTAAGGGTGGCTTTAAATGGCAGATTCCTCAAATGTCTCCACACAGTCAAAAGTTCATGAGCTTAACTATGGACTTGCAGTTGTTACAAGAAGTGTCCTAATCATACAGACTAACAAGACAGCTGAAAGAAAGACCTGTAAAGACTAATTTAAAACACACGGATATTCATCTTATTTATACAATGGATCGTAACTATTTTATATCCACCAGCTGAAAAGAAGTGTGGTTGTAATTTAGACTTTGTGTTTTTTCTTCTATTTTATATTCTCTCAAAGGGAAAATGAGAAGTTACGTGGAACAAAATCAAGTCTCCTACTTCCTCTGCTGTCATCAGAACTCCTCTCTGTTAAGGATCCTCTATGAAATACAGATCATCTAATTGAAAATATGAGAGGTAACAGCTGTTTACACCAAAAAAACCCCACTCCAACCCCAAACTTGAGAAATCATGTTTGATGATCCTCCTCACCTTGTATTTTTATTGTCACTTCTATAAGTACAAATTGCAATGTTAATTATTTGAAACTAACAACAAAAAACATTAATGTCTGAAAAATAATATGACGAATGTTAAATCCACAAAACGTTGCTTTTCAGATTTATTGAAACTGATATAGCATTCCTCCCATTTCTTAAAAATCAAAGAACTTTGCACAGATAAAGCAGAATTACTGTATAACTTAAATAACTGTTTGTTCTTGAGAAGGAATATGAAATTTTGGAGAAGACCAATGCCTAGGTAAAGGGATAACATGTTCAAATGTTTCCTTACTTTTATGGAGTACTTTCTGAGTATGAGCAGAGGCAGAACAGAGATACTTGAGTGTTGTAAGCCAAGTAATTCACATACTGCTTTTAAGTTTAGGAAATGAATGTACAACATTTCTGATACTGTTACTTAAAAATCATATTGAAATACTATTGTTGTTATAGTCTGCTAAACAGATAAATAAAGATGTGCAAGTATGCATTTTGACAATTTCACAGAACAAGAAACTTAAACATGACAATAAGCACTCTTGAGTGGTGAAATAATGTCCATTGGGAAAAGGTGGAACAAAGCTCTATCTCTAGGAATATTTACAATTCTACTGCACAAAACACTGGAAAATATACTGTAGGGAACAATCTTGTACTGAACACAGCCTGGACTAAAGTGCCATCCCCTTTCTGTACCTTTATAATATCTGTGAAGAATCTATTTCAGTTACTTAGTCTTCAACTCTCCTTTGGATCTCCCATATTCTGCCATAGACTTTTGTTACACCATATATTTTAATGGTCAAGAATATGGACTACGAAAACAAAGAGTTGTATAGTAACCTGAATCAGAAGTAATGTAGACAATGATAAACTACAACACTGTCAAATGGACTGTTGCTTTCCTGCCTATCAAACATGGTTGCATGTGTATTTGAACACGGTATGAATCATCCATATAGCGTTCCACTTCTTGCAACAAGTACTGTGGGCTACCTATCAAAGATAATGTGACAGTGAAGTTTACTGATGATACTAAACTGAGTGGGGAAGTGAAGGGAGAACCACCCTGCAGGAAGACTTGGAAGGGTTGGAAGAGTGGGTTAACAAGAACCTTATGAAGTTCAACAAGGACAAGCGTAAGGTCTTGCACCTGGGAAAACATAATCCAGGAGCGCAGGATGGGCTGGGACATACCTGGTGGGGGAGAAGCTCTGCGGAAAGGGACCTAGGGGTCCTGAAGTACAACAAGCTCTATAAGAGTGAACAGTGTGCTGCTACAGCAAGGAAAGCCAACAGAATGCTGGGTTGAATCAACAAGGGCATCACCAGCAGAAATAAAGAAATCATTATCCCACTCTACTCAGCACTTGTCAGGCTACACATGGAATACTGCATTCAGTTTTGGTCCCTGCTATGCAAAAAAGATGTGGACAGGCTGGAGAGGGTCCAGAGAGGCATCAAAAAGATGATCAAAGGATTGCGAAGCCTGCCTTTTGAGGAAAGACTGAGATCAGCCTGGAGGAAGGAAGGCTTAGGGGGGACTTTATCACCACTTTCCAGTATTTAAATGGTGACTACAAAGAAGATTGAGACTCTCTTTTTACAAGGAGTCACGTGGAAAAGACAAGGGGGGATGGGTACAAGTTACACGTGGAGAGATTTTGCCTGGACACAAGAGGAAAATTTTTCGCCATTGGAACAATCAACTACAGGAACAGTCTTCCCAGCGAAGTGGTGTATTCCCCAACATTGGACGCTTTTAAAATTCAGTTGGACAGGGTTCTGGGCCATGCCGTCTAGACCATGCTTTTGCTAAGAAATCTTGGACCAGATGATCCCTGAGGTCCCTTCCAACCAGGTATTCTGTGATCCTATAATTATGCAAGATATTTCTGGCTTGTGAATTACTATTGCAAGTATAATAAGTGAAGTAAGAAAATGCCTTAAAAAAGGACTATCCAATTGGTCCCCAAAAATCCCCTCAAAGAGAGAAATGATCCACAAAGATAAAATATAGACTTAGTAAAATTTATTTTACTGGGAAAATTTCTCATTTTTTCCCTGTGTTTTTGTGCAGTTACTATTTCTTTCCACAAAATCAGTTTTTTAACTGGTTTTAAAATGGTAGTATTTTGTACCTTTGCTTCATTCCTGTGTGTGATTATAAGGGCAGGGAACAGAAGAGATCCCAGATCAACAAACAGCATACACCTGAATGCAGTCCCACCTGGGGAAATGTTGAAGGCATTGATTCTGCATTTCAAATACCTGTAGGTTTCTGTCTTAACCCATCGTTAATTTGCTTGATGGACTAGTAAGGTGGGCTCTGACACTACTTTCACTCTTTAGTCTCTTTCTCCTTTTTATCTGGCCCTTGCATTTCAGAGTATTTCTGAGTAACCATTTTATTTTCAGCTACTGCAGCTCATCACCGTGGAGAATAAAGAGTTGAGTCCTCTCAGAGCTAAGTCCAGATTCCCCAAAAACCAGCGGCTCCTTCCACTCATGCCAGCTGCACCTATACCAGGCTCTGAGGAGGATTCAAGTTTTGTTGCTGCTTATTATTTTGTCTCTTATTAAGGAAATTATTTTGTGGTGACCATTTACATTCAAATGACAAGAAGAATAATTTTAGTATGGATGATACCTTTTTTGAGAAACGCTTGTTATTGTTCAGTTTGAATTTGTAACCGACAGACACAGATGTGACAATATTTTTTCCACCTTGGTCATTGTAGCTGTTGATTACAATTAATTGGATCTTATTAAGGACACGTATATGGTGTGCGGTAGCAAATGTCTTATTCTGTACAATAATTTGTCTTGCAAAAACTCATCTAAACAGTGCTTTTGTGGTGGAAGAGGACCACCACAGGATGAAGAAATAATTAGTACTCTATAAACCAATGCTTTAGGGCACAGAAGCCACAGAGTACTGATCTTTGAGATGTGTCTTTGTATATTCCTCATCTGTTAATGACAGGGCAAAACAGATGAAGGTGAATTTAAATTCCACTGGACTCTGATACTGAACCAGCTAAGGGGTAGGGTTTTTGAAGGCATCTTTGGGAAACAATAAGCACTCCTATGAAGCAGGAAATCTTGGTGATTTTGTGAACCAGATTATACTGATAATAGTACCATATGAGCCCTTGTTAGCCACAGTCAGGCAATGGGGTAGCTGGTAGACTGAACAACTTTGGCTAAACAGGCAAAAATCTTACAGGCTAATATAATTTCCTTACTGGTTACATGACTTGTGCAGTCACTGCATTGTCAGTGGTTTTCACTTCCAATATCACTTGCTTCTCCCAAAGGCTGAGATAACATTACCATCCTTTTCTGCAAGAGTATGTCAGGCCAGGTTTGACAAACTCGTCTCCATCAGAGCACTGGAATAGACTGCCCAGAGGGGTTGTGGAGTCTCCTTCCCTGGAGATATTCAAAACCCGCTTGGATGTGGCCCTGTGCAGCCTGCTGTAGGTGAACCTGCTTTGGCAGGAGAGTTGAACTAGATGATCTCCAGAGGTCACTTCCAACCCCCACCATTCTGTGATTCTGTGATTCTGTGGTTTTCTTCTGACTTATTTAGGGTTCAGTTAGTCATGTTTTCTGTCTCTCTGCTTGGTAGCTGTAGCAAGTATCAGCGAAAAAGCTTGTGCAAATAGCTTATGAAAGGAGGTAGTTCCTCATCTGATATCATAATTCAGAACACTTTTGCATCATTACAGATTTGTCATCGTAAAGACGAGCAAGTAAGCAGAAGCCACTGAGACCTTTTGTTTTGTAGGTAAGAGAAAAGTAAACAGATACATAAAATGGAACATGTTTTTTCTATATGCATCTGAACACTAAATACTTTTTATTCACATGGGGTAACTGACAATAGATGAGGAACTGATTAATTTGATTCATGGTTTCACTTTTTACTTAACTGTATCAGCTTAGAAGAAGTATAAAACACAACATACTTTGTTGTGAAGTTTAGCTGGAAGTCCTAGTGGGAGGCCATGTGGAGATATCTCAGCTGTGCAAATAAAACCAAGCTGGACAGAAGGACATAATCAGTCTTACAGCAGATCCGATTTAGAGAGACTCACTAGATAAGTACTTGGGCCTAATTTTTGGAGATGGATGAGGCAAAGCTTAATATTGCAAATTAATTAGTGTGCTTGTAAAAAACGGAGGAAAAATCTCTCTGCTGTCACAGAAGACATCTCAAGTCAAATTTTATTATGCTCATGAAAGGCCAGACTCATATTGCAAATATGCTGAGAGAGATCCAACAAATTGATATTGGAGCAATGAAGTCCTTGTATTCACATCAATATCTGATACAACAAAGTGACTTCTGCAATAATATTTCAAGATTATTTTTCTCATTAGAAATTTACATTTCCTCTCATTAGGTTTAGTTCTTCTCTTTCTGTAACCAATAAGAGCTTCTCTTTTGACATGAGAAGACAGGCTTTGTGTGGTCTCTTTTACTGTGGCAGGGTCAGAAGTCACACACCCCACTCTCACTAATCAGACTCAAGAGCTCAGTGGTGAACATTGGTGTAGCAGCTAAAAACTATGAGAGGCTTCTGTTACAGGCACTATGGTCAATGTACTTTTTCATATCCTTGTATTCTTCTTTCCTCAGATTCCTTGAAACCTGGTAGATCTGTCTTCTCACTCTGGAGTTTCCCCTGTTACAAAGAATTTATGCCATTCCTGTTTGCATCCTTCCCACGAAATGTTTGCTTATGTAGAGCAGTGAAAGTTGAATAGATTGAGATTCAAAGTCAGTGAATTTTAGAGATCAAAACCAAATAATTACCAGTGGAAAAAAATCATAGTCAACATTAAAAAGGAATCTGTACTTGAAAAAGCTGAGACTCATTTTATATAAAGTCTGCCAATGCAGAGGGACTCTTTTAAACACAGTTAAGTAAAACAGAATTATAGTTGAAGAATGGCTTGAGGCAAAGAATTAATGAAAAATCTACCCTGTTGTGAAACCCAGCAAATTAGAAGCTATAAAATGGGTATTATATTTAGAAATGTTGAAGCTGTTTTGAGTTTTTAGATTTCAGGAGGGGAAGTAAGATGTACTCAATAGAGTACATCTGTTACGAGTTAACTTAATATAGTCAACACATTGCTGACCTTGAAAAATGTCCAAGGAAAAAACCAAAATAAATTAATATAGTGGGAAGGTAGGTGAAAGTTCTGACCTCAAAATGATTGAATGAATGTTATTCTGTTGGCTGACAGGATTTTCAGTCTCCTAGAGCCTTTTACTCCCTGGACAGTTTCAGAAAAGGTAAAATTGCTGTTCCTTAGAGACATAATACATTCTCATGAGAATGACTGTTAAACAAGCACCTTCAAAAACGGTCAAAACTGACAACATTCAATGCTTGAATTGTTTTTTATTTGCTTACTCGTTTAGGTATTATTATCTGTGTGTTCAGCACTTCAGTAAGGAAGAGGCATCCATTATATGTTTCTTCCTTCAGGCAGAAGAAAGGGAGAGGTGCCTGGCCCAGTTCCTCTCATTTGATGTTGAGGCAGAGAAGGGTCAGTGAGTGGTTAGTGGCATGCAACATTCAACAAACTGAATCACAGAATGATAGGGGTTGGAAGGGACCTCTGTGGATCAGCGAGTCTAACCTGCCAGCCAAAACAGGCTCACTTTGAGCAGGTTGCACAGGACTGTGTCCAGGCGGGTTTTGAGTATCTCCAGAGAAGGAGAATCCACGACCTCCCTGGGCAGCCCGTTCCAGTGCTGTCATTCTCAAAGAACTTCTTACTCGTGTTCACATGGAACTGCTTGTGCTTCAGTTTGTGCCCATTGCCCCTTGTCCTGTAGCTGGGCACCACTGAAAAGAGTCTGGCCCCATCCTCCTGACACCCACCCTCAAGATATTTATAGGCATTTACAAGGTCCCCTCGCAGCCTTCTCTTCTTCAGGCTGAACAAGCCCAGCTCCCTCAGCCTTTCCTCGTAGGAGAGATGCTCCAGTCCCCTTATCATCCCCGTAGCCCTCTGCTGGACTCTCTCCAGTAGTTCCTCATCTTTCTTGAACTGGGGAGCCCAGAACTGGATGCAGTACTCCAGATGAGGCCTCACTACGGCAGAGTAGAGGGGGAGAACCTCCCTCGACCAGCTGGCCACTCTCTCCTTAATGCACCCCAGGTTACTATTGGCCTTCTTGGCAGCCAGGGCACTCTGCTGGCTCATGGTTAACCTGTCATCCACCAGGACACCCAGGTCCCTCTCCACAGAGCTGCTCTCCAGCAGGTACACCCCAAGCCTGTACTGGTGCATGGGGTTATTCCTCCCCAGGTGCAGGACTCTGCAGTAGCCCTTGTTGAACTTCACCAGGTTCCTCTCTGCATCCAACTCTCCAGCCTGTCCAGGTCTCGCTGAAAGGCAGCACAGCCTTCTGGTGTATCCACCACTCCTCCCTCCTTTGAGTCATCAGCAAACTTGCTCAGGGTACACTCTGTCCCTTCATCCAGGTCATTGATGAAGAAGTTGAACAAGACTGGCCCAAGTACTGACCCCTGGGGCACAGCACTAATTACAGGCCTCCAACTAGACTCTGCACTGCTGGTGGTAACCCTCTGAGTTCTGCCATTCAGCCAGTTCTCAATCCACATCACTGTCCACTCTTGTAGCCCACACTTCCTGAGCTTCCCTCTGAGGATGTTCTGGGAGACAGTGTCAAAAGCCTTGCTGAAGTTGAGGTAGACAACATCCACTGCTCTCCCCTCACCCACCCAGCCAGTCATGCCATCGTAGAAGGTTATCAGATTGGTCAGGCATGATTTCCCCTTGTTAAATCCCTATTGACTACTCCTGATAACCTTCTTTTCATCCACTTGCTTAATGATGACATCCAGAATGAGCTGCTCCATCATCTTTCCAGGGTTAGAGGTGAGGCTGACCGACCTGTAGTTCCCTGGGTCCTCCTTCTTGCCCTGTTTGAAAGCTAGAGTGACACTGGCCTTCCTTCAGTCCTCAGGCTTCTGCCATTCTCCAGGACCATTGAAGATGATGGAGAGTGGCTCAGCAATGACATCTGCCAGATCCCTCGACACTCATGGGTGCATTCCATTGGGGGCCATGGATGTGTGGGTGTCCAGTTTTCTTAAATGATCTCTCACCTGATCGTCCTCAACTAAGGGACGGTATTCCTTTCACCAGGCTTCCTCTCTTACCTCCATGGTAAGGATGTCTGAGGGCCAGCCTTAGCAGTGAAGACTGAAACAAAGCAGGGATTCAGTAACTCAGCCTTCTCTGTATCCTCCATTACCAGGGCACCCACCTCATTCAGCAGTGGCCCCATGTTTTCCCTCGTCTTCCATTTGTGACTGATGTACTTAAAGAAGCCCTTCTTGTTGTCTTTGACATGTTTTGCCACCTTTAATTCCAGATGGGCCTTAGCTTTTCTTGTTGTTTCCCTGCATGCTCTGATAACGTTCCTATATTTCTCCCAAGTGTCCTGTCCCTCTTCCCACATACCATAGACTTTTCATTCCCATCTGAGTTTCACTAGAAGCTCCTTGCTCATCCACACAGCTCTCCTGCCTCTTTTGGTGATACACTGATCCTGAGGAAGTGAAGTATAATAACAACCAGCTCTCTTGGACCCCCTTACCTTCTAGAGCCCTGACCCATGGGATTCCTGCAGGTAGGTCCTTGAAAAGGCCAAAGTTAGTTCTCCTGAAGTTCAAGGTTACGACCCTACTTGTTGACCTGCTTCCTCTACACAGGACCCTGAACTCCACCATCTCACAGTCACTCTAGCCGATGCTGCAGTTAGAGAGAAAGGGCAAAAACACATTGGAAGAAGGAGGGGGAGTTGACTGTGCATGTCTGCAGCCACCAGCTCTAGAAATATCATGCACACCTTCATTCAGCTATAATGTTGGAAAATTAGTAGGAATGCAAGGTTACGGTCCTTATGGATATATACTGGTATTAGAAAAAGGCTGTGCTAGGAAAAAAAACCAAACTTCCTGTCAGTAACATTCAGCTATAGCAAACAGAACACAAGTTTTAAATTTTATGCAAAAAAAAGGGAAGGTGATCAATGTGTACTCCAACAGCAACAATCTTCATATACATACAGTTCAGACGAGCACTGATGAATGTATATTGAGCCAACAAGAGTGGCCATACTTCCATGTAAGTCAATGGAGATGTGCAGGGAAGTCACTTACTCATGTCAGTAAGAGTCTGTCCTACTGTGCAGCAATACGTATACCACACAAAGTTATGCATGCCTGAATGAATATAGCCAAATGCACCTACATGGGCGATGCATGTACCTAGAGGGATGAGACATGAGGATTCATTATAATAACATGTACTTTGGTGCACAATGAAAGCAAAAAGCTTTTAAATATGGTGAAACACTTCAATTGCATTTATACTGCTTACCCTGAGCACTTGAAATATCAGTACATTCGAGTCAAAAAAAGCTAAACTGAACAAGTTTTATCTTAAGTTCTTGGAAGGCAAATAGGACAGAGCAAGCTATGTTTCCTTTTTATACAGTTTAGTCTGAAGTAAGACCCTAGCATGTGCCACAACATTAAAGACTCTTTGGCAGGTTTGCATTCCTTTGGAAAAAATGCTGACAGCTAGATATCATAGAGTTGTTACTTCCATATGCAAATCTGAGCTTTTGCGCCTGGTTCCCATCAACAATTCAGAAAACAAATTGCAGACTTTTTATAATTAAAATGTTTTAACAATAAAACCTGAGAAAAGCAATCCTGAAGTCTCTTTGATGTAACAGAAGATAAAATACAGTGACAATTTTGCTAATGGATGTGAAAGGTGCCATTTTTTCTCCTTTTCCAATAAGTGAGTTTAATGTCAAATCACAGATCAGTTCATTATCAGTCAGGGCTAGAGGCAACATCACCCACTTGAGTGTATTTTGAACTTAGGTGCAAATCTGAGATTGGGTTGAATGGTCATGTTTTTCAGATAGTCTCGGGCAGTAAATCAGACACTTCACTTAGAAACAGATTTATTTGAACAGTGTGACAAGCAGACATTGATAAATAAACTTTTCTTTGTCAGGAGACATAATTGCTGGCAACCTGAGATTTAACACGAGGCAGGAGCTTGATCACAGAACTAATTTATTTAATCAAGGAAAGTTCCTGGGGCAGAACTACTGAATTTTGAACATATGAGCTTTAGAAAAGGTTACAGAGGGATGCATAAAACTTAAGGTATCTGAGGTGAAATGGGCAGCAGATCTAAAAAGAATCTTGGCATAGGACAGTGGCATATGAATTTTATGTGTTAGCTTGATGTATCCAAAATCTTACTAGGTTGTGATCCACAAAAGCTATTTTTCACCAAGCGAAGGGTTGATAGGTCTGTAAATTCTGAGAAAGAGGAAGCAGCACGACAAGAAATGATTGTCTTACAGCCCTGTACAAAGAGTATGTGTGAGAGAGGCTAGTGTGGTAAAACATTTAGTTATAGTTCCTTCCAGCAAAACATAAGATATAAAGTTAGCTCAAGGGATTTTACTCCCTGTGGCAAATAGAGACTATATAACCTTCCCAGTCTTCAATTACTCAGCATTTTGATATCTCTACTATTTTCAGATGCTTCCTAGGGTGTGACAAGAATTCAGAATAAAGCTGGATGCTTTTATCACATGAACAGTAACCAGAAATGTCTTCCTCTGCTCTCTGTGATTTTATACACACAAATTCATTACACAAAGCAGGAGATGGAAGAAACAGGTCTAAGTAAAGTATCATTCATTCCAACACATGAGCGTTTTTTGAGAGAATCAGTCAAGACAAGCAAAGGAAATAGCTGAAGTGATGAGAGGATCAAACACACAACACGTACCAAAAAAAGTCTTAAAATGTGATTCATGTAAAACAAGTGAAATGTCTGCTGCCCTTTGGTCGTGCACTCCATGGTGAATAAAAGAGTGAAAATGGGAGACAAAACGAAGAAGAGGGTTTTTTTTTGTGCAGCTATGAACTCTTCGCAGGACTTGTACACAGCCTTCATCAAAGTCCTTTCTGAATAATTTAATTTAATTGCCTTAACTCATATCTGCTGTGTTTCCCAAAGCTGGTGGTGGCTAATTCACTCCACAGAAGATTCGGCCCAAGGGAGGAGTAGTGGCATTCACTTCACCGTCTTAGCTGTATGGTTAAAAAGTCTATCATAGGACAGCGATGTCAATCTACAGGGCCAGAACAAGTAACTGGAGGTCACCTGCATTTCCTTCAGTGCATGAGCTAAACTTCTGCATTTCCTCTTATTCTTCAACAAAAGTTTTGTTTCAGATCTGTTCTAAGATAAAGGCATTGAGATGCTAATTAGCCTTCTAAACTTCTGTTTGTTTTACTGTCTGTTCAGTTGCTCATATCTTGTACAAAGTTCTTTTGTCAGAGAAATTCACAACAAACTGATGGCAGTATCAGGAATTCTCAGTGGAAGGAGAAGTCTAATAAATTGCAATCCCATGATGAAAAATGGCATCAAAATTTGGGCAGGAGGGGAGCACAGAGTGAGATGATCAAAGTTGTTGCTTGCAAGATCATGACTCAATGCATCGGTAGGATTACATCAAAATAAAGAACATGGTAAAAACTCTTGTCACACAATCACCTGGAGAGTTAGACGTTAGAGAAATAAAAATTAAGCAATTAAAAACCTGTTTGTTGCCTTAGGCATGTTTCAGTTCACTGTTCATCAGCTCCATTGCTCTGTCTGTTCCACTTAATGGTTCATTTGGCTGAATTTGGGACCAAAAAAGAAAGAAAAAAATATACTGTGCAAAAGAGAAAAATGTTATGTTTTCTCACGTTGTGCTGGCTGCAGGTCAGAAGCCCTAAGGTGACAACTACCAATCTACTGTCTTATTTGATATATGGACACATATAGATTCAGGGTAACTTTTTACATCTAGTATTCCTGTCACATTTGCTTTAGAATATGGTTCTAAAAATCTCAGAGGCAAATGGAAAGTACAGCAGGTCTTATTAGCAGCTAAATTTTATGTCTGGACCTTTTCTCACACAGGTTTTAATAAAGATACTCTTTATTGTTAGTAACATAAGAGAGCAATAAAGCTCTATGTGGTTAACTTCTGTCCACTTCGCAGAAGAGCTATTCTATGGAATCAGATGAAATGTCCCTTTGGAACAAAATCTTGCCTCTGGTAACGGCCAGTGGTAGACATTTTGGAAAGAAACAGGCTCGTGTCTCTCTAATCTTTGCCCTGATGTACCCCACCTTTGATTCATCAGCGGTTTGGAGACTGGCCTCTGGATCAGCAGGTTTATGTGACCTTGATCAAGTTTTTCTCCCTGAAGTTGTCCAGCCTTGTTCATCTCTTCTCGCAAATGTGTTTTGCTTTCAATGTTTCCAACAGTCCAAGTCAAAGACGAAATGAGTTTACACTCTACTTGTAAAGTTTGTGCTGCTACTAAAGTCACTAATCATAAGAAGCCCACCACCAAATTCACTTGAAAATGAGGTCAGAGGTGGGTTCCAAAACGTTCTGATGTCTAAGACAATTAATTTATTTACTATTGTTTAAAAATATTACTCCACCTTTAGTATGCCCCTGACCATGTCATTGGTCCCATAAGGGTCAATATACTATAGCAGGATCTGAATGACCCAGGATTTCCAGCCCAAGTAGATGCAGAAACCCTATAATTTTCAAATCAAAATCCATTCTCATGAGGTATATAATTTTAGTTTGCAGGTCAAAGAGAACTGATCCAAAGCTGAAATTTTAGCAGTTTTCCACAAGGATCAACTGAAATTATATTTTTCCTTTTCATTACTCTGCTTTACTGTTCCTTTCTCTCTGCAAAATGAATGCCATAGCATTTAGTTCTACTATTATGAGAGAAAAAAGATATTTATTGCTTAATTTGAAAATGCAAAGGTTAGTTAGTGGAATAGATAATTTTGTAAAGCTTTTTGTTGTTTTTGTTTTGAAGTAATTAATGCAGTTTCCATGCAATGAAATGAAACAAATGTATAATTTGGATGCTTAAAAATTGTTATGAGGTTACTCAGGCATCTGCACACCTACATCAGTGTAATAAAGCATTGAAACAAGATTGCAGTCCTGCTATACCAATCTAGCATGTTTCTGCAATATCATTAACTCTGTTGCAGAGTTTCTTTTATCTGAAAGATAATTTACAGATGCCTGAGGAGATAAGATCACTTTCCAAGCACCTGCAAACAGATTAAAGTGGGTATGCAAGAGGATGATGTAGGGGAATTTCATGGGAAAAAAAAATCAGTCTCAGATAGAATTCATTTGACCGGAATTGTTATTAGGAACAACAACTCATTGCCTTAGTAAAGACATATGCATTTCACTCCTAGCTAGTACCTATGAAGACAGTGAAATCAAACCCTACCTTACTTGATCACATCCCCTGCTCTTTCTCATTGTATACATTCTGGGGTATAATCACAACATGACAACCCCCATAAAAGCAAACCAAATGAGTTGCTTTTTCTTTCATAATTTTTGAGAGTTTTAAGGAGGATGTCTCTGACAAACAGCTGGCAATGCGGATGAAGAACTTGCCTTATAGCAAGCTGTTGCAAGCTGCAAAGTCCTATTGAAAGTCTTGCAGCCCTGGTGATGTTGAGTTTAGTTGTTTCAGACGGTGGACCTTCCAAAGGTATGTCCTTAGCATGTTTGGTATTACAGCTGAAGTGTGATGATTTTCTTCCCTCGAAAGTTATAAAATTGTTATACTGACATGAGTAAAAGGCACACTTACCTGAAAATTTTATAATACATGGTGCGTAGTTAGGCTGGACATAAATAATCTTCTAACATGGGTCAGAGGGACATTTTGTGTGTGGAAGGTACCATGAGCACTCACATAAGAGGCTATCATTAACAGCTGAACATAAACTCTGTGGAGAACCTTTGCCATTTGGTCCTGCTCTTTGTTCTCCAGCCCTACACCTCTGACTCACACACCCTGTGGTGAGCTAGTACAGTTCCCTAGGTGCAAGAACTGCTCCTACAGGGAAGGTTTTCTCTTGGTTCACATGGTCAGGTTAGGATCGATACCATGAGAAAGAAGGAGGAAAAACTGCTATTTTCAGTCTTCAAACTACAGTTTGGGGTAAATGAAAATATGTACATGATTGTTTCAGGTAAAATTTATTTTAATATAAATGATTTCATGTAGAGCTAGGTGTCTTAGGCTTGGAGTACAAGAGAAGTGGAATTCAAAAAACATTATAAAGATGAACGAAAGTTGAGAAGAGCTTGGCAATGGAAGTTTTAAAGAGATCTGTAAGTTTCCCAGTGGCAAAGGAAAAGAGAAAGGAAGTGAAAAACCATGGGGGAGTGGGGCAGAAAGAAAGAGAGCTGTTTAGGAAGAGCTGAAAAGATAACATGATAGAGTTACAGAAGACAGAAGTATTAATAAGATAGGTGAAATCAGACATTGTTTGGTTGTTACGAAAATCAGCTGGAATTTAAACAATGGATGCTATAGTATCAGTTATCCTCTTTTGAAATATATTTTTGATTGTGTGCTTTTAATAAAAATGTCTTACTTCTGAATGTAAGCCTAAATATTATTTATTAAAAGTGTATCATTATTGTTCATAGCTGAACACTTCACTACTACTGTCTTTTGAAAAAAACTGATTATAGAAATCAAAAGTTGTGTTCTCCATGAATATACTTCAGAAATCTTTTTCTTACAGTTGAATCTTTACACAACATACACTTGCTAAAATAGTGAATTGTTCTCATGCACTATACAAAGTCTTCAAGACTTTCGTATTCCTAACAGTCATCTATTAATTCAAATAGTTCTTCAGTAGTTAGAGTGGAGACTGTTAGTGTAACACAAGTACCCATTATACTACTTAGTGACTGACAATGCTTAAATAATGTATACTCTTCCAACCTATTCACGTATATGCTTTCCACAAAATGATTAACTATTTCATATAACCAGTTCACCACTCAAAGATAAGAGAAACATGTGTTTAAAGTCCTTACCAAAATTAGACTGGTAGTTTTGTAAATTGTCTGTCTCAGTGGAAAATTCATGGCTCGTTTCAATTTTCACTAGAATTCTAGATGGAATGCTAGCTTAATATTATTCTAGTATCTCTATAGGCATTCTCTTACAGTCTGGAAGAGAGTGAGAGACATGTAATAGATGTTTATCTTTGATAGCTTTTTCAGTGCTGCTAGCAGGAGGGCTCCTCAGGTAGCCAGCTGAGAACCCAAATTTCTCTGATCTCCTCTCAGGTTATTTGGGTTGAGGAAAATCACTTGCTACAGGGGATGGGGTCCCTGTGATTTACTTCTAATGTCCTCCATTGACTGGTTTTCTTTCACTGAAACTAGTCTTGGACTGGTCTGTACACTAGCAATACTTTGTACACGATTTCTTTTTCAGGGATGGAAGTTTAATTTCTCATAGTCTCAGGAAAACCCTTTTTTGCTATTTCAAGAGATTTAGATGAGTATTTAGTAATTTTAAAACATTTTGTAACTCTGCAGTTCTGCTTTGGGAGTAATAAAAAAATCGTCTTTTTCCAGTCTAACAAGTATGGTTTATTATTATTATTGTTGTTGTAGTTATTATTTATTATTATTCTGTTGAATGACAAGTTTGGGAAGGGAGGGATGAATTTTGTTTTAGTCGTTCCAACACATTTTATTCCAGTGCCATTTAGAGCACTTGAATTCTGTCTGCTTCTTGTACCACCTCACACCCTCCCACTTCCCAGATACAAGCAAGCATTTAGGATTTTAATTGTGGGATAAACTGCCATATCGCAAGAAAATAGTAGAGTGGTGAATTCTTTGAAGATTGGGTATTGCAAGATTGCCTTCAGAGAATTGTTCTTAAATCAAACAACTGTGTAGTCTGTTCTGCTTAGCCCATTTCTGATAAACCACATTACCAGCTGAAGGCAGGGACACAAGTTCATTCTTGTCCTTCTGGTTTTCTTCTGTCTGAGCTGTTGCTACCATTTGTCAGCAACTGTAGGATGCGGACATTCTTCTTTAGCTTCGTATATAACTACACCTCATTCTCCAACACGACTCTGATTTCTTCAGCACCTTGCTATCTCATTCATTCCAGCTGACTGCTCTACAAGACAGGGAGAGATCTTCATTTTCATGCAGATGGATTTAAAGCATAAACATCACAAAAGCCTAAGCAGAGCATACTGGGATCTGACACTGCATTTTGCTAGAAATTCTGGAATTAAAAATAATTAATTTAATCAGGAAATTTCATGTGAATAATTCTGTACCTATGAGTCCTTTCTTTCAAAATAATAATTACAGGCAGGTAGGAAGTTTGGGGAGCCTCAGAACTTAGATTTAGATTTACAGCATTTTTGAACACCGGTTTTGGGATCAGACAGGCTTTTGTGGAGCAACGGTGTCTCAGAACACATGGAGCTAAAAGCTACTGAAAAGCCAGTGATCTAAGGCTTACTAGGAGCTATGCTCTAGTCCCAGGAATCCGAAGCCCAGAGCTGCAAGATATCTGGGCAGTTTTCAGTCAGTAACTTTGGCTTCTGGTGGACACATCCACTGAAAGATTTTAATTTAATAGAACTGATATTCTTGTGTAGTAAAGAGGCTTCCAACCTTCTACTGCACATTTTTAATACAGTTAGGAATCATCCACTTTAAGACAGCCTCATCAGAAAATCCACAAATTGACTGCAATTAGCATAATGCCAAATAATGAAACATGCATCAAAAAACTAGTGTGGTATATGGTAAAAAGTAAGCATGGATGTCTTATTTTAGAAAAGCAGAAACATTAGAATTAAGAGGGGGTTTTGTTGTTATTGGGGTTTTTTTCCCCTTCTAGTCCTTGTTCTTCCCATAGAGAAATGTGTCAAAAAGATGGAGGAGCTTTCCTGTACCAGGATGTTTTCTTGAAAGTTTTGGTGGCAAACCATTAGACTGAGGGGAAATTTTTCAAAGTAGTGCACAGGGATTGCACTATACAACCCTTGTTACTATACAACTTGCATGCACTGTACAACTTCACACTTTTGATTACACTATACAACTCCCATGCACTATACAACTGACTGGGAACCTGGAGGTTAAACCTCCCCCAAGCTTTAATAATGTAACATAAACTCTGGGTAATTTCCATTTATATGTGCTTGAACTAGCTGAATGATTCATCATATTTCATTTCTTAAATACTGTGATTACACTTTTGGGTACAAGTGTTTTTAAATTATGTAAGTGCATCGTAAAATCCCAAACCAAGCCCTTTTTCATTTGTCATGTAGTAAGCTAATAAATACACAATTTGTACATTTTTTATTAATTATATCAGCTAATTTTCTTATTATAAAGTAAATGACAGAGAAATTGCAGTCGTAGAAGGGATCATTGTTCATTTATTATGCATGAATTACTAACTCCTAAGCAAAATAGTTATCATAAGTTAATGTGAACCCTTGAAAAATTCATAAAACTAATAGACATTGATTGTAATGTCACATGAATCCTTATTGGTAATTCTGAAAAGTCAGTGTAAGTATAGGTGCAAAAATCTCTGCAGAATTAATGGAAAAAAGTGATGTAAGCAATACTGAAATTGAAGAATGAATGTCATGAGCTCAAAATGGCAAGCCTTAAAGCTGGGCAAGTTGATAGACTGCAATACACTGCTTAAATGTATTGGGAGTGAGGCAGCCAATGTCGATACAAGTGTTCTTGAAATGTGAAGCCTACAAACACTCTATTTTCTCACTTACAGATGTTTTTTTGACTTTTATTACCAGTGTGTGACAGACACTGATGGGTTACTTGAGCACGTTATGAGAAACGATCTTTTCCTATGCATCTGCGTTCTGTAAATATACTGCTCTCATAAATATAAGCCTAAAAAGCACTTTGTGAAAGTCTTGCATGACTGAAACATAGACTGCAAAAGGATGATACATGAGCAGGATCGGATTATATGAATTTCCCGTTGTGCTGACTTAGACTTGGACAATTCCCTAATATATCTTAAAACAAGGATTTGCTTACCATTACATTACACTACATTGCATTCAGGAGGAAGAAGTGTGCCAAAAAGTTCAGCTGAATTGACCTGACTACTTTAGATCCAATGAAGATTTCAAACCAAAGCCAGAATTTTAACAGACCTATAGTTACAGAAGACTTGAATCCTAATCTCAGGCCAAAATCTATGACCTGTTTTTGTTCGTTTGTTTGTTATACTTTCTGAAGGCAAAGTTTGCATGAGATAAAGAGTAAAATCCACTATCAGTGTCTTACTTCCCAAGGACACATTTGAATGTAATAAAAATACTATTATCAATGCAACTTCACAGAATCAGAATCACAGAATCACAGAATGGTAGGGGCTGGAAGGGACCTCTGTGGGTCATCTAGTTCGACCCCCCTGCCGAAGCAGGGTCACCTACAGCAGGCTGCACAGGACCCTGTCCAGGCGGATCTTGAATACCTGCAGAGAAGGAGACTCCACAACCTCCCTGGGCAGCCTGTTCCAGGGCTCCGTCACCCTCAGAGGGAAGAAGTTCTTCCTCATGTTCAGACAGAACTTCCTGTGCCTCAGTT
>Ga0065711_1027258_pt1 | contig 51806 bp, 31 predicted proteins | sample Hoacrofraction12_FD_59098 | JGI IMG/M metagenome (GOLD analysis project Ga0065711, IMG submission 59098) | Hoatzin crop microbial communities from Cojedes, Venezuela - Epithelial fraction 12 v2 (version 2) | ecosystem: Host-associated > Birds > Digestive system > Esophagus > Crop | place... | reverse complement strand
CATTCATGCTGGCAGGAACATGAAAGCTTTTTCAGCTACACTTACAGGAGAAACAAGAAGTATTTAAGATTTGGCCCAGCAGCCCGGAGTGCTTATTTCAGTCTGAGACCATAAAATTACAGAGTTTCCTAGAAGACTTGCAACTTTCTCATCCTCCAAAGTCCTTAGAGGAATAAAGAAAAGCAGCAGAGTAACTGAGGGGATGCTGTCTGTTCAGTAATGAGCTTCCATTTTGGCTGTCATGACACCTCCAAGAACCTGATCCCAGCTGCAGAAAGGACAGACTAGAGCAGAAAGCATCAAGGTGTTACCAGCCCAGCCTGAAGAGGGTGGCCTGACACCACGGATGTGACAGGGAATCACAAATGCAACATGAAAGTAAAGCTAATGCAAAAAAAAAATATTTGATCTGGTTTGGGCCATACAGAACATCATCTGCAGCCAGCAGAAGATCTGCTTTTCAGGAGTGGTGGATGAGACATATACAGCTCAAGTACAGTGTTGTAGAGGTTACTGTCAGTAAAATCTCTTCCATTTCTTTCTACAGTGTCTTATTTTTGTGGTGGCTCAATCTCAAATTCCTCTGGGATGCTGCAGAGTCCCTTCTACCCTGAAAGTTATCCAAACAATGCTGACTGTGTGTGGGAAATACAAGTAGAGAACAATTTCCGTGTTATGCTCACATTTAGAGATATTGTGTAAGTAAAACCTTGGTTCCCTGGGCAAATAACAAAGTCAAAACTTACTCGAGAAGTCTGAAAACTTATTTAAAAGAGGCAACCTTCCCAATTTTAAAGATACTTTCAGTAGCATCCAGCAGCTTGAAGACCAGAACAAAATCTGCATTACTCTAGTATTTTCTGCTCACAATTTTCTGTTACAGCTACATACAAAATGAATAAAACCTCTGCCATGAAAACTTTAATGTGAAGAAAAATTTCATCACATGTTAGGCAGTTAAACCAGAGTTTCTGAAACGCATTTGACAAGGTGCTGACGTTTCTTCACCAGGATGCAAAGTGGCAGATGCCAGTATGACTACATTGAAGTATATGACGGGCCTCCACACTCTTCCCCTCTTCTTGGGAGACTTTGCTCTGGTTCCTTTCCCACATACGTGTCATCATCAAACATGATGACCGTTCGCTTCCACAGTGATTCTAGATACACCTTCAGAGGGTTTCAGGCTCACTACTCCTCCATTCCAGCAGATCATAACACTAGTAAGTTCCTGGTTGGTGTTTCTCAATGGACAATCTTGTTTATTGATTTTTTTTGCAAAGTAAATATTAGTGTACATTTAAAGATGTTAGTGAAATAAAATTATGCGTGTGAAATATGACGGGTTGATGTGTGAACTGTCTACCTCCTAAATTATGAAGAAACCAGTATTTGGTTCAATTACAACCTTTAATCATTGACAAATTGCGGAAGTCACTAATATATTGTATCTTCTCCTTATACCAGCCCTTCTGTGCTTGCCAGACTACATGCATGCTGTGGTTAGCAGAGACTATCTCCAGTCTCAAGGTTACTTGGTGCAGATGGTCACCCTGAACGACAGTCGCTGCACACCCACAGTCACGTCACGTGAGGTTATATTCAACATTCCCTACAATGGCTGTGGGACGATACGAGAGGTATGCTTACTGTTGTGCACACTGATTTACAAGATCCACTTTGAAAAGAGTTATGGAAGGCCATTATGGCCCACAGTGCTAGGAAGTGAACCAATGAGACCCGGAGACTTTTAACTTTCCACACCTCAGGGAATCCCCATGCTTCATAGAAATGAGCTTCGAGGGAGGAAAGCATAGGAAGAAGTTACATGAACTTTCTGCGATTCAAAGTAGAAGTAGTGTTTTAAGTGCCACGCAGCTCTGGCAGGACTGTGTATTACATGACTGGTGTTTTGCGTAGATGTTCAATGAGTTGGCTCTGCCTTGCTTTTAACTAAGAGTTTTTCTCCACTGATTTCTGTTTAATTACATACTTCTGCAAGTTTATTTACAATGTGTGAGCAGAAAAGACCAACGTCGAGCTTCTTGGTTTAAAGAGTTTAAATCTACATTTTTAAATTGCCTATTACTCTATCAAAGCTTAGAGCATGACAAAAATGCAATTCCTCACTCCAAATTACATGTTAAACAGGAGAACAATGATACAATCAATTATTCCAACATCATCAAAGTTACGTCTTCTGAGCACGTAATCAGGAGGAAAAAGGATATCCACTTACACATCAGTTGCAAAATGCTACAGAACACATGGATGCAAGTAATGTATGTTGCTGAGGATACTGTCGATGTGAACGAAAATCAGTTTGGAAGATACGACATGAACCTCACTTTCTACGATTCCTCATCATTCTCAGTGCAAGTGCACCGCTCTCCATACTACATTGACTTGAACCAGGATTTGTATGTTCAAGCTTATCTTCACAGCTCTGACAGAGAACTGAACGTGTTTGTGGACACCTGTGTGGCATCACCCGATCCTCTTGATTTTAACTCTCTGGCCTATTACATAATCAAGAATGGGTAAGAGCTTTCTCAAATTGTTAGAAGCATAGCTGTAAAACCCTTTCTGCATGTATTTAAAACAATGTGAATTCATTCAGACTTCATTATCAACAGACTGTTAAAAGGAGTCTTTGATTTTTTGTTTTTACAGCATGAGCCTGGAAATACGAAATCACCTTTAGACCTTACTAGCATTTTGTTTCACTTTCTTCATCCTTGACGTACATCCAAAACTCAAAGTAGTGGGACTGAGGTAGAGGAGAGGAGAGGAGATGGTGAAAATTGACAGCAGGAATCTATTGTCCTAGGTGTTAAACATTTTAGTAAAACCAGGCCAAGCATTAGACCCATTTTCTTATGCCTCATATAGCACAGACGTTAGTAAAAGTCTGTTCTCCCCTCTTCACCACTTATAGTCGTCTTCTCTTGGAAAAAAAAGAGTTGTCAATGATCTAGCTGCTTCATAGGACTTAGGGAAGTCTATACTTATAAAGATTATATTATACCATACAAGTTGCATTTTTATCCATTTGTGTTCTTTCCACCTGGCTATGATATAAATTCATTTTAATCTATTGTATTTTTTCAGGAATGTACATGTGTGAGTCTATGAGCACTAATTCTCTTTCTTGTTTCTTTCTAGATGTGTTAGAGATAATTCCTATGCCACATACAACTCCCCGTACAGCTACTTGGCTCGGTTCAAATTTAACGCCTTTGAGTTCATGAGCCGCCATACGTTAGTCTACCTGCGGTGTGAGCTGGCGGTGTGCCGCCTCGGGGACTTCTCCTCCCGCTGCTACCAGGGCTGTCTTAGCAGGTCCAAGAGAGATACAAGTTCTGCCGAGGAAAAAGTGAATGTGGTTGTTGGACCACTTCAGCTTCGAGAAGGGGATGCTCAGAGTAGGAACACTGGTAAAGTCGAATAAATGTCTCTCATATTTACTTTAAGTCTGCTCAGGGCTTCATGAAAAGCCATAGCTCTGCACTTCTGACGTCTGCTTTTGCTAACTCCACCATAAAAAGGAAGGGATTGTTTGGCTGATTCAAATGTCTACAAATGTCTTCTTTCAACTCCTTGCAAACCCCCTGTTTTCACCTGCGGGTATAAAAAGTACCACTGTTTTGGATGTCCCAAAGGAGAGGTAGCATGTAACCCATTTCACTGCTATATCTCCATTGAACTAATTAGCTCCAATCTGATTGTGTAACATCATGACCAGCTGGGAGAAAACTCCCAGTCTTCTTGAGAAACATTCAGTTCCCTCAGTTGTCTTCTGCTTGCGAAGTTTGCTTGGTTAAGTTGTCATCCCTGCCAATGTAAAGCCTGTTCAAATAGTTCAAAGCAATGAAACTAAGAAGTTGGTTTCTTTTTGATTCTGATCTAGAATTATAGGATCATAGAACGTTTTGGGTTGGAAGGGACCTTTCAAAGTCCTCTAGCCCAACCCCCCATCTAGGAACCATCCCTTTTGCTGAGGCAGCTCTTTGTGCCCTGATTTTTAATGCACTGAGACCAAACCCCCTCTGCCTTCGCTCGCAGGGCTGGACTCTTCTGTGCCTCCTCCCCAGGCAGTTCCCGCTGCTGCTGACAATCCCCTCCCGCCGGTCATTGCTGCTGTCGCCATCCTGGCAGTTGTCGTTTTCATTCTTGCCGGTTTTCTTGCGAGACCTGCACTGAAGAAACCACTTTCACATGGGAGATCAAAGGCCAGCATCAACCACTAAATGACTACAGGGCAAAAGTCACATATTATGAGCCCCCAAAATATTTCACTGACCAGTCATGTATGTGTTGTTTGTAAGAAGCTGTGATATCTCTATCTACCATGAATCCTAGCATGTTTCAATGCTTTAGAATACCTTTGTAATCCTAAGACTTCTTAAATTATTAAGAAATAATCTCAACATTCATGTCACGCATTGTTTGTTCCAATCATTTTATCAATTTTCTCCTCTTTAATTCTCTTCTTGAATCCTTCTAAAACCATTTATCTAATGCCTGGAAATTTAGGGAGCTGGAGAGAAAATACAAATGAGGTATACATAAATATTTCAAGGTTTCTTAAAAGGGAAGAAGATTTAATTTGGGGAGAAGTAGTAGATCATGTCTGGAAAGGAAATACAAATATTGATCTTACCATGGCATCTGGAATTGTGGCTATACAATATTCTAATAACTTAAAGCATTGTTTTTAATGCTAAATTTCTCATAGAAACAATAAAGGATCTGTGCCTATTTATAAAATGCAGAGATTTCCAAGCTAAAGTAATCTGTTATATGATCAGCGTAATTTAAAATCAAAAGAATGTTTACAAAGCAGTAATTCTATTTTGTCTTTCAAATTAATGTCTCTGTGATTAAAATAGAAATGAATGCTTTACTGTGTTGAAGTGTGTGGCCTGCTGGATTAAAAATTTGCCAAGTAATGGATCGAGCCCCTGCTTCTGAAATACTACATAGGCAATTTCTAAATATCTTAATGTGGATTGCAGAAGGAAAGAGCTAATAATTTTTCTTTCTGCACAAGCAAATGTACAGAAAATACCCACCCCTAGGAAGCCGTATTGCCAACTCTTGATTCAGAAATGCCTTTTCTTTTGGTTTCTGTTGCTTCTTTCTGGGTCTCACATAAAAAAACCAAAATGACCCACGTTTTTCAGGGGAATCCTAAGGAGCCGTCTATCCGCATTTCCCCCACTGCTGTGTTCCCTCCAAAGCAAGTGGCTGAGTCCCTGAGCATCCTCTCCCATCCAAGCAGGCCCCACATTCACTGCGGTTCCCACTGCATCACCAAAGGTGAGGACCTCAGGAAAGGTGACAGGATCTTCCCCTACATTCCAGTGAGGAATGACTGTCTTCTACAGCCAGTGTGTTTCTCCATGTTACTGGAGAGAAAGCTTTCCCTCCAATATTTGACTTTCTTCCCATCGATTGTATTTTGAGATGCTTCTACGTACTGCTGTGAAGAGGTGTGGGGCACCTCTGTTTTGTGTGTTTGGCACAACTCTGTGTGCGCAGCTGCAGCAAGGCATTTTAATGGAGTTAAAAGTAAAGGGTGGGTAAAAAAATAATATAAAATCTAGCAGCAAAGGTAAAACAAATCTCGAGACTTCACGGGGAAGATCTTGAAAACCTCCTTGGTTCCTCATTGATGACAGACATATTTGCAAAACTGAGAACAATTGAGCACAGAAATCATCGTGCCCTGAGAGTTCTAGAAAAAGTTCCCCAACCATTTTAGTGTAACTACTGTTGTTATTTTCTCTGCTGCCGTTTCTGTTATCTCCTCATGACACCCACCTCCTGCTCCTGAGACACCTGCTGTAGCCCTGGCCTTCCTCTTGCTCCACGTTGTGGCACTTTTCCCCTCGAATACCGCAGCCTGTTTCTCACAGAACTGCTAGGTTCCTGCTGCTGTCTCCATCCTCCGAGCCAGCCACACCTGTGCCTCCTCCTCCTCAGCCGTGGGCATTGCTGCTCACCCAGAGCATCAAAAGCACATCAGCTGGAGCTTCATCTGCACCCTCAGCACCACCACCTCAGTCCATCATCTTCCCAACAGACATTTCCCCAATTTGTCTAGACGATCTCTTCTCATGCTTAAAGAGACTCACTATTGAAATAAGCATCACCTTTGAAAAGGCATTTCACAATGTCCATCCTTAGTTTTCACTGTTGTTGGTCAAGCCCATTAATTCTTGCTCTGTCCCTCCCGGCCATGGGGAATAATTTTCTCCCCTTTCTCTTTAGGTGCATTTTACCTAGATGAAGACTGATTGATTGGTTAAGTTTTCACTTCTCTAGATTAAATAAATCCAAATTCAAAAGATATTGAGTTGTTAGAGGTGTTTTGTTTGCAATATTTAACACTGAACCACACAATCTGATCTAAAGTCTTGTCAGCTCAATTGGAAGCCTCTCTAACCTGACAACACTGTAAATCTCATCCAAGAGATCAAATCTTAGCCAGGAGACTTTTCAGGTCTCAATGAAACATCATTTAAATGTTGAAAGACATTTGCTGGAATCACAGAATGGTTTGGGTTGGAAGGGACCTTCTAGATCACCTCGCTCCATCCCCCCTGCCATGGGCAGGGACTCCTTCCACCAGACGAGGTTGCTCAGAGCCCCGTTCAACCTGGCCTTGAACGCTGCCAGGGAGGGGGCAGCCACAGCTTCTCTGAGCAACCTGTGCCAGGGCCTCACCACCCTCAGAGTGAAGAATTTCTTGCTTATATCTAATCTAGATCTACCTTTTTTTAGTCTCCTTTCCAGAAGGAAGAAGTTTATTAAATTTTTAATACTTTTGGTTGCTGATCACAATAAAATTTTTTAAATTATTTTTTTCACCATGGTTCTATGCTTTGTGGTTGTGAGCGGTTTGGCTTCTTAGGCCCTATGCAGCCTTTCAGAGTGTGTTGTGTGCACTCACACAGCAGGCTGAAATATGCTGGAAATGCAAACAGCCGAACCCCATATAAACATTTACCATTGGTGCATGGAAACATGAAAAGCAATGTCTGGGAAATTTGCCTTTCATGTCCTAGCTAAAAATACAGAGAATTAAAACCAAAATGTAAACTAAAATTTTTTATTTGGCTTTTTGGTTTGGTTTGTTTGTGCTTTCATTTTGTATGGGATCAGTGTTATGCCAACCACATAGTGAAGCCTGGTGCCTGCAAACACAATATAATGTTGAGAACCAGGAGCACGTGTTGGGCATTGCCTTTGCTCTTTTTAAATTAACTCTCTGTAGACTGAGGTTAGAGCTTGTGGTTGTCACCTCCTCCACCCTCAGAGAAGACATAGCAGCCATCAGCTGGCAGGTTTTTGCTTTGAATAACTGCCTGATTTTGGTATTAGACTATTTAATTTCTTCCTAGTGTGTCTGTCACTAGTCAACCATGTAGTATATACTTGTTCACTCAACAGTATCTACTCCACCAGCAATCTCAGCACCAACTAAACATGTCGTTTGGACGTTATGCTAAGATCCTTTGGCAATCCTTGAAAACCTATGTAGGGAGAGTTTTGCTGGGAGAGGATGATAACTGAATGACATCACATATATCCAGACCATGTAGCTGCAAGTGTTTGTAACTCTGATGAAACTGCACATCCCTGAACTACTCCCCTGAAGCGGCACATAAGGTTTCTTCATGGAAAGAGAATGGATCCATAGCAATTTGGTTTCAAATACATACACCTTTTTCGGTAAAATATCATTGTATGGACTATATGGGTTCCTGCCAGTGTGCCTCTCCCAGTGTTGTCAGGCAACATACTTGGCCAGCATTCCAGTTAAAGCAAAGCTCAGAAACAAAGTTCTTGTTTGCTTGTTTGTGTGCTGAATTTCCTGTGTTTTGGTGTCCTGTTTATCTTTCTATTCTAATTTTGGAGTATGAAGCAGATAATTGAACTTGGTAGTCCTCCTTCCCAGGAACACACTATAAAAATATTTATAATGGGGTATAAATAAATATTGTTTTGTTTCTGGATCCCATAGCTCACAAGTAGATTCGTTTTCCGGTTGTTATGTAACTGAGACTAAAAAAAAAATAGCTAATTTGGGTTTGCAGGGTATGGGCAAGAAACACAGTTTTCTGTTTTCATAACTTTCTCTCCATGTCTTGCCATAGAAGCCCACAGACAGTCATTGCTATCAAGCTGAATTAAGCAGTTAAGCATAGCCTTCTGCTCACAGTTCTGCCCTAGGTGTCCTTTAATGCCTAAGACTGAATGCATGCACCAAATTCCAATTAAATAACTATACGAATGTACTCTGGAGACCACTTTCACTTGACTGATAATTTTTTTTTTTTTAAGAACTCCATCAGACTCACCAAGCTTTTTTAATAGGATTGCACTATAATCTACCTTGAATGGGAGATCAGGCAGCCAGCCACTGCAGACGGATTGCTGAATTGTCCGCCATGCTTGATAAACTCCGAGGAAACAGCAAAGGCATTTCTTGGGGCTAACCCACCACTGCCCTTCACTCGTGGCTAGTTCAAGACACAAAGAATTGCAGTCCTTTGCTGTCCAGCAACCCTGAACCCAAGCACAATTTTTTGTACAATTTCTGTTAAATGCCTTAAGTTACCAGGATATTTTCCTTGTTTAATTGTTTCTCTTTATTTTGGTAGTTTTTGTCTTTGTGGGGTTTTTTAATCTAATTTTTATTGGTTTTGGTAGTTTAGCTAGGAAAAACTAAGGAGATACTCAGATTCTCACAGCAGTTTCTGTGTTTCAGGAGATTTTCTATCTCAGGCTCAAGAACTACGACACAAAGAGCATATTTTAACGAAATCGTGCCTAGCTGAGGAAACTCATCAGTGACCCAGCAGGGTCACTGGGAATGAGATTTGTTTTAATTTCCTAGAATAACACTTGGATCACCTCGTCTGTCCTGAATCACCTGGTACCCATCCAAGCAGATTTTTCCTTCTTCTTTCTGAAATAAGTGGATTCGTCACAGCCTGTGATGTAGAAATTAACTGGATGGCTGCTGTTCTAAAGAGCCTGCCGTGTTTGAATGACTGTCATCGTCTTTTTGGGGTTTTTTTTTCCAGTTTTCAGAAACTATATTTTCAGAGAGATGGCTTCTCTCTTTCTTCCTCTTTCTGTATGAAGACTGTGAAGGCTGTATTTTGTCCTCAGACACAGTCATGCAAACCTGTTGAATCTAAGGAAGTTTTCTACATGTGTGTGAGTGACTAAATAAAATAGCTAAAATGTGTTTTTGAACAGTTGCAGTCAGGTGAGTCTTGCCTGGTAGCCTTGGAGGCTGATACCCATCTACTAGAATGGGGATGGCAGTCCAGTAGAAACCCATCTACTGGAATGGAGATCAAGTAAGTCCCTTATTTTTTTTCCATGTGACTTTTTCATTTCCTGCTTCTTTTGCCTCCTTCTCATCCCTTCTCCTACCATGCAGATAACTTCCCAGAACATATCAAGATCTTGTTATTCGTTGCCTTATCTCCTTCATCACTTCTGCTTATTGCCCTTTAACTTAGGCACTGGGTACAATTAGGCACTCTGTACAAAGACTGACTTTTTCACTGTGCCTGACCAGTTGCTAGCACGAAAGGACCCTGACTTCAGGGCTCCTGGTTTGCTGAAGATACATGTTTACAAAGGTTTATGCACAGGTTCAGCCAGCCATGTTGAGGTGTTTCTGAAACATTTAGCATCAGTTACCATCTTCCATTGCCAAGCCTGGATTTGAGCAGAGGTTTTTTACATGAGATGTGATGAAAAATGAGTTACGCCAATGTGAGGGTTAAAAGAGGCCAAAGATGTGGCAGGGAGCATGATTTAATAGTAATGTGGCAAAGCCAGGCCTTCTTTCCAAAATGCTGGATCCTGCCATCCCTAGTCACAGGCTCAGAAAACCAATGGTGAAGCCCAGGCTGCAGGAAGGAGGCCAAAACCTGTTGCTTCTGTTTCTGAGCTCCTGGTCAGCTTGGGCAGTGTGCATTTGAAAGCTGCACAATGTGCACAGAGAACAAACACTTAATCTGAGCCTTGCCAGTGTGAAACAAGCCTTCTTTGTTTCGTAAAAGTGCATTGGATCTCTCTAATGCATTGTTGAGGAAGACAAATGGACTACTCTCTGCCAACAGTGCAAGGATTAACCCAGGTGTCACATGAGATGCTTCCCGAAGGCTGTGAAGTATGACAGCTGGGATGACACTTACAGATCAAGCTGAGAATTAATTGTTTGAAATACAGATTAGAATTTGTATGGTTTTGAGGGGTTTCTGGCATTGCATTTACAAAGAAAATACTTCCTAGCACATAAGGTAGTCCATTGCCCTGGTAATGCTTACAGCTGCAGGCATTCTGGTTCCCCATGGACTGGCTGTGTGAGCCATGGGAGCACAGGGCTGAGACCTCAGCCAGCTTGTGGTAGCCCTCCCCCGAGAGGTGCCCTGGACAGGGCTTTCCTCGGTGGGGCTCACTCTGTCTGGGCTTCTGGACAGCACAAGCAGGCCAGGGCAGGAGGTGCTGCAAATCCCTGCAACCTTCTCAGCTCACAGAGCCACCTCGATGGACCCCAGGCAGAGCCACCACCATGGACATGGGCTGAGGGGTCTGGCCGGCAAGGGGATGAGGGAACACAACCACCCCTAAACTCCACTTCGAGACAGGGGAGAAACTGAGAGGTAGGAAACATCTGCCATCGTTTTTCGATGGCATCACTGATTTTCTCGCTGGCTGCACACCGCGAATTCCTCTTGGGCCAGTGGCTGCCATCAGATACGCCAAGGGGAGAGTTTAGCCACTGGTCCCATAGAAGGGAAGGGCTTCAAACAACAACTAAGGTAATTGAAAAATGAAGGTATTATAAACAAGCCCTTGCCAAAAAAAATTAGGAGAATGTTTTCAAAAGTTAAAAGTATCTCCATTGTATGAAATTGCTAACTTCAAAAAAAAAAAAAAGGCTGGTCAAACTGCAGAGCACACCCCTTTAAATCTACATAATTATAAATTCTGAAACAAGTTTTATGAGCGTTATAAGGAACCCAGTTAATGTGAGTCCCATGCTGACCGCTGTTCGAAAGCTACCACTGCCCAGAGGATGTCTCCAGGGGCCAGGTACTGTCCCTTATGCTACACAGTGTTACCTCCTTCTTGCTTGTTTTTTCCTCTAAAAGCAATACTGGCAAATCTTGTAACCGATATCAAAGCCCACTCAAATCAGTAGACATCATGGGTGTTTAGCGGGCTTGAGGACTGAAGATGCCACCAAATATTTTAACTGTTTCTTTTAATGTAAGGTAGCAAACACAAATATTGTACTGTATTTTAAGGCACTGTAGGAAAAAAATATATAATGATAACTAATTCATTTTCTTTAGTGTACTGGAGGGGCTTAGACAAAAATCTAACGACACACTGAAAAAGGAATCCAGCAAGCAGGTAAGAGCATTTGGTAAAAGCATGGTGAGATGCATATGCGTAGCAGGTTAGGCACAGCCTAGAGGTCAGACAGAGCCTAGGTCTGAATTACTGTTTTGGATACACCAGTGTCAGCAGATGTTCCTTATAGCAAGGTGTTTGTCTGTGACCCAGTTTCTGTGAGGTTTGGGAACAATATTAATCAATGCGGGTAATAATCTGGAAGTCGTTCAGAGCCAAGGGGTAATACAGTGGTCTTCACTGTGCAAATCTTCAGCTGGAAGCCATGCAGTATGTTTTTGCATCCAGTGCAAAAACAGTCCCTAAAGGGCCACAGGCATTCAATTTTTAATTCAGTAAGTGACCTGCTGCTACACTGTTCTCAGCTGGCTTCCTTGTTAAGTCCATTGCTGGCCAGATAAAACACTGTAGGACGTGCTGGAGTCCCCTCTAGGTGATGGTGTCATTGTAACTCTGACTTTATGCAGCTGCCATAAGAACACTCAGATGCCTCATCCTTGGAAGACACTTTAAAATCAGGCCCAAAACCACAGGAACTCAAGTCTGGTGCACAGCACTGGTTAGAATACCCTTTCCCTGCTGATGGGCTCCTTAAAAAGCTGTTGTAAAGTGTTTCCTCCAATAGCCCAAGACTGCGGGGGTCACTAAAAACACATCAGTCACCCTAACAGTTGACCTAATTTCCTTTCATCTTCCAAAGAATTGTCCCTGAGGCTAGTGAAAGGGTAGAACAGATGTTTTGCAGCTCTGGGAGAAGCTCATTTCAGTGATGGCACAGGGGAGATCCTCCTGGACGAGGTGCGATGCCAAGGGGGTGAAGCTTTCCTCCGGCAGTGCTCCCATATCTCACCTTTCATCAATGACAAAAGGTGTCATCTGTGCAGAGATCTTCTTGTTTATGGACACCAGTCATCAATGGCATGTTATACCCATCTGCTGGGCTGAGATTCTGGTGTTCAGCAAAAGGGAACTTAACTACCAAAATTATTGCCAAGCTCTTCCCAAACACCCCAAACCATTCCCCCACATCTCAGTAAATACTGCTTAAGAGAGTATTATAATCCCCATTTCAGCCTTCACACTCTAAATCTTCAAATAATAAACTGCAAGGAGCAGGACAGTTAAGTTTTGGGTTTTTGATGGAGTATAATGCTCCTCAGAGGTTTATCAATCTTGCCATTCCCATTGTTTCCTAACTAAAAAACGAATTCAACTGATTGTTCGTAAGAATCATACACTAACTAGAAAATTCCTTACGTGCTGTAGAAAAACCTCTTTCACGAGACATATTACTGCATTTGCAAAATACATGCTACCATGCTACTATGTATTTTAAAAATGTAAATAACTTTATAAAGACAAAATCACTGAGAGTTGGGTTCTGGTTTTTCTTTTTTTTTTTTTTCTAGCAGTGTGGTAAATAGATTTCTGTTCATTTTGTTTAGTGCAAGTTATCTCTTTTCTTTCTTTTTTTTTTCCAGCTTCTTTGCAGTCTGAAATTCCCAGTAATTTTCATCTCATATAAATCTTTATAGATTTTACTGTGGAAGCGCATTTCGCCTAATATAGTCATTTAGTACCAGTATACGGTTTATAAAGATCAATAATTGTAAATTCTTTTGTCACAATAAGATTTTAATCTATGGATCGCAAACATTTCAGAATATGCATCCCTATGAGATTTCAATTATATCATGTGTTATTTCCAACCTTTTGTGTTAGGAATATGCCATATCTTTAAGTTTTTAGTAAATTCATGTCATTTTCAGCCAATCTCTTGTCTTTGATTATCAGAAGTTCTTATCCTTGTCTGAAATTTGCAACAGCCAACTAAAAATCTGGCAATATGGAAATACCACTGATAAACAGCACTGCCTTTTTTGGCCTTCCAAAGACTCATCCCGGAGGCTCGTGAGTGGGAGGAACAGATGTGGGGGCCATTTTGAAGTCCATCACCAGGGCAGCTATGGCACTAGCTGTGATGACTCCCAGGACCTGAAGGATGCCCAGGTTATCTGCAGCCAGCTGGGGTGTGGTAGGGCACTTTCTGCCCCAGAAATGCCAATTTTAGTCAAGGCTGAGGAGAGATCCTTCTTGACAATGTGCAGGGCAAAGGGAACGGGGCTTACATCTGGGAGTGCCCCAGAGGAGATTTGTACACAACTGTGTACACTTGGAAGGCACCAGCCCCATCTGCTTGAGTGAATTTTATATAAGTCTGACTTTGCAGATCAGACCTCAAGCTACATGCCAGCATAACAACCACTGCTGCAGAAGCCTACTGCTTTATTCCTCCTGTACTGAACCTTTCTTCACCCCATACTCAATGCTCCGTTGCTCACCTGGCTCACAGCTTGGCAGTGGAGTGGTGCAAAGTCACCACCAGCCAAAGCATGGGCGAGAGCCCTGCTATGTACACCCCATAGATATTTCAGTCTAGATTAGAAATGAAACAGCCAAAAGTCTTGCCGTGAAAACTGAATAAAACAGTCCAAGAAAATTACCAGGTGAAGAAAAATTGCTCAGTCAATATCACCTAATATTTCCTACTCCCTCCATCACATGGAGGTTCCTTTGATCCTTGGTTATCTTGCAACCAGCACATCAGCAGATGGAGCCATCCCAGGGACAAATGCCTGTGCAGATGCAGAGGGCAGGTCCAGACTGATTTTTGAGTAACCTGGCACAGCATGTCTTCAAAAATTTGAACACGGAGGTGTGGTTGTGCTAAAGGGGAAATGAACAGTAGCCCCATGCAGTCACTGGGAGCAACAGCCTGCTTGGACATTGATAAACTGAACTCTTTGTACAGCAATCTGCCCTCATCCCTTACATGTTAATAGTAATAATATCACTTATACTGCACTGAACTGTACGTATTAACCACAGGCCTACAAGAAAATTAGTACCCTGATTTTATTGTACACTATGAGACACCCTTGGATTTGATGTGGGAGCCACTGATGTCCTTCAGGGAATAGCCTAGAACCAGCTTTTCCCTTTTCACTGCAGGCTGCCTGAGTTTCCTCACTCACCTGAGTCTTCTGAAAGCCAGCAAGCAATCATTAAAAGAGAAACATTGGACACCACTGATCTTTCTTTTTCTCGCAGTATTTCTAACTTCTAGTAACATTTCTTCTATAGTACTCAAACCTTACCAAATCAAATCCCTTGTTTTTATTTTGATTACCTTGGGTTTTTTATCTAGAGACTACACAGTTTCATTTATACACTTTTTTTTATCACTAACAATTTAAAAATTCATATTTTGCCCTACAGTCATAAGCTGATATATTTCAGAACTGGTCCGACTTCTGCTGTAGATCTGTGTAACAATCCTGACACAAAGTGCATGAATCTGTTTCTTACTGTTTCAGCGACACTCTCAGCACAACGTGCAATATCACATTTCCTTGGTAGATGCAGTTGTTACCGCAGTGACTGAAAACTCTGCCTGGAAGTGACCTACTCTTTTCATTCACAGTTTATATAGGGTCTGAAGTGACAGGTAAGCTTCTTAAATTTGTGTCTCTGCCTTTAATATCAACATGTTTTCATGATTTAGAGCTGAATTTGTACCGTTAAAAACACTCACAGATTTTAACTGAGAAGTCTGGACATTGCTCTCTTCATGCTGGATGTGACTTCCCTGTAAAATAATGCAGCATCGTAGCCCAGGCACCAGACAGATGACCAGCTTTTCTATTACGATGGTGCTTAACAGAGAGTAATGTCAAGAGCTTCCCCAAATTACAACCATCTAAATGTTAAGTCGGGATAAACTAGGCTTGACTTTGTATATATGAATTACATGAAAGTCCACATCTAACGTTTACTCAGGGCAGTGCTGCTGTCTTGTAGGTGTGGACTTCAGGAGCTTGGCCTTGCCCCAGAGACCCTGAAAAGCAGGAGCATCTAAGGTTGAAAATGCATCTTCATACATAACTAGCAAATGGCATAGAGGTCTCTTCTAACCCACTTTGTACCACCTTAATTCCTCGTTAGCAAAATATACCTTTCACAGTAAGTGTCAGCTCAGACTATGAAGTGCAGCAGTACAGGCGGAGAGCCAGCTAGACCGACAACAGCGCTGCAGGAAAGGATCTGGGGTGGACAAGTTGACCATGAGCCATCAATGTGCCCTTTGAGTATTGCTAGCGGGTCAACACAGGTGATCTTTCCCCTCTACTCAGCACTGGGGAGACACATCTGTAACACTGCGTCCAGTACAGGAGTGTGGGTTCCCGTACAAGAGAGGCAAGGGCATCCTGGAGCAAGTCCAGCAAAGGGTCATCAAGATGTTCAGGGGGTTGGAATACAAGATGTACAAGGAGATGCTGGTGGACTCAGATTTGGTCAGTCTTAAGAGTGTGAAGGGGAGATGATATTGCCATCTGCAGTCACCTGCTGGGAAGGTACAGAGAAGATGAAGCCAGTCTCTTCTCAGAGGTGCACAGCAACAGGATAAGACTCAATAGGCACAAGTCAGACCTCAGGAAATTCCACCTAGATATAAAGGAAAATAATTTTTTACCATGAGGTTGTCATACACAGAAACAGGAACCCATAGAAGCTGTGGGATCTCCATCTCTGGAGGCATTCAATGCTCTCACAGATGTGAAGCAGACCAACCTGCTCTAGACCTGCTTCAAGCAGGGGTGGGACCACAGACCTCTGGAGGTCCCTTCCAACCTGCATAAGTCTCTGATTCTGTCATTCTATGAAGTGCCCAGGTTCAGGAAAACTCTTTTTTCTTTCAAAGAAATGTCAGTGACTTTGGTGAACAGATAGAACCAATCTGAAGGGCGTGTTGGAATATTTTACAGAGGAACCTGGGGGACCATTTGTGATGATTTCTGGGATGTAAGTGATACAGAAGTTGTCTGCAGTCAGAAGGTTTGAGGACACGTTCTATCATCTTCAGGAGATGCCATCTTTACTCACAGTCCAAGAAGCATTGTCACGGATGATGTGCAGTGCAGAGGGAATGAAAACCATTTGTGGCAATGTTCTCCCAGAGAGTGGTGCAGAGAGAAGTGTGACAGCCGCCACGCTGCCAGTGTCATTTGCTCGTGTACACGCTAATATCTTAGCTTTATCAAGAAGAGTCACAATTAAATTTTATTTTTTTTCAAATGGAAAAGTACTCCCCTGAACTAGAAAACCCTTTTCTCCACAGCATTATGGCTCTTTTGCCAGCAGCAAGGCTCTTTCCCACACAGAGAATTTCCCTCTTTCTTTTTTTTAGTCAATATTTGACTTTGCAAACTTTCATCCAGCGAAGACTCAAAAACTTTCAGAGCATTTTAACCAGTGTCATTCAGAGTCCATCCAATACTTTTACACAACCATCACATTATTTTAATCACCTGTAATCTGTATTAACCAATTCTGTTTGCTTATTACCAAGATTAGGGAGGAGCACCAAAAAGCAAACCCAAGGCACATTCTGCCCTTACAGAACTAACAAGCTTTCACACAGGAGACTTTTCATGAACTTAAGGTCGTAATTCCACATGCCACACCTTGACAAAGCTTCCATTGAATGCCTGCAGATTATTTATTTGAGTGAGATAATCAGGATAAACCAAATCCAAAGATTTAGAGTCACGACTCTTTTGCAGCCCAGGGGGCAGGGAACAACGGGAAAGAACCAGTGCTGTGCCAGATCTCTCTGAAGAAGGAAGTGCCATGCGCAGACTTCTGGCAGTTCTAGCTCCTTACCCAAATTTAACCCTGGCAACTTTTTTTAATATCCGTCAGATAGTAAAGAGGCTGCAAAGTCTTATGCTGTTCTCCATTGACTTTCAAGCTGCTAGCAAGGAAAGTCAGCTCATAATCTCAGGTCTCATCATTTGTGTCACCTTCAGAATACACGTATTGCAAAGAGCTTAATTAGCCAGTTGTTGAACACTTTCTGAAACAAAAATAGGTTTTGTGAAGAAAGGTGCAGTATTACCATAGAATCATAGAATACCTTGAGTTGGAAGGGACCCACAAGGATCGTCCAATCCGATGTCCTGCTCCTCGCAGGACTACCTACAACCAAACATATGAGCATCGTCCAGATGCTCCTTGAACCTCTGACAGGCTTGGTGCCATGACCACCTCCATGGAGACCCTGTTTCAGTGACCAACTACCCGCTTAGTGAAGAACCTGTTCTAAAACTACAATTAATTTTACAAAAATTGTGATTGCTATAATGTGTATTTTGTCTGTTTCCTCATCTCACAGCTTCAATGGGAACTGAACTACCTGGCAATTTCAATTTCATATTTATTAAACCATTTCTATCTTCAATAAATTTTCCCTAGCAGAAGGAACTTCCTGTTTAAATTATTACCAATCTACATCTTGTTTCATTTCTTCGGTATTTTACGTACAATAACTTCTTAAAATATAGTATATTTTGACCACGATGAAAGCAGTAATATTGACTTACATAGTTTTCATGAGGCTAACCATGTGTATTTAATCTTTAAGGAGAATTAACAAGTGAAACTGAAATTTATATCTGGTTTGCAAAAGTACTGAAAGGATGGGAGTTTTTGTGTGTGAAAAACTTTTTCACTGGACCAGGTTGCTAAAAGTCCAGTCTTAAAAAAAAAAGGATAGAATAGTATTTTAATCGTTTTATCTGTTGGGTAGAGTTGCCTCACACAACCAAAAAAACATTAAGATTTTTTTTTCCCATTTTCTAATAAAACTCACAGGCCCTTAGGTGATATTAAAATTCAAGCAGAAAAGAGAATTTAGTTATAAGAAAGTCATGGTCACATTGTGTTGCTTTGGTTTGATTAACCTCATCTCTTGGTCACCCATGTCTTGATGAGTAAAACCTCGATCCTGCCTCTACTAATTTTAACACCTCATTGTTAATATATCAATAGATAAATAACCACGAATGTTTATCTAACATAGGCCATTTCTTTCATTACAATTAATCTCTTAACCACTACTCAGCTGGGAATGCAAACCTAATTTAGGTAACTGTGAACATCTGCCTGGCCCACACAGGGCATCTTTGGTTCAAACAGTGACCCAGGAAAAAACAGGTCATTGCAAATTGTCCCACAATGACGCTAGGCCTGCTGGCACTAAAGAAATTGCTCTCTCCACACTCTTTGCGGAGGAAGTGCCAGGAGAGAATCAAATAGCCACCATCATAGACTGAATCAGCTCCAGAACTACTCCAGAATTTTAACTTAGTGGTTTGGCAACCTACAAAGTTTTATTTCCTTCACTCTTCTCTTTCACAGAAGTGTCCATGAGGTTGATAAACAGTAGAAACAGATGTGAAGGTCGCTTCAAAGTCTATTACAAAGGAAGCTAGGGGACGGTCAGTGATGACCTCTGGGACAGAAATGCTGTGCAGATCATGTGCAGACAGGTGGGGTGTGGAAAAGCTGTCTGCACTGGGAAATGCACATTTCATTCCAGGATCAAGGAACATTTTCCTGGATTACTTGCAGTGCCATGGAAATGAATCCTACCTGTGGGAATGCTCTCATACAGGATGGTCAACACGTAACTGTGGGCACAGAGAAGATGCCAGTGTGCTTTGCTCGGGTATATTTGGCATGATTTTATTCATTTAAAATTGTGAATTGTGTAAATTGCAAATCTAATCATCAGCCTGAGATAAGGTTTATAGCAACAAAGCCAGCAGAGCTGTCAGGGTGCAACACAAGAGAAGCACGGTGAAGGCAGAAGTGAATCTAGAGCCTGATTGTCTCTTTCTGCTCTCCTCCACCCGCTTCAGAGGTGGTGACTGGGAGCAAGAACTGGTGTTGCGTGTTTAGGAAAGGTCTTCTGGTCTGGGATGCTCAGCATATGCTACTGGTGGCAAGTCTGCAACACTGACAGGAGTGTGGAAAGGAGATGTGTTATGTTTTGTGTAAGATACTGGAGGAGAAAGCAGCTCGGTAAACACTTCACACTTTGGGTTTCACAGGGGTGTTATCCTGTAAAAATTCTAAGGTAATCAGATACCACCAGCTATAACACAGGAATCCATATTTGTGTGCAAACTGAACTCTTCCCTTGTCTCTCCAGAATGTCTTTTTTAACTGGTTTTTGTTTTGTTCTGGTTTTTAACTTACAAGCCATGCCTAAAGAATAAACTCTTGCTCTGGCTTTTGAACACAAGCTAAAACCTTTCTCTTGATCAAGTCAGTAAAGACAGATTATAAGAAAGTAATTTAGTTTTAGAACAAATGAGACAATTTACTCACCACTTACAGAGAGCAGACTGAGGTACAAAGTTCTGACCAGTTGCCACTAGGTACCACAAAGGTGGTCTGTTGTACTGTTTGTTCTGCTGCTGGCAATTAACTAATTAACTTCTTCTGAAATACAACTGAAGCTGCTAAGCTAATAATTGTCATGTTGTTCTTACTTGCAGGTTTCTAATCCACAGCTTCTAGAAGAGACACGACATCTGGTGAGTGTTCACATTTCTTTAACTGATCATTCTAAGAACTGGGTATTTACTGGTAAGCACATTTTGCTTTTGTTTGATGCAGTGGGAAAAAGACAACATTTATTCAAAGAGAATGGAAAAGTGCTACGTTGTAGTTCATCAGATGATGTAGATGATTTTGGAGGACTCAAATGTTGTGAAACCATCTTAAAAAAGAGTGTGAGGTGTGCAATTCAGAATTATCACTGAATGAAAGTCAAACTCCCTCACCCTATCTCATTGCTTAGCAAATCACGTTGCGAGCAGATCTAAATTTTGGACACCCTTTCAGAAATTCATCACAGAAGAACAAAGTGTCCCTCACAGGTGCCTGCTTAGACTCTCTAGCAGTCATTCTCAGGGAACACAGCCCTCCTTAAAATGTTGTGCCACTCCAAAGATTCACTGAACCTGCACAGAACAAATGGCCATTTCCATCGTTCTTATAAAAATCTGGCCTCTGTATCTTATTGTTTAATCATGGTGCAAGTACAGCGTAGCATCAGAGGGGTGTTTGCCTGCTCCAAGTACCACGTCAGGCTGCATAAATGGCCCTTTTCTGCAGAATAGCATTTTCTCAAGTCTTGGCCTTTTTGCAATGCAGATCTGCAGGTGGCACAAGTGTAGGGTTCGACGCAGGGCAGTGTGCAATTTACCGCGGCTCCGTCGTTGCTAGAAATATCTCTGTGGCTGGAGAATGGCAGAAATCAATGTGAGGGACATGTTGAACTTTTTTACAAAGGACACTGCGGAACAGTCTGCGATGATTTCTGGGACGTTAGTGATGTTCAGGACATCTGCAGACAGCTTGGGTGTGGGCAGCTCAGCTCAGCACCAGGAGCTGCTGAGTTTGGGGAAGGTTTGGAGTTATTTTCCCAAGTGATGTGTGGTGCTGAGGATATGAAGCTTATGTGGGGCAGTGCTCCCACAATGGATAGTCAAGACATAACTGTGGCCACAATGAAGATGTTGATGCTATCTGTTCAGGTACTTGCTGCTTTATTTTATTCATTTCAAGAATTTCCCATAAGATGCATTTCAGAGTACAGCTTAAAAATCACTAGGAGTTGAGCCCATGATGCAAAATAATTTCCTGCTACACTTCTGTGGACTACCTGAGACCTAAAAAACAAATCTCATACCTGTTTGCCAGCTCAACTCCTCACTTTTCTCTGTGGTTGTTCTTACAGGATCTGAAGAATAAACAGAGGAGATGAAGATGTACATTACCTTTAAGCCTAGTAAATTGCTGAGGAATCTACGAGAAATCTCAGCAGGTGCTTTCACCTGACTGATCCTCAGTCTCCATGAGATCCGGATTTCTCAGCGAGGAATGACAAGGAAAGCCTCTTTGAAATGAATGTTTTTCTATAAAAAACTCCAAGTCTCAGTGATTTCATCTGCTAATTACCTGAGATTCACCAGGCTGACTATTTTGCGTCTTCTGTTCTTGACCTTTAGTTCAAGTAGCAGAATACAAACTGTTTCTGTTCTCTTGCCTCGACAGCCTCCACTTGGATTGATGTACCCAGTAAGAAAAACTGAGACAAACTTTGTTAACTTGACTGACACAGGATTCCACAATCTGGAATCAGAAAGGGGAAGCCAGGTGTCCTCCATTGCAGACATCTACTCAGTCCACTTTACACCATAAGTCTCCTCAGAGAAGTAGTGTTGCTGTTATCCTCCTGTCACCCCATGTCTTTTTACCTCAGCTAACAGTGCTGTTTGTTCACATCAAAACACTCTTTAGAAAATAGTGTCTTTATATGATCCATTTAGCAATAAATCTGTCCTGCCATAATCTCGCTTTATATGCATTCTGTTAGAAAACTATCGGTCTTGGGCTTTAATTCTCTCCTCATGCTTGGAAACAATCAGGTATTCAAATCAACTGAAAATAAGCCTGATTATAAGCAGATTGATCCAGAGGAAACATTCTCATGACTAGAGATTCAGCACAATTCACGCTAATACATGGAGGTAGGATAGTCAGAAATGTTTTCCATGCATACCTAAGGCACCCGTATTGACTGACATGGATACAAGCAGATGTGGTCACAAATAAGTAATAAATGCTCCCACTGCATAACATTGCTTACTGTGCATCCTTCTTTTTTCCATACCAATTCTCTAACTGCATTAGTTGCCCAAAATTTCACACTGAAATGGGATATCTGCTTTTTCCTGTGGTTCCTGTGGAGAGCACACTCGTGCCTTGCCAAGCCCTCACCCTGTCACCACCACCCAGCGCCGGGGCAGACAGGCACACAGGGCAGGAGAAGGAGCCACTCCAAGCTGTCCCACCGAAGCACTCCTTGCTCCTGTACAGCTCCCATTCCTACCACGTGTGTGTTTGCACAGCCTTACACGTGCAAGCCTGCACTGTGGAAAATATCAGTGTACAGGGAAAAAAGATCTACACACCTCTTTATGTGCACTTTTTTCCTCTTACATACGAGCCACTGAGGACTCACACAGGGAAGAAAGTTTTCCTAATTAATTGATGTGTTTAGCCTGATTGTTTCTTGTTGTTTATTTTCTCTACCGATTCATCTTCCCTATTTTGATAATTATTCATTTCATCATCTTTTATTAGTAAGCAATAAAACAAAGCTAGGTCAGCATCAGTTCCATTTATCATTATTATTTCCAGTAAATGTGTATCAGGATTTGATGGAGCTTTGCACCTACATCTAGTACATTCAGTAACAGCTATCTTATGAATCAAGACCCAGAGTACTACTGCATTTATTTCCTGAGGAAACTCAAAGAGCCAGACCCCTTCTCTTAGCTCTCTCGGAGGTGCCACTGAGGCTGATGGACAGTGGGAACCATGCAAGGGCCCTGCTGAAGTCCCTCACTAGGAGTCTAAAATGACATAAAAAATCCTTCAGTTTTCTGCAGGCACAGTTCCCAGTGTTTTCTCCAGAGAAGCATTTGTGAATTTCCCTTGTCAATTTTTTTCCTTAATTGAATACTATTCATGAGGACTATCAAAAGAATTGAATAAATTTAAATCAGTGGAAACACTGGCTCACAGTACTCCTCTCTGCTCTTCTGTGATTTGAGCTTTGATGACTTTAATTTGTGAGTTGATGAGGTTGGGGTTTGGTCACTTATGTGCTGGGTTTTGTGTTGTGTCTGTGCACTTTTTTTAATCAGTAAGGTATTGATTTTCCATATTTGGAGATGATTGAATCAAAATCCTCAGAAGTTGTTATGGTCTCTCCAAACTCTCAGGAGATAAAGGTCTAAAGAGAAATGTAGCTTTCATAAATGAATCTTCTTTCTTGCAGGAATCAGACTTTGACAGAGTTAGCATTTGTTTAGACAGTGTGCTTCAACCCCCATTTCTTTGATTGCGTTGATTCTACTGTCAAAATCTACTTAAAAGACATCTAAAGGCAGTATTGGGCACAGCTCACTCCCTGGCACCCCCAATGCCCAAGAAGGCCACTTCCATTTTTGTAATAACAAATGCTCAGAGGGTGCTGGGGACAGTCAATGGCACCGGTGGTACTCTGCGTGACCCTTACACAGGGTACTTCCTGAGACTGAAGGGATTTGCTAGAAGCTGAGAAAACCTCTTTATTAAGACTATACCACTGTCCACATGAAAACGAAAAGCAGGAAAAGCTGCAGGAACGCAGCACACGCCAAGATAAGCAACCTGTGTTGATACAAAGCCTTAGCTGGGTAACAGGATGAAATGACCTGTCCTACTCTGCACGGAGCCAAGATCACCAGTACCCATTTACATTGGCACAGCTCTCTCTCTGACAAAGATTTTCCCTCGCAGGATTCACAGGGGTGGCCTGGGGCTTCCAGGGGCTTGACGGTGACTTCCTTATCCCAAGGCAATCCTCCCATGGGACTGGGAAGCCTGACCCAGCTCTCAATACCCAGCTTTGTCCACCAAAGACGGCTTCACAAGTCAAGCTTCCTCTTTGCTTTAGCAACAAGTTCATCATAAACACGGGAAACCTGTTTGAAGGTTACGTTATCGGGGATATGATTTACCTCACCTGCTTTGCCCTTTTCTCTGTACATTCTTCAGTGTTCAGAAACACCTTTCACTTCAGAATTTATCAGGGTCGAGTTTAGTGGAATGGCTGGCAGGGAGAAAACTTGAAAAAAGAACACCTTGAAAGAATATGCCTCTTAATTATAATTAAAAATATTCAATTATAATTGAGAATGTGTATAATTATTTAATTATAATTGAGAATGTGTCTGGACAGCTAAGCAACAAATACTGGGGCACTACACAGCTTCATACAGATGTCATGGGTAACAGCAGCAGCGAATATACAGCAGCATGAGTCTTAATAGGAGTAAGAAACCAGACACATACCCAGGGTCTCCAACCCTCAGCAGAATATTGCATTTCCAAACGCAGACCATACCACAAAGCTCTACAACAGCTATTCAACATCCTTTGTGGCACGCCCTCTGCACCCAGGCCTGCAGAGATAGGTGTGTACACAGGACTATGACTGCTGTTATCAGATAACTCTGCTGTCCCTGAGGCGGCAGGGACCAGGGCTGGGAAAAGTAGGAAAAAGGCAATGTTTGGCTCCTCTGCTTGCTCACTTTTTCTTGTGCATCTTTTCCACCTTGCCGCTCTTTGGCAACATACTATTTCACTCCCATGTTTTTTCCAGGTGGTTTTCAAAATAGAAAAAATAAGGAACCTTCACTTACACGTACATCTTGAAGGCCTCAAAAGAGGTTGAAGTTGGTTCTTCTTTGCTTTTCAAAACAAAAGGTAAAACTGGTGAAACAAAGCATGAGATTTCTTCTGAAATCAATGTTTTGGCTTGTCTTTCTATTTAAATAGATCATTTTTCATCATGCTTCAGAAGACGCTATTTTTTAAACAGCTAAGCAGGTCCTTACCAAAGGTATTTCATGACCTAAGAGGACTATTTCCCATGTCTCCCCAGGTCAGCTCTGAAGGGTCAGATGAGTCAACTTGCGTGGGGATCCAGGTTTCGGCATGCTGGTCCCTCAGCCCCACCAGCTGAGAGTTGCCAGGGCTGTTTCTGTCTGGCACTGCAGACACCTTCGCTACGGTAGGGCACTAGACATGGCCATTACCAGACTGTTGGGAACGTGATGGGTTTATCAAAAACCAGGATTTTTTGCATAAAAAGTCTTCTCAAAAGTGCAGTAAGTATATTTAAAAAAATAACAAATGCCTTACTATAGCATGGGGAAAAGTGCACCATTTTGCGAGTTCACACATATCAGTCATTTCTTTTTTTCAGTGAAGATGAAATACAAATAAATATTTGTACAAGTAATACATGTAGAGAGAAAGGCAGTCAGCCCTAGTTTACTCCTTCAAAGATACTTCAGTGAAATCCTTTACAAATATTAGATATGCGAGCTATCAGGTATCATGGCTTATAACCTCTTTAAGTGACAACCAGTGAAGAGCTGCAAGGGAAGATGAAATTAGATGGATGCCTGAGGTGGGCCAGAGTTTCTCCTGATCTCCGTTTGGGCAGAGACGGATCCTCCAGCCTCGGCAGGAGACAGGTGAGGAATGGAAACAACTGTCCTGCTGTTTGTAGCTGTCTCTTTTTCTCACGTCTATTTTCACCTCTGCTTACTTTTAAAGGTATTTGTTGAAGTGGAGGCCTCTTTATGGACCTCCCAAAGCACGGCGTTGCCAGACCACCTCACGGGGACGCGCTCGCTCCCCAAGGACAGTGCCTCGCTGCCCTCCAGTGGCAAGAGCCTCCAGAACAGCAGCTTTCCCGTTGCTTTTAGCCCTTAAACTGTGTTAGACCCACATCCTTATGGGAATTATAACACTAATTTTCCAAGAAAATCAGATGATGAAATGCCTTTGGTGAGCTTACTTTTGTTTGCAAATGCTGGAGAAGTTGCCCGGTCAGAGCTGCAGAGCAGTGTGACTTCGTGGAGGACTTGCCCTTTAGCAGAAGGTGTCGTATGGAGAATACGTCACATATACAAACATACATACTGCTGTGTATGCATACACGTACCCCTGACTACATACCCCTGACTTTATGTATGCTACTTCCCCAATATTCATATGTTGTATTTCACAATACAAAACATGTTTCACTACAGACAAACACTTTGTTTTCTACAAGCAAATTTCGATAGATTTCTTTAAGGAGATGTTCTGGGAAACAGCTTTGCTATTGCAAGGCCACAAAGGTCAGCCCTACTGTCATCACAGCTGGTTCCTGCCACACGGGATTAGTTTGCTTGCTTAGCTCTGGACTGAAGATTTATCACCTCCTTTCTGATGGCACCTTCAATGTCCTTGACGGAAGCTGCAATGTTTAACATGGTGGCCGGTCGTTCTTTGCCATCTATCACTACAGATTAGCTGTACAAACCTTCTGCCCCTGCTAGCATTTGTACCTACCACCATTACTTCTTCGATGTGGTGTGAAATAGCCTAAGGTGAGACCCAGCCTCAAGAGGTAAGAGTAGGGCAGTGGAGTCCTCAGCCCTCTGCATGTCCACAGGGACTAACGGGTTCTCTGGGACCTGTTTTATAAAAGAGACTGAGGAATGGTGAAAATGCAAATATTGATGCTTCTTCATAGTCCAGGTATTTTCATTGAGCCATGTTCCTCATATTTTCCTACCCCTATACTGAGGCCCCAAATAGAGGTGCACTGAAATGCCACTGATTAAGAGCTTAGTTTATAAACAGATTAGATGTCTGCACTAGGTAATGTGAGTTATGTCCCCAGTTTCCATTAACACCCATGCTCCATCTGCATAGATTTCTTGGACAAGCAGCTTTACTGCTGAGCACGCTGTTTGGCTGAGTCACCAGACTGACACATCAGCTATTTCTACAGGACTCTACATTTCCTAGAGAGAATATTGTTGAAAGTCCAGCAGCAGCCAAAGAAGAAATAGGTTCATTGTAAGAGGGATCTGAAATGCACTGCAATGACACATGCGTATCAGACAGCTGTGCCTTCTGTGTGACATTATTCAGATCCAAACCTTAAAATCCAGAGCACTTAGATCTGGGTCAAATCACAAGATAAGTTTGTTTGTCATTGTTTGGAGAATAAAGTCTTAATGAGATTTCAATTGGAGTTTTGGACTGTTTCTAAAATTTCTTTTTCACTCAGAAGTGAAAAATATTTGTATAAAATAGCTTAACTGCTGCCAGGAAAGACAACTGGTCTTGCCCCTCTGCTTTTACATACAGGTTCCATGACTTGCACAGTTTCAGCTTAATTTAGCACCCCCTGGCCCCATCTCGCTCCATTTCCTTGGCTGCTATAGTATAGCCCTACTTATTTACCCCCAGACCAGTTCTTCTTACCCAACCATACCACGGCCAACTTCTCTTACAGCCGTTATATTGGTCTGTAGGCTGCAAGTGAGATAAAGTAACTGCAGATCTGAAACATACTGGAGGAACCTAGTCCCAGGTTAAAGAGGAGTCAGAGAAATATGAAGAAGCATAGAAACTGCTTCTTAGAGGAGTAATCTGTAGCAGACAGAGAGAATTTGGTTGAGACTTCCCTGACATTGTAGGATGCTAACCTTCTTTTGGCACTATTCTCATACGATTTTAATCTGATTTAGTATGGTTCTAAATTGGAAACTGACTTAACTGGTGGTACAACCTCATCTCCAAAAGTAAACCACTGCTTCCTGGAACAAGCACATCATCATCACATGGCCACAAAGGTGCCTGGGGAGTGTTTGGGAAGGTCTCGGTAGCCAGTCCGGAACAGCACTGAGATCTGGATCTACTTATCCGGATGTCTGGATATACCCTGTGAAATGAAAATATTCAGTAAATCACTTCCTTGGCATTGATCTGGAAGCTGAGGAAGAAAGATCAAATTTCAGAGCACACATCTTTGGTGTAGACCAGAACTCCTTCAGTATAAATTCTGAAACTGCATTGGGTTAGGACAGACAACCGCAATGAAAATGAACCTTCAAGTGAGACTCACCTGGCTGCTTCTGTTAAGTCCTACTCTTCTATTTGAAGCAGGTACTGTGTCTAAAATTTTTTCATGCTTGCAGGGAAACATTACAGACAGAATCAGTTACTAACATAGACGGGCTTGCTGGGAAAGAGTGGCAAAGAGCATCCTAGGATACTGCTAACAAGATATGTACGATAAAATTAATGGTTTAATTTGTCCTCTAATTCAAAGATTCATATCAAAGTCATAGGTTACATTTCAAAATATAACCTGTGAAGGTTGTAGGCTGAAAAAGGCTGAAGAATATTTTCTTTGTATCTCTTCTGTGAGGGGAATAGTTCAGGGAAGCGAAAGAGAGAAAAAGAAACACAGAGCAGCCTGCCAGACCCAGGCGAAAATATACCTTACTGCAGTGACATATTCCTTCAAACTTTAAACAACAGTAACCTCAAACCCTCCTTATAATCTTGCTAGCTTGAATGAGACACTTTGATCTTCTATTATCAGCATGGGCACCATGAATAAAGACTTGTCCATCCCTTATAAAAAGAGATAATTTCATAGAGTGTAGATTAAAATGTTGGCTGTATCGAGTTATTTATAAGACAAGAACAAAGGCAGACCAGAGGGAAGTCCAGCATCGAAGAGGACTAAGCTGCGTTTCAAGAAGCTGGTCAAATCCCAGAACCCCAGCAACCCTATAGTCTTTGTTCTGATTCAATAGGTTCACTTTTGTCTTTGATTTGACCTTGTATAGAATGGATTAACTTTGAATGGAAAAATCACTAAGGATCCTGTCTTGGAAACAAAAGACTTTAGTATCCCTACAGTAAAAGTCTGTTAAAGTGAGTGTCTGAAGATCAAATACCAATTTGAAAAAAAGAAAAAGAATCTCCAAATGAAATTTCTCCTGATTTTAGTGATTGAAACCAGCACAGCTCTTCAGAGCATGCTAATTCTGAAATAGCAAGGATATTATTTTTAAAAGCTACCATTTGAAAACATTGCTTTTACCTTTGACTGCCTAAATCCTTTTTTCTTTCACTGAATATAAGTTGGTTTTCAAAGGTATTTATGTGACTAAAACTGGAGATTATCAAAACCACACGATCAGACCACAGGCTTGTATTCTGGTTTGGAAGACCATTTCATCCGCTGGTATCTGAACCATGATGCCATGGTCTGGTCTAATCAAACATTTTTAAGTACTGTCAGCAGTATATAGCGTATTCTTCACTGCAGAGTTAGACAAAGTCAGGCTTCCCATGCAGACCTGAGCAGGCATTTGCAAAGAGAGTGGTTTAAGCTAAGGCGCTGGGCTGTCAGCCAAAACAACTGTCATAGTTAGCACAGACCAATGGTCCACAGCCTCCCCTGCTATCGTGGCAACCACATATGGCAAAGGCGAGTAACCTTTCAACTGTCCCAGGGAAACCTGGCAGAGCTCAACCCCCAGAAGCCCATGACTTCACTGGAGGGGAAGGATGTACACGAGGATTTCTGGGGTCGGATCCCTGTGCTCTTTGTGCTGCCATGAAATAAGGTCCTCTACAGTCTTCTTCCACTGAACTATGAGGGAATGAACGTGTCATTCCAGGTACAGGGAGGAACTGCAGAATTGCTTTGAAAATACACCATGTACCAACACTTACTGCATCTAACTCTATCAACACATAGCTAAATATAAACTATATCTATAACTGTGATATGTTACATCAATGCTAATATTCTTTCTTATCTGCCACAGCACGTGGTAGCTTGTGGAACTCACAGGAACTTGAAAACTCACTATGGAAAAAATTTTCAGATTGGATAACAGAGAAATTTAGACCCAAAGGTAAGAAGTTGAGACATGGTCCTGAGTGAGAACATACCTGGCACAGCTGCAGAGCTACACGAGCCAGCTCTGGGTGAGCTGGTTATCGCACCAGCACAGCTGACGATCACCTACGGTGATAGATCAGGTCCTGTACGCAGCAGAGCCATCTGGGCAGGGCTGGATTAACCATGCCGATTCGGGCTCCGCTGCTCAGCAACCTGCCCTGTACTGCTGTGCGCGCTGCAAGTGTTCCCCAGTAAGCCCCGGGTATGGGGACACAGAAAGATGGGACAGCCCATTCATTCACACATGGGGATGCAAGCTTAGACGTAAGAATTTTAGATATCCCAGGAATAAACAAATTGAGATGTTTTTCCAGCTGAACATGAGGAAGAACTTCTTCACTCTGAGGGTGATGGAGCCCTGGCCCAGGCTGCCCAGGGAGGTTGTGGAGTCTCCTTCTCTGGAGATATTCAAGACCCTTCTGGACAAGGTCTTATTCAGTGTGCTGTAGGTGACCCTGCTTCGGCAGGAGGGTTGGACTAGATGACCCACAGAGGTCCCTTCCAACCCCTACCATTCTGTGATTCTGTGATTCTGTGATTCTGTGATTCTGTTTACCAGTTAATTTCTGCTTTAGTTTCAGAAGATCCACAGCTGCGACTGGTATCTGGAGGGGACCAGTGCTCCGGGAGGGTTGAAGTTTACCATGAAGGCAAATGGGGCACAGTCTGTGATGATTTCTTCAGTCTGGTCAGTGGCAGTGTTGTATGCAGACAACTTGGCTGTGGTGAAGTTGTTACGGTCTTGGGATGGTCTTACTTTGGCCCTGGCAGTGGAGACATCCAGCTGGATGACGTGAAGTGTAAAGGAACCGAATCTTACCTTTGGGACTGTCAGCACGCCGGCTGGGGCACACATAACTGTGAACACAACGAGGATGTCAGCGTCATCTGTTCAGGTAAAAAAAAATAAAAATTAAAACGTTATGCACCCTTAAAAATCTCTTTGGATTTTCCTGTTGGCCATAAATGCAAGAAACTTCATAGTAGATCTTGGAAATGAGACTAGAGGTGAAATATGTGCGTGCAGAGGCTCCTTGTATTTAGTCTGGTCTGCGTGATCAAGGAATAAAAGGATGTCCTGGCCAAAATACCAAGATTGGTAGCAGCAAGCACTGAGTATGAAAACGGTGAGAACAAAGTAGTTCTGGACCACTTTAGTCAGCATCTGGTTACAAGCCATTCCCAAGATAAGAAAGGCAACCAGTTAAGAGGAGCTAGAAGCACATCCAGGTGTGCACTAGGCATGTCCGAATTGAAAATAAAAGTTAATACTCTTGTCATAAACATACCTGAAATCAAGATTGCATAGCTAGAAGCAGCCTATTTTGAAGCAATATAAATAACTGCACAATAAAAGTAAATTTTTGGGTTTTTTCGATGTTCACAGGAGTGGGAAGGTCTACTTTTGCACCGACAGGTAAGGCAGGGCTTTTGAGACGTAAGTTCATTAGCTCTTCATAGTGTCCCCAAATGCTCAGAGACTAATTTTTTACTCCAAAATCATGTGATTACAGCTCCTTGGCAGACAGTATTCTAGAAAGGTACATGTTCCGAATTACTACGTATCGCTCCAAATTACTACTTATTCATCCACTGTAACATTATTTCTGTTCTTTGGATCATAGGAACTGTATTTGCCACTCATCTACTACTAATTAGGGAAAACATAAGACAAATCTTAACACTCCAGGTCTAAGTTTCTGACTCCTGCTTTTCTTACTGTACCTGAAATAATCACAGCACCCTGGAAGCATAAAAGTACAGAGGTGTACGGACGTTACTCATGTTTCCTGGGATTTTTAAGTGTTGAGGTAATACTAATACTCTTCATAATGCACAGCCACAGAGGAATGGGCCCTAAATGTCAGGTTTTGATCATATATAGCCCAGAAGTGAAAGAATGGTTCCCAGAATCCTTTTTCCTCAAGACTGGAACCTGCAAAACCACACTGTAGTAGCCCTGAATTGTTGCTGCGTATTCCGCACGTGTATTTCTCCACTGATGGCCACACTGGCAAATGTCTCTGAAGTTGATTTGGAACTGCTGTTAATCAACAGAAATCTCACTTCCACTACCAGAAGTTAAGGTCTGGTGCATTAACCCAGTGCTGCACAACTGATGTTTAAATTATTCCACCAGTGTCTCAGTTCTCATGACCACTCTTACAGTTCTCTAACAGTTTATCTCCTCTAACTTCCAGCATCCTCAGAGGAGCCCCCAACTTCCCCTTCTGCATCAATAATTTCCACAGACAGCTTTGTTGTGACATCTGCCACAGAACCCTCGACTTCCGCTGTCACAGGCAAGGGAAAAAAGCAAACTGCAAATGTCATGTGTGGAAATTTTGGGTGATATATGTAATTTGTTTCGAGCAGACAGGAGGAACACTAGGGATTCAGTAAAAAAAAAAAAGTAAGAACTCTGCATGTAATTAGACTTGGAAGAGCCAATGGCCAACACCATCTTCATTTCCATAGGAAAATGTGGTTGGAGGGAAAATGGGCATGTGATTAAGTCTACCCGCATATACAGTTACCAAGACTGCATGTAGGTACGGTGAGATCTATACAGTTGGTTCATCTGAGGCACTCTTACCTGGATATTTTCTTCACCTTGAATCCTTTCAACAATCTTGCTTAATTTATCCTGGTTCTTAAGTTAGTGCAAAGGTAGAATGGAAGCAAGGTGTGTTTATACCCCGCTGAGATGTGCACCGGTTGCATCAGTCTCCCAAGTTCGCTTATAATTACTATGAAGTCCACTTACTATTTGGAAGGTGTTCTTCTGAGCCACTTTACAGAAAGTTAAGGTCCAGGGAAGTGACTTTCTTTTCCCTGAAATGATTTCACAGATCCTTGAAATGTCTTTTCTTTTACTTGGTGGTGTTTCTGTTTAATAACTTCTTTCCCCACCCCCTGGCCACCTCCACAGGTTCCTCCCCTGCACCCAGCTCAAGCCCAGCAGGAACTGAGATACCGTCTGCTCCAGTGACCTTGGAAAACCTTGCAGAAGGTGAGGCTTGCTCACACACTGAAAGTCACTTCCAACGCACAAGAAAAATGCCATTCTTATTTCCCCTAACAACGGCCTCTTTGCATCTTTCCATATGACTATTGCATCTCTAGTGGTAAAAGAACGCAGTCAGAAACAATACAAGTATCGACTGTCTTAATGATTAAATATTAAATCAAGGTGAATGCCTTTTTTTCAGCAAAAATAAAAGGCTATGCATTGACTCACTGTCCTGAAAAGCCCAAATGTACTTAATTTCATTAAGATTTCAGTTCACATGTTCAGTCCTAACTGCTGCCAATCTCTCTTCTTCTCTGCATTTCCTTGACTTTCTCTTGGCCTCAGTCAAGTCTTCTGTGTCCACTATTCTCCCGGAGGAAATTGTCACATCAGATCCCAAGACTCCAAACACATTTTATGAAGGTAAGAGCAGCCATTTTGCAAGTGCTACTTAAAACAAATATTCTGTTCATTTTGGTTTTTCAGCTGAATTAAGATGTGACCATGTAAATCCGTAAAATATTCAGATCAGACAACTATAAATTAAACATCTCTGTGAAGGAACAACCTCTTCACAACAGCTTCACTTTAAAAATATTAGGCTGTCAGGACATATCAGGAATATATGCATTTAATGACTAATACCTCTGAGCTTGTAGCTATACTACACTTAAAACTTTGTAAAGCAATAGTATCCAGATCACTGTGATTTTGTGTGTCCAAGATTCATAAAAACTCCAGAAACATTAAGGAGTACAGCCAGGCATTTGTGCTCCTCTCCCTCAGTTGGACCTCTGCCTCTCCAGTTATTTAGCAGACTGTAAACTCAACCTTTTACCAAGCTTGAGACTTAAAGCAAGTCGCTAACTCCTTAAATCACACTTGTGCTTTCAATTGCTACTTGCAACTGTTTAATTTCTCATCCTTGCAGCCCCCTCTGATAGCACATACGACTCCCTTTCTTCCACTGCCATCACAGAGGAAAGCAAGATATCAGAAATCCTGACTATGCCGCAGACAAGAAAAGGGCATTTACACAACATGCAGCCTGTTCAAAAAACGTGGTTAGAAGTTTTGGTTAGGAAGGGGCGTCAGTGGAGATGCCAAGAAATGTTGCAAATTCTCCACCTCTCAGCTAAGCTGATGTTTGTCTATGAACTTCATCTGCTAGAGGCAGTGCCCACCACAAGAGAAGCTGAATGGTGCAGAATTTGAACCACAGCATCTAAAGGAAATCATTACTTTTATTTTTATTTCTTTAAGAAGCATGACCCAGGAAAAAGCCAGTCAGTCTATGTTTCTCACCATTTTTAACATTACCTATCTGGATTCTAATCAATTTAAAATCTTCCAGGCTTGGGCTTTCTTACCAAGCCAGCCCAGCAGGCCCTGTGCTCACTCCTGAGGATTCCTCAGCTCAGACTCAGCCTCTCCCAACCTGTGGCCCAGGATGCTGCAGGCTTTGCCCAGCGAGCTGGGGGCGGAGAAGCTGGCTCTCCCTCCAGCCTCCCTCCCCTCTTTGGCACGGGTCCCACCTGCTAATGGTGATGCTCTGCAGGGCAAGGAGATCTGGCTGAGAATCACAGGAAAAACAGATGCTGCACTTCAGCGTCAGTCCTGACGGCCTCTCTCTCCCTTCTCCTATGTCTACTGCACCTCTGGGAGAAAGACTTTCGGTCGGATAAGCCAGGAATAGCTGTAATAAACATCTCCCTCTATAGAACAAGAACGCCCTTTGTATTTTTCACTGTTTAAACTTCTCAATAAAGTTGACCAAACATGCATGATGCAGCGTTGGGAAACCTATACCAATAAATGTTACTGCCAAGTTAAAACACTCATTTTCTATTTTTGCTTCTCACACTCCTTTGCTTTTCTCACTCCCGTTGAAAGAAGTCTGAAACTTTTTTGCAGAAGCACCTATTCCACCCACCACACTTACAGGAGATGATGGTACCTCAGCTCCAGAAATTCCTCCCATAGCTCTTGCAGGTGAGAACAGACACTATCCCGTAAAATCTATTAACAATAACGTTTAAGTTCAAAATAGATTCATACAATCACAGAGTCATAGAATGGTTTGGGTTGGAAGGGACGCTAAAGACTATCTTGTTCCAAACCCCCTGCCATGGGCAGGGACACCTTCCACTAGACCAGGTTGCTCAGTCCTACACTGGTAGGTTTACAATAACTGTAAAATGTTTAAGATCAGTCAACTGCTAATTAATCACCGCAGTGAAGAAAGAATTCAGCTTCTAAACCTTTCATTTCTACAATACTGGCTATCAAAGTTTGGGAGATGTGCAATAATGCACAATTTGGAGCTTTAAGCTGCTTGAGCTATTTGTATAATTTAGGTATCAGCAAAAGTGCCCAAATTTCAGTGCTTCTGTCCGGGAAGGGGAGAGCATCAGTGATTAAATCAGACTAGGACATCTTCACCTTAAAGATTCAATAATCTTTGACATTTCTTTCCCAGTCCTAAAGACAGAGATGCCACCCCCTGACACAGGACAGATTCTGGTTTTCTATACTTTCCCAATCCTCCATGTCAGACTCTCTCATCAAGGACATTGATGTTTCTCTCCAATAATGTATTTCCTCAGCCCTCTCACAGTCCCTTCAGTACTCCTGTATTCCTCCTTTGCATCCACTTCAATGAAGAGACTGAGGCAGTATCTACACCAGGAATCCTAAGCACAGCTTACAAAGACAAAGTTATATTGCAAAATCCATTCTGAGTCTATGTGAGCTAAGGGAAAGCTATACTGTATGGAAAATGTATGCAATGAAGTTTAATAATGAAGTTTTAATATAGAGGGCTAAGAACACATTGCTTCATTCTCCAGTAGCTAGGAATCTTAAAAATCTCAATTTTAAATATTTGTTTGTCATGGTATTATGTGGTGATGGAGACTCAGGTAGAAGTACAAGGAATAAGTCCATGTTTGTTCTCTGAAACAAAGCTTCCTGTATTTTCACACTTATCTAGCAAAATGACAAATCCAGATCATTTTAACCAAAAAAATTAATTCTGGTTCATATTCATGTTTGGTCATTATTGTGCATTGTTCCTATTGTTTTCTTCCCCAAAGATTCAACATCTTATTCTGACTTGATCGCACCTGCCCCAGGCACAGACAGCACTGAGCCATTAACAGCTCCAGCATCGCCGAGTGAAGGTAAGGAACAGTCAGACACAACCTGCGTGCCGTGCGTTGTTTGTGAGCAAGAATGTCCCGGTCCTGCATCACCACACAAGGCGCTGATTGGGGCTCAGAAAGTCCCTGAGATGCAAACCAGAGACAATCCTGGACGTACTTCATATGCTGGTCCCATTCATATATTCCTCCTTAGCACCACTTCGTGGTCCCCATTAGGGAGGGTAAATTAACTCCTACAGAGCTTGGGTCCAGGCCTTCTTCAGCGCTGATCATGCTGCAGCATGTGTGCATGTGTCCCACCTTTTCCCCATTCTCTTTGTTGGGGCTACTGTTATTCTGGCATCTATTCCATAAGACACTTAGCAGGTTTTTAATGAATGAGCTGTTTTAATGAATCTATGAAATAATTTCTTGGGTATTAAAAAATCTTAAAACCAGAATTTCACCAGATGAGGCCATTTTGCATCAGCCACTACTTGAGCTTCCTCTCCACCACATGCTGTCCTACCTACTCTTCTGACAAAGCAGAAATTGATAGCACCAGCAGGCTTTAAACTCCTATGCAAACCTGCACTGGGGGAGATGACCATGTGTACTTTGCCTCTGAACTTGACAGCTATTTTCCAGACACACAAATAAAATGAATTGGACGCTGTATTCAAAGCTCTTCTATCGATGGACATTTTCTGTAGTGTCCAGAGTTGCTCTTTTAGCTCTCTGAAGACTCTGGGGAGCAGAAGAACTGGTGGCCATCCTCTTTAGAGCCCTTTTCAGAATAGTGCAAGACACTTCCCGCATAAACTAAATTCATCTCTTTAAAGCTTTCCTCAGAGCTCATGATTTTCAAGCCTATTATATTCTTGATTCATTCATCCAAGCTCTCCCCATTATCTCTATCTTTCTTAAAGGCGCAATCACCGACTGAGCAGCTGAGGTTTCTTTAGCACCAAGGAGGATAAGTAGCTCCCATGTACCACTCTGAGAGCAAGGCTGAAACTGGACTAGCTCACTGTAGCGTTAAGATTACCAACTTCCAGTTTTTCTGTGGTCCTTCTGTGCCAGCTGTAAGGATGACTTTGCCTTTGTGTATTGGTTTTCTCGTTCCAGTGAGCAGCCCATTCCACCTGTCCTTTTTGAACTTCAGCTTGCTGATTTTTGACTTTTACTCAGTTGAATCCAGATCATTTTGAATTCTCATCTTGTCCTCCAGAGAGGGCACAGATCTTGCCTTTCCTGCTGCCATTCTATCTGTGCTGTTCTGGTTTCAGTGGCAAGGGCTGAGGATCTCCTCACAGTACGGTAGCTGTGGCTGCCTGTTTAACACCCAAACCATCTGTTCCTCTAAGATGTTGCATAACATGATCAACAATTACCAAGGCAACTGATAACTCCTCTCTTTACAACGTTTTTTTAACACTGCTCTTCTTCTGCAGCCCTGACTATGCTGTCAGAAGTTCAGAGCTGTGACTCCATGCCGGTGGTAGCAGCACTAGAAAGTTCAATACAGATTTGCTTGCTGCTCCACCCATTAATCTTATTTCAAACAATATTTTCATGTTCAAGAACTAGGATCCATCCACTCTAATCTCTGCAAATGTTGTCTTAGAAATTAACAGACAAGTCTTCAGCACAGCAAAGCAATTTCAACCTTTTTTCCTGGAGTCATTTCACTTTCAAAATGATAAAAATGAAAACTTTCCTGCTTTGACGAATATCTTACAGAGCTTTGATCAGATCTTGCTACTTGCCTGACTTATTCAGACTGGGCTCTATTCCAGCTGAATGAAAGAAGTTTGCACTTCTTTGCACCCACCGGTCAAACTGAGAAATGAATGTGGTGCCTCAAGATTTACTTTGATTTGCTTGGTTTTCAGAAGTTGAACGTGAATTTCTGAAAAAAGTGATCTACTGACTATCATGCAGGTTTAAGGAACCTAATACATGGTGTATATAGGGTCTCCTAAGAATTACTACAGAACTAGGCTCTTGCAACTATTAAGTGCTTTGTCTGTGTCTGCTCAACCAAGTATTTGAGCAAATTATTTCATCTTATTTATGCGTACTGTGTGTAACAGGGATGCTGGTCAATGGTTAAAGGGAAAAAAAGGCTTCTCTACAGATCTAACTAATAATCTTATCACTTTCATTTGTACTTACTGCAGGTAAACGGTCGTTTCTGTTAAAGTCTCAGGAAAACTAAGTGCTCACTGATTCCTTTGATTATATTCTACACTTAACTAAGCACAAAGCATTGACTTTGAAGAGATACAGATATCTATTATTTTCTTTTATCAATTTGCTGATAGTAAAACATTGCCTCTCAGCTGTCTGCAGACGTTCACAGAAGAATACATTAAAGATTCTTAGGACTGTTACTTAATCAGTCCTTTACTTCCTGAGAAAGTGCCCCCCAAAATTTCAGATTGATGTGAATATTTCAGATCAATTAAATACCTCCCTCAATGCCTCCCTTCCAACAAAGCCATTTTTAAGATCAGCTGAATCACAACAAATTTCTTTCTGCCTGTAATTTAAGCTCAGATGTGGATCTGGAATTTTTAATCTGCCTCTTTCTCACTATTCTTACCTAGATATAGATAGTTAAAGTCGTCCAGTTCTTAAACTTTTTATTTAACACCTTTCACCATTGGTGAATACTCAATGCGCAGATCAACAGGTTAATGACCTTTTGTCTCAATTATATATTTTCCTCCCTAATATCATATTTGGCAATCTTGTAGAAGTTTAGACCTAGATCTTGGAAAGTGAGCCAAGCACGTTGCTGCTGGCTTTTCATTACAGCTGACTTTTGAAGAAGTGAATGATGAGCGTGGTATTCGGATGGAAGGAGCTTTGATCATGGTCAGCAAAAGGGAACTAAGGGGAAAGAGAGTCCTGGGAACCATGGCCCTCATTCAGAATGGATGTGCATTAGGTGGTTACAAAGGGCTGCCAGGTGATAGCAAAATGTCCTGAAATGAAAACCTCGTAATCGCCGACACACCAAGGAGTTAGACAGGTTTGTATACTCGGTGCAGTTTATGATGGCCACAAACTAGGAGGAACTCAATTATATTGTCAGCAGTATCTCATTTCTTTCTCTGAGAGAAAAATACACTCCAGGCCCATAAAACTAATTTGGAACTTCAGATCTCCAAAAGCCTTTCCCTCTGAAATTGAGATAAATGTGTGGAGTGTTCTATAAGTACCGAGCTCTCAGAAAGGAGCCAGGGCTGTAGAAAGAGCTCTGCCACTATTCTGGGGAAACAATGCTGTGCCAACCATCTGTTATGCCAGAGGGTTAGCAGGGATGGGAAAAGAAGCTGAATCAGGCATTATTTAAAGGTGGGAAAAAAAAGACAAAAAAACCCAAAAGACCCCAACCGTTGCCCTTAGATTGCAAGGTATCCCAGGAAAAGGTTGACTCTGGATATTCATGTTCATCATGACGCGGGCTCTTTCTCCGCAACAGATACCCCTGCCCTGTCCCTGCGACTGGCGGATGGCAATGGCAAGTGCTCGGGCCGCGTCGAACTCTATCACGACGGCAGCTGGGGAACAGTCTGCGACGATTTCTGGGACCTAGTGGACGCCGAGGTGGTGTGCAGGAGCCTGGGATGCGGGGAAGCTCTGATGGCTCTGTCCGAAGCCCGGTTTGGTCCTGGCACTGGGAACATCCTCCTCGACGATGTGCAGTGCCAGGGGGATGAAGAGAACCTGTGGGAGTGCTCCCACAGAGGGATCGCCGTCCACAACTGCCAACATAAAGAGGACGCCAGCGTCATTTGCGCAGGTACGCTAGCACCTCTCTCCCGAGCCGCTGCTTCAGGAGAAACGCAAGCAGCCTCGCAGTCAAGACTTTGATGCACAGCTTGTTTCCATCAGTGGAATTGTTTCAGGCATGAAGCCAAGACCAGTGAGAATTGCTGTGTTTTACCACTTTTTTTCTTTTTGTTAACTCCTGTCATTTGTTCACACAGGTTTGTGCTTTAATTTTTCACTTTAATTCTTGAATCCTTTGGCTACCTGGAATATCATTATTAGTCCTATCTGATGCCATTTCCTACTCTATTACCTGACTGCGTTACTATTTGAACTGTAATTTTACATGATCACTATTATACTTCAGTCCTCCAAGTCCTGATTTCCCGTAAATTATGAACTGTGACTAGTAAATCAAATTTCCTTTGCTTGCATTTAGTAGGAAGTTCTATTTAGTAACTTCCTTCAGTAGTTTTCCAAATCATTTCCCAGTATTCCAGCACTTCTGACTGGGAGCACGTGTGCAACTGGAGAGCCCGAGGCACTGCAGCCTCTGTGCAGCCAGTGCCACGGCAAGTGGTGGTCCACGACCAAAGCTCATCCGCGTGGCGGGTGCTCTTACCAGCTTTAAATGACCAGGTGAAATGTAACTGGCTGCAAGCGGTTGTGGATGAGACCTGGCACAAAGAACTCTGGTCTACAGCTTTATCCTGGGGACATCTTTCCCTGGGGAAAAATCAAAGCAGATTTTTAATAGAGTTAGGTTTTTTAGGAAAGACCTCCAGTGGAGTTAAACACATGACCCAAGCAGACATGTGTCTCTTTGGTGAGAATTCCACACCTAAAACTATTAAAGATTACACCTGCAAGGCAACTGCAACCATTAACACCTGAAGGTTAGAAAAGGATTTGCAGCCTTCTCCCTTTTGGTGATGATGCTTCCAGAGCTGAACGGGTTGCTCTACATCACTATTGCTTTCTCTTTTTTCACAGAGTAACTGAAGAACATTGTTAAGCATCCTCTGTAGTAAAACTAGAAATTCACTTTTCTGTTTCTGTTCCTAGAGCCAGTTACTCCCCCGGTCACAACGGAGCCCATTCCAGCTGGTGAGTTCTCCCTGCATGAGTCTTGCAAAGCTTCCACAGCTGATCTATTTTATATAGTAACTTCAGCAGTGGTAGGAAGGCAAAAATTTCATATGTAAAAATTTCAAAGCAAGTAAATGTGTGTAGCGTGAGTTTCTGAGATACTTCAGGCTTATTTAAGAGGTTTGCTGTTAAAGAGTAGTGGTATCAATAAGAATGGTTCTGTTAGCTATGGACATACACATAAGATCCTGAAAAAGAAAAAAAACTTTATATTTACTCCCAGGTGTATATTGCACACTATGAGAGTAAATATTTATGATAGCCGATGAGCTGACACAACGTGGCTTGTTACAGCAAGACTAATTTCATGGTTTTGCCACTCTCTGTGCAACACAGCAAAGTTGGATTTGCTGTTTGATAAATGCACGCAGAAAGCCCCTTTCTGAGGCTGCTGAGTGCCCACGCGTTTCCCTCTGCTTTCCCAAGACATGTCCCTGAGACTGGTGAATGGAGACATGTGCTCGGGACGCCTCGAAGTCTTTCACGACGGGAGCTGGGCAACCGTCTGCGACGATGGCTGGGACATAAAGGATGCCACGGTTGTGTGCAGGCAGCTGGGCTGCGGAGATGCTGTCTCAGCCAAAATCGATGCCTTTTTTGGGGAAGGCACAGGAGATATTCTCCTGGACAACGTGGCGTGCACAGGGAACGAGTCCTCCCTGGAACAGTGCTCTCACAGTGGGCTGGGCATACATGACTGCTACCACAAGGAAGATGCCGGTGTTATCTGTCAAGGTACTCACCTTTTCCATTTTCATTAACGTGAATTAAGTTTCCTAAGCCGTGCATGCAAGCTGGTATGGGTGAAAGGAGGAGCTTGGCAGAAGGCTGGAGCCACCATAGGAACAAGGACCCTTGGCAGTGGCCATGCAGGGAGAGGGAGGCCGATGAGAGCCAAGAAGGATGGCCAGGGCACCCTGGTCACAGGCAGGACCAGCCTCCATGGGGTCCATACATCCTGGGGCTATCTCATCCTTCCAACAAGGGATTCCTCTGCCTGGGTCTGTGGGAAGCGGAGAGGGAAGAGCGGGGCTACGGGAATTTTCTTCCAGAGGGGACCACCAGTAGGTTTTGGCAGACCAACCTGGAATCTGCTTTCGGGACAAAGACTATTTGCCTACGAGCCTCAAAGTACTTCTGTCAGACTTGCAGTTTTATAAACACATTTTCTTCGTTTTATGATTTGTACTAATTTTCAAAGATCTGCATCAAATTTACGTGAAGCTTATCGAGAAAAATGAAGAAAAATCCTGCCAGTTGAGGATGCAGAAGGAAATTGCTTTGATGAAAGTTCTGGCACTAGATGAGTGTGGTGTGTCTGATCCTAGACACCAGCCACTGCATCTTTGTGGACTCTGCTGTTTCTGTCCAAAAGAAAGTGAGATCCTGTAGGGAAGCATCGCTTGTCCTGTGTTGCAATGTTGTACTATAAGGATATCATGAATAACAATAGCCGTGAGACTTACATATTGCTGAAGAAGTGAATAAGGCTTCTGCTACCCCTCTGAAGAGGTCCACGTTTTCACTTTGATTTTATTTTTGTTATTTCTTCTCCTCCTCTCCCCTTTCTCTGGTACCATGCACTGTTCTTGGTTGATGGCTACTGACAAATGATTACAATGATTACAATGAATATCTGTGAAACAATTGCAATGAATTTTTGCTGTACTGTGCCTCAGCTGCAAGCCCCAGGAGAGGCATTTCAGGAGAAATCATATTCAGACTATCAGCCTGCATTCCTAATCCGCTCAGCCCTGCGCGATCCACGAGGGTCCACGCACCGCAAACCACTTCTGCTCCGATATATCAGGAGGCTGTACCGCCGCACGAGCCACACTTACTTAAACATTTAATACAGAACAAAATATTTGTTTCCCAACTAAAACTTCCCAAACTGCATGTAATTTATTTAATTTAAAAAAGAGTTACGGACAGCTCATCTGCCAGGCTCTGGCAGATCTTGCAGCGGTGGAGCTACTTCACTGCCAACAGCAGTTCATACTGGATTTCAGCCTGGGTGAGGAGGCAGGACAGAAACCGTACCTCTTCCCATCAGGTTCGATTCTCTGCCCCGCCACCGACAGATGTACTCACTGCGAGGGCTGGCAGTGAAAATGGCACGGCAGAAACACCAGCTGCTAGGCAGAAGCACCCGCAGCCTTCTCCAAGGCTTCAGAAAGCCTCACCTCAGTCATGGTTTTGGGGAGAGCCCTGACAAGCTGCTGCTTGTCTCAACTTGTAACTGAAAGCATTGATCTGGCTTTCCTTCTTCTGATGGTTTTATTTTTTCTCCTGACAGTCCCTCCGGAGCCTACCACACCTGAAGCAACAGGTACGGAGTACTTCGGTGTTGGTTCACTTATCGCAGGTTTAGTCCAACACAACTTACCCCGCAGCAGAGTGCTGATTCCTCTGGACTGTAGCAGTGCTGAGATGAAATCTGTGTGCTCTCGGAGGCGAACTCCAGGCGCTCAGATGAACGTGAATGCCTGGTGGGATCTGTGGACAGAGGTGTCCTGCCGCACTGACCGATTCTGCCTCTGTGGAGATACACACGGCCATGCACTTGGTTTCCATCCACCATCAAGGGCAGTGGGAATCCCACAAGCTGGCACACACAAAAGCCAAATTATGGGGTAAACTCCTGTAATGTAGCTGGATTGGGGATCTCGATATACCAGGCCTAATTACACCTAAATGGTAACGTTGCTTTGCTTTGTCAATCTATGCTTTGCTTGCTCAGTATTGGAGAAATTACTAAGGTGTGGCTTTTATTTTCTCTTTTCCAGTCCTGACCGAGACCACGACGGCTGAAACCCCAGGTATTGGTTTCTGGTCACTTACCAACCGGCAGTGAGCAGAGGTGGTGTCTGTCAGACCACGCAGGGCAGCAGGATCCCCCGCTCACGCGGCACTCCCGGACCGCGTCGAGGAATCAAACTCTCTGGCGCTCACCGCTTCAGTCTCAGCTCAGGGTTTAGCAGCCTACCTGCTCTCCTGGCAAGACAACGCCCCGTGCAGCTCCATCATTTGTTTCCCTGCCCAAGCTGAGGGTCTGGCTGCAGGGTTTCCCAGAGGCGACGCGCACGGTCGCGCCGGCTGTGTCACCGCGTCGTGTGTGCGCACAGCCGCACGCAGCGATGCTCGGGCTACGTTCAGCCACGCAGCCAAGTGCTCCCCGCTTCCTCACATGGCTTCATGTCATATTGCAAGCGGCCGAGGCTGCTGCTGTGGGTCTCATGGCAAAAATATACATTTAAAATGCAGCCAGTATTTAATTTCATCTTTTCTTTCTCTCAGTAACAGTCTCTCCTACTCCTGAACCAGCAGACGTTACCTGTTGTAAGTAATACAGCGTTACTCAGGCTTCCACGCTTAGTTGTCTGCCCAGGTTCTGATCATGTATTGACCTGCTCCTGTCTCCACAGCGAGTATTATCTCACGGATTTAACCACTAGTTTCAGGAATCATCTCAGTCCCCTCTCCCTTGGCTCCCATATACAGCAAAAGAGGGAAAGGGTCTTGGTATCCCTCCAGGAGAAATACTCGTACTGACAAAAGCACTAGGGAAGGGGAATCCACTGGGGCAGGCACACTACACCAGTATAAATTCAGATTAGCCCTCGGCCACCTCACTCCAAGCGAGCCAGCCTTCCTGCACTCCCCAGAGCTGCGTCCCCACTGCTGGCCATGCTTCCTGTGGGAGCAGACAGGTTCGGTGCCGGCCGAGGGAGGCGGCCGCAGGGACCTCGCCACCGTCACAGCACCGCAACGGGCGCCGCGTGTTAGGAACGAAACTTTATCTCGTTATTACTCGGCCCCCAAACCGCTGTTTAGCCAATGTCCCCCAGGTTTCCAGAGCCGTTCACGCAGCGGGCCAGCAGCCTGCTGGCGGCCACGGCAGAGGTTCAGGTACCTCGCACCTACCCGGTGCCCGGTGCCGGGACAACAGCTAACCCGCCATTCTGTTTTGTCTTCTGTCTCGGATCAGCCCCTGCGGAAAACACGACGCCTGAAGCAGCAGGTAGGCACAACTTTGGCTTTAGTAGAATCGCTCTAATGCTTGATCCTGGGAGTAAGCTACCGATTCCCTCCTCTTTATCAGTCCTTTGCTCACACAGTAATGGAACAGCTACTGAAGCGCAGCTTTTGCTTTCTCTTTGACAGTCCCAACAGACTTCACGACAGCTGAAAAACCAGGTACTAATTTCTGGCCTTTTCTTGAACTGTGGTGAGCCATTTACTATTTTTCGTGTGAGTCATCAATGTATTTAAAACTTGTACAAAGCTTAATCTCCTATTTTCTCTTCTCACTGTAACAAACTCCTCCGCTCTATCAGTCCCTCCAACTTCTGAAGCAGCAGGCATCACCACTGGTAAGTAATGCGGCGTTACTCTGGTTTACGCCCTCAGTGCTCTAGCAAAGCCACGATCTGACAATGTCTTGGCATGGCTCCCTGTCTCCACTGTGTTCATCATCTCATGGATCTAGAATCTAACTTTGGGGATAAATCCTTTGGCTTCCATAGAAATCAAGGGATGGAAAATGTTCTTAGTATTGATACGGGAGAAATACCTGCACTGATGAAATTATTAGGGAAGGGTAAACTGCTGGGGCAGACACTCTACACCAGTCTAAATTCAGATTTGCTGTAGGTCATCTCATTCCCAGAAAGCCAGCCTCCCTGCACTTTCAAAGATGCATCCCCACTGGAAATTGAGTCAGTGGGAATCCTTCTGACATAGTCAGTGGCATTGGGGTTGAACCTTAGTTTTTCTACAATATGATTTATCTTCTGAAAAATCTGAACTGCAAGTTCTGCTCATTAATTGAAAATATTCTGCCTCAGATGCTTAGACAGCAGATGAAGATTTTCTTTTAAAGTCTGGTCCTGTCAGCTACCCATTGGTGAAGGTCACTCGGCAGCCCCAGTAGAACAAACACACGTGTGTTGACAACATACAGGAAACGGAACTTCAGGTGCAAACATGCATTTGAGCATGGGACTATCTGCCTACATAAAGGAACAAACAGAATTAAATCTTGTTCCCATCAGTGTTAGTAATATGTCATCTTTAGTATTCAAGCCCCTACACTTTTCAAAATACAAGCCCTTTGCCCGTGACAACTTTATTCCTCAGAACTGTTGCTACTAACATTTCCTAGTCTTCATGCATTCAGCTGAAAACAATGTATATTTATTAATTGATTACATAAAAGCACACCTTTTCCTCATTGAATCTCCCCTTTTTTTTTTTTTTTTAATTTTTGCATTAAAAGCCGATCCAGAAACAGACCCAGCACCTATAAACCCAGGTAAGGTATTCTCATTATTCCTCCTTTTTAATGACTTCTGTTCCTAAAGGCACTATACGCTGGGTAAGAGAGGTGAGCGGGGGAAGCCTGGCAGTTCAGTGGCAGAGGGCATCCGAGTGCAGAAGCAAGGGGGAAGCGGGAGAGGCCGGGAGCAGGCAGAGAGCCTGGGGATGCCACAGCTTACCCAGGGACAGCACGCTGCCAACATAGGGGCTGGCAGCCAAACCACCCTTGGTGTAAACATCAAGGGGATGAGCTGGCCTCTGGCTGCACAATTTATGGAAAAAACACATTTCAAACATCTGCCAGCCGATGCCCCTGAGCTCTGGAGGGCTCGCAGGCAAAGAAACAGTTCGTTATCGCAGCAAGCTCACACTCTTCCCGCAGTACTAACGTGAGTAACCTCAGGGTTCGTTGCAGGAGGGAGTAACGAGCTTTTAACGGTACACCATCAAAGGAAGAGAAAGTAATTTCCTCCCCATGCAGCTGCTATTTCCAAGTAGAGCAGCAAGGCCGACATTTGCATTTGCAAAGCATACTCGTATTTAATACATGCCGCAGTTTACTCTGTGCTTACATATGGTTTATTAACATCAAATTTCTTCTTCTCCAGAAAACCTTACTTATTTGCCTACATACATGCGGGTGATGTTAATAAGATTCTTAACCGGCCTGTGCGGACCGAGGAGGCCTGGGATGGAACGCGTAAAATTACAAGGGTAAATATTTATTCACGTGCATGAGGTGTCCCAGCCAAACTGGGGCACCTCGAACGTGGTTTTACTCTGGGTTCTCACACCCTTCAAGCATCCAGGTACAACAGGATTTGACCAGTCACTCACATTCACAGTACCGATCACTAATCCTAGTACAACTTTGCAAAACAGCTCTGTTTCTGCAGCATTCTTGCTGCCTGCCCATGGATCCAGATGTCCCTGGAGTCAGTCTCGCTGGAGTTACTGATCTAGGGCACCAGATGATGCTGGGAAGGTTTCAAAGACGTGCCAGAGGGGCTGGGACGCTGGCGGTATCTTGGCTGCCCAGGGGAATCCTTCTTGGATAGCTCTAAGCTTCCACAAAGCAAAGTCCTTCTTTCCAGGGCCATGCTGTCCCTGAGTTTGTTTGAACTAAGCATGAACAATACCGGAGTCGCCAGTAAATTTCCACTACCTCATTACGTTCCAGTTTATAACTTGAGCTAATATATATTAAGAAAGTTAATACAATTTCATCCTCTAAAGACTGCCTGAGGTCGACCCCTACGCCACGCTTCACACACCCTACAGACGCTGTGGCACAAGAAGGCTGGTAGGAACGTATGGGCTTGAAATTGTCACATGCCAAGACGTTACCAAAATTATTTATGAAAAAATATTCAAAAATATTTTTAAAGATTGTTACCGGATGATGCTGCCCCATGGCTTTCTGCATGCCAAGTCTTGGGAAGCTGTGGAACATCCACGACATAGCCAAATGTTATATTAACACCACGACAAAATTATGTTTCTGAAAGTTCATTATTCTAAATTATATTATTATCAACCTTCCCCATTTCACATGCTTCCCTGCCCCGCTTCCCTCTGGTAACCCTCCCTCATCGGGTCACCTTGTGTGTGGCTAAATGCGCCCAGAACAAAGAGACTCTGCACGTGGGTTACGTACAGCTGCAGCGTGTAAAGCAATGGTGTATTTACCCCAACATACAACAGGGAGCAGGATTTAACGGGCTGGGCGTTTGCATGCTCACCACACCGAGGAGATTCGCAACGAGCCTTTGCTGGCCAGGTGACAGTCAGGTGGGGAAGGGTCATTCTTCATCCTTGAAACAGACCCGGCACTGTGTTCATCTGCCATGCTTCATTGTTTTTTTTCCTTCAAGACTTTCTGCTTCTCCAAGTTGGTGGTTTCCCTCTGAGTCCCTGAGCTACTAACTGAACCTGAATCAAGAGTAATTGATTTGTCAGTAATTCACCTCTCTTCTCTCGCATGGCTCTGCAGACTTTCTGACAACTCAGCAATGTCCTCATCTGGGACCTGCGGTTGGGCCATCTCAGGCGGCCCGGGATCCTCCCAGCAGGGACAGCTGAGCCCTGCTACCCTTTGGCTCACCTCAGTTTCTAGAGACATTCAGGAAAAGGTTTCAGCCATACAGCTGAGTCCTGCTACCCCTTGGCTCACTTGACTTTCTAGAGACATCCAGGAAAAGGTTTCAGCCATACTTCGCAGCTCTAAAATCCTAGCCCATCAAGACATGACCTATTCCAACTCAGTGGAAGGATCCATTTCTGGTACCTTCTCCAGCAGAAACACAAATTCTCTTGCGAATCCTTGACTGCAAAGCACACAGGAATGCCGGTGCCCAAACAATACCCAGTGTTACAGGGTCACCATACCAGGAAACTCCATCTAGATGCTTTATTGTCAAGTTTGCCTTTTGTGATTCACCATCTTTTTCAAATTTGGTGAGGGCTTTATCGTGTTATGTTCAGCCAAACCAGGATTGGTTTGTTCGTGCTATCTTCTACAGCACAGAGCCAAAGCTGATGCTATTCAGAGACACGTGTGTGGTCTCTCCAGATCCTCATGACTTTACAACTGTGGCATCTGATTTAGTCAGGAGAGAGTAAGGAAAATATCTCAATGACCATTTCAAAATAATTCCTCACATGTGGTTGACTTCATACGGACAACAACAAATACGTACACCAGAGACACTCAATCCTGAAACACATTTGAGTTACTCGCTTGCAAGAAGCAGCAGGATTTTAAATGCACTATTAGGACAAAACCACAGTTTTGTTCGTTGGGTTTTTGTTTAATTCACGAAAATCTTCTGCTAGGGAAGGAGAATTGGTATGAATTCTCAGAAGGTATTTCACAAATTATATAAAAAATTTAGAGAAGGATGAAGCATCTGATTAAAGGGGTTTTGGTTGATTTGTGATACGGAATTGTTTCTTCACAGCTCTTCGGAAAATCTAAGGTTGAAATAAAAAATAACTTTAGAAAGACATTAGGCCTACACAGTAACTCTTTCTCACATATTCAAAATTCTGCCAGGTGCTTTACATTTATACATTTACATACATGTGTGATATTTACATGTTGTGTTCGATATTATACCAACACATACATTTAAATTCCATAGCGTTGCATCTGTGTTCAGGAGCTCTGTGCTGTGAATCGCGTTTAACATCACAGCTGGGAATTTGTGGAGGAAAGTTTCTGGTAACCAATGAAACAAATTGACTTAGTGACCTCATCACAACTTTCGTGTGACAATCACATGTGGTTTTTTTCCTTTCTCTTTTCTCAGGTGTGTAAGGGACCCAACCTGCAGGAACCAGTATTCACTAGGCCAGAGGACTGTCCAGTTCAATTTCAGAGGTCACATCTACCCAAGAGTTTGCCTACGGTGCAAAGTATTAGCGTGCAACAGATACAATTACTATCCCCCACGCTACCAGGGCTACATAAGGAGAGGCAAAAGAAGCACAAGGGACCCTGTCATTATTATTATCCGCTCTCAATAACAACAGCCCCAATAAGCCTTCTTCCAACCACAACATTATGCTGATTACTTATAGACATGTTCAGTGTGTTGCACATCTGTTACTAATTTTTAAAAATACATATTAGGGGGTGTAAATCTAAAGGTATTTTAATCCTAACTGTACTTGTGTTCCTTAATTTCAGATCTATTTGATCTATAGTCCAGATTTGTAAAACCCTAAACTTCAGTAAATACTCCCAGTGACAAAGAGTCATCAGATCAGCTGGCTGATTTTTCTCATCAAGACTTTGTTTCCCTCTCGCAGTCCTTCCAGTTCTCCCCACTGTACAAAACAGCTCAAATACTGAGCATTTAAGGAAGATCAAACTGCCTTACAGATGCACACGTCACAGTGCTGCTTTCTGAGCTCACGAACAGACACAAATCAAAGGATAAGTGTCCCTTGTAACCAGTAATGTCTGAGCAATAACCTTAAATAGGAACTCAAAAATGTTTGGAAAAAATATTGAACCTGTACTGAGCTAATATCTCTGCAAAACTTACAAACTATTGCAGTCTTTCCATATGTCAGGGTTTATTACTGGAGATTAGAACTATAATAAATTGTATATCTAAATTTAGTTCATTACAGGCTTTTGCTTCATCCTTTTTCTTTCAATATTTGTTCAAATGATGTCACTTTGAGCCAAGAAAGTGTTTCTGCAATTTGATGTTAAGTTGTCCTACTTGAAATGACTTAGTGGGGAAAAAGATATGGAAATTAATAATTTTCAGTTGATAATAGAGAAAAATATCTTGTTGATTCCAGAACTGTACAGGAGTACAGCACTCATCTCAAGGAAAGAGATGGATTCAATTTTGACAATCTAGTGAACTTGGCCTGACTGTGAAAAGCACCTTTAAGGCCAACACTCCGTTTCCATACGGCAGCTATGTGTAGATTACTCCAGCTCATAATGAGAGGCCCTGTACTGAACAAGGATGCCTAGCATCTAGAGGCTGTGCACACAAGGCAAAAAAAATCCACTTTCTTCAGCAACTTTTCCTTTTATGCTCCATCCCTTCAAAAAAGGCATTCGTGTAATGCTGGAACTCAGCTTCTCCATGACTAACGTAGCCAGCTCTCCAATGCCAACACCACTCAGCTCTCCCAGGAAGGCTCCAGAGCCGATCTCTGGCCTAGAGCTAAGCCTCAGCACTGGCTCAGCACGCTCCCTGCCCAAGCCCTCGTCCTGCAGGAGCGTAACGCCCATCCTGAGCTAGAGTATTTCCTAACCACACTTAGTTCATACAAAACTCCATCACCCTCCCAACCCTGCTGCTCTGCTTCTCCCAGGTAATGATTTAATGATTCAGCGTGACCTCGACAGGCTGGAAAGTTGGACAGAGAGGAACCTGATGAGGTTCAACAAAGGCAAATGAAGGGTCCTGCACCTGGTGAGGAACAACCCCAGGCATCAGCACAGGCTTGGGGCAGACCTGCTGGAGAGGAGCTCTGTGGAGAGGGACCTGGGTGTCCTAGTAGACGACAGGATAACCATGAGCCAGCAGTGTGCCCTGGCTGCCAAGAAAGCCAATGGCATCCTGGGGTGCATCAAGAAGAGTGTGGCCAGCAGGAGGAGGGAGGTTCTCCTTCCCCTCTACACTGCCCTAGTGAGGCCCCATCTAGAGTACTGTGTCCAGTTCTGGGCTCCGCAGTTCAAGAAAGATGAGGAGCTACTGGAGAGAGTCCAGTGGAGGGCTACGAGGATGGTGAGGGGACTGGAGCATCTCTCCTACGAGGAAAGTCTGAGGGAGCTGGGCTTGTTCAGCCTGAAGAAGAGAAGGCTGAGAGGGGACCGAATATATGCTTATAAATATCTGAAGGGTGGGGGTCAGGAGGATGGGGCCAAACTCGTTTCAGTAGTGCCCAGCGACAGGACAAGGGGAAATGGGCACAAACTGAAGCACAGGAAGTTCCGTCTGAAGATGAGGAAGAACTTCTTCCCTCTGAGGGTGACGGAGCCCTGGCCCAGGCTGCCCAGGGAGGTTGTGGAGTCTCTTTCTCTGGAGATATTCAAGACCTGCCTGGACAAGGTCCTGTGCAGCCTGCTGTAGGTGACCCTGCTTTGGCAGGCGGGTTGGACTGGGTG
>Ga0065711_1027257_pt1 | contig 51807 bp, 34 predicted proteins | sample Hoacrofraction12_FD_59098 | JGI IMG/M metagenome (GOLD analysis project Ga0065711, IMG submission 59098) | Hoatzin crop microbial communities from Cojedes, Venezuela - Epithelial fraction 12 v2 (version 2) | ecosystem: Host-associated > Birds > Digestive system > Esophagus > Crop | place... | reverse complement strand
GGAAGTTCCGTCTGAACATGAGGAAGAACTTCTTCCCTCTGAGGGTGACGGAGCACTGGAACAGGCTGCCCAGGGAGGTTGTGGAGTCTCCTTCTCTGGAGATATTCAAGATCCGCCTGGACAAGGTCCTCTACAACCTACTGTAGGTGACCCTGCTTCGGCAGGAGGGTTGGACTAGATGACCCACAGAGGTCCCTTCCAACCCCTACCATTCTGTGATTCTGTAATCGTAACTGCTTGATCAGCACAAGAAATAACTGACAGCTAATTGTATTAATTGTTTAAGTGTTATTAAGTAACCAACCAATACGGTTAATAAGTTGTCTCTATTTTTACAGACAGTTTATAAATCTCTTTAAATTGACACCATCCTGTCTTATTTACTCTGTTAGGACTGAACCGGGACAGTCAGAGGTGAATGTCTGTGTGTGGCTTTTTCATCCTGGAGGACACAAAGACCCAACAGTCCCCATGATACAGAAAAAACCCTGAAATATTCCAAAAACAGCCATCTAGATTTTTTTATCATCATCACTGCTAGCCATTACCTAATTCAGAGCTGATTAAAAAGCACTGCACATGCCTCAAAGCTTACACACAACGTGTGTGAAGTACTAGGGATGAATATTCTTAAACTGGTAAGTTTTCTCTATAATTTTACAAGGAAGCTCATTATAAGCTGTTTAATCATAATTAAGATTTTCTCGAATACGGTCACGTCTCAGGCCAGAACACAAATCAAAGCCAATCCACATCGCTCTCAGTTACCACTGACACGTGAAACTGGTAATGGTTAGATTTTGCCCAAGTTTACACTCCTCTGCTCACAGATACGGTGACTTCATTAGCACATGAGACATCATTCTATACTTGACCTCCTACATACGTCTCCTTAGCACAAGCCACATTTGCATTGCTTTCCTGTTCCTCATTTTCACACAGTGTTTGTGAAGTGCTAAGCACGGTACATTTTCCAGCGCCACTTGGGTTCCATTATTCACCGCAGATCCAAAACACTAAGATGATAACGATAATATGGGGAGGAAGAAAATTCTTGTTAAAAAAATCTGCAGTCTTGCCTTTTAAATATTCCTACACTCTAATTTAACTAGCTCTTCAGAATTCAGAGTCACAGAGAAGTCCACTTAATATTCAGAAACTATCATACCTGCAAGAAAGAGCATTCCACTCTGAAATTAATCCAAGCTGTCATTTATCCATTACTGTTTACTGTCTTTTTTCAGCATATCACTAAATCCTAACTGTCTGGCAAAACACTGCTAGCTGCATTGGTTTAATTCCATAATCTCATCTATTCCATTAACTACTGGAAATTAATCAGCAATAGTAAAGCCAGTGAAGACTGCTGTAAATAATTTTCTTTCTCCTTCTGTTAGTCAAGAAGGAATTTGGTGTGCAAATTTCATATCAATACGTGGTGTTTATTTCCATTTAAAAGCTAGAAACTTAATTAAGAGATATGCTATCTAGAGGCTTCTACTATCAATCCTTACTTCGTCACGTCTGTGATAAATTCTGATGCAATACAAAGATACATATTAGTTTAAAATCCTGGGGGGTAGTTCACTATTTTATATTGACTATTGGCTTTTTCTTATAAGGTTTGTCTTTACGTCTGTCAAATTTTACATAGTGTTAAATTTAGCAGTTGTACCAATATGGAGCATAACTTGGAGGCACCTATCTATCAAACAAAACCCACGGAGACAAAACCAATGTCCTAACTACATACACAGAAATTCAGGTGTGGTTAGGAGAAACCAAATGCTTTGCAAGATTACAAAGAAGAGCACTAGCCAAAGTGTAGTCATTAAATTTCCAGTCTCTGTGGGCTGGAAATCCAAAGACCTACATGACACTCTATTGTTACAAGCTGTGACATGGTTCACCTATACAGATGACCTTCCCAAGAGTAGTGACCCTGTGTTGAAGGTCACCAGCATGACCAAGTCTCGCTGCTAATTGAACATAAATCTCATGTTTCCCTCCTCCTGCCCCTTTTGCTTACGAATCTATAGAGCAATCTGTGCAAACTTCATTCTGTTTTCCTCAGGGAAGTTAAACGCTACCATGTGCGCTCTCTTTTAATAGAAATACTGGATATCTCATCCCCAGAGAATCTTGAAAACTTGCAGTTAAATGGAAAGAATACACTTGATCCTAGATCTCAGACTGATGGAGATGCACTTCATGCAAGTAATATAAATAAAATATTAATTCTAAGGTACCGGGAAACATGCCTTCCAATTTTAAAAAACTTCAGACTTTCTTAGCTCAAGGGAAAAATTCCAGGAAGTTTTTAAATTTTCACATCAGCAATAAAAGACTTGTAGCGAAAAAAAAAAAAAATTCTCAGATCCTCAAAGGTATTTAGACATTTACCTCTGCTGAAATCTTGTGAAATCAGGGGTCATGTAATTCTGAAAAGGCATCTGAAATATGGATTCTTACTCATTTAGATGAGGACTGCACACACCCTTACAAAACTAGATCAAGAGCTTAAAGTTTAACTAATGCACATATACTAACCATACAAAACTATAAAATACAGCTCATGTGGATGGCTAGATACACCCATTTCCATGCAAATTTTAATTACTAGTCAACATTTAGGAGTGTTTTGGCGAGACACATGATTTATATTAGTGCTGTTATGGAGTTGAAGCTGATTTCATTGAGGTCATGCTCCAAGGCAAAATTGCACCACGTAGCAGTAAGCTGGTATAACAGACAGAGTATTAAATCAATACGGTGTCTCACATTAGCTAATAAATTACAAGTGTGCTATCAGCCCATCTGTTGGGAACGAAGCACGATGAGTTGCAGTGAACATGCTGATTGACATTCTGGTTTGAACATCTAGTCAGAATTAGTTCACCATCTTGGCTTCAAGAACGACTTCACTTGTACTACACATTTACAACATTGTGCATGGGGTTGGTAGGTAGGAGCAAAGTTGATCCTCGCCCTCCCATAGTCCTTCAAACTTTTCCTAATAGAGTCTCCGGTGGATGGAAAAGGTAAGCACAGCTTCAGTTGCAACTGATTACATCAAGCTAATAATTTTATAAAGTTGAATTAATGGTTTGATATTCTTCAGCCAGTTTCTACAGTAAAGAATTCAACTATCACATCAATGGTAAGTCATTTTGAAACCCCAGAAGTACAGTTTTTAAATATATTGTGTAAAAGGATAGAACTGAAACCTGAAGGAGAGGAGCCACATCCCAGTTGGGTTTTATGCTGTGGGAGAAAACACACAATCCTCGGGACTTTCCCAAAGCCCCACCCACTCATACCAAAAACGTTTGGCAACCGTTTGCCTTTGTTCGTACATGGTTGAGCGACACAATCCTGTTCATGGCACAGAGGACTGCAGACTGCTTTGGGGCACTCTTTCGGATGTTTTGTACTGCGTATTGTGCATTTCTGTTCCTGACATATGCTATTTGTTATTCTCATCATAACACTTTGCATTTAGCTTTTCACTTAAGGTGGCATAGGACTTAAAAATACCAGCTGGTTAAGCCTCACAAGGAAATACCCATACATCAATTAGTTATCAACTAATTTTTAAAATCCACTTTATATATAACATTATCTATGTATGTCATACATAAGATCACACTCTCCTTCACTGAACTGCAGCCATTCCCAAAGGTAAGGAAAACGAAGATTGAAGTGTGAAGGACACTTTTTAGGTAAAATTATAATTTTTTGATCGAACAAAAGAACATAAACCTTGTCATTGTACTGCATATTGCCAGGACAGTTTCTTTGGGTGCCATGGCCACAGTAAGCTTAGTCATGACAGCTAGTCGTTTAAGAAACAAACTGCAGAGCAAAAACATTTGGTTATGAATAGTTTGATTCATGAAAAATAAACAGCTGTGTCAGAGTTTCTTGCACAGGACGCTGTTGGAAAGGTTTACTCATTTAGCAGTTTCACGTCAGTTACAACAGGAACAGTGACCAGCAGAAAAATCTGAAAGTTCTGCCTCTCAATCCAAAATATCACATTATTAGGTAAATCTACCGTGTGAGGTCATTTGAAGTATAAGCATCACAAAGCTTAGCTCACAATAATAGTTTTACAGACTTCATATTAAATATATAATCTTCCTATATTAAGTCTGCAAATCTGCTCACTGAGGTAATTTGACAAATCAAGACACAAACAAGTAATTTGATGACAACTCCCAGGCAATGTGTTAGCAATTAGAGATTAAATGTTTCTGTTTACTATACCATTGTTCAGTAAAACAGATAGATACACACAAGGCATATGGAGCATCATCTGAGCACTGTAACTGAAAACACATTTCTAAAACCTTTGCTTTTATGAGATTTACAATGTTGATCAACAACCAGGAGATAAAAATACTTCACCGTCAACAGAGAAGCGCTGCATTGCTACACCGATGCAAGGAACTCAAGGCATCAAGTTTGTCATTTCCGCTTGCTGTCAGTCAGCAAAAGACTAAATGGGGCAAAAACCAGCAGAAAAATTAGTGCTGCACTCTATATAAATCCACTTTAACTTAACGACTGAAGTTAGAAAACAGATTTCTGTCGCCTGGGTAAGTCAGAGGTCACCTAACCATCATTCCACAGCCTAACGCAGCTCAAGCACCACACTACACTGTCAAGCTTTACCATCAGGCCACCTCTTCTCCACTGCCTCTAGGACTTCACGGAGGATGCAATGGCATCTACGGAAAGAACTTACTAAGGACAGCTGATAGACCTTTGGATCTCAGGTTCTTCAAGTGTGGTTCCCATGCTGCAGCCCTCCACTGTGCCTGAATGGTGCTGCTGGAATCTAAATTTGCATATAAATGCAGGAAAACCATGAGTGAAAAGAGCCTGCCCCCGCTGGGTGGCTACTGGACTGAGATGCAAACCCAGCCAAAGTCCACCTCTGTGGGAACTTCTGCACTGGGGATGGGGGAAGATAAGTTCAACAAAAATTGTCATGAAATGGCTACGGAAAAGGACAAGAACAGTTCAGTAGTGGAAAGATTCTCACACCTAGCACAGGGCTGGGGCTCCCGGCTGCCATGACATTTATGACCAAATAAATAAGAACGCTCTACTTTGTAATAGTCTCCAGGTAAGCAATGACAGTAATTGGGCAAGAGAGTTCCCCTCTGATACTTGAATTTCAGTAACCATTAAAAAAGAATGCTAATGAGATTAAGATACTGCACTTACAGGGCAATGCCACCTGTGTTACACAGTGAGTACAAAACACTGCCGAGTGGAAGCAAAACACCACAAGAAGGAAAAGACACTGAGAAATTTTTTCCCATCTGATACTGAAATGATGTACTTAACTGTTTAAAGAATAACAGTGACAATATTTTGCTCGACAGAGGATTGCAGAGCAGCGAGTAAAATCTAGTGGAGGTTGACAATAAAGTCATAATTTACAATCCATAACATGCCCATGTCTTGACATAAGAATTACTGTTATTGAAAATGCTGTATGTTCTCCAACATAGTTTGAAGCCAAGTTGTTCCACAGATGGCATCCATAATGAAAACAAACTCTAGCAGTCATAAGACAACTTCCACATTAGAGCAAAGCACCAGCAGAAAAAAAAAATTAAAAAGCAAACATTTCTTGCTAAAAAATATTCTAACAAAACACTGCATGCACAATGCTGTAGAGCTGATATCATACACAAGGACTCTCCAGCTACTTGCAAACACACCTTCTGCCAAATCTGAAAACAAAGAAATGGAGAGATTTCCTCAGTTGGTATGCAGCTCTAGTTCAAGGTGAACTTGAAATACTAAATTACAGAAAGGAAAAAGTGTCAACAAGATTTACTGAAAGAGCAAATTAAATATGCAGAAACAATACGAAAGCGCAGAATCTAAAGTTAATCTAAGTGAAAGATGTGGGATACAAAAACGCATTCACCTGTTTGTCTAAAAATCTCTGCATAACTAGTAATGATTATCCTTCTACCTCTTGTGAAGAGAAGTTTTAGGGATCTGAAGGACTGACGTAAATGAGAACAAAGCTTCCTCACATCATTTATATGAAAAACTTTATATCCTAATTGTGCCACAAGACTTATGGGACTGCCTTTACTGAATCAAGTTAAAGCATCCAAAACTCTTTTCAGGGCACAGGCTTTAAAGTAAAATATTCTCACAGAAAGAAAGAAAAAAAAGAAAAACATATAAATATCTTGATTACCATAAATCTGTCACATAAATTGTATGTCACATCTTTTTTTCTAAGCCGAGGTTCCTATGACTGGAAGACACAGTGAAAGAACAGTAATAAAGGACATAAAAGGACCCTATGCAAAGTTTTATGAATATTGGCTGTTCCTAATACTCATCTGTATGGTGATTTTACACAACTTACCTTTATTGCACATTCGTTTTTATTGCATACTCATTTTATCAATGTCAGGTGAAAACTAGCGTGTTCAACTGATGGTAGAGAGACTTCCTTTCTCCCTTTCCCTCTTCCTAAAATCCATTTTATTCTTGCCTTTTTCAACTGATGGTAGAGAGACTTCCTTTCTCCCTTTCCCTCTTCCTAAAATCCATTTTATTCTTGCCTTTCCTTCATTGTAAAGTTCCAGGCTGCAGTACTTACCCTGTTCTATAGCATACATTTGGTACTAATGAATCACAGCCTTTCCCAACCTGGGTGAAATGAGTCACTGTAACGACATTTTTCGCTACACTATATTTATTTGCCAGCGGGATCCCAAATGGCAATACTCACCATAACACGGCTGCTGCTGCTGCTGTTCTCAGTCCTTACAAGACAGGGACAAATAAGGAAATTTTAGTATTTGTAACACTGATGGAAGAAAGCACAAGAAGTGTTTTTCATGACCCAAAGAGCATGACTGCTCTGAGAAGGCCAATCTCAAATGCACACCAATAAAACCATGTGCACACACATTCACTACTACATACAGCACTGCTCAGAGAGAAACTACATTCTGGAGTAATTTTGAACTACTTTGATCTGCAGTATCATTATTTGAATGTGTAATATCATACTGCTTTAGTTTTTGCACAGCTTATATAAAAATCTGTGTGAGCTAAAAGAAAGAAAGAAAGTATGAAGAAAATGGTACAAGCAGAGGGAAGAAAGCAACTATTATAAGAACAAATAAACAGCTTTTTTTATTCCTCTGCTATTCATGCTTTGGTCTTCAATATGATCCGTGAAGCAAGAAGACTGTTCCGATATTTGTTAAGTTTTCTACAACATCATAAATTCTTCAGGTACGCAAATATATTAAAAAAGAGTATGCGTGGAAAAAAAAAAATCAGTCTTGCGTATTAAATAACTATGATATACAAAGAACACACCTTTAGCTACTACTTAATATAAGCCCTTAGCAACATAACACAGTACGCACCTATTCATTTCCATTCTAACAAACAGAAATTGCATCAAAACACATACAGACAAAAATTGTTTCTACTCCTTCCTCAGTAGCACCAAGCTTTAGACAGAAGATGAAGGAGAGAAAGTTTTCCTAAGCAAAGACAAAAGGCAGTAATTTTGAAGCAAGTACGAAGATGGTGATTATTTTCCATCTCAAAACTAGTTGCTGGGGTTAGGTTCTCCCGCGTGACAAAGTGCTATCAACACTACCAGAAAGAATACAAAAACCCCCACTTCTGTAAAAAAGTACTAGATGAGCCTTGTAAGAACTTGCAGCACTTGCCAAAAATCTAACAGCAACACTAAGTAAACAGTTTAAAAAGTAATGTGTTTTCTAGAAACATTTCTTCCCAGTATTCCTTTTCTTCATGTTCTGTTTCTCTGCTATTACTCAGCTTCAGCTTTCTTCAGTCATTTGGTCTATGCTGAGACTCATGCTGTGCATCATATAAACCAAGCACACCTTGGAAGCTCTGGCCCTTTGCTCTCAAAAAATCCTGGTGCTATTTTCCCTCTAATTTCAGCAGTTTATATAGAAAACCGAGTGTTGCTCAGAAGCATGAAAAAATACCGTAAAAGTTGATTGAATGCCCGAGAAAATCCAACCCAGTTGAAATCTGAAGACCTCTACTCCAAACTTCACACCAGTTTCCCTTGACACACTGCCAGGCAACAGCTTTTGTGTGTACAAATCCTCATGGGCAACAGTCTCCAAATTCTCCCACCCAGCACCAGTGTAATTCACAGAAGAGGCACCTGCTTACACACAAGAGAAGGGGAAAAGTCTTAAAACCCACCCCAGACAACCAGGACTTAGCTGAGCCTCATGAAGAGCTACAGCTCCTTGTAGCTCCACCGAACCCCGTCACTAAAGATACTGTTTCCGTTTGTTTATTCTCAGCACCTAAACCTTCAGAAGCTGTATCAAGTCTTTCCCTTTTCGGTGTACGCTTTGCCAAGCGGTACAAGCAGCAACACCAACTGAGCTGAGCGGTTCAGATGTGATTGTGATGAAGCAAACGACCAACGCGAATAGTTCAATGTCTCACAGAGTTAAACGAAAAACAACAGGAACAGCAAATACACGGAGGAAACCAAAACTCGCTTTCAAAGAGCCTCTGAATTGATAAGGATACTAAATTCACTAACTGAATTATTTACAATTAAATTATTTGCAAAGCTCAATTTCAATAAAGTATTTGATTGTGCTGGCTTCACCTCAGACCATTAATCGAAACTACTCAGACTCACCTCAATCAGATTCACCTAATCATTGGGTCAAGATTTTAATTCAGCTTTTCAAACCCACGTATTCAGTTGAGGGACTGAACTGCAAAACAGCTTTTCCATTGACTTCAGCTATTCACTCGGAACTACCTGATGCTGCACGGCAGGACGCTACGCCCTAGTTTAGGGCAGCTCCCAGGAACAGCAAGCCACCCGCTCGTCTGAGTGAAGGTGGGATGTAGGAAGAGGACAGCTCTAGTACTATTCCTTCAAATTAACGCTTTTGAAATAATGATCCAGGCAGTACTCTACGTGTATATATAAAATAATTTTATTGTTCTGTAAGATTAACTATCCCATTGTATGATTAGCCCGATTCAAACATCAAATTGACATCAAAATTTCATTTGCTTTTAATTGTCTCCCCAGCTTTGGCACATTCAGTTCAATAATCTTGTTTCAGAACAGGAATTAGCTGAGTTCTCTACATGTGGGGAAAGCTGTTTTACACCCTGGCACCTCCAAGGGCTACGCAATATCCTATGCAATATATAGGAATGCTGCAATGCGGAATCACTTATAAAATCTTGCACAATTCGTGGCTTAGAAGGTTTAATATGAAAATCTTTAAAATGCTCAATATGTTTTTGAATGACTACTTATACTCTTGTATTCAAAAACAAAAATATTTGCAGAGATTTACTATAAACATGAATAATTGATAAACATGAACATTAAGGGTTGATAACTTCAACAGATATTCATGTTTCTGACAAGTTTCACTTTTGCTGCAAAGAGTTTAAATAAACCTCTGTAACATGTATACAACTCCCTGAAATCCCATTTATATCAGCTTCCTTCTGATGTCAAATTATTATTCCAGTTGCCTTAGTTCTATTGTCTCGGTATCTCAAACATGGATACCCATGGCTTATCTCCACATATAGATTTTCGAAAATTCATTATTTCGCTATGCGTGGAGTCTTTATTTTCAGAATGTTGCTCGCACATGGGCGGCTTCATTTATTTCTGTACTTAGGGCAGATAAGAGAGGGCCAGTGAACTCCAAGGATTTCTCTGGAAGATTTACACAACAAACGCTCCTCCCAGCTGGAGATCTGAACCAGCAGCGTCAGACGCGTTCCCCTGCTTTCGGCACACACCGGCTGTTAATGGCCGTACAAAGTCGCTCTTTGGTGCTACAAAATCCACCGCAGCCCTCTTGGCTAATTCACCACCTCACCAGACATCTGCTCAAACCTCATCAGTAAGCTGAGGCACAATATGGGAACTGCAACCCGAGGTTTTTCTACCCCAAAATTAATAAACAGGCTACACCCGTAATGTCAACGTTTTCTTTTTCCCCGTATGGGGGCGCACCCCCCAGCACCTGGAAAGCCAAATCACCACAGAGAGATCTAACTACAATAAACCATCTGGCTTTGGATATACTCCATAAGTCAGGTTAAGTTTATTAAAAGCTTTAAATGTCTATAAATCTCCAGGGAAGCATGACTTCAACGTATAGTGTTTAGTAGGCAAATCACTGACTTAACAGAGAGGCTCCTTCCTGCAGCCTCCCGGGACCGGCAGGCTGGCGCAGACAACGAACCCCTTTATCATCCTCACGCTAATTGTAGCGCATCTTGAAATGATTACATCTATTGTTAGAACGGGCCTTGTCAGCAGCTGGGACAGGGTGATTAATAGAAATTTCTCTTTACTTCCTTAGGATATAGAAGTCTAAAGTCACAGTTGAGCCCTGGACCCCAATTATTAGGTGATTAATGAAATTATAATTGCCACCCTTTTGTTCACATTCATCACTAGGTTTACTATTAATCATTGGAGGTAAAGCCCAGGAAACAGAAAACATTTTACAAGCGCTATAGTACGGATACATGGGAGAAGCATAAATGGGTCAGGAAAATCTTCTCCAATGCACCAGGCTGGAGCAAATGCGTATCTTTACCAGCACCCTAACAGTACTGATGACTCAAGTGAAGGTCCAGCTTGCTAGTATGAATGCTTTTCTGCCTGATGTCAGCAACAGCCACCACCTTACCCAGCAACTGAGAGACAGATACAGACCAGCTGGCCACCAAGGCAGAAGAAAGAATTTTTCGCACCCCTGTCAGTTAATGGAACAATTGATCCCAACAATAGGTTTCCCTTCCAAGTTTTAAGACTTTTTCTTTAAAGATCATGCAAAACAGATCATATATATATAATGTGTGCCTGTCTGTGTGCATAGTCTTGTACCATTGGACCTGTCCTCTGGACATCTTGTACCTACACCACACTGTCAGCCAGTTGGTAGAGCAGCCACCTCACTGGTAATGCTTCCCTCTGTCCCCAGTCCCCAGCACTTTTACTCACTGGGCCCTCTCTGAAATTTTATGGGTCATGTTTTCCAAGCCGGATTATTTCCCAAAGACAACGTAAAGAGGCCAACATGGTCCCAACAGTTAGGAATGAAGTGAATAATTCTTTTGTCTATAAAATATAGATTTGAGAAAAAAAAAAACATTTCAAACTGCTTTTGTCCTGTAGTATTAATGTCAGGAAAGGTCAGACCCAAGATTTTTTTTTTCCCCTTTTCGACTCATCAGATTTTACAGAAAGAGTAATTAGTTTTTCACAGATCAAAAAACCACGCCAGGGAAGGAAATGAAATGCGACTGAAGAGAAAGACTGAGGCCCCTTTATCTCCTTTGGCACAAAATGCTCTTCTAAGATTTAAGGGCCCAACAGCCATCCCCCCCCACGGGAGACTGCCGGAGGAGGAAGGAAGGTTCCTCAGCTGCCACAGACCTGTCTGTGCCCTCACGCAGAAAACGGGCAGAGAAGGGGACAGGACTCCATCCCTTCCCACCGTGCACCCTCAACACTACAACGTGTTTGCACACACTGCAGCTACATGGTGCAGTGTAAATGACTGATTACTTCGCGCTCTTCTGTATCAGGTGAAAAATCACTGCAATTTAGGTCTCATTTGTTTCTATAATAAACGATTTATTTATACAGAACTTGATGTTTTACCTCCGCTACTCAAAATTTCATTAAATAACAAATCACTTGTAAGACCACGCCTAAGTCAGAAGTAGCAAATCTGCCCACACGCCCTCTCTGTATTAAGATCCAAAGCGCGCAACCACTATACTGTGTTTATCAGCAAAAAGAAATTACTTCTGTCATCAGCCATTTTTGAGTATGTCTGAAACTCTGATGACAGGTGCTTTTTCTCCGTACCGATTTAACCAAATATTGCTCAACTTATGTCCTGCGAGTTTTAAAAAAGAAGGCGATGGGGACGGCGATGCTGGTTAATTTTCATAACACCAAATTTCAGTCTCTCAGGGAAAATAAAAGACCTCACTGATCTTCGATGTAATTCATCTGAGCATATGCCAAAGTGTACCAAATTGTGTAAGAGAGTATAAGTATAATAAGTAACCACAGTGCGTGACAGAGTAGGAATAACGCGCGGCGGAGCTCTATTGCACCGTTCAGTCGGGCGGCTGGGGCAGTTCATGCGCGAGCTCAGGGCTGAGCGGCAACCTCGGCAGCTGGCGTCTCACCCAGCAGCGCGGACACCGAGCAACGCCCCGTTCCTTGGTTGGGTGGGCATGAACATCATAGAAATTTACAGAAACAAGCAATATTATCAATCACTTTACCCCACGTACTCCTTATAAACCAGTAAATATTATTAACAAAATCTGATCATGAAGTTGTACATTAATACCTCTAGTTTCTATCTGGAAGCTAACAGCTGTACCTGTAAATTGGGTTACAAATTTGGCAGAGGACTATGGCTATTCCAGATTCCTCTTACTGCAAAATACAACAAATTTGCCTCTCCATTTTTTCTTGATCTGAGACCTATATACTGAATAGATATTGGAAAGCTTTTGACTTTCTAAACCTGGAGTGCTACTGAAAAACAAGGAGATTTGGGGTTTTTTTTCATTCTGATTTCCATGACAAAACAAAATATTCTGTTCTTTTTGCCTCCCCCAGTTATGGTTGAATAATAATTTCACAATAAATTAATATAGCATCACTTCAATGCTAGGAAAGTTTTTGAAGTCATATTAAGGTTCTGATAATTCATTTTTACCAGTGAGATGACATTTATTGTGCTAATATTTAGCCTAATGATGTAGTATTTTAAAGAACTTCTTTTCTAGTAAAACTCAAAGATTTTCATACTCTGGAAAAGATACTGTTAACGTTTAATGTGCTAGTGAATATATTACACAAGAATCTCTCAAAGACCGATTTCTATATTCCAATCAAACAAACTTTTCACAGACATACACAGCACTCCTCATTTCTCTTACATACACATAGCAATTTTTTTGTACTGTGAGGGAAATCACACCAATTTAGTTCACAAGAATAGCAGAGTTATTTTACAGATACGATCATAAAATACAATTTACTCTTCAGAAGTAGAAATTACTTCGCGTATGTTAAATCACACGTGTAGAATACGATCCTCCATGTACGCCTCTCTGGATTCCTTATCAAACTGACAACTGTCTGAATCGTTAATCGTGTAAGGGCTCTGTATACGCAATGAGAAGTTACTAGCTGGATAAATCATTTGTGGCTGCTGGTTCATAGCCCACATGTAGCATAGTATGGTAGCTGCAGGTAGTAGAGTAGGTAGGTAACCAGTTGCTTACATAAAGCAAGCTAGCTAGCTATGTAAGTGGACATACCATGGAAAGGTGTACTTCAAAAGCAGCCCAGATTCTATAACTTCTTGGATAGATTAACTCTAGGGAAACAGTGGCTTTCTAAATAATACAGCACATACTATAAAGGTCACATTTATACTGGCTTTAACAGACCCAGGAGGGAAACTACAGTGGTTGTCTTTGATCTATTGGCCTATATTAAACAGTGATGTGCTGGAGCACTGGGAAATGTCCTAATCTATTCCTGGAAAATATGTATGCATATTGTCAGATGGAACATTCTGTATACTGCGGCAGTCTATTACATGGGAGCGATTAAAAAAAGTAGAAGGAAACAGAAATACGTCATTCGTCCAAAATTGAACAGAATGGCTCACTAAATTGCTGAGAAGCAATTATGATTGAACTTCTTTGCATCAAGGTATTAACTTCATTTTGTCCAACAAAATGCTCCTTTTTAAGCTCTGAAGCACCACAAAGAAGTGTGAATAATCAGTAGCTATCTTCAGATCACAGATATTACAAGGGACAATAAGATTCCCCTATAAAGTCTGCACAGGTACAGGCAAAGAACAGAACACGAGGCGTCACTCCGGAATCAACACCCGGGCTTGCCGGGCTCTTGCAGCAGACTCTCGGCGGTTTGGGGTCCAAAGGTTCAGCAGAAGGAACATCACAACACAAACATCATCCGAGTTTCATGAAGATCTGAGCACACCGGCAGAAACTTTACAGCCTCATATCTAGTGGCAGTGTTCGCAAGCTTCCTGAATTTTAGAGAGTGCTACAAATGTACCAGAACTACTCAACCTACGCCAGGAACTCCATGCTTACTCTGGCGTACTTCACAGTTTTGTTAGCTGAAGCTAATTAAAAGAACAAAAAAAACCCCAACCTGTTCCAACACTAGCAAAGAGATACAGCTCCGTTCTCAAACACTAGATATTGTCATTCTTTTCCACTTTTTTTTCAGAGCACAAATAGCAAACAGAAGGAAAAAAAAAAAAAACCTTTTCCTTTGCATTTTCTAAAACTTCCTCATAGGCTCGCAGTGGATTGCAGCATTACACCCTGACAATAGTCTCTGTAATGGGAAACGTTGCACATCTGTTTCTAATCAGATTAATTTAATAATATTCTATCAATGGAGGCAGTTTGTATTTATACTATCACTTTTTTTCAAGAAAGGAGTGTGAATATTCGTTGCTGGCCAGGGTGGCTGTCGCTGTGAATCGCAGTCTCACAGCCTCCCGCTGCATGCCAAAAACGTACCCCTTGGTACCAGCTGAAATTCTAATCAGAGCTCCCTCACAACGCAGATATTGTAGGTGTGCTGTGCTAGTCATTTCTTTTATTATAAATGACCTTTCAGGAATTGAAAAAATTGTAGCTTGTCAGTTGAGACTTGTAACCGTTATCCATTCAGCTAAAGGATTTAACAGGCCTGCTCGTAAAGGGAGAAAAAATAGATTCCCTTCACGCTAATCTCAGAAAGACACAAGTGGTCTAAATTAACAATTACCTTAGACATTGAGGGAGATTTCTAATAACGCTGTATTAGAGTGAAAGTTAGTATATTCTGATGGGAATTTAACAACCACAGCCGGACCAGAATACGTGCAGCGGTTCCATTCCTGTAGCAGCAGCAGTGATGCCCGGCCCCCGAAGCACTGGGACCCCCTGCTCCGAGGGTGCTTCGGTTATGGTGGCCATTCCACCACACTGAGGGCTCAAGGGGTACGTGAAATAACACAGAAGGTGCATACTCTAAAGCACGTAGAGGCCACGTGATAAATCTACTCTAGAAACAAAAGCTGTTTCGTGTCCTGTGCAAGCCACAAGGCACCCCAGCACCTGGTGTTATTCAAGACTTAAATGGAAAGTTATTTTAATATAACCCCTTATGATTCAAATTGCTGCTTAAAATGTAGTAAATGAGAAAGATGGTTTAAACTTTTGGATCTCTAACTACATATTTATACATGTAATCTGAATAACATGCTTGTTCCTGTCTTCGCACAAAAGGAGAATTTATTTTCATAATCTAATGTACAAGTTACACTATTAACACTTCAAAATATTTAATAGCCTTTCTAGATGACAGCTTATATTAAAAATAAACATTCAGGAATAATTCATAGTACAAGCAGATAACTGAGATAAGCAGTGAAGAAAGATAATAAGGAACATGATTAATATTAAAGCTGTTGCACTGGCCTATTGAGGAGGGAAAAGAAAAAAAAAAAAAGGTAACCACTGTTAACCATAGACTTGAAACTGTAAATCATCTTCAAAACAAAACAGAGAAACCTAAACCCTTTGCAAGTACCTCTGTTCCTAACAATATTACTGAATTATCAAATCTTCTCATTCTCCGCAGACGGCCTCAGCCATTAAAGTTAAGCAGAGCACCCTTCTTTCCCTGCGCTCTCCGGTGTTACTCAGGCACCGCCGTCAAAGCAAGTTGAAATCACGCTGTCCACTTAGTCATAAAACCGGAGCTACCTCTCCTTCACACGAAGCACTTCATACTCCAGGAAGCATTACAGAAAGTATGAAGCGCTCTAGGAAGAATGGCTGTGTAATAAAAGTATAATTGAAATGGCTCTACTGCTGCCTCATTTCATCACTCACACTGGCCTCTGCTTGTTAAATTTTAAGATCTCTTGGGAAACCAGTGCATAATATAACTACACTCCAGAGTGTCCAAACAACCATTGCTATGATTTAGCTCATGTATGACATTAAGGTCCTATTTTAAAGTAAAGATTTTACCAGTAAAACAAGACCTTAAACTTTGACGCTTAATTTAAAGAACGTAGGCTAAAAATTTTGGTGGAACTTCAGGAATTTTTAGACTTTCAGTTGTCTTTGCCTTTCAGGAATGTTTGAGCCTCCTTACTCTTTCGCATACCCAAATTCATTGCAAGAGGAAAACCCGATATGGGTTTCTTCAACAAAGATGAGCATAAGAAAACAAAACTTCATCAACGAGGCCACTAACAGAAGAAAAAGAATTCAAACAAATACAAAATCCAATGAGAAGTTTTAAAACAAAGGATTTCTAAGTAGTCTTGTAAATTATCTTAGGTTCCATTCAACACACAGAGATGGCAAACATTTCTGGGTAACACACACTAACATCCTGGGGAAAGGGTGTGTGGATACCCAACAGGTACACGCCTCCCGCCGTGAGCTGCTCTCCTGGGCCACCTCCCAGCCAGCCACTCTTCCCACTCAGTGCTTTGAAATTGTCTTTTTAACTACAATTTTACCAACATGCTGAAGATAACAAGCTTATACCAGTGTACATTTCTCATTTTTGTTATCTTTTCATGTCAAAAACAACTCGTCATTGTCCTCGATCTTTCTTAGGCCACTAAGGAATTTGTCACCCACCTCCAAAAGAGGCAGACCCCCACATATTTGCTGCGGGAGCATTTAAAGCTCTCTTCAGACAAAAACATTTTGGATCTATACACATTATTGCATTCTCATGTGTCTTCTGTAGGAATGCTGTGACACCAAATGCACTGTTAACACTCTCGTAGGTGACAGAGGCCAAAGATATCCACATTTCTGCAACTCCTTGCTAACTTCACCAGCATCTATAATTAAACTGGAAAATCCTGAAAACCACAACTAGCATTTGAAAAATTCCTTCTACCTCACGCCCCACTGCAGCAGGTAAGGTCACCACAGATTAGTTCTTGCTATTTGTTTGTAAGTAAAGCTACCACATGTGCAAAAACAGTGCCATTTCTTCATTTGGCCCCGATTTCCCCATAAAGTCTGCCACAGCCACATGATGCTACCTATGAGAAACACACCATGAAATTTAGTCTACTCTTAATTAGCAGTTGTACATTTAGTTCCTTCCACTGCACAAAGAAGCCTTGAATGCTCTGTAGTAATGCCTAGAAGTCAGTAATAGGCCATATAAAACACAATATTACTTCTTACTTTCTGTTCCAATATCTTACTGCAACTGTGGAAGATCGATCGTTTCCAGTATGCTTTTATTCGGAGGCAATTTCTTCTTTGTGTTAGGAAATTGTCGCTAACTCTAAGGCAAGCACCCTGACAGCAGAACATTCAGAAGAATACTAAAATAATGATTTAAACAAGTACTTTTTACACCCTCCTGCCCTCACCACACAAAAGCTGACCAAAAGATGAGAACAGCCTTTGAAGAGACGAAGGGCAGTTTCGCCTCCCAGTCCTAGACCTGTATTTTGTTCAGTACAATTCAGCTACAAGTGTGTGTGTCAAAAGCTTAGATACTGTATACGTCATGATACCCCAACGCTGTATCTCAGAGGAAGAACAGCACAAGGACACAAATTACAAGGGAGACTAAATCATTTTTTTAAAAAAATTCACCAACAGTAGGAGTAGACACATTGGGTTTTTGTGCTTTGTTTTACTGTTTCTTCCTTGTAGATCTATAAAGTGAACCCTTAAAATTATGACTACTGTTCATCCCTTAGTACCCCCCCATCTATTCCAGTGTTGACTGGCATAAAAAGAAGCGCATTTCCTAGGCCTTGACAAGAATACAGCAGGCTGTCACAGTTAAATTTGGTTACCAGCTCCCTTTCACTTTTCCAGCAAGCGTGGCTCATCAGTCCTCAGCCCTCCAAGTGGCACAAAAGCCAGACAGCAGAGTCAGATCAACGCGCGAGGGAACACGTGACTGACACCAGCGAGTGTCTCTACACTGTTAACACACGCTGTCTATTGTCTGTATTTCCCATATAAATTTTATGGGGAAGTAGAAATCAGCAGAATCTTTGTGATTTTAAGAAAGCAATTCTAAAGAGTCTGAAATATTGTCTCCTTAAAAATTCTGTTTGGATTTTCTTGTGATTGTGGGGTGAATTCTTTGGCCGCAGAAGAAAAGTGAATGCAGGAGCAGTGCGGGCTTTCCATGCAATGTTCCTGTAGAACGAAATGGACCACAGTTACCTGGCTTCCACTTTGCATAAACTGTATTGCTCAGCATTTAACTAGAAAATTGAGATTTTTATTGTTACAGAATCTAAACTCGTTCTGAACCCCAGAGTTCTGTCAAGTCGATAGACTGTAATGATCAAGATCTCAAGGTCAGAAATACAAAGAACCAAGTAAAAGAGTAATTTCACACTGCGTAACAGTCTCTGAGAATACTGGCCCCTGACATACAATGCCAAGAAAGAAAACAAAGGACTTTCATTTTTGATTTAAAGAGTGCAAGTTTACTCAAAGGTGCTTTGCTATCCCCCGAAGTTTTAGAGCAGCATAACCAGCCTTTACCACTTGTCAACATTTAATAGCCTACACCCCAATGATTGATTTTGTTCAATTGGATTTTTTTTCCCCTCCAACTCATGTATTTAGCTTTTAACTGCAGCAGGTTGACAACGCATCTATCATAGCTAAACAATCTTATTCAGGAGCATTTATTTTCTGCAGCTATGATTGTCTGCTCTTCTGCTATATACATTGTTTTGTATGTTCTCACATATGGAACACAGCTTTACGTCCTGTCTGACTACAGTACCATGTCATCTGTTCTGTACCTCCCCTGCATTCTGTGCCTCTCTCCTGAGCACCATGACTGCCACCCTTGTCTTCTCAGGGAACTTAGTTCATCTGCAGAAAGATCACTGGATATGGAGTGGTACAAGTGTTTCGGTAGTTATCAAAATACATTTTAAATATTCCTATGCTCATTACATTTAAAAATATCATCTCTAAAGGAACTACTTAATTTTCCTATCCAAAAACATAGTAGTTATACTCTCCAATCATTTAAATTATGCCCTCCAATAATTCTGATATCTGAGTGCAATTCATATACACTATTTTAAATGTACGGTGTCACTCACATTCCTAGGTCTTCAAAGCAAAGCAATGTCAATTTAAAAAGTTAATGAGAGTAACTTCAAAGTTCTTTCAGTGAAGCACAGCTATAGGTAAAACTTATCCCTGAAGACCCAAAGTATGCTGCCATGAGGGGTGAAGTAATTCAGCATAATACACAGCATGAGTTACCTGCAATCCCGTCAGCTAGTACAGATGTCACAGGGCTTCACAAAGCTACAGGACTGACTTTAAAAAAAAAAAAAAAAAAGAAAGTAGACATTTGGGGGTCTGTTCTGGGCTTCATCTGTCTCCAGTTGTGGCAATACAAAAGAAGAAGTTAAAGCCTGCATAGGAACAGCGATGCAGAAAGGGGGCAAAAATCTCCTACATCAATCATTCTGCTTTGGGAAAATCCTGCACTAGGCAATGTTTTTAAGGTGTTTCTTAAAAGTGCAGCCCCACCTCCTCGTTAGGAAGATAACAAGGAACAGTCTCTCACCTCACTGTTGTTTGGTAGGTTAGTGAGGGTAGAAGCAACACAGAGTACTTGAGAGGCAGCTGAGTTCAATCATGCCTGTCTGCAAAACCTAAAACCTGTCAGCATCTGAGTAAGGCAAAGCATCGTTAATGATTTCTAGCCCACAGAATACACATCTCTAGCCCGTAAAGTAATATTTGAGGAATATGTAAGAAGTAAATACTTCACATACAGGAAAAGACTTCTTCAATAACTGCCCATCACTCAGCTCTCACAGGTATTTCCCAGCTCCTTCTGTTCACTCGCTCCAGGTAGTCCTAGCATGCGGATTTATTCCTTATAAATATTGGTTTATGTTCTGAGGGCCAAAAAGCAGGTTTTCTCATTCAGGGAAAGGGTTATAAAAACTTGAAAGAGAAGTTGCCTGAACAGAGTGCCATTGTCAGGCACGACTGGCTCGCTTTACAATGGCTAGCAAGAAAGATTCATCCCTTCTAAGGTGAAAACAGCATTTTTCCATTAAGTGAACTCTTGTATAATACAGCAGCGCATCTCTGCTTCTTAGAGTCTACGCGACGCTTGCTATCCACGTTTCCAACCGAGTTGTTTACTTTCTCTGAAATCCTCAACTTGGCAGAGCTTGTGAGCAGACTGCCACTCTGCCGAGCACAGTTCCACAAATATGAAAGAAAGCAGCGATTCAGAAGGAAGCACATCTGAAAACGAAGATAAAATAGCGATGGCACGATTATTTTTATTTTATCAAGTTGCTGTACAACTGCCAAGCCCAGAAGCCTATCATTTCAGCTGTGCTCTGAAAAAGAAATAAAGCAAGCTAGTCCCTCTCACTGCTCCTCTTTAAAAAAAGCTTCAGATGCTTCACAACACTTGTAAATCCTGAAATAGAGAGAATGAAACAGATCATAAAGCATCATTACTTTTACTTAAAGAGACAAAGATCTCTGTGTTAGACATATATATGAAAGTAGTTAAAGGAAAAATGATCAGCATTCAAAAGCACCAAGAGCCTTGCTCTCGCTGCGACCTGCCTGCCTGGTCTGGTCACCTCACAAGTAGGCTGCTGAACAGGGAAATCAAACCGGCCGATACAAATCAGAGGAATCCACTGTGGATAGCTAAGGTTTTATGGATCTGGAGAAATGATCCTTAATGTTCAAAACCAAAATCCAGAAGCAGAAGATTGTAACATGTACATGCTAGAGGATCAGTGTAAAGACCAGGTGTTCCTATAAGGAAAAGTGGAAGAAAAGAGCAAGGAAAAGCCAATGAAATACATGAGTACGGACAAAAAACTTTATCATTCATCTTTGATTATAGAGAGTGCACTTCTTTGCAAAAAAGGAAAAAGCCCACAAAATTTTCTAAAGCCCTTAAGTAACAGCATTCTCAAAACAAAGCAAGCCTCCAGTTTTAGACCACATTTTTTTCCACAAAACAATGAGATACAAAATAATAAGTAATACTTCCATACTTGGAGTGATTTGTATAAAGTTACCAACCAGAAGAAGGACCAGGTTTACTCTACGCCTTCCTGTCAGCATGCTCACAGTGATCACGGGCCTGGCCTACTACGTGCCCCCCTGTTAAAATCCCCCTTTGGTCTGTGGAAGGCTGGCTAGGCAATGATGTATGTGAGGAGTGAGAGACAGCAAAATATATAAACAGACTGAATCCATATTAAAAGCATTCTGTACTTCACGTTGATCCATCAGTACTGGGTATCATCCCCACGGAAAGCCATCAGAAAGCAACCTAAGTGTGAGCTGTACCCCTCGGCCGCAGGGCAGACAACGTCCCCCTCACACTTCCCACTCTCCAGCTGGTCAGTGCTGCTGCAGGTTCAGTCTGGGATTCTTCCCCAGTAAAACCAGGGACTGGATGCTCATAGTCCACAGTCAGGTTGCACAAAAATACCTGGAAAGCTGCTCAAGATCCTCTAGCAAACACACGTTCTGTATTAAGTACACAGAATAAAGACGACGGTATTTTATCATGTTATCTGAACTACAGACCCATGAACTACAACAATTTGGAGAGTAAAAATGTAAGTGTAGGCTATTACCAGAGAAACAACCCAGTATTGAAAATGTACCCATATTGTAAATACTTTGGGAATTGTTAGTGCTTCAGATTAGGATGGTGTCACCCTGAACGCGCTGAGCTGTAAAAATGAGTACCTAGAACTAATCATGACCATTGCAAGAACTGATTGGGGGCAACTCGGCAGAGGAAGTTTCCACAAGTGGTGGAGACTTAACTGTTTAACATGAATCTTTGCCCTAGAGTGAGGAGCAATTTAGAATAAAATCCTGAGGGAGAACAGTAGCAGAAAGAGAGCGCATGACAAATAAAACATAAAGCGCAATTTCTCTCCTGGTTCACAGATTACACCATCCATATCGCAGCCATACAGTGAAATTCATCACATTACAAAGTACTGTGCTACTGGTGAAAATTTATGGATTTAAAAACAAAGCAGTAGAATATGCATCTTTTCAGGGATGAAGAATTCTACTACAAACACCAACCAATGTCACTGTGTTCGCAACTAATTCCTTTCTGGATCTGAGCTACTTCTAATATCTGTTACAGTTAGAAAAACAGCATAATGCACAACAAATATTTTTATTATCCTTGTGTGGTATTTGGGAAAGCATAAAGGCATTTCAAAACAAAGTCAAAATGTAAAGTTTTGGTCATCATTTTCCAAACTACAGTCCTGGTCTGCAGCACCAACATCTACTATCTGGAACCTGGCATTCTCTTTTAATGGTATTTTCCCTAATTTAACTTCATAAACAAACAAATCAATTGAAACCAGTTTGCAAAATTTCTGTTCGTAACAGCATGGAAGAATGTTGTAGGAGCCTTCCACATGAGGAATTTCATACACAGGGAAAACAACATATACCAAAAAAACCTACCTTCCATCATCAAAGCAGAGTTAGTTGCTAAACAAAAATCTTTTCATTTCTAAGAGAAGACAAATACAGTATGATAGAAATCTATTCTAAGTGTCTTCAGAGTTGGCTCATACACTATGTTGTTGATCTGTGTCCTTCGGTTACCAGCAGGCAGACTGCAGGCTGGATACACCATTTTCATTGACTCCAGGCCACCATCTTTTTGAGACTCCCTGTAATTTGTCTCCAACTGTTACAAAAACTTGTGCTGCTGGAAGACGACAGAGGCAGGCTCAGTCAGATGGACAGGAATGGCTTGGAATCACACAGCTTGAAAATCACTAACTGCTCCTGCTTTGCAGGAATATGAGATGGGAGAACATGCGACACAGAAGGAAGAGATCTGGAAGAAGGTCTTATTTGTTGAACTAGTTGTGAGATAATATGCTTGCTTCCCTACATACAGCACAGACACTTGGATGCAGATCAGGGGACACATGCAAGGGAGCCGGGTGGCCAGGCTGGACTCCGACACTCCCAGCTCAGCATCAGAATCTGCAATCAAACGCTATCAGAATAGGCAAATGTTCCACAATGCCTTTCTTTCCCCTACCCTCTCCCTATTTTGCAATCCAGACAGCCAATAAAATCTTCTCAAGAAGCATGGTGCAGCTCTGCGTGCCGGCGAGCCCCGCGGCAGGGCCTGAGGAGGGAGAAGTGTCCGTCTCCAAGGCCAGCGCTGCTCTAGGTTAGAAGAGCTCCACGCAGGCACCCACTGGCAGAGCAGCGCTGAGCCACTCCGAGTGGGCCTGTCTCCTTGCAATAATCAATACGCACCCTGTAAGTGCTGAATATAATGTGATAATCTGCCCTTATATGCCTCGCTATTTAATGGATTGCTTCTCAAAGGCAGATGGAGAGAACAGTGGTGTTAATCTCGTTTGGGCTTGGAATGGATACATAATGTCTATTACCACATAGCCATTGAGGCACCAAGTTGGAGTGTATCTGCTTTATAAGCAGTAATTTGCAGCCAAAAAATTAATCAGCCCATAAAATATCCTTCAAGAAAAACAACTGATTTCTTCGCTGAGAACTGGCTCAGAGGGTAAGTGACCTGGCAACAGCAACCCAGAGCCACCGTCTCCACTTCAGATACACAACAATAATCATATAACTTCATGGACTGGTGAAATACCTCGTTTCAGTTAACTGAATTCAGTCAAAAATCATTTTCAACATTGAAGATACATGAACTAGGGTTTGGTCAGCAGGCAGTGGGGGCCCTAAAAGCACTTGTGAATAATTTGTCCCTCTTACCTGAAAGCTAACACTGGGTTTCAGTCTTCTTCCATCATGATCAATAGTAAAACGTTCAGCGCTCCAGATTCATGACCAGGATGGACACCTCCAGGTCAGGAGCTCACACGATGCCTACTTCTGTTATTCCCTGTGACAAGACTTTATGGCAGTGCCTGTGTTTGCTATTCAGGGAAATAAAAATTGCACCGCTAATTCATCAGGAGGCAAGGCATAACATCCTTATTGAACATCGTAAATGTTCTTATTAAATGTTGGATAAGTTTACACTAATCAACAACAAAAAAAACCCCAAAACAAAGCATGCTATTATCAAATAAAAACCAAGAGGAAAAAGTGGTTAAAAGTTTCCTAAAAGCATAGTGTGGGAAAGAAGAACCTCTGGAGGCTAACAGACAGTTGAAAGCCCAACACTTCTAAAGGCTTTCCCTCATAAACCCAGGCTTTACACAAAGGTCCACGCTGAAGCCAATACCATTTTTCAGGTTTAAGCGTAACACCAGAAAGCTTTTTATTATGTTCATGCTTTCCAAAAGCTTTGCAGACCACTCCTCTTCCTCCGAGATGAACGAACACCCCCGCGGCTGCAGCAGCGAAGAGGCTGGACCGGCTCCTGGACGCAGCTCCCGCCTCGCGCCGAGCGGACAGCCAGTCGGACACCGCCATGAATCATGCCTCGTTTATGTTTTCTGTTTTAAGATTTATGCATGTTGAGCACAGCTTAGAGCAAGTAAGTTACAGTTCAATGCAACTTAATGATTTTGCTACTTGGTGCTTTCTCCTAAATAACTGCGACGTCTCCGCTTTCTTGCCAAACGGGGGTGATGGCAGAAGAAATACCGTGGGGAGGAAAGTCGTTGTGAGCATCCCCATAGATAACTAAGCACCTCAGAGATCTCTTCTACATTTTGTGAAAGCAGGGCCGTGGTGATTTACTTAGACACTGACGGAGCTTTCCGCATCTCCCAAGATGACGGAGTAGCTGTCTACCTGCCCTTTCTAAACAATGTCATTGGATATTTCACCACTGAGTACCCATCTCCTCCAAGTCGGCGCATAGTAATGGAGAATAAATCAACTGCCTGGGCTGAGCCGCGCGGCTCCCTCCTGCAGCTCCAGCATGATGCACACTGACAGCAGGCTTTCGGGGGTTACCTGTCTGCATGCAAACCTGGCTAAATTTCCAGGCGCTGCTCTACAGCCGAGCTCCCCGCTCCTGCTACCAATTCCTTCCTCATCTGCACTGCCGTTCAGGCCTGTATTAACAGCTCCGACATGTCAGAAGCAAGAGGAGAGAAAAGGTTTAACAGCATGAGCCAAAGAAATTAGGCAGACAACATCACTGTCGTGGTGGACAAAACAGGAAAAGAAGTTCCTCCAAGTCTTGGTGCATGACTTAGAAAAGATTTAAATATCTCCAGGTAGTAAGGACCTGAAACCTTTACTACCCACCAATTGTCCACTCAGCAGCTTTGACATTTGGGTTCTGAAAATACATGGAGCAATCTGAGGGAGACGAACACGCAAGTGCCTGTCCTTCGAGATACAACCCCAAAGCGACCGGCTTTCTGCTTCTGTACAGCTAAGCACCTGAAAATCTACTGAGCAAGCTGTGTGGAAACTGTTCATAGAGTTCTCATTTATTCTAATGAACTCATAAGAGAACTGTAGCTTTGCTCAAACCAAGGGTTTTTAATCATAGAATCATCAGCTGGTCTGGAAAACAGACAGAAGAACTTAAATGAAATGGGAATTTTCTCTGCCTTCATAATGGTCTCCCTGCTAAAATCAATAGTAAATTCAGCGCTCACAACTCTGATATCCTGCTTTCTTTTCTTATTTTCTCTGAGTGACTCTTCAGCTACATCAGCTACTAAATTCCAATGCTCACACACTAGGGAAAAAACAGATCTTGAAAAACTATGTATTTACATATATATGACTGTCAAATGTACCAAAATCCTAGTAGACTAGTAAAAATAGAGTTCTTCGTGTCGGCCAGGTTATTCTAGCAACTCTGCCTCACTGCAAAGTCTTTATTTAATTATAATTATGTTTTTATTTACAAACATCTCGTAATTAAACTTCACCTTTTTAATTTGCAGTTGAATACTCCCAGTGGCCCAATACAGGCTGATGTATTCTTGTACATATGGCATATTGGTATTCCTCTATTCCATATGAACTGGAACAGTCTGGGAAAACGATTGCTGGACAGGAAATAGTTAATGCCCATTTCCACTTAACAAATTGCCTCTCCACTAAGTTACCTTCCAGAACTGAACCCCGATTTCTGGATACAGTATTTGTTTAGAACGTCAGGAATACCTTACAGATTAGAACCTAGAAACACAGCTAAAATGAAATAGTGTTGCTGTTTGTGAGAAGCCAGGTTTGTACCTTTTGGCAGCCAGGTTTATGAGGGTATCCACTATAATTAGTTTCAAAGTGCAATAATTCGTGTGTTTTTCTCTTAAGTTTCTTAATAAAATATTATTTCATTCCTGCTGGTATTCAAATAGAACCAAAGAAACTGTCTGTTTCCAGCTGGCTTCTAGCTTGTGAGGCCTCCATTTCAAGAGACAAAAAAATCAGATTTTAAGACTGGAGTGTTCAAAAGCAGTCCAGGTACTTATGTGTGCAATTCTAATTGCATTTAGAATCCCCACACCTTCTACTCTGTTCTGGATTTTTATCTTTCTTTTTTTAAATTTACCAAGTCTTCTGTGTTAGAACTCAGGATTACAACTGAAGTTCCATTAAATAAGAAATATACTTGAGGCATATGTAAATTATTAAGGCACCAAATAAAATGGGGAAATTTTGAGCACACAGATTCTAAATACTAACTATAACCAGGGTATAACTAGATTGTATAAATCTCTTTGGGTGACTGTTTGTATCTAAGCACAAGACACAAAATCAGCAGTGAAGCTTCACTTTCATTCTGACTTTCACTGATTTTCAATCCTAAAGGCTGAAGCTGTGAGCTAAGTAAACAGAACACACCAGGACTTCATGAAAAATAATTCCATTCCCTTGAATGGTGGGAACAAAATATGCACAGAGTTCTTATTAGTTGCTTCTCTTCAAATATTTAACCATGGTGGTTAATATTTCTTCCTAATGTAAAAGACCGTTTACGGTTTTAAAAAAGAAAATCATTTTAGTACTTTTGACAGTTCTGCAAGCAAGAGCAAAACACAAGCCCTACTGCAATACTGCAGTAAAGCTGGGGTCTGAGCTAAGTAGCTTAAGCCATAAGCATTTGAAGTGCAGCAGCGACCGCGGCCAGATGCTATTTATTACTGGCTGCTCTCTGCCCGCTGCAGGAGGTGGGCTCGCTCCATCCCTTCCTTCCCAGCAAGGCAGGCAGGGGACCAAGGCGAATTGCTGGTTCCCCTAATAAGACAGCTCCATCAGAGGGTGCTTGGAGACTTTTCTCTCCAGAAGTCTCTTTCTTGCGTCTTGAAGGGGGAAGCGTGGCTGCAGATTAGGGTACAAAACCCATGAACAGAACAAAAGGAACTACACGTGGTTCTGCCTGCAGTTGCCGGGCATTTAGAGGGAACGAAAATTACATGACTTGATTTACTTTACAAAAACTGATTAGTAAAGCCCCCTGTGGATTTCTTAACTATACTGTGGAGGGATATAAGATTAGTGTAGCAATTCCCATCATCAAACGTATTTACTGTTAAAATATTGGATTAGTGATGTTGTTATCCACTGTTCCAAGATTATAAAGTGATTCTTCAAAATTGAACAGAAAAATACTGCACTCTATCATTTGTAATTAGATTTCGGTCTTAGTGTTTTTGCCTTTCCACAAAAAATAATTCTGCTTAAAAAAAAAAAAAGGAAAAAAAAAGGGGGAGTAAAGGACTGTGTTCTGCACACAGACAAAGAGAAGATAACACTACAGATACAAAAGAGAAAACAAATTATTTTCCTGTTCTGCTTTTGAGAGACAACTGGTCGCACTTGGCCTGCATCTCCTTGCTCCTGCTTGTCCCACTCATCGCTGTGGCAATGCACCACCGTTACACCAGGTGGTAACAACGCCACGTTGGTGCAAGATGTCGCTTATTTGTAAGATGCACAGGAATGCGAACTACCTGAGCCTGGCAAAGCTCAGTCCTTGGAGATTTCACCCTCACCGAGAGCTTTGAGGAGAGCTGCGAACTCTGAGGATCATCATTGTCTGGGTTTCCAGTGACAATGTGGACTGGGAAGGAGGAAGAGCGTAAGGAAAGGGGATTAATTAATGTGTTCATTAAAGCAATTATGTCACATTTAGGCCAGGAAAATTAACACAACTGTACCCTGGTTTTTTAGCCATTACCTTAAGTGAGTAAGAACACCTGGAGCTATTATCATTAATAAACAAATAGAAAGCTACAGCACTCTAATCACATTTTATCCTGTCCAACACCTCTAGGAATCGCTTATATGCGGTAATTCACATAGATGCAGAATAGGTAGTGATGTAAGGGTCATAAAAAGCCAAAAAAATTTCAAGTCAGAAATACTCTGCAACTGAAGAGTGCCATGCTGTTTGACCTTGTTATTTGCCACTACTTCAGCTTTAAGCTATATAACTTTATTCATTGTTGTTCTCCTTATTTTGGTGAATCCTTACTCTCTCCTAGATTTATCCTTGTAGTAATTCGAAAGAATGAAGCAATTTGTTTCTGAACAAGAATCATATTTACTTACATCAATATTACTTCCTACTGTTGTCACCCAAAATTCAGATTGAAAATAGTGCCAGCAACTTCAAAAATTCAAACAATCATAGATTAGTTTAATTTTAAATTATCCTGTTTTTAACTGACCATAGAAATAGAGGTTATAAATATGTAGTCTTAACTACAGTAGCTCTGAACAGCCTTGACAGGGTTTATCGGCTAAATGTTTAATCAGGCAAAGCAGCAAAAAACATAACCACAGGAATACATGGTATTTAGCATTTAAATAAAGCTTGTAAAGCAATGACAAGTCTATTTGGGCAACTACTACCATACATGTTCCTTATCTGCAAAGGTCTTGTCCCAAATTTATCGGAACAAGTCTCTCATACTTTATTTTCCAGGCAGTAACACCAGTTTCCATTCACAGAAAAAGGTACAGAAAACTGCAAGTTAAAAGGCATGGCCATGAAAAAAGAATTCCCACGTTGGCAACGTCATAGTGCTCCAGGAACTTCTTAAATCACTGCCAAAAAATACGAAAAACCAACCCCCCCAAACCAAGAACCAAATCCCCATCACAGAATAAGAAACGAGCCTGACAAAGCCCTCCAGTTGTTCCTTTTTTGCCTGATCGAACAGTTCAGTTTCCAAACCTCCAGCTACTTCGCTGCTTCCAAGACGCAACCTTGAGCAAGCAAGGCAAATGCGAGCCACGGCAGTGCAGGCGACGTAAAGGCTTCCCTCCCTCCGCACAAAAGCGCCGTTTCTTCTGTCCCCTGGACCATAACCTTGGTGTGAAATTGCCTGCCCGCTAATGGGCACCCGCTTCTCACCTCGTGCGATCGGGGCCAGATGTGCTGCTTTCCGCTCCACTGAGCGTTTGGCCCTGCACACTGCGACGGGGCTCTCGGCTGCGGCGTTCGCTCTCTCTGCTGGTAAAACGCATCCCGCAGCAGCTCTCAGCATTGAACGGCAGTAAGTAGCCCAAGGAAATGTAATGATTTTATATTGTTATTATTAAGTAGACAAAAGTAGCGAGTCTATCCCTTTGGGGGGAGAGAATCAAAAAACTTTCGTGTAAATAACACCTTTTTTTGTAAATAGGAGTTGGTTTTACTTATGGTTCATTCTAGTGGCTTTTAAATACATTCCTCCTCCTTTCAGAGTTGGGAACCATTTGCTTTATGAGCACCATTTGGATCATTTGCCTGTTGCTCATAAAATAGACAAAGCTTTTATCCATGCCATGAATTTTTACTCACTTTATACAAAATATCTAAGGAGGGATTTGCAGGGGCCAGAATTACATCCATGAAAGAATTAACAACTAATTTAATTTTCTGCTACAATAATGGTTCCAGCAGTTTTTGATTTTGTTGATTACATTTCTTTCCTCCGTGAAATAAAAAAGCATATTGGTGTCAGCTTCTTTGTACGTATTTTTTTTAAAAAGTGGATTTCCCCGCCCCCCCCTAAAATGACTAGGAATGACAAAAATACTTCATATGTTTTAATCCATGTAGTTACTAAATAAAGCAGTGGCAAACGCAGCTTTCAGCGGTGATCGGGTAACATGGTGATGGTCTGTACTCTGAGGAAGAACACCGATGCTCAGCAGCCCTGGAGCAGCCCAACAGAACACTCCTTTGGCAGCGCTGCTGGCAGCGGCCACACAAACCGCCCCGAGCAGCGGCTCCCCTCTGTCACCCATGTCCACGCACCGGCACCCTCCTAAATGATGATCATGGCATCAAGCTGCTTCAACTCCTCCTCTCGCAACTCGGAAGCCAAAATTCTCTCTCCTGTGCCAACAAACAGCAGGCCAGCCCTAACTGCAAGCCCTCCACCTGCCTGCTCTGCAACACGTGCCGTAGGGAAGGAAACAGGAGCAGCCTCTCAGCCCTCCCTTCAGGATTCATCAGCTGGTTAGCACTAACTGCTGGAACGAAACACTTTCCTCAACAGTTTTGATCCTGCACATAAAGAGTTGCTGTCTATTAGTAACTACGGACCATAGCAAGCTGCTGTGGTCCTACACAAACATCATTGATCGCAGACACAGATCAATGCACGCCTGACTGCGGCGATTAGCAGCTGCCTGGATGGAGGCGTGGGGAGCGGTGGCCGCGCGGGAGCTGGAAGCAGTCGGGGCACACGCTGCGCCTGGGAGCCTTCTCTGCGGGAAGGAGGGAATGATCCCGTGGTTTGGAGAGTAACAGCTCCCTACACTACACGGCTTGTATGGTATGGGTAACTAGTTTCTTTCTGTATGTAGAACAGAAATACCACATATCTGTGACTACAGTGAAGAAGTTACCATTTAAGAGCTACTATCTTTTAATCAGCTGTATAGATTGTACCATGAAACCCTGCACAGTCAGCATCGCAACTAATAAAAAAAACGCACTCAAGCATGAGCAAAGGTAGCAGTAACAGAGATGTGGGGTTTGGTGGTTTTTTTTTTTCATTTCTGCTTCTAAATTCCTATGCTGTGTTTGCCACGTGCTCTCACAGCAAACATACCTCTAAAACAAGCCTAAGTTCTAGGATTTCATACGTGTAGTTCGTGCAAACTAGAGACTAAATAGGAGAACTTTGGTTTGGGCTGAGTGCTTACAGCCTGAAAACAGGAGGAAGAGCCTACTTCGACTACAGACTCTGCCTGGTTCTCTCTGTCTTTGCCAGCTCGGGCACTACAGCTACAGATTGACCGCTGCCTTTAGTGACAGGTGAGCTCTGCAAAGCAGAGGCACGTGCTTCTGTTGGGAAGAGGCACTGTGCCATACGAATTACAAACGTGGTGGCTGCTGAAAGAAAAATGCCCCCGCATCCCTAAAAAGCAGCATCTGTGTTCCCCTGGGAATTGGCAGAAGCAGCTTGATTCTCCAGACTGGTCTTCCCGGCAGCCTGCTTCCTCTCCACCCCGCTCCAGCGCCTGCTCTCACACAGCCCCAATCCAGGTCCTTGGAACAGCATCATCCAGTTTCACCCACCCTAGGAACTGGCTCTTCCCTTCCCTCCCACCACCTCCAAAGCCACACATTTCCAGGTGCAGTCCAGTGCGCTGGGCACGGGGGAAAACAGCAAAAGTGGCTCCGAACTCCTGCATTTCAGAAATTTGTAACAACTGATTTGCTCAAGTAAGTACACCACTGCAAGGCCAAAACATCCAAAAGCATTTTGTGTTCAAGGAGACTGCATATTAATATCCCCATTTCTTTATCTCCTTTTGCATGATCAAGTATTGCTTCATTTTGGTTGAATCCTTATGACACAAAAGGTTGATCTTTCAAACCTTCCTCCAAAAACAACAACTTCCACAAACGTCATTTCTACAGCAGGAGACGTTCACAGTTTATTGACACACCGTTCAGAAAGCAGCTTTGTTTTGCACAGTTCTGCAAAGTGTTTTAACCCATGAGGAACACAAACTGAAGGCAAGACAGCCCTGGCATTTCTGCCTTAGAAAAAAGGCTTTAACCAAAAACACACCACCAACAGCCTGGGCAGTCAGACACCAAAACAAATAATTTTGACTTAAGATGCTGAGAACGTCGCTGCTACCTGTTGCAGCCTTGCTTTAGAGCCTCAGATTGATCCTACTAAGTCATACAGAAACCACCGTTACAGAAAACAACCATCATCACAAAATTTGTTCCAGCCTACCTGTGGCTGAGTCCAAGGCTCCAAGGCTGTTTCTTTCAAAGGAGTTTGTGGCCTTCCCACTTCTTTTGTGTGCTGTTAGGAGAGAGAAAAGCATTCATCAGTGATATGTTCAACCACTCTCTGCATTCAGCACTAATTTTTCCTGAGGGAATAAAACAGTCAAGTACAAAATTCAGACAAAATCACGGTAACGTATCACAACTGCATACACTTGGAGTAGACTATAGGTCTGATATTTTCGCAGCTCAGTAACTCATTTTTTATAAAGTTGCTTTAACTTTCAAGGCATGGGGTACACACTTTCACCTGTGTGTACAGATGAAAACCTCGGACAATATGAAATGATTTGCCAACAGAATAAAGTTCAGTGGCAGAATTTCAGAGAGAATTTGATCGTGGTTTCTCTGCCGTCTCCTCCCTGGGCTGTGCTATGTTCAGTGAACACCCTGACAGAAGGGCATCGACTGCAGTGGAACTAACTTAAATAGGTGAATTAAAAGAAATATTATGGAAAGCTTTTTTAAAGTCTGCATTCTTTGGGCAAAGGAGCCATATTTTCAGAAGAGACCCTTGCCTTTCCTTAACGCTCTTTGGAGCTGGAGCCAGAAGACTGAGCAGTCAACAGCTTCTTGTCTCTTCAACTTTTCACTGCCTTGGAATATTTCAAGGCTGACCACCCCAAATCAAAAGCTGGTATAAGCAAGATTAAAGTAGTCTTCATAGAATTAGATTTGCTGACCCTTCACGCTTCCTTTCTTTTTTTTTTTTCTTTTTTTCTCTTTTTAATATTGCCAAAACATCATTCCAATAATTAACATCTGTAACGGCTCTGTTTCAATAATAAATACATAAGAGTTTTGAGCACTGGGACTGGGCATTGAATAGGATGTTGGCTCCTTTTAATTTTCTCCATACAAGTTCCCCAGGGAAGGAACTTTGCACATTGCTGCAAAAATACTGACAAGTCTCACATATTTTCTTTGTCCCTAAATTCTTTCTGTCATAAAATGGGAACAGTGACATTCACGAAAAAGGTCCTCTGCTGAAATACACTTTTTAAGCAGCGCCAAGATTTTCCTCCTCCTGAAATACATCCTCCGTAACGTGCTACCCTTTGGATAAGACCTTTGACAACATGTAATATAAATAGCGTCTTATCCAGGTCCCACAGCAGAGTGAGCTAAACGCACATGGAGACTGCAAGGTCTGACAAAGAGAGGGAGAGGTATGCCATTGGATTTTCTGTCATATACAGTAAAATATGGTCACCTAGAAGGAAACTTTTTTTTAATACAGAATTTGTGGGCAACTTTAGTCAGCATGGAGCATTCACAGGGCTCATTTCAGAAAACCACCTTATTAAATGGCAATTTTGTTTTGGCAGGTTGGATTGCCTGTAATAATAGATTACAGGCAATCATTTTTACCATTTTTGTTTTGTTATATTTTGGAGTAGCAACGGAACATGATTCATTCTTGAAATAGAACAGTAAGTGCATTTCAAAAGGAAAAAGAAATAACCACAGATTTAGTGAATGCTAAACAGAGTTAAAATGAATGCATCTGGAAAGTTGTGTTTTTCACATGTTCAAAAGCAAATGTATTCTACCTTATAATCTTTCTTTAAATGTAATAATCAAGCATCAAAGGGACCCAAACACATAATGAAAATTATTAAACATATCAATTGTAGTGCTAAGATACCATAATAACTCCGCATGGGATAACCTACCAGGAACTGACATTCAAAAAAAAAAAAAAATCACACCATTTCTTAAGAAATAGTGTTCCTTGGAATTTCATATCATTTTTTTTACACAACATTTGTCCAGTCAGTTTTGTTTTAGAGCAGAGAGCAAGAGGAAAAAGCAAGTGCATGGGTACATGAAGAAAAAGGTTGCAAAAGTACATTTAGGCAAGGCAACACTCAAAACACTTGGGTGACACTTGAAAACCATGCTCTAAATCTTAGCTATGACTTAGTGAAGACTCAAACACCTCGTAATGCTGGATTTCTTCTAGACTAGCACCTTGTGTTCTGCATTTCCTTCCTACTGTTTCCGCTACCCCGCGCCCAAAGAGACCCTTTCACCCTTCCAGAGACAAGCGTCAGAAAACAGTGACAAAACACAACAAGAGCAAAACCAGAGCAGATTCTGGGTCAACTCCTAGTCCGTCAGGAGCCTGCATCCTGGAGCACGTGGAAGAAGGAAAAAAAAACAAGCAGTAACCGCTTTCAGACCCTCCAGTCTCTCCACACACAGTACATGTCTTTCTAGCGCTCATTCTGTTTTTACAATGCTGTTTCGGAACTCAATAGATTGAGCTCTAGAAATTAAAAGCCCTAACAGACAGCACAGATCCGGATTGCCGTGGAGAAACTGGAAGCGTATTTGTATTGCCACTTCTCAGCATAGAACAAAATGGCACAAAACCTCTTATATGTGAGCTGTGACTCCATGCCAGATAGCTTACAATGAACCAGCACTTGTACCACTAACTAGCAGCACATCTGCTGCAGCTTCCAACTCAGCACGCTGCAAAACTCCAGTTGTGCGAATACTTGCTCTGAACTACCTGCTACTCCAGCAATTGTGCTTCTAGTATACAAGCTCCCTACTTACCACTCGCTGAGATATACACACAGTCTTAATGGATCCTGCAAGCTGCACTTATTCACTAGCTCTCTTTGCTCTGTTTTTAAGAAGAAAAATGTGCTAATGATAGACAATCCTCCCGGGAGCTTCTTTCTTTCAGCGCAGATAAAGAAGCTCTTACTAAAAGCGGGAAGTTTTTGGAAGCTTTTATCCCCGCATTTTGCTTGGAGCACCTTCCCACAGCTTTCTGCAGCTTCTACAATTCCTCTAAAGAAACAACGGAATATGCCCACAGTCTTTTGTTTATGTTCCCTCCACTTCCTCAATTTGACATTTAAGTTTCACACATAGAAGAAAATTGTACTCGTAATGAGATAAAGATGGAATGATTTCAACCTGGATATTACATTATGGTTTCAGCAGTGCCATTAAAGCTCCCTTAGCTCTTGTACACGCACCGATTACAATTTCTCTAGCAGGCAGGCTTGACTTCTGGAATAAATTGGGTTCTTCTCATGTTTGATGAGCCACCTGTCACTTCTGTTACATCCAACTACTGTTCCACGAGCACGGGCTGTACCCGGACAGCTGATTCAGTTCCTACCGTTCATCCAACACCTTCTGAGATCCACCTCCACCGGAGCTGATGGACACTTCTTTGCTCTACATCACTATCTGACACCCTGTATGGGCACCAGGGAAGGCAAAAAAAGACGGGAAACCACATCAGGTCTTGCTGGCCGTAGCAGTTTCCTTTATCTCAGCAATCCCTTCTGCCCAGCGGGAATCACACCACTCCTACCAACTGTTCCTCAAGGCTCGGCAATCCTGTCGAGCCAAAGAAAGTCCAATTTTCGGGTATTTTCAGTGAGACAGCATGAAAGACGTTTTTGTCTGCTGATTCATCACACAGCCAGTCACATTTGTCTTCCACCTGACCACCTAGAAATTACCCTGATCCATTACATTAGCAATCAATAAAGCCCAGCATAATGGCCAGGTAGGAAAAAGATTGTGCGCAAAATATTTTGCTGATATTTGGAATTTTCTGCCTAGTTGTAACAGCAAAGGAAAGCTTTAATATTTAATCAAAGTAGTTATTAAATCTTTTTTTAGAGAAAAATGGAATTCATCATGAATATTTCCTGTTGTTTATTAGGAACAATAAGTTAACAAACATATAATTACTTATGACAGCTTGACAGGTAGTATACAGGCTTCCAAAATCTATAAGAGAAAATAAACTGTGAAATAGATTTTAAAGGTTATGAAAGTCATCATTTTAAGTCAGACTTCATTTTTATCTTTAAAATGCCACGCTGGTGGTCCCCACTCTGAAATATGAGGGGGAAGTCTCCTGTGAGCCTGAGACAGCTCACACGAACCTCGCAAGTGTACGTGCACAGAAGGAGATCTCCCTTCCGACGGCATCCTCCCCCTCACGCTACGCAGCTCCTGGCGGCTGTACAGGTTAGGCTGACCCATAACAAGACACCGATAATTTGCTCAATCTATTTTCTCCAGCAGACTCAGCCCCATTCTCTCTCAGCCCTAAGCTACTGGTGCCGCTCGTTCTGCCCGGGATCCTGCCGTGCCAGCCCCGTGTGTCGGCCGGGAAGGTGGGATGCAGGTGACCGAGGGAGAGGGATGCCGGTTCCCTGCGATCCTGTCTGACCGGCACCCGCTGAGCTCTCCCTTTTGCCACCCCACGACCAGCAGCAACCAGCAGAAGCTGCTGGCCCCAGCTGGGCACGCAAACAGCGCCTGGCTCCGCAGGCAGAGGCAGGCAGCTGCCCGCTCTCTGCCTCTGCCGAACCCAGCCCGAGCTGCAGCCCTGGCTGCAGGGCCTGCTGTATCCCATCGCTTCCTACAGCCAGGACTCCCATGCCACCAGGCAGCTGCCTCTAATATAAAACAGATGCTCTAAAACGCTGGGAAAGTCCCACCTTTTTTGCTGGAAAGAAGTTCAGTTATACTCAATTGGTTGACCTCAGCTTCATGAGCTGGGGTTTTAAAATTAGCATTAAAATTTCTAGTAACTTGACTCATGGATATGACTAATTTTTCAATGGCTATCACTTTTTCAGGCTGCAAAGGGAATTTGTTCTGGCCCTCAAACTTTTCATTCCAATACTAACTATGGGATGTGTTCAGCTAGGTGTCATATCTTTTTCATCCCACTTCCCTATTGACATGTTTTTGCTTTTCTTCCAGGCAAATCTGGATTTATTAGAGTTCAAAAGTAAAGAAAAAGTTACAACGTGACAATTTTGGTTTGTGTATTTTGATTTCTGGAAAAGCCCTAAAATTATCTAGACGGATACTAGCACCGACACTTCTAATGGTTATTGATTGCTGGGAGTAGCAAAAGCAGGCTGAAATTCAAAGATAATACAACGCATTTTTCTCTGGTGCCTTACAAAATTGCTATGACAGCATTAAGATTGTCTGACTCAAAGTGTTCCACTCATGCACTTTACAAGAAAGAAAAAAAAGTGCTTCATGAAATTGTGTTTCAAGCTGAAATATTCTATGGCTTGAAGTGAGATTTAGGAAGCAAACAGCAAAAGGCATTTTGTACATAGTATATTAACTATGTTACATTATTGAAATCTGGTTGGGATTGCACACATTTATTTGGGGCAGCTTTTGTCTTTTCTAGTTAAGCTTAAAGTATACAGCCAAAAGCTACAGTTTTAGACAGGAACTGCAGGCTTTACTATTTTTCTGTCTCACATTATAACCAGGAAACCACGTACACTAATTTCACTGTCCAGGGAGAACATCTTTATTATCGTACTGAGACAGAAGCGCTGTAAGCCTGAGAAGGAGATTATCTCCATTAACAATGCCTCCTTGCCTGTAAGTTGACTTCAGGTAATTGGATTCCTGCAGTCCTCTCCCCTTCAGCCTCCCAAGACCCTTTACGCAAAAGGTAAAGAAAAGGGTTAATTTAAGCAAAGAAAGTCTACTTTCATATAACATATTGCTAGACTAAGTTATTTTATTCTGTGTTTCCAAGCTTTATATAAATATAAAATTAAATCTGTATGACACATCAGTGTATGTGAAAGCCACAGGACAGCTGAAATCAAGTAAGGATTCACACAGGAGGGTTTTTGTTCGAGAAACACATTAGGTTTGCCTTTTGCCAAAAACACAAAAATACAACTTGGAACTCACAGATAAAAAGCACTTTGTGAAGGTATCGGGGAGGAACCCACAGTCCAGAGCCCTGAAATGTGATTTAGGAATGATGGGCACAGTTGGCTTGCCACACCAAACTGCACCCCGGAACCACCGCTGACACAACTCCACACTGTTACGGCTCTAACAACTGCAGCTCCTTTTCTGAAAGTATCAGAACGCCTTGTGATGTTGCTATATGTCCTCCCAGTGATTCCTTGGCCTCAAAAGCCACAATTTAACCCAGCAAGTCTCTAATGGTTCTGCCAACAGGCAGCTTTTATCTTGCAATTACCTCTTCAAAGATGCAATAAATCACCCAGTGCATATCCAGCCAGCCAGCAATTATAAGGGCATGATTTCTAGAGGTGCTGCACACCCACGGCCTCCACCGCTTACAGCTGTTCTACTACTCCTGGAGCAAAATCAGCCCTTTGCTTACTTATGTCCTTCTTTTGTTCCAGCATAGCTAGGAGTAAAGCAGGTGCCTGGCGGGAGACAGGGGAATGGAAGCTAAAGGCAGGGTGTGGGGTGGGGGCTGAGTGACTGCAGCGTAGTAGGAAAGCTCAGAGGTTTAACAAAGCCTGACATGAGATTTGCCAGATGGTTCTGTACCGGATTGTAAAACTTTAAACTAATCTTCGTTTAAGAGTTTTAAGGGCTGTATCCCTCTTATAAAGCCTCTTGCTCTTTTGCCTGGTTGATTCTGGTAAATTATAGATCAGACTTTAGAAAACTGCTTCCATGAACAGCGGCTCCTTAAATCTCAGCTAAACTGAGCAAGAAGATTACATGTTATTATGATGTAGCACAGCAGGATTTTTGTACAGCAAACATAATGATGTTGAGAAGGATAAAACTATCATTCTGTGCAAGGAGGTCATCCACAGAAGAACAATGCTTTTTATACTGCTAGCAAATCCATCCATATGTGGTGAATCTCCACGTAACAGATTCCTTTTTCTTAGTGGTGCTGTAAAGAAACCCAACATAAGCAAACCCCAAACCTGTATTTCAGGATTCAATGATCAAACATCTTACAGGTAAAGACATGTCATTTGGAAGAAATGTTTCCAAACATTACTAGAAAAAGTAGCTATTTCAAGGGCAATTTTAGGGTAAATGCATCCTATTGGTTTACACAAGGAGATAGGATTTCCTCTCCATCCTCAGAGAAATGTCAGATACTGTATGTGCTATTAAAATGCTCACTAATCTTACAAGTGCATATATATACTTTTAATTGCATATCAAATACAGTTCACACGAAAAAGCACAAAGCAAAGTCAATATACTAAGTGATAGAAATTCTTTCCACCTGCTGTCAGTATCTATAATCTTACACAGTATCTTCACAGCTGAAATTACAGTAGAAGGAATTTATAGGTTTCATACACTAATGATAACCAAGCTGAAGTGGGAACAATGGAGAATAAACCCAAGCACTTGGTAACTAGCAATAGCAAAATTTCAAAAGCCAGGAGACTGAGACCACCAAGTTCCAAGACTTGATACAGTAATTTGGTACTAAACCTGTGACCTCACAACTTTTTGAACAAGCGATACATTTAAGTCTCTTCAGCTTTAAGTCATCAGCCCCTTGAATTTGCTCTCATTTTTCTTTTTCCTGATTTTGAATGCAATGCAGTAATGTCAAATGACCTCCCCTTTCTCTCTCTTTTTAATTGAAACATTATTTCCTGCATATGAAAGCTTTTGACTTAAAAGCATTCAGGTGCTATATTCACTGTTCTGGTCTTTTCAAAATGTCACGCACAGGAATTATACGGATTTATCCTAAAGCTCTCTGTAAGAACATCAGCATTTTGGAATGCCTAAGAAAACGCCTTTCTATGAGCATGTGCTTCTCTAGATATCATTGTTCAACTGATGTTGTTACATGTAAGTAACAGTCAGACGCTGTGTTACTCTTCTGTTTTATCTTGCACATCATTACTGACATACTTGAACAAGTTTCCCAGATTTTAGAAATGATAAAAAAGTTCTTAATCGCTGCATAGTTAAATTCCTTCTGATATAAGAACAGAGGCATTCCCAAAAACTCAGATAATCCTAAAGGGCAAAATTACTTTAAATTTTGATAAGCACAGAACTTTTTTTTCAGTTCGTATATGTAAAAATCTTAGTGGTAATAGCTGATAAAATACGCTCACACTACCTGTTCTGACTTCAAAGTATTTACACATATAAAACTAATGTGACATTATACGCTAAGGTATTTTTACATCAAGTAAAAGGGGAAAAAAAAAGAACATAATATCAAACAGCTTGTTTTAGTTGCCCGAGCTCTACTTAGCTTTTAAAGAATGAATACCAATGTACATAAATCCCGTTCTGTGACTCAGCTGTAAAGCATCATGTTAAAAATGTAGCACATGGTAGCGAAACTACAAGTTTTTATATTCCTGCGTATTTTCTCTGGAGTTGTTAAAATGCACATTTCTTGGTATAGCCCTTCATAAAAACAGTTTCTCTTTCCGTAGGTTATTCAGGAAAAACAGCACAGCCTCTGCTGGTATGCACCTCCTCCAAATGGGGGTTGTTCTGGGGCTTGTCATCTTCTTTCGCTGTGGTGTGACTAAGTTCAAATTCACAGAAATCCAGCTGCTTATACCCAACATTTGCAATTTAAATGTCTCTTTCTCTCAGAACATTAAGTCTGAATTGGATAAAGGTGTTGAAAGCAAAGCCTTCCTAGTTTGTTTTTTTTTTACTTTATTAATCAAGCAAACTTAAATCACATTATCAGAGTTGGCCAGGAGTAGGCCGGACGTGGCTGGTGGAGAAAGGCCTGAATGGGAATCTCGCATGCCGATTATAGCCAGGAGAGAATGGCTGACAAACCCCTATATGTTAAACTTTGAAGTGTGGCAGAACTGAGGAAAATATGCCACCTTAAATTAGATTTTTCCAGAAAGTTGATAAATAGGCTTACTCATAATGAGCAGCAAGACTAATCTGCAATTCTCCTGACATTAGAGACAACATGATCTATAGAAGCCTTGTTGGATCATGAGCTCTTTTCATTTGATGTCACCCTATTTATATTCCTTCTCCCCAGCTGCGACTATTTGTCTTATAAAGTACGTTTGATTTTTCTAGCATGTATTGTAATTCTTAGTATATGAAGTAAAATAGTCAGATAGCTCTTTAGGGGGCAAGAGTATGTCCAAAACAGGTGTTTGTACCATAATTTATCTCTCAGGAGATAAAGAATTATGTTTGGAAATACTCTTTATTTTTCTTATCAAGTCTCTGAGTAAGTTATTCAACATGTATCCTAACCTACGGCACAGAATTCAGATGGAATGCTAACAGTGTAACTAGTAAAATAGGAAAGAATGAGGAAACGCATGTAGGAGTCACCAAGGGTAAGGGTAGGTATGAGTACCTCCACCTACTCTGAGGCAGGTCAACGCAAGGGAGATCCATCACACTGCTTAAGCCAGGCAAGTCTGTGAGCTGTAACAGAACAACTTGTGAAAAACACTAACGAGTCTTTTTCCAAGCATAAATATATGTAATCACATACTACTGTCATTTGTTACTTTACAGGTGGTCAGCACAGAGTCTGAACTCTCATTCTTATTACATAAAACCCATTTAAAGTTGTATTGTATTCTTGTTAACCAAAAGAAACTGGTGCCCACCTGCCTCCCTGGAGCTTTTTCCCTTTCCTTGGACAACTACGCATGTCAGCCTCCCATCAATAACAACAACATGAAATCACCTATTTACTTGTTCCAGTGGGAAAACTGCTATCCCCAGATGTCCACACAGTCCCACCACATTTTCCCTAACACTCTTATGTTATACCAACCCAACTTCACTCTGTGTCAGGAATCCCTTCTAAAGTTATAGGAAAAATCCTACCTTGATATCATACATTTGGCTGTTCTAAAGGGGTTTGCTGTCAAGGGAACAGTAACTCTATTCCAAGAAGAATTATAAAATTCTAACCTTTTTTTTTTTTTCTTTCAGCTAAACTTAATAAATAACAACATTATGAAATTTCTTCTCTTGGTGACCTATATAATTCTGTCTGCTATGCCGCCTCTCTGGAAGGAGGGAACCTACAACTCAGCAGCCGCCTCGGTGGGCTGGGGACATCGCCTACGGCGGATGCGCTGAAGCAAGAGGGTTTGGAAGCCCTGAAGGATTCTCAAGGAACAAGCCTGTGAGGCCAGGGTACAACACTGCCAGAAATCATGGACACTTCACTGCCCCCATATTGACAGTAGGCTTGTGTGCCTGGGCTGGGGGGCAGGACCGCAGGGCAGGCAGGCTCAGCAGCACTCCCAGTGCCTTTTGAATTGGGTTTTTTTGAGGTTTTCTGTTTAAGTTGGGAGGGGTGGGTGTTTTTTTGTTGTTGTTTTTTTTTGTTGTTGTGTTTTCTTTTTTGTGTTGAGGGAAGTTATAACATAGATACGCTCTTATGATTGTCTAGACATCATGACGAGATCCCTTGGCCCAGATAGTGGGATGGCTTTAAAACTCAAGTACTTAATACAAGTATTACCTCTGATGCATCTCTTATTTATATCCATACTCTGATGAGAAACATGCTTAGAGCACGGGCATGCAGCAGAGTCCCTTTACTCGTGTTGTACCCAGCAGTGAGCGTGGCAACCGCGACACGGCAGCAGGGTGATCGGCGCAGATCAGAGATCCACGGGGATCACAGAGCCTGTGCTGAAGCCTGCGTTACTGCAAAATTTTATTGCTATTGTAACTGAAGACAGCTAGATAAAGTTTAGAAGGTAAAATAAGGAGCACAAGAAGAAAGAAACCCCATGCTTTCCATAGGTTTTATAAATGGGGTGAGAATTAAGAATGCAAAGCGATCAGGGCAGATCTGAGGTCTTTAAATAACGGGTGAGGCAGGAGGAGTATTGCCGAAGTACTGCAGAAAGCTGACAAGCACCTGTCACAGTGGCGTTAAGGACGGCTAAAGTTCATCCTGCGGGTTTCTCCACTTAAAATAAATCAGTTTCTGACTGTCTTCTACCAACTGTATTGTACCTTAGTCCAAGTGCATTCTCAACTTCTATTTGAAAGCTTATTTTAATCCTGACACACACTTTCTCAGACACATTTCAGGATACTTTCCATGTTTTCTATTTTATTTTCTGTTATTCATGAATTATTGAATGAGAGATTCTTTTTCCCCCTTAGGGCAGGGTGGGGGAAAAGAGTAAAAGAAAAACCAGAACATAGTATCTGAAATCAAGTCTTCCACCAATAGATGATTAAATTTATGTATGCAGGTCCCTTTCCACTAGTAAGGTCTGCAGTGGAAAACTTTTCAAGCACAGTCCTTCTGTTTTAAAAAAAAACAATAACGAACTGATATTAGCATCACTCCTGTGGAAACACCATTCTCCTGGTTTAAAACCGGCCAACTAACGAGCAGAGTCACAAAAAGTAATTTTTAAAGCAACATACAATTTTTATTCCTAGTGCCAAGATGAGAGACAAAATACCCTCTCTTTGATAAGATTAGGAAGAAAACTACCATAATAAAGTAATACATCAGAACACTGGAAGTAGATTTCATAATGTAGAAGATTACAATTTGGAAAAAACACCTTTTAAAACAGATGCATAGTCACGCACACGCTCGCGCTCTCTGATTTCCAGAGCCACACCAGAATTCAAATATTTCAGATGCGCTAGATGAAAATGTATTTGATTTGTTACGTATTTTTACAAACAGACTCTATTTCAGATGTGCTAGATGAAAATGTATTTGATTTGTTACGTATTTTTACAGACAGACTCTGTTACATTGTAGAAGATACACTTACTAAGCAACGCACGGTGTAAGTCAAGCTTTTTTCTAAATCGCTGCAAATAATTCTTTTTCTCCGGCTGACTTCCCAGCAGTACGTTGCAGATACGGGGCAGATGAAACCTGAGAGAATGAGTTAGGTAATCTGACATCTCAGGTACAAGCTCTGGCCCTAAGCAGATGAATGTGAAACTCTTGGAATTTCAGCAAAAATGTTAACAAAGGATTTTTAATACTGAATCCAAAACGTGGTAACATGTACACTTACCTGGTCTGGTTTAATTCTAGCTATTTTGTACATCATAAATAGTGAAGACATGATAGCAGAGACTTCAGTTTGAGACAGCTTACAAACAAATACAGGAAGCTTTGCAAGATTCAGAACTCCATTTTTTCCACCAAACCTCTACAAGTTTGAAAAAAAGTGCAAAACCTGGAATTCCTAATTTCACGTAGCTAAGGTCACAGATATGAACTTACAAAACCCAAGATCCCTTTAAACGATCCGTTTTTATTTTGTATAAAAAAAATGTACATCCTAATAGATTAAGGAAAACAGTATCAAAGCAGATACTCTTCTGTAGACAGAGCTTTTAAACGCGTTAAAGAAAATGGCTGTTTGCTTATTAGGGGGAATTGCTTTAATTCTTCCAAATGATGTATTCCAGGAATAATTTAAGCTTTTAGAAATAGTTAATGAGATAAAAAAATCATTGAAGCGTCATTCTGATGGAAGTTGAGGGTTTTGCGTATCTCACTTAAGAGATTTGCTAATAAACATTTGGAGCATGTGAAACAACAGCAAAAACACAGAAAATGGCCACCACTGAATTTCTACACTATTTAGACTGAAATGCTACTTGTCTTAGATTAAGCACACTTTCAGTGAAATAATATATGGTAGTGAAATCACACAGAGCAGCCACTTCTATTAATTTATTATAGAGTGCATTATTCTGTCCATATGCAATAGACTGGGAATAATTTGACTTATAAACATTGCGATAATTTTCTAAAGGGTTATTCAAGTCTTGTATGAGCTTCTCTAATTCCCATGATTTATGTATTCCATAAAAAAAAAAAAAACACAAAAAAAAAAACAAAAAACAACTTACTGTTATCTCAGGATTATAGCACTGAACCTGCTGCTGGTGTAAATCCAAAACCTTACAGAATATGAAACACTCACGACTTACAGGAGAGTGGCCCTTAGACCTTTTCAGATTATGTTCTTTATTTTTCCAATTCCTACACCCCATGGAGCCTTACTGAAATGAAAACTCTGAACTCACCACAAGAAACATTTATAGGGGAAATATGGGTCCAAGGGTCACTACAAAAAAAAAAACCATCCCACAATATAACAAAAAAGATCCTTTGTCAGTATTCTCTGCTTTTACAGCTTGTTTTTCTAAATGCAAGGAAAGGTTAATATTATGTGTCAACTGAAACTTTACCACCATAAGAAATCAAAGAAAATTTATTTAAATGATCTCTTTCTGAAGTAGGGAAATGGAAATCACTTTGTCCCACAATTCTTTAACTATTCTCACCAGTCCCATGGTAACATAAACAAATAACGATAAAAACTCATTATTAGAAGAATGTAAAGCTCTTATGATCTATCTATACATGTATAAGGTCTCAGCATTCAAAGGTAAAAATATCTTTCCTTCTTTACTATTCCAGACTTATCTCAAAGGGAGCAGTTGGAAAGAAAGAAGAGGCAGCGTAAAACTTGTTGACTGAACCAAATGGAATTTTCTAGGCAATCCCAAGCAGTACAGAGGCTGCTGTACAAACACCCCAGCTGCTCCTCCCTTTCCTTCTCTACGCAGTCGAGCACATACACCGCTGCTCAATATCAGTGAAGGGCAACTCAAAAGGCAAACAACATCAACATTTCATGCCCTTCAAAATTTCTACGCTCAATTCTGGTGCAGCAGTGTACCTGGCACCAGTATGCTTGGCAAGATTTGTCTCAGTCAGCCCAAGGAACCTATGCTGACAACATTCTAAAACAATCATCCCACGATGTTTCTTTAGCAAACAAGAAGTTGGAATAAAAATGAAAATGAGAAGAACAAAAATGTCACTGCTTCTCAGTCACTGGGTGCTAAGAGACACTGCTGATTAAGATACTAACTGAAAAGCCCCAACAGACAAACCTTTTGAAACAGGGAAAAGACATTTGTTCTCCTTTGTAGACATACACTGATTTTACTAAGAAAATTTAACCACTGCCAATATAAAAGTCACAGCTAAAATAATTAGTAAAAATGGTAAATGACACACAAAGAAAATGACATAAAAGGGTTCCCTCAAAACCTGCTGCTTTTGATACATAGCTAAATAAGCACGTGTCACACGGCTGATGTTAGACAAAAGATATATCAATAGGGATGGAGGAAGAATTCTGGAAAACTGAAGATCAAATAAAACAGGCAGAGCCATTTTCTGTGTTAAATATGTATGACAAATACAAACTTTAAGACAACAGACCTAATCCTGCATTGTCCTGAATCCTGTGTGTGAGGAATTATACTTAACCTCGTACCTCTGTTCCACAGAAATTTTTAAAGAACTATGTTACATCAGTGAATTTTCACTCTTTTTAACCCATCTCATAAAGGTCAACAGCACTAAATATAAGATAGCAAAGTATCACGCCATATTATACTTAGCGCATCAATGAATCGCGCCAAAGAATTAAATCACGTGTCCCTCCCCTATTACCCAGCTCCTCACACAGAGGAACTAGAACTCTTCACTAGAAGAAATTAATATTTAAACTTCCCTGCAGGTTGTACCTATAAATGCATGAACAAAATCACAGGATTTATAGAAAAAAATCCACTCCAGCAATAACTTTTCTATTTCCCTATTTACAAGTTTTTCCTACATTTGCCTCTTTAGAGGAATACTCTACTGCAGCGTCAGATACCACTGATTCACTTTCAGCAAACCAGTTTGTTTCAGCAAAACTTAGCATGGAAGAACCTTACCATAAAAGGCTAAAATGGCTATAAAAAATTACACAGCTCAAGTAAAGTCTTAAATAGCCATTTCCTTACAAAAGTTTAACATTCTATATCTCAACCAGAAATCAGATTCACTTAAACAATAACAACATTTCTCTCCCAGAAACATAATGGAATTTGAATTTTTTTTCTTCTTCTTTCTTTCTCAGTCCTTATGAAGCTACCTCTAGTTCATCAAATTTCTTCAAGCAATTTTCTGCCAACAATTGGCTTCTTTAATTGACTTCTAGCATAAATTCGCAAGAACAAGCATAGGTTCTTTGCTGCTTTGAGATCTGCATTTAATCCTACATTCCCTCCTTTAATTTCAGAGATGTTCACCTTTATCTACATCCTTTTACTTTGGGGCATCATTTAACGTAGTCCTACCTAGCCACAAGTCCTAGCAGACCCTCCCACAAACTTCTCGCTTCAGTAAATTGATTTGCTGTCTCCTCTAACTATCCTTCCCAACAAATCAATCCTTTGCCTCCTCCAGCTTTTCTGAAGTCTTACCTCTTGCCTGCAAGAGGAAACTTGAAATCATCCTTCTCCTTTTTTTGTATGTCTTGTGTGGCAGCAGAGAAAGACTCATTTTATACTAAGCATTTGCCATCACAGCTGGGTTCAGACAGAGCCAACAGACCAGTCAGCGCTCCCAGTCTCTCTGCCATCACTGTCCATCAGAGCTGGAGGAGGGTGGGAACACCGTCAATAAGCTTCCCTGCATGGAGGAGTTACTGAAACCAGTCGAGGTTCTCCACTCGCTCACCACCCCAACATGCACCACAGTCAGAACTTCTCTTAGCATATGACCTTCCATCTTACAGTTTTGGAACTCTTCTTTCATTTCTTTCCATTTGCATTACTGTTACAGAGCATACGAGAAAAAGTATTGAGGGGAGAAACAAACCAGGATCTAGGACTTGATCTCAGCTGACTAATGACTAGAGCCAGCCACACAAACAAATACTATAAATAAACTCTACTGCATGTGACTGCTGTCACAATCCACAACCAAAGACCATGCTGTTCAGACATTCTGGAGCAAGTCAGTATCTCAGCTTCTCATGAGATGGTTTTGTATCTTGGAAAGAACATCACGTCATTAGGTAGGTCAGAGGCAGGAAGAAAAGGGATACAGATAAGGTAAATATATAGCTCCTACAGAAATACTAAAATGAATGGCATTGTTCATCTTAGAAGAAAATGAAAAGTACGACGTAAGAGGGTATATGTCCTGACACACAGGTGTATTTATAGGTCAAGTAAATTATAAGGTGACTGCTTGCAAAATTCTAGTTTAAGAAGTGGGGCGAATCGATTAAATTAGTATGTTGGTTCCTAAGGGAATAAAGAAAATGTCCTGTGTGCTGTATGGCTGGAGTGCCGAGCACATAATGGATTTCACAACATGGCATTAAAGAGTAACAATATTCAGAGCTATAATAATTAAGATAAAATAGACATGATGTCTGGAGAGCCGTGCAGAACTGTATTTTCCAGCACCTTTAAGATATTCTAAACTGTGGGAGCAAGATCTTTATAAGCGATAATTCCACCCTACAGCACTTCTAACACATTTTTCATAAACAACTCACATTTGCCCATGTTATTTCTGATGTACTTTACGGTTTTAGCAACACAGTGTTTCTTGTTTCTGCAGATTTGCATTTGTCCGCGCACGTTTGATGTAAGCTGGCAAACCATAGCTTGTCTCCAGAGCGAAACAACGCCCCGAACAACACAAGATGTCCTGCTGACAAGCAGGGCTATGCCAAGATGTCACTGTGTGTGTGCTCCAGTGACTTAATTGCAGTAACCGAAAGTCAGAGCTCTGAGGCCATGACTTCCCTGGCGCAGGCAGGGCACAGCACGGCATTTCATGGTTCCCATCACAGCCCACTTTCACATCGCAATCGATCGCATGACTGCAGCACCAGCAAAACCTGCAGAACTCTCAAATCACTCAACAGTTACCATTTCAGTGAGTTTCACAGCGTGGTAAACTGTTTCAGCAATAATAAAAACAGTTCACGGCAGAAACCATAAGGTAGTAACAGGAGATCTGCTGTCCTGTACTTGCTAGAGCATGTTGTGATAGTTGGCTTCCAATCCCGTGTGTTAATATAGGAAAATTAGTTTCTGACTCTCAGAAAACTTCGGGTTCATTGATTTCTCTAAGAAAAAGCTGTAGGTTGTAACAGTTTTAACACGGAGAAGTAAAAAAATAATAAAATAAAAAAAATATTTCAGGCAATTTAAAAGAAAAAAAAATTAAGTGTGCTGGGGCATTAAGGTCAGCTCCCCAATGCACAGTAAGCATTCACTAGCGTAAAAAGCTTTTACGGTTTCCTGAGGCTCAATGTGCACTCTTCTGCTTTTAGATGTCAACAGGTTCATCCTAATCATGCCCTTAGCATTCGTAAATCATCCACTTCATTCTCAGCCAGTGCCGATCGGCTGTGTGAGTAAATCTAGAGAAGTTAACTACCGAACCCAACACCCCCGGTGCCGCACACCGCGCTGAATTTGAAACTCGTATATGTGAGACTGCCCTCTGTGCCAAACGCGCAGAGGAGATCACCTCGGAGAGGCGCAACAAATACACGCTGCTACAAATGCAGCACTGACAACAAACGCAAGCACCTTGGCCTTCTCAACCTGGGGTTAAAAGTTACAGCCAAGTTCTTCATCAGAATCATTAACTGCTACCAAGCACAGTGGAAACCAAGGCAATGCAGCCAAAAGGCTGGCACGGAGCGTTACGTGCCAGCTGCCCTCCCCTGCTGCCGCTACACTGAGCCAGGGGAAAGTTACAATTCATGTATTAGTACTCTACTAGTAACCCCCCAGTCCCTGCTACTGGGGATGAAACCAAACTGATTGCACCACTCCAAAGATTATTCCAAAGCTGAAAGCTTTTCTCTTTCCGACTGTATATGACTTTGTGAAAGTGAGAGAACAGATTCAACTGTAGCTCATAGCCATTCTCCTTGCCAGAAGAGGTTTTTCCAGCACAAGTAGTCCACAGCTGCATCCATCCCTCTTTTGCTTCTTTGGTCCTGGTTTCCCAGTCTGGGGGTTTGTTGGAGTTCGTAGCTTAGACACATACACACAGACACATACGTGTTTAGGTTTCTTTCACATAAGGATGACTAGTCATTTAAAGTTATCAGCCCATGATAAAAAGCCGTGTGTGAGGAAGAGTCTCTTCTGGAATCTGATTTTTAAACCCTTTTTAGTAAGGCTGTATTAAAGGGTTTTATGTTTGTTTGCAAGACTCCTACCAGTATAAAACAATACTATGATATCCCATACCCGTAAATATCCTGGGTTTACAGAAAACCAGGAATACATGCCCTTTTGTATGGAACTCACACTGCGGTATCTGGCAGCACAAAAACCACATTTTACAGAAATTGTCACCAAGAGACTTGTTCCAGCCCGAATAAATTTGCTTACCACAAACTGGTATGGGCAGGAACATCCCACCAGTATGAAATGGCATGCTCTGTCCATACGCCCTAACAACAGCGGTCAGAAAGTGAGAATACTTTCAACGTAACTGAAATTCTTCAAAATTCCCTAGTTTACTGTTTTGTTCGTGTTGGAATAAAACCCAAACTCTCAGCTCAGATCTACTTTCCCAAGGAAATCTCAAAGCTCATCTTTTGTGTCCACTATCTTTACGAAGAACAAAACAACCAGAGATGTCTGTGCTATTCTTTATTTACATTATGTTAGTTGTCCCCGAGTTCTGGCATACCATAAAATATTAATAAGCATTACAAGAGTACGCTTATTTTCCTACAGGGCATAAAACAGTCTGCATATCAATTTATAAGTATTGTATCAATTTTTATAGTTAATTTTAATATACAATTAATAATGCTACTTACAATTAACATTTATCCTTCTTTTGCACTCTAGATATACACATACATACTAACTTAGTTAATAAACAGTGCAGTATCTTTTAAAGGTAAATAAGCCAATTAAAAGAATTTACTAAAGTACTTAAGTGTACAACAAATTTCAGTTGTTTCAATTACACAACTACTGTGAATTTAACATGTCAAAGTGTCTAGTTTTGATAGCTTTTTTTCCTCCTTTTTCAATCAAGTAACCTTCTCCAGTATCTCGAAAATATTTTTAAACATCATAGGTACAACATAATTGCAGAACTACAAAGATCCATTACGGCTGACATGGCACTAATAGTCCTTGTGGGTGTACCTTTATTTTAAGAACGGATGAAAACTTTTGTTTTCTGGCTTTTTGTCAGAAATTGCATTGTTGTGGGTTTCTTTTTAAAAACATGTTCAAGTACTTTCTTCACGGCTTTTCCTCCTCTCTTTTCTAAGCTGAAGAACTTCTTCACCATTTCAGACACAATAGAGCAAGTAGGCCTTCTACTGAACCGCCAGTGTTTAAGTCACTAAACTAACCCTTCTCGCAGTAAGAGACGAACTTCAAATGTTTATTTAATTTCACTTCCTCTTCTGTCCTTTCAGTTATCTATTACGAGCCATCTGGATTACCACCATCAATAAAAATTGTTTTGTGCTGTTAGACAGGGGTCAGCATCTTGAAAAGACTCTCCATCTGATTATATGGATTTCCAATTACAATAGTGTAACACACTTCCCATCCAGACATTAGAGCTATAACTTCTAGCCTGTACTGAAGGAATTACAACAGTGAACACTGCTACGTACTCCGTTCCTTGGAGATCAGCAGTGTCAGATCCACTCACAGAATCACAGAATAGTAGGGGTTGGAAGGGACCTCTGTGGGTCATCTAGTCCAACCCCCCCGCCGAAGCAGGGTCACCTACAGCAGGCTGCACAGGATCTTGTCCAGGCGGGGCT
>Ga0065711_1027256_pt1 | contig 51826 bp, 34 predicted proteins | sample Hoacrofraction12_FD_59098 | JGI IMG/M metagenome (GOLD analysis project Ga0065711, IMG submission 59098) | Hoatzin crop microbial communities from Cojedes, Venezuela - Epithelial fraction 12 v2 (version 2) | ecosystem: Host-associated > Birds > Digestive system > Esophagus > Crop | place... | reverse complement strand
GGGACCTTGACAGGCTGGAGAGGTGGGCCTGCGTGAACCACATGAAGTTCAACAAGGCCAAGTGCAAGGTCCTGCACGTGGGTCGGGGCAATCCCAAACACAAGTACAGGCTGGGCAGAGAGTGGCTTGAGAGCAGCCCTGAGGAGAAGGACTTGGGGGTACTGGTGGATGAGAAGCTCAACGTGAGCCGGCAATGTGCGGTTGCAGCCCAGAGGGCCAGTCGTATCCTGGGCTGCATCAAGAGAAGCGTGGCCAGCAGGTCGAGGGAGGGCATTCTGCCCCTTTACTCCACTCTCGTGAGACCCCACCTGGAGTCCTGCGTCCAGCTCTGGTGACCCCAGCATAAGAAGGACATGGATGTGCTGGAGCGGGTCCAGAGGAGGGCCACGAAGATGATCCAAGGGCTGGAGCACCTCTCCTATGAGGACAGGCTGAGAGAGTTGGGGCTGTTCAGCCTGGAGAAGAGAAGGCTCCGGGGTGACCTTAGAGCAGCCTTCCAGTACCTGAAGGGGGGCTACAGGAAGGATGGAGAGGGGCTTTTCACAAGGGTGTATAGTGATAGGACGGGGGGGGGAGAGGGGGGAACGGCTTTAAAATGAAAGGGGGCCGATTTAGATTAGATATTAGGAAGAAATTCTTCACCATGAGAGTGGTGAAACACTGGAACAGGTTGCGCAGAGAAGCTGTGACTGCCCCCTCCCTGGCAGTGTTGAAGGCCAGATTGGATGGAGCGCTGAGCAACCTGGTCTAGTGGAAGGTGTCCCTGCTCATGGCAGGGGGGTTGGAACCAGATGATCTTTAAGGTCCCTTCCAACCCAAACCATTCTATGATTCTGTTCTATACTGAACAAGACAGAATTTCGTCACACCAAGAAACAAGTGTAGCAAATGCCCAGCTAAGCTCACAACAGTTGCTCTTCAGTTAAGCGCTATTCAACCTTTACGTTGTATTATAGAATCATAGAATCATAGAATCATTTAGGTTGGGAAAGACCTTCAAGATCATCGAGTCCAACCGTAAACCTTACACTGCCAAGTCCACCACTAAATCATGTCCCTAAGCACCACCTCTACACATCTTTTAAATACCTCCAGGGATGGTGACTCCACCGCTTCCCTGGGCGATCTGTTCCAGTGCTTGATAACCCTTCTGGTGAAGAAATTTTTCCCAATATCCAATCTAAATCTAAAATGTTATGTTGTTGTGTTTTGTGTTATGTTTTATATTCTGTTATTCAGCTTTAAGCATAGTGACAGTCAATATCTGTATCCTGATGCTGAAGATCTCCCTGTCCTGACATAAATATTACAGAGTGGGGTTTTCTACCTTTGGCCCCTCAGTTCAGTTTAAATCCATGCTTATTTCTGAGCTTATCAAGAAATTACATGGCACTGGAAATGAGGGAAATACTCTAATTAGCATTACATGTTTGGTCTTTTCTTCTCACCTCCCTTAAGCTTATGTTGTTGGCTACCGGAACCCGGAGTAGATGGTCAGCCAACCTGGTCCAGTCTGTGTTTGTAGTTCCTAAGGACGAAGATCAGTGTATTGCGAAGAGAAACATTTAATGGTTGGGACAGCTGTCGGTTTTGATACTGGTTTAGCATCATCATTAACACGCTTTGCTACAAACACTAAAATTCAAACATGTAACTGCATTGCTCTGGTAGCAGACAAACTGTAACACAAGACAAACTGGTCCAAACTATCACTCAGGAAACAATCCATGGATCCGGCCTTCTCTTCCACATCACTTGACTGACAAAGGTAGTCCTCAGACTGGTCACAGGGACTGATTTTAAGGGGCCTGCAAACAGCAACAGGGAAGACCCAGTTTTACATCATTAAGGCTATATCAGGTTATAGCCCTGCTACAAATTTTTAGAAGCTTGATGATTCAGAATGCATGAAAACTCCACTGCTTTCTTCTTGTAGTTGAGGTAGCAGCAGCTCCCCACCCACAAGTACACAAACTGAACATCTCCCAGCTTGGTGCTCCTGCAAGGGAGCAAACGCAAGTGTAGTTCCCTAGTCTGCAGATGTATTCAGTATCATGAGTTAATCCACATTTTATTTACTGTTACTGTTTTATTTTTTAGGGACAGATGAGTGATGTAGGGGCAGGGGCACGGCTGTGAAATAGGCCTCCAAGCGTTAAGAACCTTGCTTGGTTTAACCCCCACCCTGAGCAACGGCGCATGCCACCTCTCTGATGGTATATCACAGTAACCATCCAAGTGAGGCATCCTTCACCTCACCTCGTGACCATGCAGTAAGGTACCTGTGCTCCAAAAAAAACGCTGCTTACATCACATCCAGGTAGTATTGCATGTCCAGAGTGGAGAGACCCAAGCACAGGACAGGGTCCCCAGGCTTCCCGCAGGCTGTCCCTCAGCAGCAGCGAACGTCATGGGCATGCTAACATGTTTCTCCTTGGAGAAATCGTAGCAGAGTTACATTGAGCTGACAAGCACAGTCTTGTTCGCACAGAAGCACTGAACCATGAAGTGCCTCACAAACACCCACACATGTATTTAATCACAGACACTTCACCATGAAAAAACAAATGCATGTGAACAACAGTGGATCTTGACTAGCTCGTAAGGCAAAGTTCTTTGGTTTAGGAAGTTTTTTAGTGTGTGGGAGAAGTGGAACCTGTCAATGCTAGTTCACGTTATTTCTACCGCCTCAAGCGTGAAAAGACATAAAGGAGGTGAGCAACCATTGCTACTTGCACACACACATGCAAGAAAACCACTAAGGAAACTGTAACCAGAAGTTCCAAAATTTTCACACTATGTCGTATTGGCCACATACTTTCACAAGCCAGCTTTATTTCTGTGTTGGGTAAAGATTACAGAACTGTTGCTGGCTCTGTGAACACTCAGAGCACATGGGTTGGAATAGGACAGTGGAGATGGAGACTTCATGTTTCAAGGTCACCTTACCTGCTAGGCTGTAGGTTGTTCCAGGGCAGTTTGTCCTTAGACTTCTCCCTTAGCATTAACTTTACTTTATATAAAATACCTGAACCACTAAGTGAGCAAGCAAGTCTAGGGATGAGGGCACTCTCCAGGCAACAGGAAATATGAATTTGAATCCTTAGCAGAAGGGGTTATTCATAAAAAGCTTTTTCACTTATTTTGGGAGCAATCAATTTGGTTCACTGCAGGCTGAATTGCAATGTTTCTTCACTGGTTCACATCAAAGCCAAAGCAAAAAGAAAAGCTGGCTATTCAGACCAGCTCTGCTGCCAGGTTTTCAGACCAAGGTGACCGAAATGAAGTTTTCCAGGGCAGCAGTTCCTTTCTTGGGCAAGCTGGAGGTGATAGCTATACTGGCTTCAGAGTAAAATGACAGGTTTCAGGTAGGCTGCTTTCCAAACTTTTTGTGTCCCACATGCACCTGGCATGCACCACATGCCCTGTGCCATCACATTATATTGCTGTGTGGAAAGGATGAACTGGTGCTAAGTGGCCAAGCATCCCCGCTAAATAAAGCCATTCCCCTGGCACCGCGCTGCTACTAGACTTTCCCTGGTGCAGCTTTGTACTGTAGACAAGGGCCAAGTGGCAGAAAGCCAATGGGATGTGTTTTGCTGACCTGCCTAATTTCGTAGCATCCCACCCTCCACAGTAGCCCACTCTTCCCACAACATCTGCAACACAGTCGGGCAAGCAACAAGTGATAGAAAAGATTTCTTTACACAGTTTGTGAGAGAAAGCATTTCCTTCACTCTTACAGAGAGAGAATTGAAGTCCGCTTTCCTCACCTTACCTGCAGCACATCTTGTTCATGCCATGCCTAAACACCGTCCTGTTTCATTCAGCAGAGAAAAACAGTATTAAAGCAAATACAGCTTAGGTCAAACTGGAGAACTGCATACTGGTTCTGTACTAGAGATGATGGCAATCAATTAGCATTTCAAGCAAATCAGATGCAGTCTTGAAGGTCTTCGGAGAAAAATAATTTAGGTCGCATTTGGACAAAACTGAAGCAGCTGCAATGTAAAGGGTTAAGTATATTTCTACTGTGAGCTCTGTTTAATTAAGACAGATTATGGCATGCTATGTACGCATATGCAGACATCTATACATTTAACACCCCTTCTGATCTAAGGAGGTTCCTTCTTTCATAAGATATCAACCTAAAAGGCAATTTCTCTTGAGTTTCTATTCTAAATTTTCAATCATAGAGCAACAGCACTGGAAAGCAGAGAAGGACGCTTACCCATCAATTCATTTCCTTTATTTCACAAGCTTTGAATTCAGAAATTGAACCACGAGTAGTAGATCTTGATACGGTAGAGTAAGTAAAAATGCATGTGATTACAAAGGAAAAACTTTGTACAAAAAACTTTAAAAATCTGACGGCAACTTGGATTATCTGTAAGTACCAAAAATCTCATGCAGAAGGAGAGCACTACTGCCCAGGTGGAGAAATCCCTGCAGGGGTGGCAATGGCATTGGTATGTGTCAACTATGGCTCTGTCTAAAATGGAAACAAGAAGGACACAGACTTGGAACATACTGAGTGGGAACAGACAGGTGCTACAGAGACCATTTGTCATTACGTGTCCCGATGATTTTCTGTGTCTGAGAGACGTGCTTCTTGGGTTTATAATAAATTAAAGATGAAACAGAAGCTGCCTATACTACTCTACTGCATACTTTCGAGATGGCCATTTTCTTCCTTCATAAGTGTTTTTGGTGGTGTTTCTCAAATACGGACATTAATCTTGGCATTGTGTCTAGTCAATTGTTGGCAACGTGTTCTAAAGGGACTCACTCACAGAATGCAACTCGCATAAATAACTCAGTAACATGCACTAACTACTCTACTACAGCGAAAGGGTGCAAAGGAACCATCATTCAGTTACGAGACGAAGCTAAAACCTGTAGTCACTAAAGGGGCAATGGAAGCACCATGCTTTAAGGTGACTATGGCATGAAAGCACAATTGTGAGGCAAGTAGTTCCAAGCAAACACACCACACTATTATCACCTCTTCCTATACAAAAAAAAGAAAAGACGTTTCGTTTTTTATTTCCATTAGTACCAAATAAGACTGTGGGTTCGATAACACAGATACGGAAGGGAACGGACATTGTTCCCATGATACTTCATCCCTGTGTTTCTGTCCATCACCATTTTTCAGCCGAGACTGGTAATATTAGAGCGACCACCAGGAGGTGCCACGATGCGGTGGCCAGTACGGCGTGGGTTGTTGTCATCTATCTGAGCTCCTGCAACAACAGAAAATTGGGGACACAAAGCTATGAAAAGGAATAAACCATCAGCGGTGAGATTTTACCTGGCTAGTTCCAGCTATGTGCCCCTCGCCACCATCAGCTGGCTTCTCTTGAGCCAGACTCCTGGCTGAAGTGCTAAACAAACCTTCAAGGCACATTTCTGTGCCGACCTCCAGTTGTCTTCAATGGGAAGTGTAGGATTAAATGTCTGGGACCAGACCAACACTCTCCCTACATGGGGAATTGTTTTCCACTGACTTGAAGAGCCCATGCAGGAATGAGAGCCTACAGACTGGGTTCCCTTCACGAGATCAGACCCTGACAGAAAATACTGCCATTATAACTACAAAAAAACCCAAAAACATATATGCACAGAGTGGATTTTTCAAACCTGCTGCATTGATTTAGAATACCTGTCCCCACTGACTCCATGGGTCAACAGTACAGTAAATCTGATGTTAGCAATCATAAATCCACGTGGAAAGGAGCACTGAGCTGACGTAAACTCACACCCACTTCAAATTGTGTTTTAAAATGTCGAAAGGTTAAGCTTAAGGTGACAGCAAGACTTTCTGGCCAGGCTAAATATTGTCTGATCACACTCAGCTTCCTAAAGACAATGTAAGACTACAATAAAAGCGTAGGATCATTTTAAATGCTATCATAGCCTCTGGTTCTGCTTAATTTCATAATAACACAGTAACGTGCGTTTGCCTAATTCGGATCAAATTTGTACCACTAGATGCCTTGGCAGTACCCAGATCCAGCAGCGGACTGGGAAACCACAGCTTCAGATGCTTATAAAAATCCCACTTATTCTTAGAGGTTATTATTCTTAGAGGTTATTATTCTTAGAGGTAAAATTTCTAAGCACTTTTTTTTGCTTTATATAGCTTTATATATCTGTCTGTGGTCACTGTGGCCCCAGGTGTATGGGCAAAAATATACTTCAGCTCACTAGAATGGTTTTTAAAGTATTTGCTCTCCTTGGGCTTTCCTCCAGAAGTTTTGTTTAGTTTCTAAAGACGGGATCTGTCAGGGAGGAAAACTCCACCATCATCTCCCACAGGGGAGGAAACCCAGTGACTTTCATAACATCATAGGGAGCCCCTTATTTACCGATTGGGCTGTAGACTTTTGTCTAGACTGTAGACTTTTGAAGGATAAGGATTTGACACATTTGTAATTATCTTCAAATTATTTCCAACAACTGCAAAGAATGATTTTCCAATCTTTCTTATGTACCATGGAAAATGTTTTGGGCACCAAGAGCAAAGAGGACTAGAAATACTCTAATCTGCGTATGAATAGCTTCTGCATATGGTTTGCAGACCATGGACAAGGACAGTTGAGGTTTCCGTGTCCAGCAGTTTCTGGTGATGAGCACGAAAGAAATCAGAGATGTCTGAGCCACATGGGCTGCACTGGACCTAAGCTCTCCATAGCACCAAGGGGCCTCAGTCAGATCAACCAGAGACCCCAGGTAACTGTAATGAGCCAGGTAAATAATATTAAAAGACTGCATGCAGAAAAAAATACAGATTGTAAATATTTTGAATATTGGCAATCTGTAAAATATTCTCAGCAAAAGAATGTATAAAAACATATATACACATACATATATATATATGTAAGTATATGCATGTATGTGAATAGATATAATCTTTTCATATTTGATTAAAGAGGTAATTATAATTGAAATTTATCACCAATAATCCATACTCACAGTTTTCAAACATTTCTGATGAGTCAGGCTGACTTACCTGATAAGCTAAAATTAGACTGATGGAGGTTTCTGATTGGTGGGGGCTGGTTTTTGGCAGGAGAGGATTTAGTTGAGGGTGCAGGAGTTGCATATTTTGGCGTAGCTGGGATTTCATACACAGGCCCATCATACATTCCTCTGGAGACTCCTTGCAGTCCTCCCACCTAGATCAAAAAGAGAACAAAACCCCAGACACTGAATGCTCTGATTATGCTCCCTAACGACATCCTGCCTATAGGCAGAGACCACTAAGCACAGAGCTATATTCTGTATTAGCTGAAGTAATAAAACATTTATACTCTCATCAAAGCTACAGTCTGCTTTATCTACAAAGGAAACGATAAAGGCTCCTCTCTCCATTTATATATATTTATAAATTGTAAGAGAACCTTATTAGGCGTCCTTCACAGTCAATGGGGAAAAATGGGATTCAAAAGAACAGACCTGATGTAAGATCTTTATTTTAAGTAGTATCAGTCACCATCATCTCTTCTCTCTCCATTCAGAAGCTGTTCAGCAGGGTTGGTTCAGCTGCTGAACCCCACTTTGGTTGTTGCAAGACTGATACCCAGTATACCAATGGCAGCAATTTCACTCCCTCTGTATTTTCTCTGCTCCTCCCCTTCAGATATCTCATTATCTTCATTAGAACTCATTGAAAAGTGGTCGCAATTTTTAAATTTAAATTTCAAAATTTTCTACTTCTTGTCATCAACCAGAAAAGCAATTTTACGCTAGACTGTGGCATGGGACCCATCTCTCATTATTTGTCAATAAAGTATCTGTCATTTGAGCTCTGATTTCAGTTTGAGGTCTCTAGATTTTATCCCTGTACAGTTCCCATACGGAATATGAGAAAAGACAATCAAAACAGCCTCATTGGTCTTAAAATCACAGGAATCTAGGAAACAGTATTTTTAAAAAACAGTTCCAATTTTCAGGAAGAGCCTGAAGCCATTGAATCGCAGAATTCAAAGCTCATCAGAAAGATTGGAAATCCATGGCTTACAAGATTATTGTTTCAGAGCCCTTTTCCCAACAGGTTAACAGTGACATTAAAATACGGTATAGGAAGGACACTATTCACAGCGGGTTGGTCCAGCTCTTACAGAGGTCATAGAATCGTAGAATCATAGAATGGTTTGGGTTGGAAGGGACCTTAAAGATCATCTAGTTCCAACTCCCTTGCCATGGGTAGGGACACCTTCCACTAGACCAGGTTGCTCAAAGCCCTGTCCAAGCTGGCCTTCAACACTTCCAGGGAAAGGACAGCCACAGCTTCTCTGGGCAACCAGAGGCCTCACCACCCTCACAGTGAAGAAGCTTTCTTATAGCTAATCTAAATCTACCCTCTTTCAGTTTAAAACCATTACCCCTGTCCTATCAATGTGTTTTCCTTGCTTTCAGTGACAGGGACATCAGGCGCACAAGAGGCACCATCTCGCAGTCTGAGCCAAACCCAATGCCCAGAAGGGAGCAGCTGCTGATCACAGCAGTGAATCCATCCCCCAGGGACCCACAAAGGCAGGAATTAATACTGCCATCCCTGCTCCGGGGATAAATTTATAGTGCTGTCCTGTGCCAGTTGCAGCTTTGCAGCCCCTTGTTTGACGTGGCTTTTCTATATTCCTTTGTCATGCACTGACCTATTTGTACGGTGGCCGATATGACCATCATTGGGTTTTTCGAAATATTTCCAATCAACAAAGTTCGATACTGGGAACAGAAACAGGGGCATGAATCTGCGCTCCCTTCCTCTCGGCAGGCAGCAGAGGGAGCTGCACGAGCGAAAATATCGGTCCTTTTCTTGGTCCTTTGGCAGACCGAGGTGCATAAAAGTAAGTACTTCCTAGGGATCTAAGATCGAGTCTTTCCCAAAATCCAGGCCACCTTGCAAGCCGCAGGTTACTTAGCCCAGTTACTTTTGTGCAGACTCCTGGTATAAGACACCACTCTCTGATACTTGTTTTTAAAGTGTTGTTTTCAGTATTTAAACAACACTGTCACTAATCTATAGAGCACTGCCAGGTGCTAATCCCTTGAGAGGCAGATGTGAAGAGAAGGCCTATGTCCTTTAAGTGGAGAATGTAAAAAAAGTGTAACTGATTGGTATTTTGCAAAACTCTTCAGCAGATGCCTTTGATTTTTACAGTGTCTCTTCTAACTAGAAGAGCAGACCTTTTGTGTCCCACAGCTTGACAGAATTTGTGTAACAAATGGTGAAAGATAAAACCTATCAACCCGCTTGTGGACTTAATTTCAGCTGCCACCCCCACAGGCTATGACATATGATTGGCTGAAGTTAATATGGGGTTTAGTTATTTTGTCTTGTTACCTGTCTTCACGCAGTCAGTTTCTTGCTCTGTGGCAAGAAGCAATTTCCAAACAAACCCAAACTAGTGCCAATCCAATTTGCTTTCAACAGAGGAGCACTGATGTAATTCAAAACCAGAAGTGACTCAGTCTTCATCTTGGTCATTTCCCAAGCTTTTTATTAAACATGAGAGAAAAGTTTTCTGAGCCGTGAATGCTGCTAATGCTCACTTCAGCAAACGCACCAACAGTTCAGAGCTGCCAAATACAATGAGTATCTCTGGCTTACATGTTTTTCTTCTCTGCAGTGTGGCTGTTCAGTATGCAAAGCTTAGTAACTATTTAAAATTCTGTTTTTCCTCTGGCTAACCCTCCTCCCAGAGAAGCTTTATCTTTTTCCTGAATTCTAACTAAAAGTAAATTCTATCACCATTTCACCTCCCTCCAAAAGCCTGCACAGCTGGACATGAGACAATTATCCCCAGCTGGCAATTATATGCTCTACCCACTGAAGCTCATGGTGTTAAGTTACATCAGTTCACGCTTGCAGAGGAACCAGTTTTGTGGTCCCTTTTTGAACAAGTCATATATATATTCCGTCTGATATGAACTCATATTAGCACAATAATAATAAAAACCATGTGCTACTGTGGTTCCAAGAGGGCACGGCTAGAAAGAAGATTAAGTAATATCTGACACTACCTTATTCCTGATTTTGATGCGCTGGTAAAGATATTCAGGGAAAGGTTTGCGAGGGATGAAGCGGCCCATTCCCTTATTTACGTGCAGATTTCCATCTTCATACACAATCTTTCCTTGGCTTATGACCACGAGTGGGGCACCATGGCACTCCATTCCTTCAAAGATGTTGTACTCAACAGCCTGGAGATCAACCAACATATTCACTGCAAGTTCGGTACAAGGTCTCTTTCAGTTAGTAACTTATAATTTGTATTTGGAGTCATAGTTCTAGACAACTGCCATTAAGAGGTGTATAAAATTGTTCTGTCTCAAGGAAAAGCAATGCATTTTGATATGAAATGATTTTAAAGAATCTCTGATCAGACTTTCCTGGATCAGACTTTTCCTTTCCATTCCTCACTTTCCATCAAGGCTTTATCTCATTTCTTTTTGAGGACTTTCCATATTTATCCAGAGCCTCTAGAAGTACGATAGCCTTAATAAGGAAAATTGTGACTCAGCTGCCAAACACCCAGAGGACATGGTCCCACCATGCATCTGCTATGACTGTGTCAGAGAATTTCAAAGGGACCAGCACAGGTATTTGTCTGACAAAGCCCAGAAAGGACCAAGAAAGCCTGAATCTAAATGGGAATAACTGTCACAGGGCAGGTGATTGTCACTTTCTTAAAAATACAGAGAGGTCCCAAGACAGAGAAATAGAAACTGAATCACCTAAACTTAATTTTTAGAGGTTTCCAAAGGTTTTTGCCTTTTTAATATAAACCACATTACTGGATTTCCAGTAAAATTTTTGGAAGAATTCCCCAATATTAAGACCAAAGCACTGAGCAATAAGGTAACAACTGAGATAGACAACACATAAGATAAAACCTGTCACAGTCAAAATCAAAGCGACTGTAAGTCACTGGTACTCTGCACTAAGGGCAGAGAAGTACACAGCAAAGTTTTGGAATTGAACAGAAAATCCTAGCCACAAAGCTGATCAGAGCTGTGTGATCAAAAATATTTAATCATCTCATAGTTTAGAATATCATTGATTTAATCCTGCAATTTATAATATCAGGTGCTTTTCACATAAGCAAAAAAAGAGTGAGCTGGTTTTAAATTCATCATCACAACTTTACTAACCTCAGCTGCAGAGCTGCTGATTCACACCTATGTACAGATCTGCCACAAGCGTGCAAGAAATAGCGCAATGGTATATGCAGAGATAAAAGAACTCCCTCCTGACCCCAGTGCTTCCAATGCAAGATTTCAGTACTTTCGCCTCCTGAAACATTTACCTGTTTCAGAATAGGAGTAGGCAGTTACCGCACTCTTCTATATACCCTGCATTTGGTGTTCACAGGAATTAGATCAACAGCTGACAAGCAACAGTGACATTTCTTTTTTCTTGCTGATTTTCCTTTTCTCCTTACCGATTTATGGCTTTTAGCTGTTATAGTCTTCACCTTATCAGGGTCCCAAATAACAACATCAGCATCCGATCCTACAGCAATCCGGCCTTTTCTTGGATACAGATTAAAGATTTTGGCAGCATTGGTGCTGGTGACAGCTACAAACTGGCTCTCGTCCATCTTGCCTGTGGCCTAAAAACAACATGATTTGAGCAAAACACGCTTGTAAAATGGGGATTTACTATTCAGAGTACTGAATGGTCAGGGAGATACTGGAAAGTATGTAGTTTATATATATGGTGATGTTGTATGAAACAGATTTTATCAAGCAGGACTTTATACAAGGCACATTACCTGGGAGTTTCAAAGAAAAGAATGTGTTACTCCCGCCATCCCAAAGAACAGCTCATAAAACCTTAATGAAAATGATACCATCAAGTTGCTCAGTTATCTAAGGTCCCTTTCTCTACACACTGATGCCTAAGTGTGTTTTGTTGCTAGACCTAGTAATTTCCATTTAAATGTTTTAACAATTTTGAAACAGAGAAGCTTATCTAGTATTATGAGAGTAAATAAAAGATCAAGATTCAGACTCTTTTAGAAGCATTTCTTGCAAATTAGGTCCATTCTATTATTAGTATTACCAAACCTATACATCTAAGTAATACAACCCCAGTTATAAAGTCTTTGACTGGAGAAGTGTCACCACCAATTTAACTTATTATACAGTCAGTAACGGCTTAATAGCAGCTGGGCACAGCAGTATTTTGATTTTTCAGTAGAATATTTTGGAGTCTTCCCTGGCAATACTCAAGAGCAACGTTCCAAGGAAGAACAACAGTGCCAAACTTTTTAATACTAAACAAACATTTATTTCCTGCAAAATATAAGCTACTCAGTGGTGCTGGACTGAACGTTGCCACCTGTAAATCCCATGTTGCAGCCCTTGCTGCAGCTCCTTCCCTTTGGGCGAGTAACAAAAGAGAAATAGCACTGGCTGGCTGCACTTTGCTTGCTTCCCTGCTTTGCTCCTGCCTGGCAGATATCTGAAGCTGCTTCTGTGCTTGGAATCTCAATACCGGTCCCTGAAGAAAGTAGTTATTAAACGCAGTCTGGGAGAAGTGCTCACAAGAGTGTTGTAAATACTACCACTTCCCAGTTTGCAATACGCATTTCAATGCAATGCAGTGTAAGGTAATGAGTGTGTGTGTGTGCACGGGTGTGTATGTGAAGATAGACAATAGAGGGAGAATATCATTATATATTAGGATCCATGGAACTATCAAAAAAATTGCTAACTTACACCGGCACCACACCGCAAAATATGCCAGTATGAATTACATGCAATGTTCTTCTTCGAAGCACTTTATAGTCTAGCCTCAGGCTCAGCTGCCATCCATTTGTAATTTTTCAAAAAAGATGAGACACTTCCCAAATTCAAACAATCCATTCATCACGTTTATATGGGCTCCACTTGAAAATCATTAAACTGCTCCAGATCCTACATCTCTGAGAAGCATCCACTCTGACACAACTGGAAAATTGAGCGGTGGAGTCTGTGGAGCTTCAGGTCTAATAAAACACCATGGTGTTGCAGTGTCAGAAGTGAAACACAGCCCTGAGTTTACAAAACTGGAGAAGGTTTTTGAAACAAATAATTCACCTTGTAGTAGCTCTCTCTCAGGGAATTCTCAGCAATATATTAGAAAGTCACTTAAGTACTGGCTGAGAGTCTCCTGGCTTTCATTATTCAGCCAACATTCAATTTCTTTTTAGTCCATAAAAGTAAGTAATTACTTACTACCGCCTTGTCCCAGACAACAGTCATTCTCTCCTCAATTCCATTGACCCCTTCAGGAATCATAGTGAAGTTGTCCTTCCCAATGGCTTTCTGGGCAGTGCTGTATGGGCAGTGTCCACTTCCCGTCACCTGCAGGTCCCCACTGCGGAGTTAACACACAGAAGGTTCAGACCAGGCGTCACCAAGGTTACCTTGGTCTCAGCCCCGCTGTGAATGGACCTTTTGAGCCTACACACGGGAGGCATAGGCTGTAAATCACGTCAGCAGCCTTTTCATGTTGGCTGCAGATCACTGAAGAGCAACATTGGCATTGGACATCTCCGCTTTCCCCCGGAGCACCCTGAACTCCCAGATCACAGCCCCCATGGGTTTCAGGCTGCTTATCGACAGAGATCAGGCACAAGTCCACAAACCAGGACAAAGGATTATTCCAGGATTAAGGAAATGATCAGAAGCTTGTATGAAACTCCTGCCACTCTCAAGGTAAATTAATTCATAACCATGTTGAAAAATAATGGCAGATTTTACAATGCGAACTCATGGGCATCAAGCTTTTTTCCCTGTATTTCTCCCCTGCACATATATCTTTCTTGCAATTCTTACACAAATATTTCTTGTCTGACTTTCCAAAACTGAGTCATGAAAATAAGAAAGGAAGGGAATACTTTTATCAGGTAGTCCTCTAATTAAACAAAGGCAGGCATAGTGCACGTCAAACATGTGCTCTGGACGTAGCTATCTTTAAGGTCTTACACAGAAAAAGGCATGGAGTAAAACACAAAAAGAGCCACCAAATAGTAATGCTTTTATTTAAGAAGTCCTTTTTTTCAGCCTAGCGAAAATTTTTTTGGCAGAGAGCAGAAGTGGATCACAGCTGCTCTCAGGAATGAGGAGGAAGAACATAACCAATATGCAGAATCTTGCAAAAATAGAAAGACAAAAAAAGAAGACAAGTTCTTCAATATCCACAGGAAACAGGTGACATTTTTAGGTCTTGATTAAGCTTACAGGAGTCAAGCACGTTAGAACACACCACGATTTCTCTTCCATCACTCCAGAAGGGTTATGTCCCCAAAACCCTGTCATCCTTTTCTTTAACTGTGTAAGTTCCAGCTCTGAAACATCTGAATGATTCTGGTCCACAAATTTAGATTCCAGCAAGCTAACAAATAGCCAAGTACAGAGGAAAAAAGGGTCACACAACAGTAATTCTAATGCAATTTTCTGCACTGCTAGCTCTAATGATTGCTGACAGTCAGAGAAGAAACTTTGCCCTCTTTTCTGGTTCTTCACCACGCTCACATCCATCCATCCGGTTTCTAGCAGAAGCCAAAGACATGTACTTAATAGTGAAAAGGCAGCTATGTCGTAGCTATTCCTGATTATTAATGACTGCCTGGTGTTACTCCACAGGATTAAACCAAATCCATCAGTTAAACATTCCTTTATTCGAACACAACAATAAAGTCAGAAGATTGCCATGCCATTTCTTTCTTCTTGCTGCTTTTCTGTCAGCTAAGCTTCTTGTGGCTTACCTTCTCCCTCTTTTCTGCACTCGGATGGATGCAACCATGAAAACATGAATTTTGCAGCCAGGCCCTGTATCACTGCCCACTTCCCTGAGGTTACGTTGCGCTTCTTACACCACGCTATTAATTCCTACACCTGTAAGATAAAAAGGAGTTGCTTCCTCTGAACCCTGTTTTCCCTCTCCTCTCACATTTGATGACATGTAAGGGCATGCACTGCACTCCCCAGTCTACTCCAGAGAAGACTTCTGAAGCTGAAGCACATTGCTCGAGAGCTGCCCAGCACCTCCTGGTTAACCACACGGGCCCTCCTACTGTCTGCACACACTCTGCTGTCAAATGGGGGATGACCATCCGATCAACTAAAAAACTGAGAGACAAGAAGGGACCAGCACAGAAAACACCTCCAAAAGAGGGAGTGGGGGGAATTAGCAGTGGGCATATGGGTATGTTGAAATGTCACATCAATACCTCGTCATCTTATTCTTCACCCTAAACAAGGCTTTCACGGCAGGTTACATCTTCCACGAAGTACCACGATCTCACATCTCTAGCACAGAAGAGATGGCATATCACAGCAGCAATAGCACAGCGGTACCCCACGGAGGATGAAAGCTACCTTACATGCATGGCCCACAGATGAAACAAGAACCAAATCTCACAAGGCAAATCCAGTCTGCAAACCCCACGAGACGTGCTGGATTTTTATACATTCAGCTTTTCAGTGAAAAATCAACATTTTACGTGGCAAACAGCACAAGCCATATGCTGTGTACTTGCAGAGGAAGAATGTTGTAGGGATTTTTTAATGAATGTAAAATACTGGTCTCCTAACAACAGAAAAATGAAATACTGTCTTTACCATCATCCTTGCATAATATTCCCCACAAATGCATGGCAGGCTGATAAAATATACAGTTCTTTTTTCAATTTCACAGTATAGATTTAAAGTATTAAAACTGAAAGCAGGCTAAGCTGCTGTCATTTAAGATCTAGGACTTTAAGCCACTAAAAAAAAAAAAGCCATTTTTGCATGCTTGGCAGATAATGAAAACTTCCGTGACCCCTCAGTTTGTCTTTCTGATGAGTGTTAAAAAAGGTCATTATTTGGATTCCAGTTCTAAAAATTCTCTTGTTATTTTAGCTAATCTGTTTTGACCCACATACTATTATTGTGGGACTCTCTTCCAGAAAACATATAGCTGTGTCTGACAGAGTAAGGAGCCAAGCATGTGGTTACACATTCACATGTGCTGGTTAAGAGCCTTATCCTCACACAATGAGCTTCACTCTTTACAGTGCTGACAGTGACAGATCAGACCAGCAAAGTAATTTCTCTTCCTTGTCCTTATTTTAAGGAACAGAAATCTCGATTATGGAAAATCATTTCTGCCATCCCATCATCACAACAGAACAAATTTCTGTGTATTCTTACCAGAACCACACGTAACTCAGAGCTCAGCTGTGCCTTCATTAATAGTGCAGCATCATTAGGGGAGATGAGTTAAAACCTGGGTTTGGTGGGCTGCACAGCCTGACCCGCCGTGTGCAAGGAGAGATGTGTGGGTGCTGCAGCAGCGGCACTGACTGACAGCAGCTTCCCACCATCCACCTGAAGGGCACACGCAGGGGCCGTGCATTGCCAGCCACACTGGCACTGCCTGCCATAAAGCCTGCCAGTCAGTCATGTGGAAAACTAACCTCAGGAGGGGACATTTTCTGAAGACCAGTGGGTCACTTTTAGGGTTCAAATTCTACTGCTCGGTCTAGAGCATTGGAAACCCTAGAAAGGGGAGACAGCAGGTGAGGTGATTGCCACCACATGGCGTTAAATAAGGTTTTGAATGGTAAGTTGAGTTCCTCACTCCAGCACTGGCAATCTGTCCCTGCGGGACTTCAGCTGTGAATTTCCATACCATTTCAAAGCAGATGGTATTTTGCTTAAGCTAAGGAAGACCCACAGTTGGCTACAGGCAGGAAACACTTCCAGGGATGGGTCTGCAGCCTGGGTTGCTGGCAAGGCATAGCTGATGTCTTTTCTACAGGAGAAAGACACTTCTTCCTCTGCTGTCCACATTCCTTTCATCTCTCTAGTGATAATCCTCTCCCTGCCAACCTGAAGACAGTCAGCCCATACCCCTGCCCTGTCAAGTGATGTCCTCCAGTCACCATCCTGTCTCCACCTGAGTCCCTGACAGCCACCTTTGTAATCCACTCTGGCCTCTCTCCCCTGCCTGCCACACCTTCTCTATAGGTATCACTTATCTTTGCTGTCTTCCAGCTTGATGACCCTGGAACCTATAAAGACACAAGGCAAGCTAAAAGTAAAAATAAGGCTGCAAGAACTAAACACAAGTAAACTTATGTGATTCCTGTCCATCCCAGATGAAGACAAACTACCAAGTCAGAAGTTTTCAATGCACAGGAGCTAAAGCCACTGAACTCTGCTACAAACACTTCTAATTTAGTTTAGGACAGCCTAATTCTCAAAAGTGCTGCCAGCTTACAGCCCTGCACCAGCTTGGACAAAAACTGCACCAGGAAAGTTTTCTTGGTTCTAGACATCTCTGCATTCAGGGACAACCTGGTTTCAGGAGCTGTGCTTGCCACATATGACCAGGGCTTAAAACTGAGTCTGTTCTCAGAGATGGCTTTTGCACTTGTCTGACCATCAGCTTGTAAAAAAAAATGAAGGTCTTACCATGCTAAGAGCGAATTTAAGTGATCTGGAGTGGTAGGATCAGGGCTCAAAGGTGGCGAGGTCACGAAAGCTGCAGCCTTGGCCCAGTTTTTGCTCCAGTAATGTGTCCCATCTGTCCCCAAGCTGGCAGTGATCGGCTCTCCAAAAACAAGGGGACCTCGAGGAAAGCAAGGATATACAGGAACCGATTACAACCCACTCTCTCTTCAGCATGTTATACTGCTTGCTGCATGCAGCCATGTACCATTTACACATTACTACACGGCCAGCGTAGCTCCCAGAAAATTAAGAAGCCCTGGCTTTGTCTGTATGATAAAAAATTAATCAGGAGGCTCTATGAGCTACACATGCTTTTGATCAGCATATTTACAAAGCTCCCTTTCTAATCCAGAAGGAGACCGTTCAGATCTGATTTTAATTTGTACTGTTTTACTCACAGCCATGTTCTCTCTGTTGCTCTGATTCAGAGCGCATTTAGGCGGAAGATGGGCTCCAGCAGACAGATGCTTTTTTACCACTCCCAGGCTGGGCACAGCACCAGCAGATAGCAGCACACGGTCCCCAGCACCACATTCCCAAGTCTCCAAGAATACAAATATCAAGGCAGTATTTTGCTCTTTGGCTTTTCCGTATTGCTCACGCGCTTTGTAGCACCAACCAGCAGAACAGTCCCGACTCGCAAATGCAGCTGCGAAAGTGGCTGCCTCCAGGCTCACAAATCACTTTTGGGTGCTTTGTCAGCTGGATCCCTCCAGGGCCCCAGCAAGGAGTGTCAACCGCAGATGTCCCCAGTGCACATCTGACGGGGTCAGCCTCCAGCAGCAAGGCCAGGAGCGAGCACCAAGCATCCCTCAGGGCAGGTTCACTGCCCAAGCCACCCCTCAGAGTATAATACCCTGAAATATCCCCAAAAGGCACAGAGGATGTGCTAGACCCTGTTAGGAAGAAAAGATCTCCCTCCCATGAACAGAGATAGAGCAGCCTAAAGGAAAGGTAAAAGGGGACACAGGATAAAGAACTATAACACAGTCTTCAAGGGAACAGTTTGTGGGGAGAAGTTCTCAACTGAAAAATGTAGAAGGATTACTCTTCATCTTTCCCAGCTGTAAATATTTAGGGTTTGTGATGGTGTTACCATTCTTTGGTAACTTCTCCCTGTATCTTCTCATTTGGGTCAAGGTGTACAGGTTTTTCCATTAAGCTTCTATTCAACAAAAAAACAAGTTTGGGGGAGAAAAGGAAATAAATCTCCTACCTTTCTTTCTGGCCAGTGCAATGATATCAGCTGCACTCTTGCTCATCACCTTGGTGATGTACACTGGGCAGTTTATTCGACTGGCAATGGTGATGGCACGGAACACTGCTTCTGCTTCAAGCTGAGGAAAACAAGGACGAAAAAGTTAACTGCAAAAGCAGACTAAAGAAAAAAGGAACTGGAGGACTGAGCCATATTTCTCACTGTTTATCTGGAATTCTTCAGGGGCTGATTCTGCTTTTTCCACAGCGAGAGACGCAGTGCTGGGAAAGAGGGAGCTAATCCAATGTCAGACACTTTGCATTAGGAGTAACCACAACCAGGCTGTACTCACAAACAGGGTACAGCTGCCCCAGCACAAATACAGCTCCCTGGCTCCCTGCACCCCAGGACAGGTCATGTCCAAGCAGCTGATGGGGGTCCTCCTTACCTCCCTTCCCACCTTTCTGCTTCAGACTTCTACCCTGCAGTTGGAAGGAGAACGAAGCAAGGAAACATTGCCCCAGCTTGGAGACAACCTCTGAGCTCTCCCTGGCAGCTTACCCTATGCAATCTTTACATAAGGATAAGATGACAGTGAATGTAAAGTATTCTCAAACAGCAGCTTCAGCACTATGGACTGAATTCAGCCCATAATCCATAAAAGCCTTTGAAGCATCGCCCAGCACGTCCCCTCTGTCAGCAAGCGTAAGGGCAATCTCCTCCTAGGGAATCATCTGGGACATAGGCACACAAAGCAGTCATCTTCAGACAGAGAAGCAGTGTTTCCCAGTGGCTCTGGAGACTCTTAGCCCACTCATCAGTTTTAGACCTCCTTCCCAGATGGACTCACAGTATTGGCATTTTAATACCTAAAATTCCATTGGGATTGAAAATACCAACTTGATGGTACAGAAATTTCTCTCCAAGAGTTGTGCTAGAAAAGTTGAGCAACTTAGCCCTTCCAAAACCACATGGCTTAATTCTTCAGTTTTGTAAAACATTTTTTCTTAAATCAGACTGTCGCTTCAGGTTGTCCTAGGACTCCTATCACAACATTTGCTCTGGAAGCCCCGAATGCACCTGCAGAAGACCTGGGAAGGAGGCAGGACCTCTGTACCTCAGCGCTGGGGCTGAGGTGGTCAGATGCATGGTCAGAAAGATGCAGAATTCCTTTCTCAGAACTGCAAATGCAGATTTTCTGTAGGCCCTTGTTTTCATTAAAAGGAAACAACTCCATTCTTTTAGAATAATTTAGCTGGAAGTTGAACAGCAAAATGAAAAAGTACATAAACAGTTCAACAGAAGAATGCAACCAATTAAGCTGATTCCTTTTGCCTTGGGGAGAGGTTATATAAAGATCTGCAAACCACAACAATCCCTTGAAGTTTAGCCTCAAATCCCCAGGACCTTGTCTCTGTAGTCTTCAAGGAAAGCAGTCACTTCCCACTGCCGCCCTCCATCATTCTGTTAACAGTCTGAACTGTGTACATTAGGGGACATCCACATGTCTCCACCTTTTCATTCTCATTAAAGAAACCCTTTCCAGATGCCCGAGATGATCCATGCCAGAGCCGGGTTTTTATTACAAGCAAGTTGCACAAAATGAGCTGCCTCGCAGCACCTTTCCATTCTCGCATATTTGCATTTCTACAGCCTGCATTTCTACTACCAATGTATCTGCTGGCATAAACGCAGATTTATATGTGGGCACATGCATAAGCATGGAATATATGTGGACATGCATCTTACAGGAGGTTTTCAGCCAAAGCATTTTAATGAACGCAGTTACTCCAACACCTAACCCACAAGCTGCGCTGCTGATTTTTACCCTGATAAACCCATTTTTTTGTCATCACAAATCAAATGACAAAGGGTCACACTCCAAAACTACGTGGACACCGGTGCCCAGGGCAGCAGGAGCTGCAACTCCCAAGTGTATAAGGACACGCTCATTCCCGGACCGAGGGAACGCACCTGCTGCAGCAGCCAAAGGGTATTTCAGGCAAACAACCAGGCTGACGGGGACCTGGACTTTTCAAGGCGTTGAATAATACTGGAAGAGGCCGTGGGAGAAGCAGGCTGTTGCCTTCCCCCACGCACCCATTTATCACTTGCACATACAGAAGCCAAGCTCCCATACTACGTGCTCAACAAAATTTTTCCATGAATGACAGAATGAGTGAAGTCTCTTACCTCCTCGGGTCTGCTCAGGGCATGTCCTTCAGGTCCAGTGATTCCCATTTCCAGGATACGCTTTTGTTCCTGCAACACAGCAGATAAACGCTGACACCCGCTCCAGGATGAGACCTTTGTACCAGGCATCCTCTGGCAGATTAACAGCCATATTGTCCGACTGCCCCTTTTTTGTCTGTGTAAGTGCAGCTGCGTAAGCCTGCTGCTGGGGGAGGAGGGCTGAAAACACTGGCTCTAAAGCTGTCCCATGCCACCCCAGTGTCGGCTCCGTGCAGCCAGTGCAGATTTCAGGGGAAGATGTGTCTCTGCAGTGCAACAGAGTGTCTTTGTGCCTCGAGCCATTGGGCTGCACCATTGGAAATCTCCTCTGCCCTCCAGAAAATCTTACTTGACACCAAGATACCAACCCAGGGAACTGGTTTAAATCATTATACTACATAGTAATTATGGGTATTTCCAGCCTGCTGTTCCTTCTTTACTCACACAAGTTCCTCTCTGGCTGCAATCTATGAAGCACTGTTATCTTCCTTAAACCTTTAGCATTGCTAGCACTTCATCAAATAAAGTTGTGCTTTTGGCACCCAGTTTTCTGTAACACTTTTTTTCCTACAGAGTGAATCACTAAAATTATGCTCTCACGAAAGCAAAACAGTGCCCTCCAGTTGTGAGGACACTGTGTCTACACAAAGAAGCCCATCTTGGGAGCAACGGGGGCTTGTCAGAAAAAATCTGTGCCATCCAGCTTCACGGCAGTGAGATAAATATTTTAAAATAAACAAAAAGCTTCACCTATTTTTTCATTTAAGGACAAGCAGTGGTATTGGAATAAATTCCCCTTTTTGCAGAAAATGGTGGTCAGCCACTCCTTATCTGAGGTTGGTCCAGGTCTGCCAGCAGAGCAGAAGTGGGACCACAGCTGGCAATGTACCTCCGACCCTGGGCTGCCCTGCCCACAAGTCACCAATGAGCCGAGTTCAACAAATGTAATGACTCTGTGATACAGACAAATGTCCCCCGGAGACCAGGATGAAGTTACTGAACATACTTTACTGTGTTATCTAATAAATATTTGATCCCAGGTCCCCAAGGGTGAAAAGCTCACACATTACCAACGCAGTCCAGCAAAACCTCAACAAGTTAATATTCACATATACTTTTGGCTTTGCCGCAATCAATCAAGGCTGAAGAGGCATTAATAGGAATGTATTAGCCTGACTCTGTAATTAAGATTATTTTGGTTAGAAAATCACAATGTTTCATAGGTATTCTTAAAAACAGCTGTTCTAAATAATTAATGCAACAGCTTTGAGTAGTGCCAGTTAGAGACTTCAGATAATTAAAATACAACAAAAAACAAAGTTGCAACCATATAATACAATAAAAAAGCAAGATGGCAAAGAACCGAACACAAAGTAGGATAGATTTGCATCTTGAAGGAAGGCAGATCATGTGATAAAATTACCCACTGCAAGAAGATTTGATAGTGCTAATAAGATAGAATATTTGTTTGATAAGATCAAACTTGGATTTTCACACAGGATAGTCCTGAAAAACCTTCCTGTAGGCAGCTTTCTTTTCACTATCCAAATAATCCTTCCAAGTAAAAGCATAAGAAAAGCATGATTTTATGAGACATGGCAATGGTGAAGAAATATGTTGATGTATAACATTAATTCACATTTCTTTACTACTTCCTCTTTTCCTAATAATTTTTCTGTCCTTTACGTTCACATTCCACGGCTGTATATTAAAGCTGATCAAAGAAAAATGTAACTGAAACGTATTTCTATCAGAAATGCAATTCCACAAGTGCGCCTTGATTTTAATGAGGAACGTATCAAAACAGCACGGGTGCCATTTGATTTGTTTCATTTTAAGATTCCTACAATAATATTGACTTAATGTTTCTTAATATTCATTTTAATTTTACTGGATGTTTTATGTTACATTAAAACAATAAATTATTTATTTTAGTAGTTTTAAATCATGCTAAACTGCATGGGAAATCAGCTTTTTTTCCCCTCTTGAATCCAAATGAGGGTTTTCACCTGGTTTCAGGGGGGAAGGACACAATTGCACTGCATAAGCCTGCTGACTCCTCACTAGCAACTCTTGAGCCCAGTGGTTATAACTTCAAGGGAAAAGGGAAAGAAGCCTCTCAAAGGGGTAAATTCTTACCAGGCAGATAAAGGACAGAATCCCACAGAGGGAAAAACAACAAAATAAATCCATGTGGGCAAGAGCCCTTACACACTGCCCAACCACTCAAACGTTCACTTGAGGTTCTCTCTTACCCGTGCGACAAGGTGGCTTCTCTAGTCCAGCATTCAAAGACAACTTGTTTTCAGCTATTGCAATTTCCCTGTCAGCTCTGCAGCCTAGTCCTTAGCAGATAAACCAGCAGATAAAGAGCTCAGCAGATAAATCAGTTGGCTCACTCGGAGCCTCACGGACCTCAGAGGGGCTCTACACACGTACATCTGATCAGAGGAGGGAGACACCCCACTCTGCTTTACAGGGGAATCCTGGCCGCTGAAAGACCGGTGGGAGGTTTACTACTGACTGCACAGATCAGAGCTACGGCACACTCCACCGTGAGGACAGCACCCACGTGGGGGACATGATCTGCAAAGAGTGCATTGAGGATCCAGGACATTTTAATGGAACATACTGAATTTGAGCCCAGTTTCCTGGTTCTGACAGGTATCTGCAAAGACCATGACTTACGCTTTAACACACATTTCTGAAATGTTTAGATGATCACGGTGGTTTCTTGGGTGGTTTAGATTAGATATTAGGAAAAAATTCTTTACTGAAGGAGTGGTCAGGCATTGGAACAGGCTGCCCAGGGAGGTGGTTGAGTCCCCATCCCTGGAGGTGTTCAAAAAGCCTGTAGATACGGCACTTCAGGATATGGTTTAGTAGGAATGGTGGTGTTGGGCGGATGGTTGGACTTGACGATCTTAGAGGTCTTTTCCAACCTATGATTCCACGATTCTATGATTCTTATTCTCAAGCATCAGATTTAGAAGAATATTCTCAAAAATAAATAGATCTGAGAGCTTTACCACCCACTCTAAACTCACTATGCTGCTTACACTGATAGATGCAGCAAGAAACATTAGCATAAAGCTTCCCAGCGCTACTTTTTGTGCCCAAAATCTCTGAGCAAGGCTTTACGTTGTTCTGCTTCACTTGTCTCTGCCAGAATCAGAAGAGATCTTCTTGCTTCCTTCTGCCCCCCTCACCCAGTCCTCACCTGCTGCCAAGGCAAGGAGCTGTCTGGATCGCTGCTCCACTTCACAGATGCTCTGCCCAAGCAAAGGGCCTCCATCCTCTCGCCCCAGAGGCTATACCAGTGGTGTGTAGGATATCAGGCCAAGTTAAGGCACTCACTGGGTAGTAGTTCCTTTTTCCTACCCCTACTCTGACCGGAGGGTTTTGCGTCTCCTCTCTTGTGTCTATCTTCTCACAAAGTGAAGCAAAAATGACAGTTCACTCACCTGAGCTATCAAGTCTCCATTTTCAGCGTGGACCAGGATAACAGCCCCAAGACTTTTTAGAAAGGTAAAGGCTTCATAAAGCTGCAGGAGGTACAAAGAAAGAAACACTGCTGAATAAGGAAAACACATTATTTTACACTCAGACCTCTCTGTTCCTCTCAGTTTTGCTCCTTCTATGCTGGTAATTATCCAGGCAAATAGTAAATGATCTCCCTTTCCCACTCTCCGCTTTGCACACAGAGCCAGAGCTTCACTGCCAGGTGCTGACTGACCCATCCCCTGGCACACCAGGCAGACCCAGGCCCAGCCTCGGCCCTTCTGCGCCCAGACAGGGGCAGCGGTCCTGGCAGGGCTGCATCATCCCTCGGACACGGTGCCTCCCCCAGCCCCTCGCACCGCAGGGCTACCTCCTCATGCCCTCCCATGCAGGTCTGAGTTTAGAGAGTAGTCTCTTCTCCACAGTTTTAGCAAATGTAAAATGGAATTATTCCCAGGGAATGGGAATAATCAATGGACTACAGACACTTTTAGAGCAGCTAAAACACCTCTTTTCTGAGGTGCAGGCATTTTGCACCATCTCCTTAGAGCAGCTGGTGTTGAGCTTTCACCAACGTCTTTAATTCTGCAACTAAATTAATTAGTATTTTTTTTTTACTGCTTTCTAAGACTCAAAACCCATCCACATAGAAGGGAAATAGTTGATCCTATTGCTCTAAATGAGAATTTCTGAGCACAGATCTACTGAAATTTTAAGTTGCCTTTCCAAAAGGTATTCAGCTAACATGTTCCCTGTTTAAACCAGACTTCGGTATCTGGTATGTGGGAGCCCGGTTTTCAAGCACAGGTCAAATACTGAAGACATGGATTCTTCAGTACCCACTTTTGCACTAGGGCACTTCAGCTAGCATTGAATTGGCTGGAATACACAGCCCACAACATGCACATTTAAACAAGGTAGCTGGCATTGGTCCAGCCACACATTAAATATTTTGATGTATTTCTCTTGGCAATGCCAACAGGGAGTTGAATTTAACAGGCGCTGCCTCTCAGAGAATGTTTATATATTATTATGTCTAAAATTCCAATTAAAACCACATGAACTGGAGGTGTAACAACAGTTATTTAAAAGACCGAGAGCTATAGCTCTGGGAAGAAGTAAGAAAGAAACATTTTCTCAACTGAATAAGCAAACATTATTATTACTAACAGATGCCATTGTCCATTTACAATGACCTGATACTTATGGCTGGGAAAGCTGAAGAGTCTGGAATCCGTAATGAGCTCTGGACAAACAAGCTCATTGTTATCTCCAGCCCTAATGAGAAAAGGCCACCTCCCCCAAAGAGCAACTCCATTTAGCTGTTTGCAGCAACCCAGAAACTCTTAAAAAATCTCAGAACTGCCACCGCCTCGAGTGCTTCATCTTTCCTTCCCTCTCTGACCTAGAGTTCTTGGAAGGCAGCAGCAAAATAAAGCGCACGGCAAAATCCTGAGCAGTGCTGAGCGGTTGCAATGTTGAGAGACACCAGATAATCCGTGCAGCAGGCGAACGTCACACACTTGAAGGAACACATGCAGACGGTCAACATTGCTCGGCACTGCAGAGAGAAGAATTCCTCCACTACACATTTCCCCCAGTGCCATTCAGGTCAATGGGAACATTTCTCTGGGATTCAACCTTAGCAAGCGTTGGGAGGGAGACCACACAAGAGAGGACAGACCACAGCAATGAAAAGCGTTCAGAGCAATACCTGGCTGTCAGACATTTGGTAGAGATCTTTGTAGGCCATGTAGACTTGAAAAGAGTTCACACCTGTTCCAAGACAAAATTCAAAGGTGTTGCCATGTAAGTAGATTCTTAAATTGTATTCGAACAAAAACCTCAGGAAATATAGGTCATAGAATATGTCTGGACTAGGCTTTTCACCAGTGATTGTCAGAAATCAAGCATGGCTCCACAGCTGCATTACAGCTGCCAGGACTAGAAGCCTGAATCCTCTCGTCTCTGCGGGAATTTGTTGGACTTTGTGGATTGCTTGTGTTCAGCCCTGGAGCAACCCAGCCACCACCACAAATGAGATTGATTGTAGACAAGCAACAGTGGCTAAAGCAAACATGCAAAGTCTGCAACGTTTAAAAAAACTTATGTAAGGTTCTGTGAACCACTGGTTTTCTTTTTAGCTTTCTTTAGCTAATCAAGAAAACACTTCAGCTTAACCTGAAACCACCTGCTTTTTGACAGGTAAATTTGTAGTTGTTTCCTGAAAGTGCTGAGAAGCTGTGGGAACCATGTATCTGAATTTGCGTACAACTTTGCTTTTTCTTGACCCTACTGCCCAAAGCACCCCGCTTGGCTGATGGCAGACACTGGGAAGGAGTGGAAGCAAAGTCTGAAACCAGTTACAGGGGCAGCTCACTATACCTCTCCTTCCACCTTCCAAAGATGGAAGGATTTATATTGGCCGTCATAAAAAACCATGAAAGATGACAGCTCCAAATTTTAGAAATCAGTAAGAAATGCTAGTGTTGAGTGTCAGCGGCCAAGTACCAACTGTATTCAAAGCACTACAAGTTTTGCTATTTATTTCAAATATCTGCTCAGAGGGATGACACAGCTTCGTATTCTAAGAGAACAGGAATTCCAAACATCTTCTGTTCATATCTTCCATACATATGAATTCATATTAGTTTATAAATTTGCCTTACACTTCAGTTCACTGACAACATTGCCAGTTTGGTAGAGGGACTGATCTGAGTTTTCTAGCTTAAAAGTAAATTCTAAGCTAAGCCGCGTGTGCTGCATTTCAAAATAGCTGTCATTAAAACTGTGCTTCCTGGGGCAAGAGGAAAAAGAAAGAGATCTGTTCGTGTTATCCATGTTGGCTACACTGAATAAATACGGCTCTCTGATAAAGACATAACTCCTTCACGAGTCTCGAAGGTGCAGATATACCCTCAGGCAGAGGGTATTGCTGTTCACACACAGAGAATCCGTTTATTCACAATTACGAGATTACAAATACCCTAGGATACAAGCAGGATAAAACCCTGAAATGATCCCTGGTATTATGTCTTCCTGCTAAGGCCAGGCAGCTCAGGGAGAAATACGAAGCAGGAGCTGGCCCCTCCTTGCCGACTCCCACGCTGAGCAAATCCAGCCTGGACCATGAGGCCCCACCAGCCTGCAAGCCTGTCCCTTCTTCCTATTCTCCTACTTCTCAAGTTCCCAGAAAACACACATGGGCTTTACTAACTGTAATCCCTCAGCCTACTCCTCATTACACAGTGTCAATGCACTCAGTATGTCCCTGCTTTAAAATGTTAAGCTTAACTCGCAGCTCCATGCCTGCATCACCATCTCCTCTCCGACTGACTGCAACTGGCCTTGGAGGAAAGCTCTGCTTTTCTTCACAAACCCACCCAGTGTCTCAGAAGGCAGCTGCACCTGGGATCCACCTTTCCGCATGGGTGACCATGCACATGTGAAGCAATGGGAGCTGTGGCAAGGCTGGTCCAAGCCACGCTGACTAGCCTCAGCAATGGCACACAACTGAATCCTCTCGTTCATATCTCTCTGTAAGCAAAGAGCCGGGTTACCTATTGCTCTCCTTTATCCACCAGGATCTAGCCAAAGGCAATTCATTTAATCACAGTCCTGCAGGAGATAAGGCAGCTTTCTTTGGGTACTGTGGTTGGAAGACATACATCGACCCAAGTAATACATGTTCTCTCCCTTTTTCTTTTATTGCCTTTATAACTTCTTAGGCCCTTTTCTGACCTTGGTAAAATGACTACGAGTTTTGCTCCCACTCATGTTAATGTTCTCCCTGAAGTCAATGAGAGTAGAAGGGATCCCGCCGTAGGATCTTCAGCCTGTCCCTTGCTCCCAGAGTGCAGAAGCAGAGTTCTCCCATCTAAATGCACATCCACACCCTCGGCTACCACATCAGATACACACAAAGTGGAAGGGCAACTCACGGGCTACTTTTGCAGCCAGCAAGAGAGATGGTTTGAATCATCTTGCCTTGCAAAGAGAGTACCTTTACAAGATACCAAGATAAAATAACACCAATTTGCATACACATGTATCCAAGATTAGACTCTGTGCTTAATGCCTTGGTCTGGTGTCTTGATCTACTCATTGGAAATATGTGGCTTTTCAAAAGACCTGGTCCATGGCCTAGAGACCTTAATGCTTAACATTTGTTACATGCTACGTTCTTGTTAATGTCCTACTTGCTCTCACACCAGGAGTACTCAACAGGATCTTCTCCAAATTTCAGATAGTGCTACAGTTTTTTTTGAACAGTGACAAAGTGCAGTAAAGGAATGAGTGAGGCGTCTGTCAACACATTTCATGCCTTTGTTCCTTTGCATATACTGCAGAAGCCCAGTCCCAAATTATCTGCTGAAATGCTACAAGCCTGAGTCTTTACAATCAGCATTCAGTTCTACAAAATTTCCAGGCCCTTCCAAAGACTGTGTCTCCATAAATTAGCTTTGTATTGATTTAAAAACTGATTAATTACTCAATTATACCTCATGACAGGGCACCTCAACAGCATCTCTGTGAGATCCCCTGCTATTCATTCCAAGATTGCATTAGGCAATGCAGCATTGAAATGCGATTAACTGAGCCCTGTTACTTGGCTAACTCACCCAGGAGACAATCAGGCGAGAACAAATTCAATCCAGATTCCCAGCTGATGAAAACCAGTGTCACTCCATTAACATGAAGTCTATGTGCACCAGCTGGCTCAAATGTTTCCAGTCAGCAGATATTATCCATTAATCTGAAAGTCACTGTCACACTGATATCTTTCCTATTGTTCTTGTGCTTTCATACTCGCCCTTACCTTGTGTCTCCTAACAATGAGAGTAATTCACATGGACTGCCGGAGACATACTGCAGCACCCACGAGAACAAAGATGACCTCCTAATGCTATTGCCACCAAAGAGGCCACCAAGGGCCCCATCACACATCCTGGTTCAGGAACTGATGAACAGATTCCTGCTTCCACCAAAGACTGAAAGGCAGCTCAGATTTATATTGAAAACTCACATTTCGATAGTTGGAGAAAACTACTATCCTAACTGTCTTTAGCAGGCTTTTAATGTCAGCCCTCAGGCAAATTTGGGAGTGCTGAGCCATCTGTGGTCCAGGAGCTCTGGAAAATAGTATCTAACCTTTGAAACAAGGCACAGTATACTTGTCTGAGAGCACAGTCAGCTAATGCACAGCAGCATATCCATGTTAACACCGATAGCAGGGACACAGCACAGATTTGGCACCATTAGTGTTGACAGATGTCATCACCTTGTAAAAATCACCTACATTATAAAGACCTATGTAAGACCATCTGCTATTTCTCTAAATTATGTGTAATGTTGTTGTTTGAAGGGTTTTGTTGCCTGAAATCTGGATATATAGCACATGTATTGCTAGCCCGCTGCAATACGGGATAAATTCCCCGACACGACTGCATCTCCATAGTATCTCAGTGAACAATTGCTCACTGAAAAATAGGATTTTGCTTTGTTTTTATACTTTGATAGTACATTTCTATATAAAGAGAAATTTTCCAACCATCAGTCATCACTAGCACTACACCTTGCAAAGGATGCTGCATACACATATTACTTAAGACTTCCCAATATAAGGGTCATTCTGATTTACCCATGGTAACTAAATACCATTTCAGAAAACATTTCTGAGTTAATATCCATGCATTTTCAATGAAAGTATCAAGTGAAAAATATTTGAAAAAAGTATGTTTATGGACAAAAAAATCCATGTTGTTAGGCAGAATTTTAAGGAATTGTATCAAAATTATTATTTTCTGAAGGCTAGATTCAAATGCCCACACATACGTATCTCGTGCGACCAAGATATCCTCCATATATGAAACTGCCACAATCAGCTGGCATGTATGGAACAGGATTTACAACAGGTTTTATCTGTGCTATTCTGGAGCGGTAGCTAGAGTTCACATAGGGTAACCTACAGCATCTCGCATGACAGTAGACCTGTTAATTGAACTGAATCAAGCCCACAAGTGTCTTAAATAGATTCCCAAATTAGTGACCTAGTTTTTCTAAGTCCCAAAACAAAGTATCTTCCAGTAACTTCAGGGAAAGCCACTGGAGACCAAGCACTTGTGAAAATTAGGACATTTTTTCAATATTAGGTACCTAAGTTTAGCATCGCTTTTTTTAATAACTTGAACCTTTTTTAAAGAAATAGGCATGTTTTATAAAAAAATCTAGTCTCGCAAGTAAATCATCCTAAGCCATCGCTGAGAAAAGAGCAATAGCCTGTGATGACTGTTTCTCAGACACATGCGCCCTTCATATTTCGGCTTAATTTGAGGCAGCTAAATGGGCAGATTCCAATCTAGTAAAAATCTGAACCACTACCTTTAATTGTCTCATTCTCCCCATTCATGAAATAGAGGATCTAAGGTGACTGGGCTTACTGCCCTAAATGCTGATCTGTGAGTTTTATCTTAAAACAAAACCTAGACTATGCAATCTCTGAGCCTATTTCCACACGTACAAGCAAGCATAAAGTAATACATTTGTATCTGACAACATACACTTCTTAATTTTCCATGCCTACATTGGGGTAAACCTCCTCCCTCCATCAGCCTTGCTGCTGACTAGCGTCAACGCACAAAGTTTCAGGTCCCTTTACACAGCAGCAAGTGAACACAAAAGTTCAAGCTAGTGCAGAAACCTGGGCAGCATAATCAGCGCCTGTGCATTTCTGTTCTGGATTATCTAGTTAGCGGTGTCCCTGCTCGCTGCAGGGGGCTTGGACTAGATGACCTCTAGGGGTCCCTTCCGACCCAAAACTTTCTATGATTCTATACATTCCTTAAAATACTTCAAAATTTCACCCTCATGATATTTCAATAAAAACAAAAAATACTACTAACTTTCACTCACTAACCTTTGTCTTGCACCAGTATTTCCAGCTCTTCTCGAATTCCATCATACCAGCTAGTGATGTCCACATGGAGAGAATAATCACAACAGGATTTGGTGTCAGCTGCCTCATGCCACTTCTCAAAGGAGGTCAGTAAACTCGATCCAGGTTCTGGAAACACGTGGTCAACTGAAAAAGAGATTCAGTGTCTGTTACCCAGCCTGCACACTGTTCAGATGTCCTCAGTGCCTGTAAGTAGCCTTTCAGTATCTCGGCCAGAACAGCAGCCTTGGAGGCAGTTTGCATGCAGACTGCAGCTTTGGGATGTTGGCCAGGTCCTGCTGTCTCAGGTATCGCAGGCTTTGTGGACAGTCTATACTGAAGCTGAGTCTGGCAACATGCTTGGTGCAGCAATAGACACACAGCAGGAGATACAAACATCTCACGGTTTAGGGAACATTTTTTTTTCCCTTTATTGTTTTACTGTAAGACACCACAAGTTCTGGACTTACCCGTATTTGTCGTCTGATGTGTCCCATTTCTATGTATTCATAGTAAGCATTATTATTAACCAGTGCCTCGTAGTCACTGAACTGGCCCACTCCGCCTTACCAATACATCAACAGAGATGTCGAATGCTTTCTCGGCAGCCAGAATTGGGAATACAGCCAAAGGTCTGAACAGAGATGACGCAGAGCACACTCAGCCACACTATATGGCACATGGAGTGCACTGCAACTGTGCATCCTCACTGTCTCAAGGCTTTCTGCATCTGATGATGCCACAATGTTTACTGACATAAAGATATAACTACTTATGTATATACATTGTCTTTGCAGGGCTAGGTCAAAACCAAGTATGGAAACAAAGCAAGATGGGCTTATCAGTGCAAATCTAATGCTGCACTGGAAGCCTCAAAGAACATACACTAAAAAAATTATTAACAAAAATAATGAACAGCAGTGCATTTTGTGCTTATTGCCAAGGATCCTTTCAGCTGCTGAACACAGGTAATAGATAACACCACTCAGCAAAAAAAGCCACATTCCAATTCAGCAGGAGTAAAACCTCACTGGGCAGCAACTCTGCACAAGGAAGCCAAGATGATTCATGTCACCTGAACAACTGCCTCACCAAGTCTAACCAAGCGCCAAGCCACTGCTAGTAGGAAAGAGATAAATCTTGTCCTGCTATCTGGCAGACAGAAGAAGAGTCTTTAACAACAAGAAACACTTCTCCCTTCCTCTAAGAAATGTTCCTCCAGGACATCTCTGGTAAGGGCTTCCTCAATTCCTGATGCCAAATCCAAGTTCATAAACAGCATCCTGCTATTTCCAAAGCCCCTGAAATGTCACTAGGTGGGAACAGCAGATCTTTGTCAGATTTTCTGTGCCACATACTTACAGCACTAATTACACTGTTTTTCAAAAATACCAAAAGTAGGTATGTTATCCCTCATTGCTTGTTCTGTATTTCAGAGGAAAACCGAAGAGACAATTCCCCATGCCGCTGTTTCTTTCTGAGGGTAGGTTCATTTTCAGGCCAACCCAAGGTGACAATGATGAATGGATCTCCAACACACTGTCCAGAAATTTGAAGATTATTGCAGAAGATCTCAGAAAATTGGTATGGTGCCTCCTGTAGCTATCCCCACATGTGCTACACGAGCTTCAGCCTGGGGTGGGAAGAGTTAGCATTACTAGTACTCACTGATCATGGTGGTGCCCCCTGCTAGCGCTGCTTTTGTGCCTTGATAAAAGTCATCAACAGCAGTCATTCCTTGATAGGGCTTTTGTAGGTAAGTGTTGACATCTATTCCCCCGGGAATAACCATGCGTCCATTAGCCTCTATGGTCTTGACTCCTCCAGGAACAATCAAGTTCTCTCCTATTTGCCTAGGCAGCAAGGAAAGGCAGCATTATTTTACTTAAACAAAGAAGCACAGCGGTCAGAAGCTGTTTGAGGCACGTAGGGGAGAGGAACCTAGGGGCTGTACAGAAAGAACTGGGACCCAAAGCAACGGCAAATCCCAAACACCCGCGTTGGCCACCCTGCACAGCACTGGCAGAGCAAAGCATGTGCTCGGGTTGCTTGGCATTGCTCTAGTGGCCAATAAAGAAGTCATAATGCACCAGCATTAAAAAATTATTATTTTTTATATGATTCCTATCTTTGAACAATTACAAATATGTACAGTTAACGCTCTCCTGGGGGCTCCGCTTTTCTAAATTAAGCTCTTAAATGAAAACAGAAAAACATAGATCAAATATGGCAGCAAGCAGGAATTGTAAATATATGGCAGAAGCACAAGGCCTATCAGAAAGGAGTTATAGTCACTTTGCAACCAAGCAATATAAATTTATCCTTAAAAAGAAATCTAAATATCCTGAGATACAGAAATACATATTTAAGAGACCCAAACACCTTTAATCTACCATGTCACATATTCTTCACCCTCCTCTTATAGTTAAAACTTAGTGAAATATTCTACATAACTGTGTGGAAAAGCGTTAATTAACTGCTGTAATCTTTTTCCCTTCAGTTCTTCCAAACAGGATTTTTTTTTCACTAATAAAAGTAATAATCTGCCCCCCATGCTGATATCAAGCAAAGTCCACTTGCAAAAATACTTTTAGTGCTCATGGACACAACTATGAGTAAATTAACCTTTAACTTTTAAAGCCACATTACATTTTTATTGTCTACTTCACATGGTGCCAAATAGGAAAATGTATGAGTGTGTGTGGAAGCCAGGTCTCTGCGTTGTTACACTGTAATATATTTGGGCTTAGAGATAACTATAAAGCAGTTTAAGTTCACTTAGTTTATCTCGTATCACAGACACGCTGTCCTTGTCTTAATTTCCTTTTGTCTGGGATAAAATAACATTTATCCACAGCTAAACAAATACCCCAGACATCTGAGCTGCTGAATGTTTCTCCCATATTAAAATGCAACTCCCACCTACAGAGCAAAACTCAGCAACTGATTAACAGCCAATCGCAACAAGCTAGAACCGAAAATGAGTATAACCATTAATTAAAACCAGTGAAAAAAACAGCGATGATTATTCACATTGGAATCTGGCCAAACCACCAGAGTTAATAAATAGCCCCAAGAGGTCAAGAATTTGTTTCATATGCTATGCAAAAATGTCACCTCCAGCAGCTTGGCTGCCCCGGTGCGCCGGGTTTTGGCCGGAGGGAAGCGCAGCCACTCAGTGGGCAAACTCCCCGCCAGCATCCCGAGCTGGGGGCTCAGCCGCTCAGCGCTGAGCATCCCCAAAAGGGCTTACTCGTGGGAGCTGATATCATCACGGCTTCAAACCGTGTAACTCCATGCCTGGCGTCTAATAGTCATCAACACGCAGAGCACTGGGAGCATGTCATAACCTGTTTACAGCTGCGCGGAGCGCTAATGATACTGTGACAAACAGGGAACTGATATGTACGCAACAGCCAGCAGCAGCCCAGCACATCCAATTGCACAAAGAAGTTGCAAGAAGCTTCTCTGCTGTTAAAATCTGGCTCTCCAACCCATGAGTACAATAAAAGCTTATGTGAAGTTAGGTAGCCCCACGGATAATAATGGGGTTGCACTAACTTTCATTAGTTGAACCCACTCCCCAGATTTTAATCTGAACAATCCCCAACCTTTGTACAGCGTTTGTGTGGCTAAAAAAAAGAACTGGGGAAAAAAGATTTTAATTGTGTCTAAGGTGGAATTCCACTCCAAGGACTACCACACCTTCTGAAAATAATATCAAAGAAAACCTACACAAAAGTGTAAAAACAATTCATTTTTATTTTCTTCCACAATCGACATCTACCAGTTCCCTATTCAAGATGACACATAGCCTAACAAAGTGAAAGAGTGCTAAGTACATACTGAAGTTTTTTGATGACTCACTGCTCATTATTTTCAGTGTATGCCTGAGTTAACAGTTTATTTGGCAACGGCTGAAGTCACCCATGCTGAAGTGACACAGGAGAAATGGTCTTTGCAGGTGATGCTGCACTATTACCTGCCAGGAGCCTGTCTCATCTCTAGCCCTGGCTTCAGGATTAAGGCTGGGAGAAGGCTGATCTTCACTGCCATTCAAGGTTACTTTTATTCTGACTGACTAGAACACAGAGTAAGAGATAATGTGACAGGACTCCTGAACTGCTCACTCGTTAATGCTAAGTGTATGTTAATAAGAATAGGGTTCAATTACTTGTAGGTGAAAAAATACAGTAGCGGAGATAACTGTATCCTAGACATCGTATAAACAATTGAGCTGGTTTTCTGATGCACCAGCAACTAGAAAACTCAGACTGACAGAAAGCTGATGCTGTCTGCAGTCTTCAGTTGAACAAGCTGGTAAATTCTGTCTAACACAAGCTGATTAAAGCACAATGGGAACAGCAGGCTTCAGCTCTCCATAAGCTTAACCTGAGAAATCTGAAAACCTCTGCCAGGACTCCGTGGAGTTATTTCTGTTGCTATCAAGCCCAGATCTCTTTCAGGCATCTGACACTCCCTCTAACTTGGCTCATCGCCTGATCAGCTCGCGGGACCCGGTCTCCAGCCACCCACCCTGCACCCTTGTTGGTCCTCTACAGCCCGGAGGGACCCAACCCTTCCCCTCGGCAGGGACAGCACAGAGGACACCAGGCACCAGACCGTGTGACCTGCTGCTTAGCACGGAGACTGAGGGTCATTTCCTCAGGTGGATAACAGAGACAGGACAGATGTAGGCAAAATACATTATTTACATGCCAACAGCAATTTAAATTACTAAATATCTAAGTTACTATTCAGATACTAGAGAATTGCCTCTCAGCTGTCATCTGAGTGTGCAGTACTTAAGTTTCACCTGGGAAAATCCCACATGCACCACTGCTCCCTTGTACCTAGGGAGCAAGTTTGAGCACTGATAGGGAGGAAAAAGCATCTACCCCGCTCCAAACTATAGCTAATCTTCAAACACATTCAAGGTTATATCTACATTCCACTCTGCAGGACAATCTGAGGGATAGAAGCATTGAAAGACCCTATTCATTTCATTAGTCTGCAAGAGAAACCCAACGTTCTCTTTTCCAATCCCTTTTCACTGCAGAATAAGAAAATTAACCCAGATCTTTTCTATCCCAGCAAAACCAGGACACTATTGCCTATTCTAGGCTGAGAGATTTGGAGTCTGCTCCATTCTGTGGAAAGACTTCTGTATTATCATCAGGATCTGCAGCTGGAGAGTTGGGGCATCAACTGAAACGTGGATGCCTGAGGTTCAAAGGCCTGCTCCAACGGATCTTGAGCAGCATTCAACAATGTTAAATATTCAGACAATGGGCCATTCCAGCTGGAGAAACTAAAAAGAGACCAATCCCAGAAAACATAGCGCTTTCCTAGACTGCAGAATTTATCATCTGAACACAGTTAGGACCCAAGCCCATCTCACACCAGACTGCCATCACAAATTAGCTGCTTCTTCAGAGCAGCACTTCTTGCGCAGCTTACAAAAAAGTCTCGGGTCACCTAAATCCAGGAAAGCAGGCATGACTCAGGATGCTGAATAGTAAAATTGCCTCCTTGGGCAAAGATAAAGGCATTTTTAAAATTAAGATCTTGCCTGTAAGTTCACTATTAACCCTAGCTATCTTTGGCAGCTGAGATACTTTCTGGAGGTACGGAACCACGCATGGATTTCAGAGGGAGGGCTATGCACTTAACAAGGCCAGCTGAAAGCTTCCCATTGCTAACCTGCCCACCAAGTACCACTGCATTTCTGGAATCGAGGCCAAAAATTCACAGCAGTTTCAGGCTCTCAGCATCTCACGCACTTAGCCGTTAAATCAGTTCTGATGCTTATGAGTGTTACAGGGAACTTTGCATCTGAACAAACAAAAGCACAGAAAACCCCAACTAAAATACCTATCAGAGAGAGCACAGCCTGGTTGATTGTTGCTATTACAAAAAAAGACATGCGTACAAAATTTCGTGCCTTCTCCACTTAAAACGACATGCTCCTTTCGCCACTTCTGCAATGCAAGTAACACTACAACTGGAAAGGCAGAGTGAAATATTAACAAGACAACTGCACAGCCCATGGATAACAGGGTGTGTTTAGGGTGTTTAGGGTTTTTTCTTTTATAATAACTTGAATCATGAATAATGTCAGTAGCCACAGATATGTAAAGAATCAGACTTTTAATCTGATGGTATCTTCTCACGAAAAGGAGCTCTGAAAACAAGTAGGTAATGAATTATTTACCAGATAACTGTAATTATGTTTCTATGCATTATATTGTAGCCTCTGGAGACCAAACTTGTTAGGTCACTAGTGGAAACGTTTAGCAGCTAAGGAAAAGGCTTTGCTCCTTGTGTACATCAGAGTGCTTGTACACACTACATAACTTTGCAAAGCTAGAGACCCCCATCACCACCAAGCCCAGGTAGGACTGGTAGAGTACATGGACATCTCTGTTCCTGTTTCACAGCCTATCAGTAACATGTGTTTCATGTTTTTCACTTACGGAGTAGTTTCCCAGTTCCTATATTCTATATCTTGATAAATCAGTAGGATTTTTGTTCTAATTGTGTGATGATTTAAGATCATATACCTTTTCTTGGCAAGAAGAGGGACATACGAGCAATGCATAACAACATTGTAGGACCAGAACATGCTACGCTTCAGCATTAACCAACAGCAAGACTAAGGAGTAGGTCCCCTTTAGCACTGTGTAACACAGGGCATGTTTCTGTGCCTACAATCCTTCAGAGCATGGCTGCATTCGCCCTGATTAGGTATGGGGAAAAAAAGCTGTAATGATCCTTCTGTCATACATGGACTCAAGAAACATCCACTGTCCTTCACATTACTTCTCATGTTGAGAGCGCCTACTTGCCTTGACTATTTTGGAAGAAACCAGGATTGAACTGTTTGAAAAGCAAGTAACTTCAACTTGCAGTAAAGAAATTTTCTACTTATCTAATCTTAGTAAAGACAAAATGGCAGAATTTCATAATTAAACACTCCTCTGCTATGGCCCTACATCTAGGGGTAAACTGAGATGCTGGCTGCAAGATTTCAGGTCAGCCCCATCAAGAAACCACAACAGTCTATTCTAACAGGCATGCAAAATAGGTTTGGTATTTTAAAAAACCAACTTTATAAGTCCATCTTCAAGGTATATGTCTGCATAGAAGGAGTGGTCATCATTGATAATTCTTCCACCTTTAATGAGTAGTCGGTCACTCTGGGGAAAAAAAAAAGGAAGAAATGAGGGTTTGTTGAAATAAACAAACACAATAACATACTGATGATACCAAATAAGCTCATATTATATAGAAAGCCATTAACATCAAAGCACTTACCCTATATAAAGCTCTATGCCATAGATTCAGGTGGGTACATACACAGTGGAGAGGAAAATTATAAGTTTCACTAAGTGTTTGTTTCTGACTTTTGGAACACGAGGCCTCAGGGCCATCACAGTCTTTTTTCCTCAAAGCAGAACTCATTGTAGATGGCAACACTTGAAATCCCGCCACATCCCCTTTTTCCACCACCTTATTGTACAAAGGCCAAAAAGGAAAAAAAAGCCCCCAGAATAGACTGCCCGATGCTGCAATAGCCAAGCTGAGCTCACCTGGGACTCTCAGCACCCGTAGAAGAGTAACAGAGCTTGAAATGGGAAGGGAGAAGGTCAGGAGAGGCTGCCCAGCTCTGTAACGCAGAAATTCCCGCCCAGGGAAGCTGCTTTAAGCAGCGTCAGCTCAGCAGGCTCCACTCGGCCGCTCCACTGAGGCGGCCACAGGACTTGGCCCACAGCTTGCACCTCCTGCACTGCATTACAGACCAACAGCAGAAAATCTAGTTTCTAGTGGGCGGGAAGCATTAGTTGTTGTCTCATTTGTGATTCCTGAAGGTCAGAGGCTGCTGATTAGCTGGGGGCACTCTGGACTGAAGCTCCCCACGCCGTACCTCACTCACTCCATAAATGAGGTCCGGAGTGCAGCCTCTTACCTGAAATATCATACGAACAGCAGACAGAGCTACTGCATTCTGGTATTTTCTGAAGTGCAAAGCAAAGAATTTTTTTCCCGTGAAATCTGTTCAAATATCAAGTCTGCTGGGGCACTGTTCACAGCAATCACCTGTTTCCATTTTTCTCTATTCAAACGGTTATAATTCTGTTGTCAAAAATTACATTTTACAGAAAGCATATTTTACCACTGCATATTCCTGAGAACTGATATTTAACTCCCTCACTGAAGAAGACATACAGGAAACTCCAGCCCCCTACCACCAACCCAGAGACAGGGAAAGTCTGTAACTTCAGTACTTTTGCCAGCTGACTGCCAATGCTGGAAAACTCTAAAGCAGTCAGAACCTTCTCTTCCCATTCAGATATCAAAAAGACACTTACTGTAAATTATTTCCTTGGCTCACTAAACAACTCAGAATCTTCATTTTGTCCATGTTTTATGCTGCTCACTCCAAATTCAATTACAGCTTTAATCACAGCATGACTCACACATATAAACCATGCATGTCTCAAATTCACAGTTTAGAAAACAACTAAACAAGTTGATAGGTTTCCTCATCTATAAAACCAGGACAACGATACAGGCCTTCTAAACAATTATTGATTAAAAACTGCTAAGTTAGAGTTAAGGGTGTTACAACAAACCTTCTTCAACATAACTTCTCAGTTATATGTAGCATATTTACTTTTCAGCTTGTATTTGAACATTTCGCATGTTCAAAGCCCCTACAGCCCTCTACGCCATTCTAGAAAAGCAAAAAGGGAGAAACATACATTTTAAGGGGAGAAAGAAGGGGTGAAAAGATGTTTTAAATAGTCTGTGACAAAAGATTATGTACACTGCAGGCTTGAGGCTTTTCTCCGTGTGCTGCAGCAGCGAGATGACCTTGGGGGAGGGAACTAAGGCACAGAACTCCAATGAAATATGTCCTGCCTCGGATGTTGGTACCCTCTCATTAAAGGACGCAGTCAAATGCAAGTCCTCAGTCTGGAATTTCCCAGAGCAGGCTCCCTGTTTTGTCCCCAGCCTCCCCACTGTCGCCTGCAACCGCAGGACTTGCAAATCAGCAGCCGGAACGGTAAGACGTCATTTTGCCATGTGCTGGCAGTTGCATCTCCTCACCATGATGATTTACTACACTGCCTGCTGACCTGCGGAGACAACCATCTTGTGAGCTCTTTTTAAGCTCATTCAGTTGCCTTCCCAAACATTCATACTGTCCAATTACAAGAGGCAAGAGCTTATTGATAGGGGCAGGGAACATTACCAGAGCACTGCATCTGTCACTGCTAATGAGTCGAAAAATCTGCAGGCTCATCAAGATGTTCTACATTTTATTTCTTCTAAAATAGGAGAAGATTCATCATAAACAGAAACATATGTAACAGTCTGGGAAAATAAGACAGACTAAAGTAAAGCAGAAGTACAAGCCCAGGAAAATAATTGTAGACATACGGATTTTATATGTTTTCGCATATAAATATATAGATATCTAAGTGGCAAAACTAGGTATTAGAATAATCTGAAACTAAAAAGGATACAAATGCCGTTTTAAGAAAGCACTCAATTATGTGAGTCATCCACTGAATTAAGCCTCACTTGCAACTTATGAAGGATTACTCAATGTTTAGCTACAAAGTCTCGCCTTCTCCAGAATTTTGGAGGGTCTAAGAAATTCTGGTGAAGAAAGAAAACTGCACTTTATGGGAGACTTTCAGCACTTCAATTCTTGACACTTTCCTGCTCACAAGAAAATACAAACCATTCAAAACCGTTGCAAAAGGCAGCAGGTCCTGCACCTGCGCTGGCCTGTGGCTAAGGTTTCCCCCCGCCAGGAACAGGAAGTCATGGGAGACAAGGCTGCCAAAGAATCACCAATCTTGATGCCCCCCAGGCAGTCTGCCAAGCCACCAGGGAGGGTGCCGTGGACCCCTGCCCAGCTTTCATCAGGACCTGATAGATGTGGAAACATCTCTGACACACATTTTCATTCCCGCATAAAAGCAAATTCAGAAGGAAAAAAAAAAGAGTATTGCTGGAACTTGTCCCGACCTGCCCCAGCTGTCAGCATGTCGGTAGGACACGTTACAGATTGCCGCAAGGCAGGAGCACAAGCGAAACAGGGTACCTTCCACAGACGGTGCTGACGGGCACAAGCAACCCAGGCGGGGTTTCAGCATCGTGTGGACACCCCGGCAGCACGCTGTGCCCAAGCAAACAGGCGCTGCCTCCTACGCCCTGCTCCGGACCAGGGGGGCTTGTCCCGAGCCAAAGCAGCGGTACCAAACGCCCGTGTGCACCTACGCGTTCAGATGCACTCCATGAATGCGTTGGAAAAATTACACAAACATAACTGACTAGCAGGGAGACATGGGTTAACATTGACAAGCAATTTGCCATATTCTTCATAAAATAAACTGTCATACACCTGAGCCATCAGTCCCCACCACAGCCTAGCACGGGTTTCAGGCACATCCCTGGTCTGAAGGCAATGGGACGCTGCCACCCTGCACCGCCGCCATGGCCACCACCGACGCCCAGGAGCTCCTGCGCTGTTTCAGGTCACCGGCACTTGTGGCAGTGAAATCCTGGACAGAAATCTGGGTGCACACGGGGTCTGTGAAGTAGGTCAGCCTCCTCAGGCACGCAGCCCGGCTGTGCATGGTCAGGGGACGTTTATTATTTACCAGGCGCTTGGTGTCAGGCAGGCTGCTTGCAGTTTCCTTACCAAATGCTAAATCTCCAGAAAAACTAGGGACCAAAGTCCTCTTCTACCTGGACAATGTTCCAGGCGGGAGGACAGCCACACTCCACAGCACCCTGGGGAAAGCCGGGAGGGTGGAGGGGGGGTGACCTGAAGCTCATGAATTAGTCACGCAGCGCTGGCCCCCGTTTCCTCTTCCCAGCCGTGAACCCCTCCAGACAGAACACTCTCTGCCTAGCTCTCACATGTACCCTCAGCCACTCGGGTGACCTTCGGGTGCTCTCACAGTACAAACAATGCGCTCTCTACTCAGCTTAGGAGGTGACAATAGTGTAAGCCTTCATAGGGTGGCTGCCACCTTTTTATTCAGCTAACAGACGTCTCAGTCCCTGGTGAGCCCTAAGGGGTCCCTACCAAGTTTCCCATGCAGTGCCTGGCACAAGAAGCTGCCAGCCCAGCTCTCCCCGGTGCAAGCTGAGGAAAGCTGCCGGGACCCTCTCCTCCCTCCAGGCTGCCAAGGACAGACAGCAGCAACGCAGCAGAACAGAGACGGGGTATTATAACGAACATATAAACTGTGCGATTCATTAGGTGCCAGGATTCAAGGGGAAAAAAAAAAAAACAACCCACCCGGCTCTCACTGACATGGGCGGTGTGGAAAGCACCACCATAAACCCACGCCATTGCTCAGCACTCAGCGCAGGGTGTGCGAGCCGAAGTGTTTCTCCTCCACCCGTCGCCGCTGCAATGATGCGACCGCATCAACGCAACGCTGTTTGCTTCCAGGCCTCGTGCCTGGCTATGACACAGCACCAGCACAGCAACGATGCTTATCTGCCGTCTCCCTGCAGCTCCATTTTACAAGTGCACCGGCACTTCCCGGCTCAGCTCGCTGCCGACTATGATACAGCCATTCCTATTATTCACAGCTCTTCACCTTCAAAGCCTGCACGCTGCTCTCCTGGTGGTTTTTCGCTAATCGCGGTCTAGCTTCTCCTGCTTAATCTGGCAGCAAAGCCACGGAGCTTAGTCTGCGACATGACAGCAATTTTCATGGCAGCAGAAGGAGATGCCACGAACTCAGCATCGTTTGCTGCAGGAGGAGGGGCCGGCTGCTCAAGCGTAAGGCAGTGGCTTTCGCTCCCTTACAACTATTGTTTGCATTACACTAAAGGCAACACAAAACATCTGTAAGCTGGTGATTGGCACAACTTGTACAAATGACCCGTTTTGCTGGGTTTTTAAAATCAGCTTGGCTCAGCCCTTGTGAATTGTGTCCGTATTTTCACACGCTCCCAACGGCAAAAGGCCGGCAGAGGCAGGCGGGGTCTGCAGCAACCGGCCGGATGATGAGCCTGAGCCCCACTGCGGTCCCGAAATCCGCAGCGGCCTCTGCGCAATCACAGGTGAAGTCAAATACGCTTCGGCAGCAAATCACTCTGCTCTGGGTCGTTTGAAAATACAATCCAAATGTTAGATTCAAACGTCAGAGCAAGAACAATTGCAAAGAAATCTAAAATTAGCCTTTTTTCATTCACCTACTCCACTCAGAGCGAGAGGTATCTAAAAATACAACACACAACAAAATTCAAATCATTTTTTACACATGTATTTCTCAATCTGCTTCTGGAACCACTAAAAAACACAGTAACAGAAGAAACAAAACTGACATCTTCTGAAATAAGATTTACTAAATAAATATTATTCCAAATTGGTGCAGCGCATCAAAATACAATGCGGCACAAGTTATAGCAAACCACTGGCTTTTCTACAGTATCGATACCCACGGTACTGCACCTGCAGGCACACTTCAGGGAAAACCACACCTCTATCGTACAAGATGGAGTTTGACACAAACAAAAAAAAAAAATGAACGAATCTGCCATTATGCATTGTAGCCATACAAAAAGATTCAAAGAGATGTCAAGAGTGGTGTTTTAATCAAATAGCAGCATCTGTCCAGACTGCAATTCCGATATATGCTATTACATTCTTGCTTTTCTTCCACAAATGAAATGTCTACCTATCACATCTTCATCTCTAAATCAAGTACATCATATCTTTATAACTATTTACAGTTTGTTTTACAAATTATCTATACTTAACTCCATATAACACACCCAGCATATGGGTCTAAGTGCTGCTTCATTCCTGGATTTGGACTTTTATGATTGCTGCATTGCAGCTATTGCCAACTGAAAAAGTCTTTGCAACACTCTTAGCCCCAGATTTTCCAGGTGTAAAGAAGGAGGAAACACTCAGCAGTGATTTTATCCTTTGCGTAATTCTAAGGACTTACTAGAATGTACCACTGTCCTTACATCTCCAGAGCAACAATGACTGTATTCTCTAAAATCCAGATTAGTCAGTGGCCCTGAAGATGACTAAGGATTTTATGCTAACTAGCCATTTGAAATCAGTTTAAATTCTAAATCCACCTGTATTTCCCGTTCTCTGCCTATAAACGTGTGTGGCTTAAAAGACATCAGATTAAACACAACAGATATAAGCAGGCATTAGGATACATTATCACACCTGCAGCCAAGGCATTCATCTTTACTTTTTTTAGCATTTGAGAATCCTTTATTGCTCAGGCTTTAAAAAGGCCACTGAGAGTTAGAAAAGACATAGCATCCCCAATTTAGAGGGAAGGTTCAAGAAGCACCTCTCCTACAAGGACAGGCTGAGAGAGTTGGGGCTGTTCAGCCTGGAGAAGAGAAGGCTCCGGGGTGACCTTAGAGCAGCCTTCCGGTCCCTGAAGGGGGGCTACAGGAAGGATGGAGAGGGACTTTTCACAAGGGCGTGTAGTAATAGGACAAGTGGGAATGGCTCTAAACTAAAAGGGGGCAGATTTAGATTACATATTAGGAAGAAATTCTTCACCATGAGGGTGGTGAAACACTGGCACAGGTTGCCCGGAGAAGCTGTGGCTGCCCCCTCCCTGGAAATGTTGAAGGCCAGGTTGGATGGAGCTCTGAGCAACCTGGTCTAGTGGAAGGTGTCCCTGTTCATGGCAGGGAGATTGGAACTAGATGATCTTTAAGGTCCCTTCCAACCCTTACCATTCTATGATTCAAAAGCCACAGGCTAAAGTTTGCGTTCTCCTTGTTTACCCAGATCTCCACCAGAAGACTATTTGCAAGGGAGTGATGTCTCACTGGCAGACAACGGAGGGAGACACTCAGAGCTCCTCTGTGCTTCTGTGCATCCTCCTTGCAGAGTTATTTCCCATAATCTACAAAAGATTTAAAAGGTATTTCTTTCGCAGATGTATTTGGTTATCTATTGCCACAGTTGGTCAGATTCAGACCCAGTTGTGATACAATACAGTTAAATTACCTTGCTTTTAGCAAAGTACTTACAAATAAGAAACATTTTTAAATTTAATGTCAAAGGAAGAAAGACATCCTTCCCAAGAGGAATGCTTGCTTAAAATCCTCTCATACGGATCAAAGAGCTGTAAATGGGATTTCACGAAGTTCTGTCTGCTTATAGAAGATCTGCTTTTAATCAGCACTATCCTTCCTTTTGAATTTCATGTCTAGGTTACCCTCCATAGGAAGTAATTTTTAGCTAGGGTGATCCCTGAATCCAATCAGGGAGTTGCTTGTAAAATATTGTATCCGTGAGGCATCATTTCTGATAGGCCAGTAATGGAGAACCCAGCTTTTAAGGTCCTTTTCTTAACAAATGCACTCCAGTATATGGCAATTCATTTAGGAAGGATTATGTTGATTGTAGTAATGCTGTATCTTGGTCTGTAGCCAATGTACTCATTCATCTTTATTCATTTAAAAAATCTGATGTTCTTTTGTTTCCCCTTTGGAGACCTGACTTTCTATTCAGCTAGCAATTTCACTCCTTAATCACACAGTCGAAAAGGGCTACTGCTACAGCTACAAACTCCATGGGGATTTCTTCACTGTAAATGTCATCTTTGCTTTGCCTTTAGAAAGGAAGCACAACAAACATCTTATTGATTACAATACTCATTGGCATCAGCAGGGGTTTCACCTAAGTATGGGCTGGAGGGTTGAACCCACTGCATTGTGTGTTGTTACAGCCATCTCTTGGGTTACACACAGGTTACGTCAAATAGAGCTGATCTCAAAATCTCAGCAAGCCATTCATAAGAAAGATTAAACTTGGGAAAAAATAACAGCAATTTACACCACAGCAGGCTGCTGTGTGCCACGGAACTGAAGATGAGTTTTACCTAATTTCTAGTCAGAAAACTGCATCAGGTTACTGGGACACATCAGCCTTGGCACCACTCACGGTCAAAATCCAGCTAAGACCACAAGGAATCCCTTCTCAGAGGAGGTGGATGCAAGGGAAGCAGAACAATAGAAAATGACCTTGAATATGATATTAGCAATGGTAATTCATAATCGACTAAATGCGGTGGATACAGATGTGTATTGTTTGCACTCGGATACTTTGCTGTCATGTTGCCTCACCTATCTACTTCTCCTGCTAGCCACAGCAAGTTGCAATGCTTGCTGCTCCACCTCCCACAGTACCATCACCAGTCCATGAACAACCCTTCCACAGTCTCTTAGCTGTGAGCACCACATACCCCTTGAGCCAGACACATGCAAGGTGGACACGGGTGATCAGCTTTCCTTAGAGAGATTTTACATAGAGTGTAGATTTTACTGAAATCAGGGCGGACATTTACTATTTAGTGACATTTATTACTCACCTAAGCAAGAGCTGAGGCCTTAAACCTCATCAGGACATGCACCACAGATCGAAACTTTGTCTTGTGACAAGTACATGAAGCAACAAGCAAAAGTAATCCCAACGTATTTCTGTTCCAAGGGACAATGTCACCATCTTTACATGTAGCAAGGCTAGAAACCTGCAAATTATTTCGCTGCTCATCTCTATTCCATCTTTCTCATATCTACAATAGTAGCAAGAAATTTATTCCAGCTAACTCTCACAGTGCCCGAGTGCTTCACAAGCCAGCGGGATGTCCTGGCGCCCACAAAGGAAGATGAAGTGTCTCCCTTTCACCGTGTGTATAAACTTGCTTATGAAAGAAACGGCAGCAAAGCAGAGAACAGACCCTGACCTCTTGTCACGAAAGTGGCTCGCTGGAAGCGGTCACTCTCAGCACTTGTAAGCAGGAGACTGAGACTCGCTGAACAACCACCTCATGACATCAGTCATCTGCCCAGACAGGCACTGTCCCCTTTCCAAACCTGCCCAGCTTCCAGCAAAGTGCAGCTCAGCTCCCCACGGTGGCACCAGCTATGATGCTGAAAACCCTGATGCCCCGCTGAGGGCACCGACTGACAAACTTGTCGTGGCATTTCAAGGAATCACTGCCTCAAACCCTTCTTTCTGTCCCTCTGCCAAGGTTTTCAATTTCCACAGAAATGTCCCCAGAAGGACGTACTCTGCATGTAATTTAAGACATCAGATGGAAGTGGTTTAAACGCTATAGCCACTTTTTCTCCTGTAGAAAAAAGAAAGGAAAAGAATTATCACAGAATCCTAGAAATGGTGGCTGGAAGTCCAGCAACTCCAACTGAAGCAGCTAAAGCCATCTCCAGAGCTGCCAAGTCCAAGTCCAGTGCTATCTGCAATGTGAGTTCACAAACGCTCAATGGCAGACAGGTAAACTGGGAGGGGCCAAGTCTATCCAACAGCTACAGATGGAAAAATACAACTTTGAGTATTAAGCAAATATTCAAGAGTAAGAGGGGATCCAGAAGTCCCACGCCTTGGTGTTATAAAGCAGGACAAAAAGCGCTGTCTAAATCAGTCCAAATCTTGTGCCAACAGCAGAATAATAATGTGAGACGTCGTTCCCATGCCCAGCACTCAGCAGGCTTTTCAAACACTCTTGGCAAGTCACACACCAATCTGTGTGTAGCTTCATATTTTTAAGCAAAGGTGGGCGGGCAAAAAGCACGGCAAGGGGAGATGTGGAACAGATCCAAACCTAGGCGAGGACTTTGGTTCCCCATTCCATGTAGTCACCATGCCTTGCATCTGCAGGACATGGCCCCCCTGGTGTCCAAAGTGAATTGCCTGGTGGCTGGCAGCTCTCGCACTGCTGTTGTCTCACACCAGAACACCTCACGTTACCCCAGCACTTTGCTCAGGCCAAACAGAAAGTTTCCCACCTTGACCCTTGGCAGTTAGCTTGAGACCAAAGTCTCACACAGCAGAAGTCCAGATGAATGCATTTTTTCTCTCTCATTCTGCCACATTCAACTGAAGCCTGCTTACTTCTCGGCTCTCTCCACGTCAAACAATTCAAAAGGCTACAACTAAAATTATTCTCTGTGCCCACTCCTCTGAATTTCTCCAGCTTCTCTTCATTTTTCTGCATCTGCTTCTTTTTCTCATATTGTGCCAGCTCTTCTCTTTACTTGTTAAGCTCAGTGATGAGATCCTTCTTCTGTAACACCTAGGGTTTGAGCTCTGTCTCCCCATGCCTTAGAGTCTGCCAGCTCAGGACCAGCAGTTCCGTCCCTCATTCATACGCCAACCCTTGGACCACTCCCAGGAGTATTATTCCCTTTTCTAAGAGATTTGTGCACCATTTGCCTCTCCCATGTCCCTCCTTGGATTTGCTTCAGTGACTAGCTATTCCCCCTTTGCTCAGCAGAGTTGTCTTCACACCTCCTCTTCACTGAGCTCACGCTGGTTATGCTTTCATGGTTGCAGTCGCTACTGGAACAAACAAGTCCTCTAACAGACATTTTACATGCCACATGCTTTTTTTAAATTGTGCTCTGCGTATACTGTAATTTTGAGTTCATCTGGGCTGAGGCCTTGCTTGGAAAGTGCGGAGCCCTACCAAAACACACAAGCCAAAATAATTTGTAACAGATCTTTCAGTGTCATCATCCCCATCGATTCCCTGTAATATGCTGCACAAGAGAAGTGTAACAGCGATGTTAAAAGCAATGGGTGGGGGATGTATCCTGGAAAATCTGGTCTGCATGAGAGCACGCCTGCACAACCCAAGCACAAAAGATTGCCACCTCATGCAGAAAAACACCTCAGCAACGGATGTGCTGGCTGACCATACTACACAGCCTGAGAAATATGCTCCTGCAGACGCACCCTTGGCCACCTGTACATTATGCACACCCTGCTCCATCCCCAGCTAAACTCCCGAACCAGGGGAGTGAGACCCCCAAGGACTTCAACGCAGTGCCGAGGACGTGACCGAAGCGCTTACACTTTGTGACTCAGCACATCTCTATTTTACATCACCCAGAGACTGGTCCGGTGCTTCAAATATAGAGGTTCTTCCCACAGTAGTTACAGTGTCAGGGACCCAGTTTCCCCAGTCTGACTGACAACTGAATGGCACCTTACACTGGAGCAGTGCTGGTGCTCAGCTAGCAACAGCAAGCCTGGATGCTGTGCGGGATGCATATAGGGCAGCAGGAGAGTCACAGACAGGACTGACAGCAAGAAGCATGAAATTTCAGGGGCTGCAATGATAAAAAAAAGGCAGGTGAAATGAAATGAAAGAAAGCAGGTGCAGATTTGGTAAACGAGATCAGGGAGATGCTCGGTGCCAAAGGGGGCTGTTGCAGACTGTCTGCAACACAGTGTCCCCACTGTCCGAGATATTTCCAGGAGAAAGTGGAGCGGTGAAGGCAGGAATAAAGCTGCTTCGAGGGAAAGGGTTATCAGTCAGGCACTGCTGATAGTCCGAAGGGGTCAGGAGTCGAAACATGGCCAGACAAAGTGCGAGGAGGCAGTTATGCCCACATTCACCAAGGGGAGTAACCCAGAAAGGACACCCGGTGGTCATCCCAAGCATGATACCTGCTCCCACGCTGGTAAGAGCTGAAACCGGTCCCTGCCTCTTCCTCCGCAAAGTTCCTGATGCTGGAGCCCTGACTCCAGAGGGATGCTTTGGCCAGGTACCGGCTGCAGGGAGTGCCTGCGGCTGGATGCTGTGGCAGGATGCTGGGCGCTGGTCTCCTGGTGTGCTCAGGACAGCTCCTGGCCCCACGCGAGGAACGTACCACACTTGATACAGGAAAAGCCACAGCAAAACATCAGCGCACAGGACACTGTCAAAAGTTAGTTTTTCATTATTCCAATGAATCCAGGAGCTGGTGTAGCTGCAAAGAGCAGCGGGGGGGAGGAATGTTAGGCACAGTAACAAATGACACTTTTATATGATTTCACCACTGCTGTTGTTACTGCATAACTTCACAGAACTATCACATTTCCTCAGAGCCCAGAAGGCTTGAAGCTCCAATGTATTTCCTTAGTGGCAGGATGAAACATCTAATTTACCATACTGGAACGGGGCTTTCAGAAGATACATGCAGGCAAATCCATTGGGCTCCTGTGGGACGGGCAGTGTGTACAAGGTATAAGAGAGTGTCTGACTTGCTTTTGCTGGAGATAAAGAAGGGCCAGAAGTGTAAAACACTAAAAGAAAAAAAGGCAGTCCAAGTCTGACGCCTGCCAACTTCACTAATGTTAATTTATGCCTTTGATTTCGTCACAAAACTCAACACTAGCGTTAATGAATATTCATTTATAGAAGCTTGAACACACCCCATTTCAAAGAGAGCAGGCTGCGGCTTGGGCTTTCTTTTTTCCCAGCAACCCTCTGACCAGCACAGAGAAGGAAATTTGTGAGAAGTGAAGAAATTAAAACGAACTGTTGATTCCAAGGCAAACACTCGTAATCCTTCCAGTTTCTTCTTTCACACCAAACTGGAGAGCAAACAACTAGCTATGGGTGGGAACCTGTTACACCGCAGCTGCAGGTGAAGGTCGAGCCACACACGAAGCACATGATGCTCACCAGAGAGCAGCCAGGGCCTCCCCCAGTCCAGGGGTACCCTCAGTAACTGCAAGTCACACGACGAGCTGAGTACCAGGCGAGAGGAGCCATCACCCAAAGAGCCATCGCAACACCGAGGCTCAGCCTCAGCCATCATGCACTGCTGCCTGTTGATAGTGGAAAACTGTATAAATGCAGCACTTTGGTATCATAAAGCTCTGCTTTTAGAAGGAGGCTGTTCGCTGCCTGACCAAATATTTTGGCTAAAGGAGTTTTTTTGAGCATCGAGCAAATCTCGAGGTGCTTACCAGCCTAGTAACACTGGCTCAGATAACGCCTTTAACCACCAGGTTTGCTCAGGAAGCTGCCACACCCACCCATCAGCCCTCTCTCCAGCCACCGAAACTCACCGTGCACCCCGACGGCGACAGCTTTCCGGGAAAGCTCCATCACCCCAAGCTCACCCCGCTCATCTCTGCCCCAGGTGCCACAGCAGCAGTGACCCCATCACCCACCAATCCGGCCCCCTGAGAGGAAAGCATCACCAGCCTGGAGACGGACACCGGTGCTGGGGAAAATCTCTGCGTCGCCAAACTCTGGGGGAGATTTTCCCTGAAATCCCCCTCCCCACCAGCTCTGCCTGTTCTTTATTCCCAGCCGCTGTCGATCTGGTGTATCTAAGGGAAACAATATACTGAACCAGAGGACCCAGATCCTTTCTTTCTGGCATGGAAAGCATGCTCTATTGTAGTCCTGCTCGGGGATAAAAGCATCTAGCGGGAGACCGGCGCGGATGGGGAGAGGATGGTTATGATTAACTCCTTGACTTCTGATCCCCACCACGCCTGATGTATTAACAGCGCGCAGAGGTGTTGGTGCTGGCATCATGGCGTTCTTTGATTTTCCACGCTCTACTCCCGCCCCCCGCCTCCCATCTCCCCGCACCCCCAGCCCACCCGGGCCCACCGCCCCCTGCCC